>Ga0310697_10007251_pt1 | contig 10467 bp, 28 predicted proteins | sample 172DNAGHGlowgp2_FD_203883 | JGI IMG/M metagenome (GOLD analysis project Ga0310697, IMG submission 203883) | Sheep rumen microbial communities from Palmerston North, Manawatu-Wanganui, New Zealand - 1728 DNA GHGlow gp2 (v2) (version 2) | ecosystem: Host-associated > Mammals > Digestive system >...
ATCCGAGCGAGTATAATTATCAAAATGCAGAAGGTTATGTATGGGCGTTAGATGATGTCCTTTCCTTCCTCTCCACCCTTAAATCGGAAAAGCCGATAGAACAAGATGGACTGGAGGAGGAAATCGAATCTTATTGGAAAGAAAATGGCCCTATGTCACATGCAGAGTATGACCGTCTTGCTAAATGCGCCAACCACTTCGCCCAATGGGGTGCTGAACACTTAAAGAAATAGAGTTATGACAACACAAGAAGCAAAAGCTCTCATTGGACTGTGTGTACATGAAGGTCTAAAACAGGGCGTTTTAAAGGGTAGAGGTGAGTTTGAAGAGCTCCTTGATTATCTTGACAAATATTTTATTGACACAGATAAGAGAGCAAGTGGCAGTTCGGAAATTCCGAAAGACCTTGAAGAAGCGGCGAGGAAAACTTATCCGAACAAGGAGGGGGATTTGTGTTCACTACACTCAGTACTTCAACGAGCGGCTTTCATCACCGGAGCGAAATGGGATAGAGAGCAGATGATGAAGGAGGCGGTGGAAATGGAGGTTGGCATGTTCGGTAAACACTTACCGATGCTTATTGTTACAGAACCTATGGAAATGAAAGACTTTCCAGCAAAGCACGGTCAAACTGTTCGCGTGATTGTTTTACAAAAATAGGACTGAAAATGGAAACCGTAAAGTATATTCTTGATTTCTTTTTTGGGCCTGGAAATTTCTGGCATTTCTTAGGATTGTGTGTTGTGTGCCTTTGCCTTTGCCCGAAAAACTCAATAGAAACTATTATTCAGCGAATAAGAAAGGAGGACGGCCATGAGTAAGCGAGCAGAGAAACTATTAGGATGTGGAATTGAGTTCCCACACTTCGGAGCCAGTTATCCCGATGCGAAATGTATTGATGGATATCTGTGGGACTTGGATTCTTGTGATTGTGACGGTAATCTAACTAATGGTGGTGAAGACCCGTGCCCTTTCTGTAATACAGAAAAATGGCTCAAGGAGGCTCTTGATGATGAGGCTTTCGCAAGCCGTGAAGATGCTCTTGCTTGGGTCGATAAAATGAGGAAGAGATATGAGTAAAAGAGCAGAGCAAAAAGCACTGGAAGCATATCCGGCAGAGCGTGGACATCTGCACGATAGACCATTCCAAAGAGACGGTTTTGTCAAAGGTTACGAGCAGGCCGAGAAAAACATCATCGCCATTGTAAAGCAATACCTCGAAAAGGGCGAAAGGTGTATGGAGCAGGAAGGAGAATCACAAATCTATGCATTTTGGGACGGCTTTCATAATTGCGCTGAGAACATTTTAAGAGAATTAAAAGAAAAATGAGCACTATTGACTTTAGACAACATCTCAAAGAGCAGGAACTGGAGCATTGTTGTATCTGCGGAAAACCGCTGATTCCGGGCAAGGATGAGATTCTCATTGACGAGAACGATGATGTGTGGTGTTACGAATGCAATGAGGAGTTCGCCCGACGAATTGAAGCAGTTTATAATGAGATGAAAAAGGAGAAGAAGAAATGACAAAGGAAGAAGTAGAGCAGGCGTTCAATGGTCTCTCTCCATACTACGCCTATAAGCAAGGAATCCAAGACGGAGCGGCCTATAATGAAGAATCTTTCCGCAGAGAGGCGGCGAAGGATATACTCGCTGGAATGTTGTCGAATCCGGAAAAGATAAGCATTCGAGGCGAGCGACTTGCAACGATTGACGGGTTTGTCAACGCGGCCATCGAGATTACCGACGAACTAATCAAACAACTCAAAGAGAAATGAGCTGGTATTGGATTGTTTTAATAGTAGTTGTCTCCATCTACATCTACTTATCATTTGCGATTGCGACAACAGCACTTCTGAGCAATCTTAACGATGATATAGGCTGGGTAGGTGACGCTATATTGGGGCTTCTTTGGCCGATTACGTTCCTGCTAATGTGGATATTGTTTTGTGCAATTAAATTAAACGAGAAAGATGAGTGACGAACAAGCAAAAACCAAAGTCTGCAAGTGCTGCGGACAAGAGCTACCGGTGGAGTATTTCTGCAAGAACCGCGCAACAAAGGACGGATTGCAAATCTATTGCAAAGATTGTCAGAAGAAAAAGATTGCGGAGTCAAGAATAAGAAGAAAGGAAAGGACGCTTCTCGACCAGGCCAAATCTTTAGAAAGCGAAGACTGCGATCAGAGAAAGTTGACTTGGGACAAGAAAGCAGAAGCCAAGGAACTACTTAAAACCATTCCAGACTCGGAAATTCTAACTGAAATCCGGCGGCGTGGTTACATTGGAACGATTTACAAAAAAATTGAAGTTGTTTTATGAGTAACATGGACAGAAAGACCGCGCTGGAAATACTACGCACCTTCCGAGACCCTGACGGGCCATACTTCACGGAGGATGCAATAAACCAAGCAATCGACGTGGCGATCCACGAACTTGAACGGCTCTGCCAAGAACCGCCGGAAAAAGAGTTTTACGGAGGATAGGGAATGAACATAGTTATAGCATTACTAATAATAATCATATGGCCTGCATCTTTCCTTTTCGTCGAAGGGTTCATCGAAGATGAAATGAAAAAGAAGAACATCCCAATCAGAATAGAAGACACGTTGCTTCAAGGAAAAGTGCAGATGTTTATTCTTTCCCCATTGTTCGCCTTGTGGATACTTTGGGTCGAGTTGAAATTTGCGCTCATCAGTCTCTTTGTCTGCCTCCCGCACCTTGGAAAGAAAAACGATTTGAGCAAGGAGGATCTGGAGCGCATGGCCGATGAATACTTAAAAGAAAAAGAAGATGAGCGATAAGAAACACACACCTCTTGAGTGGTCTGTCAATGTACTGCACCTGATGCTCCAGGCAACAATGGTACTCATGGAGGATATTGATATGCAACTCCGTGTGCAAGGAAACGCCTTCCACCGGGAGAAGAAAATGTATATCAAGAACTACGCAAGGTGCATTGAGCAAGCCCGTGGGTATATGGAGAAGTTCGGCCTTGACACCTCTTGTTGGGAGGCGGTCGGTGAGGACAGCAAGGCTTACACCAATGTGATCGCCGATGCAAACGAACTCATCCGGGTAATCCTTCTCTATGTAGACCGCGCCCATTGTGAGAACGGCTACTACGACATCATGCGCTCACTCAGACAACTTCCGGAGAACGGCTTATTCCCGGAGTCCTACATCGCCCGGTTCAACTTCAAGCACGAGTGGATATACGGGAAAGGCGACCGGGTACATACCACCAACCACGGGGACGGGACTCTTGACGCAAAGGTAAACGGTTCGTGGATTGTCAATCTTGACAACGGGAATCAAGTTGTGTTAAACGAATCAATGTTCAAATTGCTATGAGATGAATAACGCTAAAATCCTAAAAAAGATTATATCTGGTCCTAACTATTTATCTAATAGAATGGAAGAAATGGACAGCAACTGCTCGTTCTACATTGACCAGATGGAACATGCCAAGAATGCGCTTCTACGGAAAGCGTATTGCAAAATGGCGGCAATCTATTTCAAACGATACGAATACTACTTCAAAAAACAAACTGGACATGGACTACGGGAAAGTATTTAAGGAAATCAGGAAGGCTATCAATACAAGCCGGCCTCAGATGGCCAAGGATCTCGGAATCACCGCTTCGGCTCTTTGGAAAATCGAAAATGGTAAAGCTTCTCCGAAGAAGGATACCGTTTCGAAGTTCTGCAGGCTGACCGGTATTTCTCTTGCCTACTTCTATATCAGTTCGCTTGAGAAGGAAGACTTTCTTATTTAAAAGAAGGGCGCCAGGAACCGCAAAACCTGACGCCCTTTACCGACTTCAATCGCGCCGGTTACAGTGCGGGCACGAAAGCTCGCACACTATGTCGCTTACTTCTCTTGATATTTCTCCGCCGAGATATGCAAATGGCTCACCAAAAGGATCCATCCCGTCCTCGATAGCGATATGCTGGCAGATGTGGATTATTTCATGGACGACGCTGTTCAGGACTTCCGGTCCATTCTCGGCGATTCCCGTCGCAAATACGGTACGCCTAAGCGAGGGCTCCGAGTAAGTGAAGCCCTCGTTCAAGCGACCGGCTTTGACATTCCGTTCCACTTTGGAAATGATAGAATTCGGAGCGTCGGCCCAGACAAGGGCGTCGTGGATCCGCTCCATATCGTACTGATCGAAAGAGAACAGGAACAGGATTGTCCAGTATCGGATATGAACCTTTCGGATGAGCATTACATGAGGTCTTCCCAAATCAAAGGGATGTCCAGCGCAAGAGTCTTTGCGTAGAGCTCATCGAAGGCCCTCGTTTTCGACCCGTCACGATCATCCACATAGTCCATGACAAACTTGGCCAGGTGAGCCTCGTCCGTGATGGATGAGCCCATGTAGTCGGCCATTCCCATCGCCCAGACATAAGGGACATCGTAAGCCTTGTCGTTTTTGACCGTAACGCCGTTCGCTTTCAGTTTCTCCAGGATGGCATCTTTTTCCATCGTCTTGACCTTTCCGCCGTCCCTGGTCTCCATCATGCCGACAGCAAGCTCATAGAGCGGCTTGCTGATGTGCCGGCCATAATAAGACATGTATTCTCTCATGCCGCGAGGAACCACCTCGTAAGCGTCGATTCTTTCTGCCATAGATTTTTCATTAAAAGGGGCGAGTCTCCCCGCCCCGTTGTTTTACATAAAGCGTCCCCTGGAGTCGCGGCGCCGGCGCATGCCGTACATCTCGTCCATGTCGTCCCAGTCTTCGTGGTCGCGCCGGCCATAGCCGCCACGCATCCCGTAACCGCCGCGCATGCCGTACCGGCGTTCACCGTACTGGTCCTTCATCTCCTCGGCGAGCTCACGCATGCACTCGAGTCCTTCTTCGACCATCTGAGCGGCCTCCTCGAACTCCATGGCGTCGGACTTGCGACCGTAGTTGCCTCCTCTGAGGCTATAAACTGCGTATCCCATTTTTCTTATTCCTCCTTTGGTTTCTTGCCCAGCGACTTAGAGAGCATTCCCGTGAGGGCCGCAATCTGCTCGCTCATCCCAGATAACTGCTCCTTGAGAGTGGCTATCTCTGCCGCCTGTTCCTGCTCCTTTCGAAGCTGAGGATTCAGGTCAAAGAGAAGCTTGTCGCAGGATGCAATCACATTCTTATGCGTTTCTACTTGCTGGAGCGCCGTAACGCTCGCGCTTTTGATTGCATTAACCTCGTTGATGATACCGTCTCGCGTCTCGCTGATAAGCACGCCCCTGTCGGGGAATTCTGCTATCGAAGAGTTGAGAGGGATCCTCTCGTAGTTTTCGATTTTCCCGTCGACCTCGATGGCCATATTGACTGCGAAGTTGTTACCAGGGACCAGCGGCTGCTGCTGGTATCCGATGTTAGGATATTGGTTGCTCACTTGAGAAACCTTTGCGACCGCAAATCGCGGTTCGTTCTTATACAGAACATAGACGGGCGTTCCGGGCCTAAGTGCACTGAGCATGGTTGTGAAAATTTGATTGTTAGATTGTCGTGTTGAGAAGCTGGAGGGTGTCGGCAAGTCTGTCATAGTACAGAAGATAGACACCAGGTCCAGGGATGTCGGCCACCGTCCAGTTAGCCCCGCCGGCGAGCGTTACATTGCTCGTAGTACCGGCCATAGAGAACCGAATCGGAAGCGTTGTAGTAGTTCCTTCGGGAATCTCCTCGGAAAGATACACGAGGATAAGCCCACGGAACGGCCTGCGGTCCCAGTCAGGGTTGAACTTGAAGTCAACCGAGGTTTCGGACACCGTAACGGAACGCGACTGGATTGTCGGGATTCCGTTGATATTCACATACTGAAAGGGCCATCTTGCCATATTCAAATCTTTTTAGTAAATTTGCAATAGGGAATAGGTAGGAGTCATGACCTACTGACAAGGAGTTTTCCAAGTTCTCTTTTCCCTTTCTATTACCAACTTGGCTCACATAAAAACTGGATTATATGACTAATCAAGAATTCATTGAGTCTATCAGGCTCGAGGGGGAAGAGTGGAGAGATGTCGTCGGGAGGGAAGGGTCTTATATCGTGTCCAACCTCTCACGGATAGCGACCATACGCACTCATTTTGAATATGAGCGAAACGGTAAAATCTTCCAAAAGAGGATGAGGCGACATATTTGTAGCACATCAACCGCGCCAAGTACGCCATACGAAAGGATAACTTTCATAGAATGCGGTAAAAAATCTACAGAGCTTGTGCATGTTGTTGTTGCTCGCGCTTTTGTAGCAAACCCTCATGGCTACCCATGCGTCGATCATATAGATGACGATCCGACCAACAACAAGGCCATCAATCTGCAATGGTGCACCCCAAAAATGAACAACTCAAAAGAGCACCATAGGGAAGCAACACGAAAGGCGAAGAGAGGGAAGCCCGCACCGAATCGAGTTAAAGTTGTTCAACTTGATGGAGATTCTGTTGTCCGCATATTGTCTTCGATGTCGGAAATGGAATCTAATGGATTCAATCATTCCGCGATACACAAAGTGTGTAATAACAAACTATCACAGTACAAAGGCTATCGCTGGATGTACCTCTCTGACTATGAAACCCTTGTCAGTATGTCAAAGAACTCTTCTAAACCCGGGAACGATTAGCCCCAGTAGGAACCTCCAGGGAAGCCGTATCCGAAGCCGTTGAAACCGTTACCGAATCCGCCGTAGAACCCGCCGATGTTCGGAGTCGTTGAGAATGCGACAAGATTGGGGTAATTTACCGTGGCCGTCGAAGGCAGCTTGCACTTGATGTCGTTGACCTCTTGTGCGATAGGCGCGAGCATCGCAGCGAACGCATTCGTCTGGCGAGCGTTGTCGGCCTCGTTACGCAGCTGGGTGATAATATCACCCTGGCGAGTGATGGTCTGCTGCATCTCACGCTTTTCAGCGGCGCAGAACTGATCGATCATAGAGGCCTTGAGGTCGGCAATAGCACCGCTCAGAGTTTCGGTCTGTCGGAGCGTTGCGAGTTGGTTCTCGTAGCCCTGAGAAGTTACGAGCTGCTTCATCTCGCAGCAGCACTGACACAGCTGGCTCGCGAGGCTGGCGTCTCCGGCCTGGATCGCGTTGATGATCTGCTGGGCGGAGAGCCCGGTCTGACCCGTCAGAGCGGTAAGGCCATTCTGCAGGGTAGAGAGGTTGGTCTTCACGGTGTTGACATCGCTGTTGAGCGTGGTCGCCAGGAGTCGGACATCCGCGTCCGTACCGTCGATTGCACGGAGAATGGTGTCGGTGTTACCGATAGCCGTAGCCTGGGCACCGAGAGAAGCCGCAGCAGCACCGCCACCGTTACCCCAGCTGTTCATACCCCAGTTACCAAAGCCGATGCCGTTCCAGATGAGACCGCCGAGGAGACCACCCAGGATACCAGCACCAAAACCGGAACCGGATCCGCCGAAGAGACCGCCGTTGTTGTAAGCATACGGAGGATAGTTGTTGTAGCCAAGGCCGTTCAGAGCCAAGACTGCAGGAATGTTGCCCCAACCGCCATTGTTCTGGCCGTCAGGCATGATGATTGTTTTTTCGTCAGCCATTTTGACTAAGTTTTAAGGTTAGAAATCATGCGTGATAGAAAGTTCTACCACGACACAAAGTTGACGAAAAAGCGGCCCTCAATGAAGGTCGCTTCAAAATAGAGATATGTCGCAGATTACAAAACCGTTACTTGTAGCAAATTATTTCTTCCTCCATCTGTCCGGAATGATTTTCACAAACTTATGGAACGGATATAGCAGAACTCGCTTCGGTTTTGCGATAAGTTTCCTTGCAATAGACGCTCTTACATTAGATTCAGAGACGCCATAGAACTTGGCAAAGTCGGAAATCGTTCCGTGAATTTCCATATTGTTTTCGAGCGCCTTGATCGCGCCATTCATTTCGTCCATAGTACAAAGATTGTTATCGACCTTGTACTTGTAGAATCCGAGAATTTCGGAGAGAAGTTTATTTGCGTCCATTTGAGAAGAAAACTTTATAAGCCGAGATTAATAGCAGAATCGTCATCACCAATGTTAACGAATCCGTAACGAGAGATTCAATCTCGGATAGCTCTATTATGTAATAGTCTATAAAAGAAACTATCTGCGGAAATAAAGGAAGGACACAAGCCATACGATGCCAGCGGCATAAATGAAGAATCTTTGAGTAAATAAGATGAGCCGCTATGACAAGAGGAGAAATATAGAATAGCGTATCGCAGAGTGCTTGTGCGGATTCACTCAACCAAGAGTATGCAGCAAAGTCTATAATGTATAACGCAGTGAATACGAATGGAACAATCTGTATCGAAAGCGTGATACGCTTCAATACGATAATTAGTCTTTTGATTTTACCTGTGTCGTATTCTTGGTTTACCATTTCTGGTCGTCCTGATGTCAATCAATGCCTTTGCCCTTGTCTGGAACATCCTTTCCCCGCTCGGGTTATCGTTCCTAACAACGGTAACGGGCACACTTGCAAGAAGCGTGCCGGAGCCCCTGCTGACGGACTTGACCTTGACTTTTACCTTAGCCTTGGACATTATTTAATCTTCTCGGCATAAAGTTTCGGGACACTGATTTCGTCCGGCTTTATGTATGCCTTGTTCGTGAAGAGCAGCATAGCCGCTATTACAATTTCAGCCATAGTTTTAGAGTATAAATAAGAGGTTTTCTAAATATCAAACCAAAACTTAGAATAAGACCGCCGAGAAGCCACCAAAACGCCCGGATACGGAACTTCTGCCACCAAGATAGTGGTTTCTCTACCTTGACCTCCTTGATGATGCTATGCTCGTGTTCTTTCGTGTTAGTAACGCCCGTGTAAAGCCAATGCTCCGGCAGTTTCAAGTCGTATGCGATCCTGGCCTCAGACTTGTTGCGCAACGAGTGGTGGAGCATCCCGTCTTTACCAATCCAAGCATCCGACTCCGCCACGCTTGTTTCCCGGTGCGAAGTGTCGCCGACATGGACGATTGCCTGGTCGGACTCAAGAGGGATAGGGACATAGATAGTCGTGTCTCTCCAGGCAGTAGAGTCGCGGACCTCGGTTACCGTCACCGTGGCCACCCTCTCAACAATCTTCGGGGAACATCCGGAGAGGAGCGAAAACAAGACTACTACTAAAACGCCCCTCCCCAGAGTCCCTATGTATGACTTATTGTCCATCCTTCCATTCCAAAGTTAATGGTCGCCGCAAAGTACGCGGACTCAAAATCATCGAACGGGCCGATTCTATATCCGCCCGTGGTTGTTACGAACCAACTCATAAGATTTCGATTGTAATTTTCTCGCCTCGTTTCCTCGCTTCCTCCATTTTCTGATACAGGGCCTTGAAGGTATCCCTGGAAGATGTCAGCTTGCCTTTCGCGGTGTTCCTTCCGCAAAGGATACAGCCAGCCGAGTCGAGGGCCGTCGATCCTGGATGGATGAGAATCCCGTCGAATCCAGGGACATTGAGAAGCCGGGGCATCCTTCCGCCGCAAAGGTCTCTGTACCATTTGATGGCCCTGTACTTTGGCGAGACGACATTGAGCGTTATCTCGTAGGTTCCAGACGGGATTGCAGTCTCGCCAGGGACCTTTACTTTCCGGATGTGTTCCAGAGAATCCGTCTGCTTGAGACCACGGTCCTTGTCCTCAAGGGATTCGTAGAATCGCTTCCCGTCCACGAACAGGCGGGAAATTGTATAAGTGTCCTTCTTCCAGGCACGGTCAATCTTGAGTTTCATTTTCTTCCCTTTTTCTTTGTGGTGAACTGTCCCTTCTCGTTCCTCGGCTGGCCTTTCGGCATCGGCTTGAACACCCCGTCGAAGGTCACATCGTCCGCGATGATTCCAATCCTTGCGGCCACCCAGCGTCCGACGAAGACGATTACCGACTTCAGGAATCCAAGAAGCGAAAACTCGATGTCCTTCGTGCAAAGGTAATTTCCGATGATTGATCCGATCTCGTTCACATAAACCAGGGCGAGGGTGGCCCATTGAATCCATTCCTCCTCGAAAGCAATAGACATAGACGAGGCAAGAATGAGCCATGCGGCGAACTCAAACACCTTCCCCGTCGTCCCCCGGAGCGCCTTTGAGAATGTAACCCTATCATCGGGACGTTTGTATTTCTTGTATCGGTGGCGGGATGCCTTGACCCCGAACCAAAGGTCCAAGGCTATCAGAACCAGCGCGGGCAGCGCAAAAGGAATCATAGCGAGTACGGTTTTTTGTAATACGGCAACTGTTACGGCGACTACGCCGCCCTCTACAACATTGTTTGTCGTTGCGCCAATGTCGGGCTGTTTCATAGCTTTGTTCATTTAATCACCCATAGGGCAATCGTTCCGACCACCCAATAGGCAAGGTTTTGATACCATCTCGGCTCGTAGTCAAGGTCAACGTCTGCAGACTTGTCCCGCTTGATCCCAAGGGAGTAGGCCCAATTATGAGCGGCCCACTCCCTCTTGATGTTTGCATCGCTGCGGAA
>Ga0310697_10007253_pt1 | contig 10466 bp, 8 predicted proteins | sample 172DNAGHGlowgp2_FD_203883 | JGI IMG/M metagenome (GOLD analysis project Ga0310697, IMG submission 203883) | Sheep rumen microbial communities from Palmerston North, Manawatu-Wanganui, New Zealand - 1728 DNA GHGlow gp2 (v2) (version 2) | ecosystem: Host-associated > Mammals > Digestive system >...
GTGCCCCATCTCTGAGTGCCGCGTGGCAAGGGTGAACGGGCAGTATGTCATCAACCCCACCTTCCAACAGATGAAGGAGGCCGACATGGACATCATGGTCGGGGCATCCGCCGAGAACATCATGATGGTGGAGGGAGAGATGAAGGAGGTGAGCGAACAAGACATGATCGGATCCCTCAAGGCTGCCATGGAGGCCATCAAGCCGATGTGCCAACTGCAGGCCGAACTGTCGAAGGAACTGGGAACTGACGTCAAGCGCGAATATGACCACGAGGTGAACGACGAGGCCCTGCGCGAGCGCATGAACAAGGAACTCTACCAGCCCGCCTACGACATCACCAAGCAGGCGCTGCCCAAGCAGGAGCGCCAAGACGCCTTCGACCAACTGCTGGAAAGCTTCAAGGAGCAGTTCCTCAAGGAGCGCGCAGAGAAAGCAGAAAAGGGAGAGGTCAACGAAGACGAGAAACTGGCCGCCCTCTCTGACGACGACTACGCCATGATGATGGACCGCTACTACCACGACGTGATGCGCGACGCCATGCGCCGTTGCATCCTCGACGAGGGCATCCGACTTGACGGTCGCAAGACCGACGAGATACGCCCCATCTGGTGCGAGGTCTCACCCCTGCCCATGCCTCACGGAAGCAGCCTCTTCACACGCGGAGAGACTCAGGCACTGGGCACCTGCACGCTGGGCACCAAACTCGACGAGAAACTGGTGGACGACGTGCTGGACCACAGCTACATGAAGTTCCTGCTCCACTACAACTTCCCCCCGTTCTGCACAGGTGAAGCCAAGGCTCAACGCGGCACAGGTCGCCGCGAGATTGGCCACGGACACCTGGCCTGGCGCGCACTGAAAGGACAGATACCCGCAGACTTCCCCTACACCGTAAGGCTCGTGAGCCAGGTGCTGGAGTCGAACGGCTCGTCCTCGATGGCCACCGTATGCGCCGGAACACTGGCCCTGATGGACGCTGGCGTGCCCATGAAGAAGCCCGTGAGCGGCATCGCCATGGGACTCATCAAGAACCCCGGAGAGGAAAAGTATGCCGTGTTGAGCGACATCCTCGGCGACGAGGACCACTTGGGCGACATGGACTTCAAGACCACTGGCACGAAAGACGGCCTCACCGCCACGCAGATGGACATCAAGTGCGACGGACTGTCGTTCGAGATCCTCGAAAAGGCACTCATGCAGGCCAAGGCCGGACGCGAGTACATCCTCTCGAAGCTGACCGACACCATCGCCGAGCCGCGCGCCGAACTGAAGCCCCACGTGCCGCGCATCGAAGCCTTCGACATCGCCAAGGAGTTTATTGGCGCCGTCATCGGCCCGGGCGGAAAGATCATCCAGCAGATGCAGGAAGACACCGGCACCACCATCACCATCGACGAAGCCGACGGCGTGGGACACGTGCAAGTGTCCGGCCCCAACAAGGAGGCCATCGAAAGCGCCATCCAGAAGATCAAGGCTATCGCCGCCGTACCCGAAGTGGGCGAGATCTACGAAGGCACCGTGCGCAGCATCATGCCCTACGGATGTTTCGTCGAGATACTGCCGGGCAAGGACGGACTGCTGCACATCTCTGAGATCGACTGGCGCAGACTGGAGACGGTCGAAGAGGCCGGCATACAGGAGGGCGACAAGATTAGAGTCAAACTGATGGAGATCGACCCCAAGACCGGCAAGTACAAGCTGTCCCACCGCGTGCTGCTGGAAAAGCCCGAAGGCTATCAAGAGCGTCCGCGTCGCGAACGCGGAGAGCGTCGCGAACGCCCCGAGCGCGGCGACCGCTATGAGCGCCGCGAGCGCAGCGACCGCTACGAGCGCAACGACCGCTATGAGCGCAACGACCATTACGAGCGTGGCGACCGCTATGAACATCGCAACCGCCCGGAGCGCCCCGCCCGCCAGGAAGAACCCACGGCTCCCACCAACGAAGAGCCGCGCGACTTCAGCGACGCCCTGGACCACTTGGACTTCTAACAGCATCAAGCCCTGAAACGATAGTGCCCCGCCGTCTGACCATCACAAGGTAGGCGACGGGGCATTTGGAACTTAATAGAACAGCCGACACATCCAAACCTCAACAGCAGAACATGACCATACGCAAAAAAGCCACGGCTGCCCTGGCGCTGATAAGCCTCGTAGGGCTCAACTCATGCTTGAAGAAAAGCGACGACGTGACACTCTACAGCGACACCGTCATCACCAGTTTCACGCTCGGCACCATGAACAGATATGTCGACGGAGTGAAGTCGACCTTTGTGGGAAGTGCATACGCGATGACCATCGACATGGCGGCTGACAGCATCTACAACACGACGCCGCTGCCCTACGGAACCGACTTGGCGCACGTCGTGGTGACCATCGCCACCAAAAACAGTGGGCAGCCTTACATCAAACGCTTGGGCGAAGACTGGATGGACATCGTCAGCAGCACGGACAGCCTGGACTTCAGCACAACGAGAACCATACGCATCGTCAGCACAGACGGGGGACACATTCGCGACTACAAGGTTGCGCTGCAGGTGGAGACCTCGGCTGCCGCAGACAGCGCCTTCGCATGGGTGCAACAGCCGCAGTGGCCAGCAGAGCTGCAAGCCCAAAGCGACACGTTGGAGACGGCATGGCCCTACAGCACCGCCAATGGCGCCACCTACCAGTTGCGACTGCTGCCCCAAGCCAACGCTGACAGCATCCTGTGGAGGAATATCGTGCTGAACGACGGCACGGGCGAATGGACACTCATTCCACAAGAGAGGGAAAACATCTACAAACTGGCCGCAGCGCAGGCCAAGGGACTGGTCTGCACACTCGAACCCAAGGTGAGCCCAAGGCGTTACGTGCCTGTGGCCATCATGGCCGACGGCTCCATGCTCGTCAGCCGCGACCAAGGCATCACATGGTTCCGCAAAGCCATGTTTGCCATGCCAAAAAACAGCGGGCTGCCCAGCAAGGTGGCACAAGACGAGAGCCACGTGGTCTGGCTGGAAGACGACCAGCAGAGAGTCTGGTGCAGCCAAACCTGGTAGGCAAAGAAAAGCGTGGAAACTGCTTGCATGACCCTCCCGAGCATGAAACGGGCCTTTGACATTTTATGCAAAAAGAACAAAAAAGACTTAATAAACGTGGCTTTTTGCACAGTTTCTCGCGGATAATAAGTAACTTTGCCCCCGACTTTCGACCATCGAGAAATGACAGTACGCACCAAAGTCGTTTGCCTGATGCTGACAGGTCTGCTGACAGGAATGCAGGGCGTGTCCGCCCAAGGGGACCCAGAGTATCGCGCCGAAGTGGGCGCGGGTGTGGGACTGATGAACTATTTGGGCGACTTGAATGGAAACCTGCTGAAAAACCTAAGTCCGCAAGCGACGGTGATGGCGAAGTACAAACCCAACCCCCGCATGGCCTACAGCCTGCATGTGAGTTATGCGAAACTGAAAGGAAGCGCCAGCGGAGTGGACACCTTCTATCCCGCCACCCCCGAAGGACTGGACGGCGCGAGTGTCATGCCGCGCCTCGAAGACCACGAGTTTGCACAAGCGGTGGTGGATGTGGCCGTGGGCTTCGAGTACAACTTCTGGCCATACGGAACAGGACGGGAATACCGGGGGGCAAAGCCCTTGGTGCCCTTCGTGCAAGGCGGACTGGGGCTCACCGCAGGAGGCGGCACCCACGGCAACCTGCATTTCGGGGCAGGCGTCAAATACAAATTGGGACAGCGCTGGAACCTTACCGCAATGTGGAGGGCAGTCTTCACAGGCAGCGACACGCTGGACGGGCTGAAAGACCCCTACGGAGTGAAGAGCAGCGGGCTGTTCAAGAACACCGACGGCTACTCCTCGCTTTCGCTGACACTGAGCTACGACTTGTGGGCAAAGTGCAAAACCTGTCATAACGAGAATGAATAAAGCAAGCACGATAATGAACGACTACGAACTGGACCGCGACCGCATACCCCAACACATCGCCATCATCATGGACGGCAATGGGCGTTGGGCCAACGAGCGAGGCAAAGACCGCTCTTTCGGACACCAAGCCGGCGTGGAGGCCGTGCGCAAAATAACGTCTGAATGTACACGCCTGGGCGTGAAGTTCTTGACACTCTACACCTTTTCCACCGAGAACTGGAACCGTCCGCCCGAAGAGGTGGCTGCCCTGATGGGCTTGGTGCTGACCTCGCTTGAAGACGAGATCTTCATGAAGAACAACGTGCGCTTCCGTGTCATAGGCGACCGGTCGCGCCTGCCAGAGGACGTGGCAAAGAAACTGGAGGAGACAGAACAGCACACCGCCGGCAACACAGCCATGACCATGGTGGTGGCCTTGAGCTACAGTTCCCGTTGGGAACTCATCAAGGCCGCACAAGACATGACGCGTGACGCCCTGCAGGGAAAGCTCAAACCTGAAGACATCGACGAGAAGTGCGTCGAGGAATACCTGGAGACCCGTTTCATGGGCGACCCGGAATTGCTGATACGCACAGGCGGCGAGTTGCGCATCTCCAACTACTTGCTGTGGCAGATCGCCTACACCGAACTCTATTTCTGTGACACCTACTGGCCCGACTTCGACGAGGAATGTCTGCACAAGGCCATTGCCGACTACCAGCGCCGCCAGCGCCGTTTCGGAAAGACCGAGGCGCAGATAGAGCGCGAACTGCTTTCCGGCAAATAGCAAGAACAGGTGAACCAACGACTAATGATGGACATACGCTACATACACAACAACAAGGCGTGGCTCTCGCTGGCAGCCTGTCTCGTGCTGAGTGGCGCGAAGGCACAAGCCCAAGACGTCATCGTCAACCCAGACGTCAACTATGCCGGCACGCCGCGCTCGTGCATCTTGGCAGGGCTGGCCGTGGAGGGCGTCGACGGATACGAAGACTACGTACTGACGGGACTGTCGGGACTGGAGATAGGCCAGGCAATAGAGATACCGGGAAGTGACATCACTGACGCCGTGAGGCGCTATTGGAGGCACGGGCTCTTCTCGAAAGTCAGCATCACGGCAGACTCCATCGTGGGCAACAAGGCGTATCTCTGCATCCATCTGGCCTTGAGGCCCCGCGTCAGCGAAATCAACTACATCGGGCTGAAAAAGGGCGAGCGCGAGGACATGGAGAGCAAACTGGGCATCATGAAGGGCTCCCAGATAACTCCCAACATGATAGACCGTGCAAAGACCTTGGCCAAACGCTATTTCGACGCCAAGGGGTACAAGAACGCGGAAATCACCATTGCACAGCGCGACGACGTGACGGGCAAGAATCAGGTGGTCTTGGACGTCATCATCGACAAGAAAGACAAGATGAAGGTGCGCAACATCTTCATCCATGGCAACCAGGAGTTGTCCACGAAGAAGATCAAGGGCGGCATGTTCAGCAAAGGCGCGTTGGGCAAGATACACGAGGCAGGCAAGTTTGCCAACATCTTCAAGAAGAAGAAATTCACCGACGAGCGATGGACGGAAGGCAAGGAAGCCCTTGTCGACAAGTATGCAGAACTGGGCTACCGCGACATGACCATCCTCAGCGACTCGGTGTGGGAAGAGGACGAAAAGCACGTCAACGTGAGCGTGACCGTCGACGAGGGCATCAAGTATTATCTGCGCAACATCTCGTGGGTGGGCAACACCGTGGCCTCCACCGAATATCTCGACCGGCTGCTCGGCATGGAGAAAGGCGACGTCTACAACCAGAAGTTGCTGGGCAAGCGCCTGACTGAAGACGAGGACGCCGTGGGCAACTACTACTACAACAACGGATACCTTTTCAGCAGGATCGAGCCGACGGAGGTGAACGTGGTGGGCGACTCTGTCGACCTGGAGATGCGCATCTACGAGGGCACCCAAGCCCACATCGCCAACGTGCGCATCTTTGGCAACACCCGCCTCTACGAGGAGGTGGTCAGACGCGAGTTGAGGGTGAAGCCCGGCGACCTCTTCTCGAAAGACGCCCTGATGCGTTCCGCCAGGGAAATCGCCACCATGGGCTTCTTCGACGCGGAGAAGGTGTCGCCCGACATCAAGCCCAACAGCAACGACGGAACCGTGGACATCAACTGGATGCTGGAGCAGAAGTCAAACGACCAGTTGGAGCTCTCGCTCGGATGGGGACAGACGGGCGTCCTGCTGAGGCTGGGCCTCAAGTTCAACAACTTCTCGCTCAGAAACCTGCTCGGGAAAAACAAACTGCACAAGGGAATACTGCCCGCAGGAGACGGAGAACAAATCGGACTCAACGCCTCCACCAACGGACGATACTACCAGTCATACTCCGTCAACTACGGAACAGGATGGTTCGGAGGAAGACGGCCAAACGCATTCAACGTCGGAGTGTTCTTCTCTAAGCAAACAGACATCTCCTCCACATACTACAACTCGGCCTATATGAACTCCATGTACAACTATTATTCGGGTTACGGTTCATACGGAGGCTACTACAACAACTACGACTCTTTCTACGACGACGACAAGTACATCCAACTGCTTGGCGTCAGTGTGGGCTGGGGCAAGCGCCTCCGCTGGCCCGACGACTATTTCCAGTTCTCGGCAACGCTGGCCTACCAGTTGTATATGCTGAAAGACTGGCAATACTTCTTGGTGCGCAACGGCAATTGCAACAACCTGAACCTGGCGCTCTCCCTGTCGCGCAACTCTACGGACAATCCTCTCTTCCCACGCTCGGGCTCAGAGTTCTCCGCCTCCGTCACGCTGACGCCGCCTTGGAGCGTCTTCGACGGCAAGGACTACAAGAACCTGGCGACGGCCAACACGTTCAACACCGACCGCGACCGCTACTACGAGGAGCAGAAGGTGAAGTACAAGTGGATCGAGTACCACAAGTGGAAGTTCAAGAGCCGCACCTTTACAGCCCTGACAGGCGGACAGAAGTGCCTGGTGCTGATGACACGTGCGGAAATAGGTCTGTTGGGCTCTTACAACAGCGACAAGAAGTCGCCCTTCGAGACCTTCTACATGGGCGGCGACGGCATGTCGGGCTACTCCACCACCTACGCCGAGGAGACCATCGGACTGCGCGGATACGAGAACGGCTCGCTTACGCCCTACGGCTCGGAAGGCTACGCCTACGACCGCTTCACCATGGAGCTGCGCTACCCCTTCATGCTGGGCAACACCACCATCTACGGACTTGGCTTCATCGAGGGCGGCAACGCCTGGACGGAGACGCGCAACTTCAACCCCTTCAAGATGAAGCGCTCCGCAGGCGTCGGCGTGCGTGTCTTCCTGCCCATGGTCGGACTGATGGGCATCGACTGGGCGTACGGATTCGACAACGTCTACGAGGGCACTGCCAATCAGCGCAAGGGCGGAAGCCAGTTCCACTTCGTGTTGGGACAGGAATTCTGACGTGGAAACCGAAAAGAAACTTAAAAACACCCCTGCATCAACAAATAAAGGTTAATGTTTTTAACATAAGGCGCACCACAGGCGTCCATATAGCAGAAGGGAAACCTTTTGCAACAAGAAAGTTTTAAGTCTAACTAAAGTAAACAGAAGCCATGAAAAAGCTGACCATGATGTTCGCCATGCTGGTAGCAGCCTTGACGATGAACGCACAAAAGTTTGCGTTGATAGACATGGACTACGTCCTGAAGCAGATACCCGCCTACGAGCGCGCCAACGAGCAGTTGTCTCAGGTGTCGAAGAAGTGGCAGGCCGAGGTGGACGCCCTTTCGACCGAGGCGCAGACCATGTACAAGAACTACCAGAACGAGGTGGTCTTCCTCTCCAAGGAGCAGAAGAAGGAGAGGCAGGACGCCATCATGAAGAAGGAGCAGGAGTCCGCCGAACTCAAGCGCAAGTACTTTGGCCCCGAAGGCGAGTTGTACAAGAAGCGCGCCTCGCTGATGACTCCCATACAGGAGGAGATCTACAACGCCGTGAAGGACGTGGCCGACCTGCGCGGCTACCAGTTGGTGCTCGACCGCGCCAGCGACACGGGCATCGTCTTCGGCTCGCCCAAGGTGGACATCAGCGACGAGGTGCTGCGCAAGCTGGGATACAATTGACGAAGGAGGGGAGTTTGGGAGTTTGGGAGGATGGGAGTTTGGACAATAGTTCATACACCAAGGTTCGCCATAGGGACGTATGCATAGCAATGCTATTGTCCAAACTCCCAAACTCCCAAACTACCCAACAACCCAACCCCGCACCAAACCCACAAACCCAAAACCCCAACACCCCCAACCCCCCAACTCCCCAAACAAACAAAACCAACAAACTAAAGATAAACATGAAAAAGTTTTTGCTTGCCATCCTCATGATGGCCCCCACAGCCCTCTGGGCACAGAAGTTTGCCCACGTCAACACGCAGGAGATCGTACAGGCCATGCCCGAGTATGCGACGGCCCGCGCGGAGATAGAGAAGCTGCAGCAACAGTATGAGGCGGACCTGAAGTCGATGCAGGATGAACTGCAGAAGAAGAGCGACGCCTTCGAAAAGGAGCAGGCCACCCTGCCCGACAACATCAAGCAGCGCCGCCAGCAAGAGCTGCAGGACATGTACCAGAAGATCCAGCAGAGCTATCAGGACAACAACCAGGCCCTGCAGAAGGCCCAGCAGGAGAAGATGCAGTCGATCACCACCAAGATGCTCGACGCCATCAAGCAGGTGGGCGACGCTGGCGGCTACGTCTACATCATGGAGAGCGGCGCCGGCATCCCCTACATCTCCTCCACGCTGTCCACCGACGTGACGGCGCAGGTGAAGCAGAAGCTCGGCCTGAAATAATTGTATTTAGTGTTTGAGTTGACCCTTCAGAAACTCAGAAACAAAAAAAACTCAATATGAAAAAGTGTCTCATTGCCATTGCCATGCTGTTGGCCTTCACCGCAGCAACGAAGGCACAAGAGGCGGACACCACCGCCCCCACCCCCGTCTACGGCTACCTCTCCTTCAGCAAAGCCCTGCAGGCCATGCCCGAGTACACCCAAGCCATGGACAGCGTGCAGCGCTTCCGGGAGGCCTGCCAGGCAGAGATGACGCGTGTGGAGAAAGACTTCAACGTGAAGTATGAGGCGTTCCTCGACGGACAGAAAGACTTTCCCCGCACCATCCTGCTGAAGCGCCAGCAGGAGCTGCAGCAGTTGCTGCAGCAAAACGTGGCCTTCCGCCAACAGCTGCAGGAAGAGGTGAAGAAGACGGAGACGGCATTGCTCATACCCGTCAAGGAGCGTTTGCAGCAACGCCTGGCCGAGATAGGCGCAGCCAAGGGCCTGCATTTCATCCTGAACACCGACAACGACCAGTTGCCCTGGCTCAACCCACAGCTGCTGGTCGACGTGCAGCCCCTGCTCGGCGACAACTGATGATAGGCATCTTCGACAGCGGCTACGGCGGGCTGACGATCTTGCAAAGCATACGCGCGCTGTTACCCCAGTACGACTACCTGTACTTGGGTGACAACGCGCGTGCGCCGTATGGTCCCCGCTCGTTCCAGGTGGTCTACGAGTACACCCGCCAGGCCGTCTCACGCCTGTTCGATATGGGCTGCCCGCTGGTCATCCTGGGCTGCAACACCGCTTCGGCCAAGGCCCTGCGCACCATACAGCAGCACGACCTCACAGGCGACTACCACCGCGTGCTGGGCGTGATACGCCCCACGGCGGAGGTCATCGGCACCCTGACGCGCACCGGCCACGTGGGCCTCTTTGCCACCGAGGGCACCATCAAGAGCGAGAGCTACCAGCTGGAGGTGGGCAAACTGTGGCCAGGGCTGAAGGTGACGGGCGTAGCCTGCCCCTTCTGGGTGGCCTTGGTGGAGTATGGCGAGGCCGACTCCCCCGGCGCCGACTATTTCGTCAAGAAGCGCTGCGACGAGCTGATGCAGGCCGACCCCGAGATAGACACCGTGCTGCTGGGCTGCACCCACTATCCGCTCCTCATGCCGAAGATACGCCAATATCTCCCTCCGCACGTCCGCATCGTGCCGCAGGGGGGCTATGTGGCCGCCAGCCTCGAGGACTACCTGCGCCGCCACAAGGACATGGAGGCGCGCCTCTCGCGCGGAGCCACCTGCCGCTATCTCACCACCGAAGACCCGCAGGTCTTCGCACGACGCGCACGCACCTTCCTGCAAGAGCAGGTAGCCGTGGAGGGCATCACGCTGCCCTGACGCCCCCGGACACGAAGCGCCATACGATGCGCAGAAAACTGCGCATGGGAGTGGACCGACAACTACAATGGCAGCGGCGTGGCAGGCTATACCGTCACCAGCAATATGACAGGACATGCCGACTCCACACTCGTGCTGTAGGCCATGAAATTGTTCGTTTCGTTCAGACGAAACATAATCCGACGTGTTTTGCGAGTGCAAAGGTACGAAGTCCTTGGCAAATGCAAAATACGTCGGAAAATGTGATGATTACCATCAACAGCATCCATTCCGCCTAAACGAGGCGGTGGCGACCATCCTCACGGACAGCCGCAACCCAT
>Ga0310697_10007255_pt1 | contig 10460 bp, 9 predicted proteins | sample 172DNAGHGlowgp2_FD_203883 | JGI IMG/M metagenome (GOLD analysis project Ga0310697, IMG submission 203883) | Sheep rumen microbial communities from Palmerston North, Manawatu-Wanganui, New Zealand - 1728 DNA GHGlow gp2 (v2) (version 2) | ecosystem: Host-associated > Mammals > Digestive system >...
GGACGTACAAATCAAGTGCCTCTCCTGAACTATGACGCTCTACATCTTCAACCCAGAGAACGATATGGCCCTTGCTGACGGGCATCCGGGCTATACGGCTCCTGCTCAGATTCAGCAGATGCGGCGTGAACTTTGGTGGCTTCCACAGTGGTGGGCTGAAGAGGAGGATATCGTTTGGAATGGAGAAGAGCATCTGGTTTTGCCTCCAGACACGCATATTGAGCCTTGGGGATGGAGTCCTGCACTTTGTCACCAACTCGAGCTGGCAGGCGTTCAAGAGTCGCTTTTGCCCTCCCAAGACAAGATTGAGCAGATCAGGCAACTATCCCACAGACAGACTGCCGTTTCCCTCCTGCAGGAACTTCGAAGCGAATTGCCCCTCGACGGACACCTCGCAGGCCAATCCGTCCTTTGCCAGAGTATCGAGGAGGCAGAGGAAACTGTAAACCAATATGGCGAGGCTTTGCTGAAATCACCTTGGAGCAGTAGTGGAAGGGGCTTGATGAAGACGGACAATCCACAATGGAAGGCTTGGGCAAAGCGCATTCTGAAGGCTCAGGGAAGTGTCGTGGTGGAGCAGTTCCTGCACAAAGTGACTGACTTCGCCCTTGAGTTCTGGCTCGATGGAAAGGGCGGAGTTGAATACAGAGGACTTTCGCTCTTCTACACAAACGAGCGAGGGGCCTACTTGGGGAATTGGGTGGCTCCAGAAGAACAGAAGCTCGCTTGGCTGGCTCAGTATATTCCCTTGCAGTATCTCCAGGAGATAAGGGCTTGGTGGACTGCGCGCCTGAGCCGGTTCGACTATGAGGGTCCTGTGGGCATCGACATGATGCTGGCACAGGAGGGCATCTGTCCGTGCATAGAAGTCAACTGGCGATGGACGATGGGACTCGTCTCCTGCCTCGTGGCCGAACAGGGTCGCTACGGACGAATGGTAGTGGAATACATCTACGGACACTACTCGGCAGAAGTCGAAGCATTTGGTTAGAGGAAACATGGCTGGTGAAGTTGCCAAACGTCACACTAGTAAATCGCAATCGTCACACTAGTAAATTGCAAACGTCACACTAGTTAAATGCAATCGTCACACTAGTTAAATGCAATCGTCACACTAGTTATTTTGCAACTAGGCACGTTAAGCCAAATATTTCCTCTTTCTTCTTCCTTCATTCTCCTTTTTTTCGTACCTTTGCACACACATATAAATAAGGTTATGAACAGAAGAGAATTCCTTCAGCGCTCTGGTGTTCTTGCCGGAGCAGCCTATCTGGGTTCGCCTGCCCTTGCTGAGACGTTGGCGACCTTGGGCAATCCCAATCTCGTCATCGGCATTGTGAGCGACATCCATCTGCGTGGTGCAGATACGGCTGGGACGTTCATCCACACCTTGGAATACTTCCGTAGTCTGAAGGTGGACGGCGTCATCATTGCCGGAGATATGGCCGATCAGGGGCTCCTGCCGCAGTTGCAAGTGGTGGCGGATGCATGGTTCCAAGTCTTTCCGAACAACAAAGGTCTGGACGGGAAAGAAACAGCCCAACTCTTCATCTACGGCAACCACGATGTAGAGGGCTACACCTGGGGCGGCACCATCAGTAGTGTCGGGGCAGAAACGGCTCAGGCGCAAGGTATCGGCAGACAGGCTGCCACAGCTTGGAAACAATGTTTCAAGGAAGACTACCAGCCCATCTGGATGAAGACCATCAAGGGCTACCACTTCATTGGCGCGCATTGGGAGAACCAGAACCACATCTCAGGACTGGCCGACTTCCTTCAGGAACACAACGCCGAACTGACGGCCGACGGGAAACCCTTTTTCTACATCCAGCACCCACACCCCAAAGACACCTGCAACTGCGCTTGGGCTTGGGGCAGAGACGACGGGACGGTCACAAAGTTGCTTAGCAACTATCCCAATGCCGTCGCTTTCTCTGGACACTCGCACTCGCCTCTCGACGACGACAGAGACCTTTGGCAAGGCAGTTTCACCAGCATTGGAACCTCCTCGCTCAAGTATCTCTACCCAATGCCGGCTCGCGAAAATACCTATCAAGACGACTGGTCGGCCAAACCGCCTTCGCAGATGCAGAAGATGGACCCATCTGACGGGCGTCAGGGAATGGTGATGCGCGTCTACGATTCGGCTATCACGTTCGAAAAGAGGGAGTTTGTCTATGACGAGCCTATCGGCGAGGCCTGGTATCTTCCCTGGCCCATCTCTGCAACCCAACCGCTTTCCTTCGAGAATCGCGCCAAGTCGGCTCCCATTCCGCAATTCCCTGCAGGCACAAAAGTAACCATCACAGGTGGCTCAGGTTCAGACCGTTATGGCACCTCGCAGAAGCAGGTAACGGTTCACTTCCCAACTGTCTTGAAGAAGAATGCTGGTGTTCGTGCCTTCGATTACGAGGTTCAGGTGGAATACGACTGGCTCGATGTTCGTCACGTTTCCGCCACAAAGCGCGTCTTCTCGCCTAAGTGCTACCTCGGCGAGAACAAGGAAGAGGGCGAAGTCGTCTGCGTCTTTGGCGAGAGCGAACTGCCCAAAGACTTTGCCTACCGCTTTGCCATTCGTCCCTGCAACTGCTTTGGCGGAAAAGGCAACCCCATCTATTCCGACTGGGTGGACAGTACCATCGCCTCCTACATCTCGACTCTTTCGCTCGACAAGCAGTTCTACAAGGTGAACGAAAGCATTCAGGCAACCTTCAGCGGCGTTCCTGTCGGCACAGAAGCCTGGCTCGGCATCTACGCCAAAGGCAAGAAACCCGGCTCGAGCGACACTTCATCAGCCTATAAATATACAGAGGTTGCGGCAGGCACAATAAGCCTCAGCGTATCGACTGTCGGGGAATACTTTGCTGTCCTCTTCCAAGACGGAGGCTACACAGAGTGCTCGCCTCGCATTCCTCTCTTTGTAACCAATCGAACTTACGACCCCACGACCTTCTCTATGCAACCCGACAAACGTGCCTATAACGTTGGAGATGCAGTCGTGGTGACGCTTGCGAACGCTCCCAACATCAGCAAAGACTGGGTGGGCATCTATCAGGCCGGACTCGTGCCAAAGGACGTGAAATGCCCTACTTGGCTTTACAATACGAAGGTAAACGGCTCGCTCACGCTCAATGTTAGTGGGACAAAGAACTGGACGGCGCCCCTGCCAGAAGGCATCTACTTCGTAGGTTACTTCATGGCCGACGACTACTCAGAGCCCTTCGAACGCCAATTCTTCGCTATCGGCAAGCCAGCACGACTCCGCTCAGACAAGTCGGAGTATAAGACAAGCGACGAAATCGTCATGCACTTCAGCAACCTCCATTCAGCTTTGGCAGCCAAACTTTGCATCAAGCAAGATGGCGTTTGGCAGGATGTAATGCCTCTCGAGACAGAAGAAGGCAACATCACACTCACAGGCCTTGCAGCCGGACAGCATGAGTACGCTATTTGCGTGGAAGAGACACCCATCTCGCAATCGCTCGTCCTATCAATCATTGACGACGAAACCGGGTTCTCCCCTTTGGGAAAGCAAGAGAGGGACCACATCATCTATCGCCTCGACGGCACTCGTACCGCAAGTATGCAAGAGCCGGGGCTCTACATCAAAGACGGCAAGAAAATCCTAGTTAACACATAACACAAGATAAGATATGAGCAACGTTGAATCAATCTTTGCAGCCAAGCTGCTCGGCGTAAAAGCCATCAAGTTACAGCCAAGCAATCCCTTTACATGGGCAAGCGGCTGGAAAAGTCCCTTCTATTGCGACAACCGCAAGACCCTCTCCTTCCCCGACCTTCGCAGTTTCGTCAAGGTGGAGCTGACGCGACTCGTCATGGAGCAGTTCCCCGAGGCAGAAGGCGTGGCAGGCGTTGCCACAGGTGCCATCGCGCAAGGCGCTTTGGTGGCCGACGCTTTAAGTCTTCCCTTTGCATACGTCCGCAGCAAGCCAAAGGATCACGGAATGGAGAACCTCATCGAAGGCGAACTCAAGCCGGGCATGAAGGTTGTGGTGGTCGAGGACCTTATCAGCACAGGTGGCAGCAGTCTCAAAGCAGTCGAGGCGCTCAGGAAAGCAGGCTGTGAAGTGGTGGGCATGGTAGCGTCCTACACTTACGGTTTCCCCGTTGCAGAAGAAGCTTTCAAGGCAGCCAATGTCAAACTCCTCACACTCACCAACTACGAAGCCGTCGTAGCAGAAGCCCTCAAGACAGGTTACATCAAAGAGGAAGATGTTGCCACTCTCCACGAATGGCGCAAGGACCCAGCAAACTGGAACAAATAGTAAATACAAGATGACTGAATACAAAAGCGAAGTTAAGAAGATATACGCTCCTATTGGACGCGTCTATGAACGACTGGCAGACCTCAACAATCTGGCTGTCATTCAGCAAGGACTCGACAATCCTGAAGCGATGGAGCGCATCAAGCAGCAGGCAGGCGATAAGGTTTCGCCTGAGCAGCTGGAGCAAGTTGTCGAGAAGTTGCGCTCGTTGCAGTTCGACACAGATTCCGTATCGGGTCAGACCCCTATTGGAACTGCCACTCTGCGCATCATAGAACGCGAGCCGGACAAGACCATCAAGTTTGCTGCCGAAGGAATGCCTGTTGCTGCAAACATGTGGATTCAACTGCTTCCACAAGGCGAGAACGAGTGTGCTATGCGTCTAACTGTCAAGGCCGACTTGAACTTCTTCATCCGCCAAATGGTTGGCAAGAAACTCGAGCAAGGCGTTGATGGCCTCGCACAAATGTTAGCAAGTTTACCATATTAATACTCTCACAATGGCAAAGCTTTGGGACAAAGGATATGAGGTGACAGCGGAGATAGAGCGCTTCACCGTTGGTCGCGACCGCGAGATGGATATGTATTTGGCTGAAGCCGACGTACTTGGCTCAATGGCACACATCACGATGCTCGAGAGCATTGGTCTTCTCGAGAAAGATGAACTGCAGACGTTGCTTGCAGAACTGCGAAACATTCTCGCTGAAATTCGTGCTGGCAAGTTTGTCATCGAGGAAGGCATAGAGGACGTTCACTCGCAAGTCGAGCTAATGCTCACTCGTCGATTGGGTGATGTCGGCAAGAAGATACACTCGGGCCGTAGCCGCAACGACCAGGTTTTGGTCGACCTCAAGCTCTTCATCCGCAAGCAATTGCGTCTTGTGGCAGAGGATGTCAAGAGTCTCTTTGGCGAACTACAGCAGCAAAGCGAGCGTTACAAAGACGTCTTAATGCCTGGCTACACGCATTTGCAAGTGGCTATGCCCAGCAGTTTCGGCCTTTGGTTGGGTGCCTACGCAGAGAGCCTCGCCGATGACCTCGTGTTCCTTCAGGCTGCCTATCGCATCACAAACCGCAATCCGCTCGGTTCTGCCGCGGGTTATGGCTCGTCGTTCCCCTTGAATAGAACGATGACGACAGAGCTGCTTGGCTTCGACTCCCTTGACTATAACGTCGTTTATGCTCAGATGGGACGCGGCAAGACTGAGCGCAATGTGGCCTTCGCCTTGGCTGGAATAGCAGGAACAGTCAGCAAACTTGCCTTCGACGCATGCCTCTTCAACAGCCAGAACTTCGGTTTCATCAAACTTCCGAAAGAGTGCACGACCGGCTCGAGCATCATGCCGCACAAGAAGAACCCCGATGTCTTCGAACTGACGCGCGCTAAATGCAACAAACTTCAGGCTTTGCCTCAGCAGGTTACACTCATCATGAACAACCTGCCGAGCGGCTATTTCCGCGACCTGCAAATCATAAAGGAAGTCTTCTTGCCTGCTTTCCAGGAACTGAGAGAGTGCTTGCAGATGGCCACCTACATCATCGCCAGACTTGAAGTGAACGAGCACATCCTCGATGATCCACGCTACGACCTGATGTTCTCTGTGGAAGAAGTAAACCGTTTGGCTGCCGAAGGAATGCCTTTCCGCGATGCCTACAAGAAAGTTGGGCTCGACATCGAGGCCGGAAAGTTTGTGCCGAAGAAAGAAGTCCATCACACCCACGAGGGTAGCATCGGCAATCTCTGCACAAAGGAAATCGCTGCACTCTTCGAGCAAACATGGAACAACTTCCACTTCGAAAAAGCAGAAGAAGCGGAAAAAAGACTGGCAAAATAAGAAATGAAGATACGTACCCTCATATTATTTACTATCTGTTGTCTTTTGCTTGCCGCTTGCAAAGACGGCAAGGTGAACAACAAGTACTGTAACTTGCCTGCAAGACTGAACATCGAAAACGTCTTGCAAGCACCCATACTCTATACTTGTTGCGAGAGCATGGGCGAGTTCTGCTCCATAACAAGCGACGGACAACGTTTCCTCTTTACCGATGCCTCAAACCACACCTCTGCCATAAACATCGTTGGACTGATTGGATATAGCGGTTATACACTCGGGTTAAGTGGTTTCATTGTAGGTCGTCTCACCATTCCCGAAATAGGAGAGGACGTTACTCGCGTCGTCTGCTACGACCGAGCCTGCAGCAACTGCTACCAGAACTACAACATCACAAAGCCTCTAGTATTGAAGACTGGCGGCTACGCCAAGTGCAACAGTTGCGGACGAACATACAACCTGAACGACATCGGCAACGTTTCCGACGGTCCCCAAGGCCGACCTCTCTATCGATACCGCGTCAGCTACCTCGGGCAAACACTACTCATTTACAACGGATAGCTAGTCCGCATAATATCAAACAGTTAGTATAGCTGACAAACGTGGCACGTGACGATTGCAATTTACACACGTGACGTTTTGCAATTACACACGTGACGTTTGCAATTTAGGCACGCCTAATTTTTCAACGCAGCATTCCTTTATTGTAAAGTCAACTTGGCAAACCGCAGCATGAGGACTTTTGTGCCTGCATTCTCAAACAACACAGTCGCTTTTGCATCAATGCCCGAACCCTCGAGAGCCTGAACCACACCTCTGCCAAAACGCTCGTGAACAACGGCAGAGCCCACTTTCAATTCGCCGGGAACAGACGGTTGAACAATTGTTGTCGGTCTGTTTGGCGGTGAAAAAGGCCTGGTTGGAGGAACGAAACCGCCTCCAACATTCTGAGGGCGAAAAGGTTTTATCCGCTGCTCTATGCGGGGCTGAAAGGCACCGGAGGTAGACTGAGAGGCTTTGTAGAACTGCTGCGGAATCTCGCGAATGAACCTGCTCGGACGTGAGAACTCCATCCTACCATTGCGAAAACGCGACTTTGCATAAGTGAGGACTACTTGACGCTCAGCTCTGGTCAAGGCAACATAAAAGAGGCGACGCTCTTCCTCGAGTTCACGCGGCACTTCGGCACTCAATTCGCTAGGAAACAAACCTTCCTCCAATCCTGCGATGAAGACGACAGGGAACTCTAGACCTTTGGCGGAATGAATGGTCATCATATTCACCTGATCGGCATCTTTCTCGGCAGTATTGCGGTCAAAATCGGTGGCGAGACTGGCCATTTGCAAGTAATCGCTAATGGAAATCCCAAGCCCTTGTTCTTGGCTGTCTTGCACAAAAACTGCGATTCCATCGATCATTTCCTGCATATTCTCTTGTTTCGACACATCCTCAGGTTCGTGTCCGCTGAATACATAATCCTGCAATCCGCTCTCCTTGGCAACACGTAAAGCTAAGGTATGGGCATCATCGGTCTTGGAGCACTCGTGGAAGGATGCAATCATGTCGGAGAACGCTTTCAGACGAGCGATGGTTCCTGCATTCAACCCAGGACAAGCACCTGCTTTGAGCATCTCCCATACCGGCGTCCCTGCTTCTCTTGCCGACAAGAAAAGCTTGCCGACAGTAGTATTGCCAATGCCTCGGGCAGGCTTGTTGATGATGCGTCGCAAAGACTCTTCATCATAAGGATTAACAGAAAGTCGAAGATAACAAAGCATGTCCTTGATTTCTTCGCGCTGATAGAACGATGTGCCAGCATAAATATGATAAGGAACACGACCTTGAAGGAAACTGTCCTCTATCTTATGGCTCTGGGCATTGGTACGATAAAGCACGGCGATGCCTTTGTATGGGATGCCTGCACGATGGGCTTTCTGAACCTCTCGGAGAATAATGTTGGCTTCGTCAGTGTCGCTATAGGCAGGGAAGAGGGCAATAGGATTACCTACCTCCTTCTCGCTGAAGACGCTCTTCGAGATTTGCTCACGATTATTCCGAATCAAACTTCCGGCTGCATTCACAATGGTCTGAGTGGAACGATAGTTACGTTCCAATTTAAAAAGGCGAGCTTCTGGATAAGCCTCGCGGAAGTGCAGGATATTGTCGATGTCGGCTCCTCGGAAACTGTAAATGCTTTGGGCATCATCACCAACGACACAAACGCGTTGTCTTTGGTCGGTAAGGAGCTTAATTATCTGATGCTGAGCGAAATTGGTGTCTTGATACTCATCGACGAGAACGAAATGGAAACGCTCCTGCCAATGAGCCGCAACCTCCGGATTATGCTTGAAGATAAGCCAGGTGTTGAGCAGCAAATCATCAAAATCCATAGCGTTAGCTTGCTTCAAGCGCTCTTGATAACGGTTGTAGACCTCTGGCATCATGGAGCGATGAAAATAGGCATCGCTCTCGCGAAACTCACGAACAGAAGCATAGCCGGAAGGCAGGATTAGTCGGTTCTTAGCAGCAGAGATACGGCTTTGGACAGCATTGGGCTTATAAACCTTGTCGTCAAGGTTCATTTCTTTGATGATGAGTTTGATGAGACTCTGGCTGTCGGTAGTATCATAGATGGTGTAGTTTTGGTCGTATCCTAGCCTATTCCCCTCTACACGAAGTATCTTGGCAAATATACTATGGAAAGTTCCCATCCAGAGCGATGTAGCTTTCTCTGGCGAAACAAGGGTGGCGATGCGCTCACGCATCTCTCGAGCAGCCTTATTTGTAAAGGTCAACGCAAGGATGTTCCACGGCTGCATCCCTTGCTCCAAAAGGTATGCAATCTTGTAGGTTAGGACACGCGTTTTCCCACTTCCTGCTCCTGCTATGACGAGAGAAGGAGCATCTATGCAGAGCACTGCTTCACGCTGACTGGGATTAAGGTCGTCGAGATTCATGATATCATATATTGAATGCATTGCCAGCAAAATGAAACAATGATGGCGAAGGGGATTGCAAGCGGATGCTTACGGATACCATGGGTGAGCATCTGAGGCCAAGGCTCACGTTTGTTGTGCCCGTAGCTAAGGCAAAACACGATAAACGAGAACCAACCAAGAAAGAGCAAACCATCAAGCAAAGGGCTGCCTGCAAGACCACCTGTGACACTTAGCAAAGGACTGCTGGGAGCAATAGCAGCAAACAGAATGGTAAGAAAAACAACAGAATAGATGGCAAGGTAACGCAAAAAGCGTGGATCGCGAAAAGCACGTCCGAGTGGAAGTATTCCACTTTGTTTTATCACACCTTGCATCATCAGACAGCAAAGCGCGAACATCACCAATCGACTGTGAAGGCAGTCGCTCACATGACGGAAAAGCCATCGAAGGCCGTCATCGTCGAGAATGCTTCTACATGGAACTCCCAAAGCGGACAACACCCACGAGAGGAAAGGCAGCGACGACGCCAACACCAATAGGATGGTAAAGTTGCGCTCGTTATTGTTCATCAGCAACTAGATTATCGGGATCGATGATATGTAACTGAATGGCTCTAACCACAAGTCGTACGGCATTCACACCACTTCTCTCACGTTCAGGGAAGAGTCGATTGGTGAGGTCAACTTGCCGTTTCTCTAGGCTCTTCGTACTGAAAGGCATCTGCCGAAGACCGGCTATCATATCCTTCGTGTAACCAAGTGCAAGATGGCGCAGAAAACGTTCGTCATACTCGTCTATCTCGTACTCCACGAAAGCATCGACGGAAGCCTGTTCCTTGCAAACAACCTTGCGAAAACGTGCCATTACTTTCTCGAGGAAAGGCTCGTTGAAAACAAGATGACGGCCATGCATCACTTGTACGATATCATCTCTCTGCAAAAGATTGCCCGTCTTGAGGATAATGCCGTCTGCTCCTGCTGTAAGCACCTCTACCCAAAGGCGTTCATTAAGAATTTCGCCAGTAAAGATAAGGATTTTCATGTCGGAATAGCGTGTCCTGAGCTGTCGGCAGATATCTACGCCAACGGTTGTGCTGCCACCCAGTCCAAGGTCGAGCAGAACGAGGTCGGGCTGTCCTTCTCGCATCAGCTTCCAAAAATCGGCTTCGCCTGTTGCTGTGCCAATAATCTCTGCCTCAGGTACTTCGGTTTGCAAGATCTGCTGAGTACCCTTAAGTTCCAGTTTGTCGTCCTCGACAATGATTACTTTGAATTTATCCATATCGTGTAATTTTATGAGTTCATAGGTTTATGAGTTGTCAGTAGGGAAAAACATATCTTGTAACCCGATTTTGTGTTTTCTGCCACAAGTCGAAGTCCTGGATGACCACAAGCTGCATCGTG
>Ga0310697_10007256_pt1 | contig 10460 bp, 8 predicted proteins | sample 172DNAGHGlowgp2_FD_203883 | JGI IMG/M metagenome (GOLD analysis project Ga0310697, IMG submission 203883) | Sheep rumen microbial communities from Palmerston North, Manawatu-Wanganui, New Zealand - 1728 DNA GHGlow gp2 (v2) (version 2) | ecosystem: Host-associated > Mammals > Digestive system >...
AATAACTATAAAACCGCCCATCGGCATGAGGAATGACTCCGCCGGCATGATGAAGGGAATCTTATGTCCCCATACGGTTCCGGCACCGATAAGTTCGCGCGTGAATCCGACAAGAATCAGCACGGCTGAGTAGCCCAGACCCGCACAGATGGATGTCATAAGGGATCTTCCGATATTCGTCTCGACCGCCTCGCGCTCACAGTTTCTGACAATGAGCGGGTTTACGGCGAGAAGCGGCAGATAGATGCCGAGCGCAAGCATGGTCTCAGGGCTGAACTTGTCAACCAGGATCATGCTGGGGACTACGACCAGCATACCGATGAGGGTATAGAGTCCGAGACGCATCCACTGCTGCAGATGTTTAAGCACGAGCGATGTAATAAGCTGTGCGATTATGAGCGTTGCAAGTGTGATGGCTGACATTATCAGCGCAGCCTTTAAGGATGTACAGATAGCAACCACCGGGCAGAGACCTATCGTGCCTACGAGCACCGGGTTCTTTGCCAGGATTTCACGGAAGAGGTAGTTTTGACTATTCATCAGTCCTGCCTCCTTCCTCGTTGCCTTCGACAATCGCGGCCAGAAGGGCCTCGACCTCTGCCGCTATGGCAGGGTTCTCGACCGGCTCCGGCGCGGGTGCCGGTTCAGGTGCCGGTTCAGGCACCTGTTCGGGAACCGGCTCAGGCTGAGGTTCTGCCGGCGGCGCGGCCTCCGCCTCAATCTGCGGCTCGGGCTCCGCCTGCGGCTCCTCCGCCGCCTGCGGTGCGGATTCCTCCTGCGGAGCTTCCGCAGGCTCCTCACCTTCGGCGAGAGCAGGCGTCAGGCCGTGCTTCGGCTCGCGTGCCTTCGCGCCGCCCTTCTTTATGATACCGGGCAGTTTGTCAGCCACGCTGTCGAATACATCGGCTATGGCATTCATGATGAGCACTACGAAGATTACGCTCTCTTCATATGTGCCCACACGGCGTAAGATCATTGTGAGAATACCGGCGGCTATGCCGTAGAGGACACGGCCGCGGTTTGTTGAGGGACCCGTCGCCGGATCCGCAAGGAAGAATACACCACAGTAGAAGAGCAGGCCGGCTCCGAGCTCCATGAGCACGGAGTATCCGCGGCCGGTCATAATACGCGGGAAGAGGAAAGCAATCACGGCGCATGTGAGAACAAAGCTGAGTGTCGCCCATGCTCCGGGCTGCTTGCGGATTACAAGGTAGAGGAATGTGCCGATCATGAGAATAAGGCAGGACGCGCCCATAGGGCCCGGAATTCTGCCTATGACAATATCGAGCACATTCAGGAGATTTGTTCCTATTGAACGGGACTGCGAAAGCATCTCGGCAAGAGATGTTCCCGGCACAAAGCCTTCGGCGGTTGAGACTGTCGAGAGCTTTCCTATTGCGAGGTTCGGATATGCGAACATCAGCGAAGGCCAGCTGAGCGTCACGAAGCCTATGCCGGCCGCAGCGGGCACAAACGGCTGAGTGGTCGTGTCACCGAAAGGCAGTTTGGCTACCGCAATGGCGAAAATTGCGCCCATGGGAGCGAGCCAGAACGGAGCCGACGAAGGCAGCGCGAGTGCCACGGCAAGTCCCGTGAAGATTGCCGAGAGGTCGGCAAGTCTTATCGGATTTTTCTTCATGAAGACGACATAGCCTATCACTTCAGTCAGGATAGCCGCCGCTACGGACAGGATTATACTCCACAGCGCCCGTATGCCGTATGTGTAGACGGCAACTACGGAAACGGCGAGGAGCATGATAATCATGTCCATCATGAATGAGCGTACTTTGTTCATACCGTTGCTTTCTCCTTAAGTTCTTTGATTATGGCCGCGGCATCGGGCGCCCTGAAAATTGCGCTGCCCGAGACGAAGACGTCAGCTCCTGCCTTTGCGGCCTCCCCGATTGTTACGGTATCTATACCGCCGTCGACCTGAATATGCATGTCATAAAGGCCGCGGCGATTGCATTCTTCGCGTATGGCTTTAACCTTCGGCATCATGTCTGCCATGAAGGACTGTCCGCCGAATCCCGGCTCAACCGTCATGACGAGGACCATGTCAACCATGTCCAGGTAAGGGAAAATCACCTCAGCCGGAGTCATCGGCTTTACGGAGATTGACGGGTGGCAGCCGAGTTCCCTTATTCTCTCAATGGTCTCGACCGGGTCGGAATCGGATTCGACATGAAAGGTGATGTAGTCAGCACCGGCCTTTGCAAAATCCCCGGCATACTTCAGCGGATCGGAGATCATGAGATGAACATCTGCCAGGCTGTTCATCTGCTTTTTCAGACTTTTCAGCACCGGCGCGCCTATCGTTATGTTCGGGACGAAATGGCCGTCCATTACGTCAATGTGCATCCATTGCGCGCCGGCCTCTTCCATCCTCGTCACCTCTTCGCCCATCCTGGCGAAGTCACATGAGAGAAGTGAAGGTGATATAATAACCATAACAGTACCTCTAAATAATAATAAATAAAGAAATAATCGATTAAGTATAACACATACGGCACGAAAAATAAACAATATCGGTAAAATTATTAAGAAAATGGTAAAAAAAGACCCCCTCAATGAGGGGGGCCGTTTTTGCTTAAGCCTTTACTTTTTCTTCGGTTTTTTCTTCTGAATTTTCAGTCTTTTCGTCCCCTGCCGAAGGCAGTTCCTCCTCCGGATTATCGTAGGTCAGGTGTATTACACCTTCCCTGTTCAAAGCTACGACAACGTAGAGGATAATGATGAAGGCGAACATGCCGACAACACCGAAGAACTTAAGTCCTATGTACATTATCGAGAGAGTGAGTGCTGCCGGAAGCTCCATCGTATCCGAGACAAGCTTAGGTTCAATAATATGACGGACAACGGTTATAATGCCGTAGATAATAAGGAGTCCGAAGAGCATCTTCGTGTCGCCCGTAAAGAGGCAGAATGCCATCCAGGGCCACATGACCGTACCGATTCCGAGTACCGGAAGGATATCCAGAAGGGCGGTGATTACGGCAATAACAAGAATATATCCGCCCTTGTAAATGCCAATGGCCTTGAGAATTACGAGGCCCAGAGACAGTTCAATGAACGTCATGCTGCATATGATGGCATAGGCCTTTGCGAGTTTACCCATGGACGTCTTCATGACGCGCCTTACGGCCTGGAATTTCTCCGTGGGCTCAGGGCCGATCATGCTTTCGATGATTCTGATAATCTCGTCATATTCTATCGTCATGAAGACGGAAAGAATAATACAGATAATGATTGCGACAAGTATTGAAGGGATCTGTTTCGCAGTGGCTATAACGCCCGAAACACCTGAACTTACGCCGCTTGTGAGCTTTTCGTATATTCCCGAAAAATCAAACGAGGAGAGGGAAATAGTATATTCCTTATTCGCGATTTCGGGATCATTGGACATGAGGATTTCGAGGTTCTCCATCAGTTCATCAACATTGTCCCGGACGGAATCGGAGATAAACGACGGAAGCGAGTCCAAAATTCCGTAGACCTGTGACTCTATCCACTCGTAATCGGAAAAGTATTCGGAAATCAGTTTTACGAGGCCTATACCCTCTGACACAACCTTGTCACCTATGGCATAGACACCCAGGCACAAGAGAGCGAGGAGAGCAAGCGCAAGCACCGTAGCTACGAGCGCTCTCGGCAATTTAAGTTTCCTGCTTATGAACTTCATCGGGCGCTGTAAAACGAGCGCAATCAAAAGGGCGATGAAGATGGGCAGAAGCGGATAAAAGGCATACTTCAGGACAAGCGCGACAATAGCAATCAGTATCGTGATATAGACGATATTGATTATAAAACTCCGGCGTTTTTCAATCTGTTCCAAAGCAGGCACCTCCCGAAAGATTTATTACGTGAATATTCTACAACACGGCCCTACAATAAACAATATAAAAAGAATTAAGATTTTATTTCATTTTAATCTCTGTTGTGCTATTATTATTACATTATTTTTTCGAAAGAGAGGACGTGACCGCATGAATGTTGCAGTAATGGGCTACGGTACAGTAGGTTCCGGCGTGGTTGAAATCATTAACGGAAAAGACCTCGGCCTTACCGTAAAGTACATACTCGACCTGCGTGAATTCCCCGGTGACGAGAATGCCGCGAAATTTACCAAGGATTTCAATGACATCTTAAACGATGAGACCGTAAAGATTGTCATAGAGACCATGGGCGGACAGAACCCTGCTTTCGACTTTGTTTCAAAGTGTCTCCAAGCAAAGAAACATGTAGTTACTTCAAATAAGGAACTCGTTGCCGAAAAGGGACTCGAGCTCATAACCCTTGCGAAAGAGAACAATGTAAACTTCATGTTCGAGGCTGCCGTAGGCGGCGGAATACCCGTCATCAGACCTCTCACGTTCTGTATGAGAGCGAACAATATCCGCTCCGTGAACGGAATACTCAACGGCACCACGAACTTCATACTCACAAAGATGATCCGTGAGAATATGTCCTTTGAGGATGCTCTCAAAATAGCGCAGGCCAACGGCTACGCCGAAAAGGACCCCACGGCGGACGTGGAGGGTCACGACGCCTGCAGAAAAATCTGCATACTCGCGGCGCTCGCCTTCGGCAACCATGTTTATCCGAAGGATGTCCACTGTGAAGGCATAACGAAAATAACTCTTGAAGATGTCGCGAATGTCGCTTCCAAAGGCGCCGCGATAAAACTCATAGGTACGGCGGAAAAACTTGCTGACGGCCGTCTTTACATCATCGTCAGCCCGGCCGTCGTAAAGGCTGAAAGCCAGCTTTCCGCCGTCTCCGACGTCTTCAATGCCGTCGAGGTCGACGGCGACGCCACCGACCAGGTGCTCTTCTACGGCAAGGGCGCAGGCAAGCTCCCGACGGCAAGCGCCGTCGTGGCTGACGCGCTCGACTGCGCCGAGCACGACGCTGTCCGCAGACCCATATCCTGGGGACCCGAAAAGCCGGAACTCATCGCCGACTACAGGGAAGTCGAGAACGAGTACTATGTCCGCGGTGCATCACTGGACGCATCGCTGATAAGCGAAAAACTCAGTGAGGACGCCTTCCTCACAAAACCCATAACGGAAAACAATCTTCGCGCAAAACTCTCCGGCGAACCGAAGAGCCTGATACGCGTTGCTAAATGTTAAGGAGAAAACAATGGCACTCATAGTTCAGAAATTCGGAGGAACATCCGTCAAGGATGCACCCTCTATCGCCCGGGTCGCCGGCATTGTCGCCGAGACCTATTCCGAGGGCAACGACGTAATTGTCGTCGTGTCCGCACAGGGCGACACGACTGATGATCTCATCGCCAAGGCGAATGAGATCAACCCCAACCATTCGAGGCGTGAGCATGATATGCTCGTCTCCGCCGGCGAACAGATTTCAATTTCCCTGCTTGCCATGGCGCTCGAGAAAATCGGCCTTCCGGTCGTCTCGCTTCTCGGCTGGCAGGCAGGCTTCACGACAAACTCCAGTTACACCGCAGCCCGTATCAAAAAGATAAACAAGGAACGTCTTCAGAACGAACTCGACAGCCATAAAATCGTCGTAGTTGCGGGTTTCCAGGGCATCAACAAATATGACGATATCACCACCCTCGGCAGAGGCGGTTCAGACACTTCGGCAGTTGCCCTCGCGGCAGCGCTCCATGCTGACAGATGCCAGATCTTCACGGACGTCACGGGCGTATTCACAGCCGATCCGAGAAAGGTCAAAGGCGCGGTAAAACTGAGCGAAATAACCTACGACGAGATGCTCGAACTCGCATCATGCGGCGCACAGGTACTCAACAACCGCTCTGTTGAAATGGCAAAGAAGTACAATGTCGAACTCGAAGTTCTTTCCAGCATAGAGAGAGAACCCGGCACAATCGTTAAGGAGGCCACGAAAATGGAAAAAATGTTAATCCGCGGTGTCGCAAAGGACAACGACGTCGCCCGTATATCAGTACTCAGACTTCCGGACAGCCCCGGTATAGCTTTCAAGCTCTTCTCAAAGCTTGCTTACAGAAAGGTCAACGTCGACATCATCCTTCAGTCTGTCGGCCGTGACGGCACGAAAGATATCACATTCACCGTTCCGCGCGGTGACGATCAGCTCGCCAGGGAAGCCGTTTTCGAGGCTTTTCCCGAGCTCACTGAAGACAACTTCATCGTTGACACAAACGTCTCCAAAGTATCTATAGTCGGCGCCGGCATGGAGACCCACCCCGGCACCGCTTCACAGATGTTCGAGGCCCTTTTTGATGCGGGCATCAACATCCAGATGATTTCCACAAGTGAGATTAAAATCTCCGTTCTCGTCGATCAGGGTGACGCTGACAAGGCAATCTCCGCCATCCACGACTCCTTCTTCCCCGAGGACTGATCAAAAAAAATAAAAGCCTTACCGCAGCTGCGGTAAGGCTTATTTTTTTACTCACATGCGCTCGGGAGCATCAATTTTCAGCATCTCGAGAACATTTGCCAGAACTCTTTTCGTGCAGACGCACAGGTTGATTCTGGCGGTTCGGAGCTCAGGGTCCTCCACGTTTACGCGACACGCGTTGTAGAATTTGTGGAACAGCGTAGCTGTTTCGATTGCGTACCGTGTGATACGGGCAGGATCGTAGGCTTTCGCCGCGGCGATTATCTCGTCCTCGAGTTCCGAGAGCCTGCGGATGAGTTCCCGCTCCTCGGACTCCCTTAGCAGCTCAAGCTGAGCCTCTGTCGGTTCTTTGATCTCTATGCCTTCCTCGGCAAGTTTTCTGAGAATGCTGCAGATGCGGGCGTGGGCATACTGGCAGTAATAGACGGGGTTCTGGGAGTCCTGCTTTACGGCGAGACCGAGGTCAAAGTCCATGGTCGAGCCGGCCTCACGCAGATTGAAGATAAAGCGGACAGCGTCTATCGGAATCTCATCGAGGAGGTCCGTAAGCGTAATGCTCTTACCCGTGCGCTTGGACATCTTTATGACTTCGCCGTTTTCCATGAGACGCACAAGCTGCATTAAGACGACATCGAGCCTGTCACCTCCGAGACCCAGAGCCTCAAGAGCGCCCTTCATACGGGCAACATGACCGTGATGGTCTGCACCCCAGACATCTATGCACTTCTCAAAACCGCGGTTTATCTTGTTCCTGTGGTAAGCGATGTCCGCAGCAAAATAAGTCGGATTTCCGTTTGTACGGATAAGTACATCATCCTTCAGTTCAAGCTTTTCAATGTCCTTGTCGGACTTGCCCTGTGCCTTCAGGATGGCCGTCTGCACATCGATGTTCTTATACCAGAGCGCGCCCTCTTTTTCATAGGTGTAGCCGCGCTTTGTAAGCTCGTCGATTGTGTCCTTAACCTCTCCGCTCTTATGGAGAGTGCTCTCGCAGAACCAGGTGTCATATACGATTCTGTACTTCTCCATCGCAGCCTTCATACCTGCGATGTTTTTCGGAAGGGCAAAGTTAACCAGAGCCGCTCTGCGCACCTCTTCGCTCTCGCTCAGATACTTATCGCCGTTTTCCTTTGCAAACTCCGTCGCAAGCACGGCGATGTCGTCACCGTGATAGCTGTCCTCGGGAAGCTCGACATCGACACCGAAATGCTGCTGATATCTGACATCCAGCGACAGTGCGAATTTGTCTATCTGATTACCTGCATCGTTGATGTAGAACTCACGTTCGACTGAGTATCCGGCATAGTCAAGGACTGCAGCAAGGCAGTCGCCGAGGGCGCCTCCGCGGGCGTTGCCCATGTGCATGGGGCCCGTCGGATTGGCCGAGACGAACTCGACCAGAACCCTTCTGCCTCCGCCGAAATCCGAGCGGCCGTAGTTCTTGCCGCTTTCGGCAATCTCAAGCAGGATATCGGCATAATACCTGTCGGAGAGGAAGAAGTTCATAAAGCCCGGGCCTGCGACCTCGAGCTTCGAAAAATATGTGCCGTCGAGGCTTATTCCCGCGGCGATTTCCTCCGCGAGAGCGCGCGGGTTCATGCGGAATGTTCCCGCATTCACCATTGCGGCATTTGCCGAGAAATCGCCGTTTGAGCGGTCCGCCGGCACCTCTACTTTAAACTCACGAAGGCCCGGCTTCGCCGAGTTTATGAGTTCGGTTATCTGTTCTCTTGCCGCATTTACGACCTTAGACATCTGTTCTTGCTCCTCTTTGTTTCATTTCCCTGACTTCAAGTTCAAGTTCGTTCTCGGAGACCTCTCCGCCCCCTATATCGAGTGAATAAGCAAACTTCAGGTTGCCTCCGTCATCTTTCATGTCAGAGTCAATCTTCTTCGCATAAACGCCCATCTCAAGCCTGCCGTAAGGCGTGTCATAGAAGCAGTTGTGGCGCTTTCCCTCCTCAAGGAGGAAGTCAATACCGAAGTTTCCGCCTCTTGAGAGCCGAAGAGAGTCAGGTCCCATGACGGAGATGTTTGTCGTAGTGCCTGCAAAATCTCCCTCATGCTCGTTATAACGGATGACATAGCCGTTTTGCGCGATGGCGAGTTCGCCGTAGAGTTCTGTCGTACTCTCGGACACCTCGCCCGCGACGGTGTGTCTGTCACGGATTATTATCATGTAATTCTCATCAAGATTTTCAAGAATGCTCAATTGTTAACTCCATTTCTCTTCCGCAAGCGAGATGAGTCTGTCACAGAGCTCACTGTAGGAAATGCCTGCGGCCTCTATCATTTTCGGGTACATGCTGATGCTCGTAAAACCGGGGATTGTGTTTATCTCGTTGAACAGCACTCTGCCGTCCGCCTTCGTGACGAAGAAATCGACACGGGCGAATCCCGAGCAGCCGAGGGCCTTGAAGGTCCTCTTTGCCGCATCAGCAATCTCATTCCTTGTCTCCTCGGGAACGAGGGCGGGAATATTCAGGATGCTGGCTGCGTTGCTGTACTTCGCGTCATAATCATAAAACTCATTCGCCGGGGTTATCTGTCCGACAATGCCGGTGAAGAGGTCGTCGTTTCCGAGCACTGCGCACTCACACTCGTAAGCATCAATGAACTCCTCGAAGAGGATGCGCGTGTCGTGCTGCAGAGCGAGATCCAGAGCGGCTTTCAGTTCCGCGGCATCATGCGCCTTGGAGATGCCGACTGAGGAACCCGCGTTGGCGGGCTTTACGAAAATCGGGAAGCCGAGTCTTGCGGCTATGTCTTCGAGTTTCTTCTCACCCGACTCATACTCATATTTCGTGATACTCTCCCACTTCGCCTGAGCTATGCCGTTTCGGTCAGCGACGGTGTTTGTGAAGATCTTATCCATGGACACAGCGCTGGAGGTCATGTCGCAGCCGACGAAAGGTATGCCGGCGAGCTGGAAAAGGCCCTGCACGGTGCCGTCCTCGCCGTTCTTTCCGTGAAGGACCGGGAAGGCGACATCAATTCTGATTGTCTCCGCTCCGGTCTCACGCTCCACGATAATGCCGTGGACGTCACGGTCCGGCGAGACGCAGGCCTTTGTCAGCCTGCCGGCTGAAAGCCAGCCGTCGTCGGACAGCTCAGAAAACGGGCCCTCATAGAGGTACCACTCACCTTTTTTGGTGATGCCTATCATGTATATGTTGTATTTTGGTGCGTCAATGTTTGAAATAACGGAACCTGCGGATACGAGGGATACATCGTGCTCACTCGAACAGCCGCCGAAAAGAACCAGTATGTTTTTCATATCAAAACTCCAAACGCAAATTTTTAATAAAGATATCTTATCACAGCGGCAGATTATCTTCAATAAAATATTATAATGACAAATCTTTATCTTTGTGATAGAATATTGCGTGCTTTTAACTTTAATAAGAAGGCGGAATTACAATGATTTCCATTACTGACGCTCTCACGTCACTCATAAAGCAGATTGACGGCACCATGAAGGCCGCAGACCTCGCACTTACAAGTTCAAATACTCCGGCAGACGCCGTCGAGCCCATCACCTACGAGGGTGATCTCGGCGAAGTCCGCCTCGAATTTTCCGACAATGTCATAAACGTAAAATGCAAGAAGACGGACGGCGAGTGGAAAACTGCCGCCGAGACCCTTTTCGACCCGGGCGAAGACGACTGGGACGAGAAGGCGACAAAGTCCGTTGCCAACACAATCTGTGAGGCCGTCGCCTCCTCTTTCGGCACCGACTGTGTCTTCGCCGGCAAGACCGCAAAGACAGGCGCCAAAGAGAAAGAGACAAAGGTGATTGACGTCACGGAAGCCGTATCTTCCAAGAAGTCAAAGAAGAACAAGGAAGCGGCTTCGCAGTACGATATCATCACATTCACAAACCGCATGGAGACAATCTTCCCCGACCTCAAGGGAGAGATGCTGAAGAATATCGACAAGTACGATATATACCTCCCCGAGGAGTACTTCGAAACCCTCATAACTCCCCGCGTCATGAAGGCTCTCCGTGAAAATGACAGACCGCTTCTCAAGAAGCTCTTCAGTGCCTTCAGCACTTTCTACAACGAAGGTGACAACGACATGCAGAGCCTCATCGTGGTCTC
>Ga0310697_10007257_pt1 | contig 10458 bp, 8 predicted proteins | sample 172DNAGHGlowgp2_FD_203883 | JGI IMG/M metagenome (GOLD analysis project Ga0310697, IMG submission 203883) | Sheep rumen microbial communities from Palmerston North, Manawatu-Wanganui, New Zealand - 1728 DNA GHGlow gp2 (v2) (version 2) | ecosystem: Host-associated > Mammals > Digestive system >...
TTTGTTTCTCTGAATCTCGGGTTCCGCCTTGATGTTCTCTTGTGCTTACCTTTTCTTGAAAGGTTCCTTCCACTGACGCCGCTCACGCGGCGCCGGTCTTGTGCTGGCCTCAGACTGTCAAAGAACTCGCTTCCCTCTCTCTTGTCTTCCGTACCCCTCGTTCCTTGGGGAAAGCGGGTGCAAAAGTACAGCTTTTTTCATTACGCGCAACACTTTTTTTCGATTTTTTGAAACTTTTTTACATTATACTGATTATCAAACGTTTAAAAACAACATTTTTTTCAAAATAACATAAGATCCAAGACATGAAACCGTCTTTTACAGCCCAAAAAGGCATATTTTGGCCAAGATTCTCTGGAAAACTTTCATGTTTCTGAAGTAAAAAAGCGGCTTTTTACACTATCAACCAAGCTTGATTTAGGGCACACCTTATTAATATAGATAGAGACGAGGATTTTTTTGCCGAAAGCGAACTTGCTTTCAGCACAAAAACACTATCTTTGCAGAAAATAAAACGCCAATGAGGTTTTGCACTAAAATCTTACTGCTTTGTACGGCCATGTTTGTCGCATTCACGGCCAAAGCACAGATATATACCAACAACTTTGAGAACCGCCAAGAGTGGAATGCTCCTTGGTTTAACCTTCATATCGTGGCCGACAGTAGCGCAGCAGAAGAGAATTACATCTGCATCTGCGACAGTATCCACGAATTTGGTTTGGGCTTCGGCATTAATGCAGGCAGGGATTTTCCCAACCAAAATGTCGGCTTCAAATACGATTTCTTGTTTAAGGCCGATGCCAACACCCAAGCCGACATCGTGGTAAGTATCGATGACAGCATTCGCAACCGCTATTGGGCAGCCTATCCCCTTGCGAATTATTTGAACGACACGGCTGAATGGTCGCAAGTGCAGCTCGACCTCAACTTCCCGTTCGACTATATCAGCGATGGAAGTATCAAGATGTTCGTTTGGAACAAGGCCATGGAAAAACTGGTTTTTGACGATGCTAAGTTGGAAGTCAAGCCTTTACATTTGAGCTTTCTGCCCAAAAGCGACAGCATCGTACAGAAAGAGTATGACAAGGAAAAGTATTTTGTCCTACGAGAGGATCCATACGATAAAACGAGTGCACCCATCACCTACCCTCTCGGAATGCTGGAAGAATACATCATCGACGGAGATACCATCCGTGAATTCAACCTTTTTGTCAACCATCCTTCCTTCGGTGACTGGATATCACACTCGGAGATCAGCTCAACCCGGTTCAATTTCCATAGGATGGATAAAGACAGGCCTGGACATGAGTGGGAAATCAGTTTAGAAAATTGGGTATCCGCAGATAATTGCAAAGTGGTCAGGCAAACCCTCGTCATCCCTTTCATCGACAGCACCTTGACCGTCTATCGTCGCAACCTGCATGTCGACACCACGGCGTTCCAATCCGAATACTACCTTGATAGGGAAGGGTTCACGATAGGCGAAGGAGCGCGCAGTTTCACCCTCTATCATCCCTCCAAAGTCTCATCTATGCAACTCGATGCCACCCATCGCATTGCCTACATCAATCTGGACTATTGGAGAGACCATCCCTTGATTCATTACCCGCTTTGCGATACCATCGAGGACTATTTTGAGGATGTCTCATGCGACAACATTCACTATGTCCATCCCGACTCCAGTGAAATAAGACTCGGTGAAATCTATGTGGCAAAAAATGACAATCATTATTTCATTGTCCATATCGGCGACAGCATCCACGATTTGCCGCGCATTATGCCCGTTTGGGACGGCTATCAATCCGCCTTCATCTTCACCGAACATGCTGACTGGACCGACTTACGCACTCATCGCGCCGTACTCTTTGGAAATGAAAACATCACCAAACCGGAAGATGCCGTCGGTGGCTTCTGTTACTTCAACATTCCCGTCACGAAGAGCGTGTTCTATTGGAACCCCGACAATGTGACCAACGAAAAGACCAGCAACGGACTATTCAAAGGACTGGTGGCTTCCATCAAGACGGACAAGGAGTTCTATAAACTCCTGAAAGCCATCAGAAAACAAGGCTTTGAGATTTGCCTGCACTCGCCCGAGGTTTACACCACCATCCCGAGCGAGTTCCCAAAAGCCATGCGGTTTATGCGCAAACATTTCGGCACAGTCTCATGGATTGACCATGGCTACAACAATGGGCCCGAGAAAAACCGAGAGGACATGGTTTGCGACGGACTCCTACCCGACTCGCCGCAATATGCCGCCGAGCTATGGAAAGAGAACGGCGTGCGCTACCTATGGAACGCCTATTACGAGGAAAACCGCATGGAACGCTACAACTTCGACAGCCACTTTGTGCAACCCTATGACGGTTTTGGCGATGCCTTGCCCAACCGACAAATCACCACTTTGCCCAACGGCGACAAGGACTTCCTGCTGTGGTCGACGCCATCGACTTTGGAAGTGAATGAAGACCGCGATTGGTACTATTTCTTTGATTCCACCAGACTTCAACGCCTCGTAGACCAGCACAATGTATTTATCACCCATGTCTATCCTGCTTGGAGCAATCCTTACCGTGCCTTCTGGCAGTATAATGAGAACGGCACCGCCGTGGCCATGCCAGGATTCAACTTCGCGCTGAGCCAACTCGCCCACTTCCGCGACGAGAAGAAAATCCTTCCCACAACCATTGAACAATACCTCAGCTATTACGAGAAACTCAACAGCATCGAGTACCTGATTATCGACGACAAAACCATACAATTGACCAATCCAAGCGAAGCCATCGAAGGACTGACCCTCCTTTGCACCAAACCCATCATTGTGGAAGGCAAGCCCATCGATTTCCGCAAAGTAGACGAAGGCTACTTGGTATGGTTTGACCTAAAGAAAAACGAAACCGTAACCATAAGATACAGAGAATGAAAAGACTATCCATATTCGTCAGCGGCAATGGCACCAACCTGCAGCGCATTGCCGAGTATTTTGCCTACAACAAAGACGTTGAAATCGTCAACGTGGTGTGTAACAATCCCAAGGCCTATTCCATTGAACGAGCCAAGAATTTGGGCATCCCGTTGCACATGATCACCAAAGAGGAGTTCAAGAGTGAGGCCTTCATCAAGGAGCTGCAAGACCTGCATGTCGACCTCATCGTGTTGGCGGGTTTCCTTTGGAAGATTCCGGAGAATCTGGTCAAGGCCTTCCCGAAGAAGATCGTCAACATCCACCCTGCCCTTTTGCCCAAATATGGCGGCAAAGGGTTTTATGGTGAGCATGTGCACGAAGCCGTAGTGGCAGCCAAGGAAGCCCAATCAGGAATCACCGTCCACTACGTCAATGAGTTATATGACAGCGGTGAAATCATACTACAAGCTCGAGTGTCTTTGGACGAAAAAGAAACGCCGAGCTCCCTGGCGGCTAAGATCCACCAACTGGAGCAGGCGTATTTCCCCGTGGCTATAGAGCAGGTGTTGAAAGGCCAATAAAACGCGAAAGACTTATTTGATGTGGCTTTCGATGCGGTCAATCATTGCATCGATTTTCTGGCCCATCTCGTTGGTATAACCTTGGTTCTTCTTGAAGAGTTCATGGTTGTTACGAATCTCACTGACAAGAGTCCTAACCGCTTGAGGATTGTTGCAATAAATGGCGTTAGGATTCGTGTAGTTTTCCTCCGAGGGTTCCTCTGTCATGAAAAAATCCAGGATGGCATCAGGAGATTCCGTACGAAACCATTCCGCCACTTCCTCATAGAAGAGCTTGCATTGATCGCGCAACGTACCCTCTTGAAAATCAACGTCGTCGATTTTCCATTGACCATTTTCCTTCAAAAGGTGCAGGGTGTATGGCTCATCATAGCAACCCTCATCCACATAGCGCATAGCCACATCAGAATGCAAGGAATCAACCAATTTCACCCCTTCGATTTTTATCTCATTGTTTTCCGAACAGACATCCAGCACTCCAGTATCCCATTGGAAACCCAAGAAAACAGTGCCTTCAAAGTGCACTCCAAGTGTCTGATTCTGTAACGAAAGCATATCGGCTGTAAGTATTTTGTCAACATCCTTCTCGACATCCAGCTGCATCAATTGTTCAACAGCTTGCTTGACAGAGGCTTCGGTCGGTTGGTTATCTTTTTTAGAAGTATCATTGCCACCATTACTGGAGTTTTGGCACGATATGGCAAACACAATCATTAATCCTAGAAAAATGAATGCAAATTTCTTCATATCAAGTTGAATTTTAACATTTTGCAATCAATTATTCTGTAGGTAAGGCCTTAAATCCGTTACCCATAATCTCGGAACTCTCAATCACGTTGACGAAAGCGTTCGGGTCGAGGAAACGGAGGTTGGCCTTCAGTTTGACCAAATCGGAACGGTTCAAGGTGACGTAAATCATCTTGCGCTCGGCACCTTGATAGAGACCACTACCCACGAATACCGTACCGCTGCGATCCAAATCCTTAAGGATAAAGGCACGCACCTCTTCAATCTTATCAGTGACGATGAAGGCAGTCTTGTAGCTCTTTACGCCTTCCACCACCAAATCGATGATCTTGCTCTCGATGAAGATAAGGATGATGGAATAGATGGGCAAGCGGAAATCTTCAAAAGCAATCAGCGTGGTCAACGAAATGATGCTATCGACAATCAGTACCAGCGTACCAAGACTGATTTTGGTGTATTTGTGGATTATCATGGAGATGATGTCGGAACCGCCAGAAGTGGCACCCGAGCGGAAGATGACACCGATGGCCACGCCATAGATGAGGCCAGAAACCACCGTGTTCAAGAACATATCAGGCATGAACCAACTCTGGGAGCCGTCCTTGGCGATATAATAAAGCGCGGACTGTGTGTCGGCAGCCACTGCGCCACCATGAATCACAGGTGCATAGCCCCAAAATGTCTCAAGGATATAGGTAAATACAGGTATCAAAATCACTGAGATGATGGTCTTGATACCGAATTTTGGACCCAAGATAATCGTACCTATAATCAACAGAGGGATGTCCATGCAGATGCCAGACACGGAGATCTTCCATCCCCATAAGGCATTGAACACGTTGGCGAGACCGTAAACGCCGCCAGGAGCCAAGTGATATGGATTCACGAACATCACATCGCCGACGGCGAAAAGAGCCGATCCTAAAATCAAATAGAAATAGGCCAAGATTTCTTGCTTCAATTTCTCGTTTTTCATAATATTGAATTTTGAAGCGGCAAAAGTAAGAAAAAACTATGTATCTTTGCCATAACAAAATATCAAAAAATGCGTAAAGCAAACCGTCTGCCATACGTATTCTTCTTTGTAATGCTTGCCTTTACACTGCAAGCGCAGGAGCCGGCAGGTCCTATCTTCGTCAACGAAGGCGAAACAGTGGTGTATCACATCAGCCGCGACCCCGGAGGGCAGAGGGGTACTTTGTCAGACGCTTTGCAGAATGTGCCTGGAGTGAAGGTTGACACCGAAGGCCACATCAGTCTGCGTGGCGTTAGCGAGGTGGAGCTCTTTATCAATGGGAAGCCTTCACATTTCGATACGGAAAGCCAGAAAAACTATCTGCAACAAATCTCAGCTGCCACCATCAATCGCATCGAGGTGATGACCAACCCTTCGGCCCGCTATTCTACCGCAACAGACACTGGCGTCATCAATATCATCACCAATGATGAAAATGGCTACGAACGTCACCTCAGCTTTGGCGTCCAATCGAACACCCATCCCGACTTTTCTCCTTGGATTTCCTACATTTGGAGTAACAAAAAATACGCCTTCACCGCAAACTTGAAAGGCACCTACTCCAACACCACAAAACACACCGACAGCTACAGTTACTCTTTCGTAGATCGCGAAGAAACAAAGATTGAAGAAAAGGATACCGCCAACTACATCAAATCACAAAGTGACGATACGGCGCGCTATTACGGCATGGAAGTATTCCTCAAAGGCGAATACCATCCCAACGAACGTAATGATTTCATGTTGTTCTTTAACGTCACACCCAACTCAAGCAAAAACACCTATCTCACCCACACTTTCAGGAAGGAGTATATCGACGACATTGGTGAATACGAGTACTCCATCCTCAAAGACGATTATCAACACATGGCTTGGGGGGCTTTAGGCACAAGTTGGCATCATCGTTTCGATGAATCTGGGCATAGCCTAGGTATACAAGCAAATTCTGATTTCGATTTCGGCGGCACCACAGCCAACGAAATACGTTCGTTTGCAAACCACCTGCAACTCAACCGCAACATACGTCAAACCAATGATTTTATCGACATCGGAAGTGGCATCAAGATTGAATACAACTACCCTTATAGTAAAAATGGGGCAATGTACGTCAGCCTCGCCAACGTCTTCAAGCCCGACAACAACATTGGCACATACGACACCCTGGGCCTTGACGGATACGTCACTGACGTGATGCGCTCGGAGAATCGGAAGTTCAGCAGAGACCAAATGTCGGGACTGATCATGATTCAACATCATTTCGGACGTTTGACCGTCAAGCCAGGCATCAGTTACGAATCAAAATGGGCGAAACTACGCTACTTCGACACGCCTCAATACGACACACTCCTGTATTTTGGCGACTGGTTACCTTCTCTACACATCTCGTATCGCACTGATTCACAACATAATTTCAGTCTAAGTTACACACGCAAGACCAATTTACCTTGGGCGCGCTATTTCACCAAACGCATCTCGTATGAAGAAGAGTATTTTGAAACCGGCAATCCCAAGTTAAAGCCCACTTTAATAGACATCTTTGAATTGTCGTGGTCAAAATATTGGGAACGACTCGGCTCCATCAATGTGAAAGGCTATTACAACAACTCGATCAATGCCATCAACCAAGTGACAGACATAGCCTACAACGACTTATGGGGTCGTTGGGTAAAATATAGTCAACCTGTCAACCTAAATAAGTATTTCGAAGCCGGTGGTGAGTTCAACATCACGTATCGGCCCAACGCCACTTTCAACGTCAGGTTGGATGCCAACGTGTTTGACTCCTATATTGAGACCTTGTATGACAAGACTCAAGACAGCGTCATCGTCAGCGAGTTGTGGGCCTACAACCTCCGTTTGAGCACCTGGGCGAAACTTTGGGACAAACTCGAGATACACGCCACTGCCTATTACAACTCGCCAACCCAAACTCTTTTCGCGACGAACCAAACTGCCTACGGCATTGATTTCGGTCTTCGTGCCGACTTCTTCAACAATCGGCTTTCAGTGCTTGTAAATGCCTACGACATCTTCAATTGGAACAAGGAGGACAATTATACCTATAATCCATTTTATATCTCATACAGTTCATATAAGGAGAATAGTCGATACGTCAGTTTGGAACTCATTTACAGGGTTCACTAAGGCTTTTCGTCCCGACGAAAAGGAAACAATTTTGCGCAACATCGTGCCGACCAAAACAAATTCTTCCTATTTTTGCACCGTCAAAAAAAGGCAAGGTTATTTTGCCCCAATGGGCCCGTAGTTTAATGGATAAAATAAAGGATTCCGGTTCCTTCGCTCTGGGTTCGATTCCCAGCGGGCTCACCAGGCTTATTTCTTATACAAGACCTTCACGCTACCCATTGGCGAGGAGGTCGTTGTTGTTATGACACCTCCCTCAAAGCTTCCCCACAATTCTCCGTCGCAAAGGATTTGATTGCCGCGTAACATGCAACGGTACTGCATTGTGTCGCCTTCATTGACAAGTGTCAGCAACGAATCGGGAGTGATGACAAGCACATTTTTCTTCTCCATCGCGCCCACCTGTTGCACCATCTCGGGCGTGGTCCATTTCTCATCGAATTCCACATTCACCTTGTCAACGGTCCAACGTCCAAAAAAAGGATCATCCTTGGGCGCGCACGATGCGAGCAACAGTAATGCCCATCCTGTCAATAAAAAGCGTTTCATTGCTTCCCGGTAATAATGACATCGATGGCACCGACACCGAACTTGGCGATGCTTGCCATACGATTTTCAGTGTTATGATAATTCTTGAGTTCTTCAATGATGGCATCTTTCAACACACCATTGCCCACACCATGGATGAACGTCACCTTGGAATACTCGGCAGCAATAGCACTTTCGAGCATTCGCTTGAAATAGTCGATTTGGATTTTGAACATGTCGTGGCTCGACATCCCAAGGATATTGTCAACCAACTCACCGATGTGCAAATCCACAATTGCCTCTCCAGGAGCGGTCCTGTGCTTGTCGATGGGAGCCTCCTGCTTCACCAACGTCTTGGCTGGAGCTTGGGTGCCCACCCCTTCCTTAAGAATCTTGGTGAAGTCGCCGTCGCCATGCTTCAGGGCGATCAACTCCGACAGGCAGATCATCACCGACTTCTCACCGAGGATGCCAGAAGGCAGGTAACTACCCTCTTTCATGAAGCGTCCCACGCGTAGCGAGAAAGGTGAATTAAGCGGAAGCAACACAGAATCAGACGTTTCAGCCGTCAAAATGGCTTGCACCACACCGTTGAGCCAATACTCGAGGTCGTCGCGAGAAATGGTCTCGATGACGATTTTCTCATATTTGTCAACTTGGCCGTAATCCACATTGGCGAACTGGTCTTCCTCTTTGATGGTGAAAGTATAAAGCATCTCGTAAGGCGTGTGGTTGACCAGCACCACATCGAGCGGCCCCGTCAGGAGCCACTGTTGCTCATGCGGAACGAAGGCCATGTAAATGCCTTCTTTTTCAGCCTCTTTCGCGAAGCGGCGCAATCCGCCCTTGCGGGCATCTTCGGCCTGCTGCTGTTCGAGGAGCTGCTTGGCCTGCACCTCTTTCTGCACCTTGTCAACGGTATCTTGCTGTTTCGAAGGAGCGGGCATGGAGCGGTAGTCAAGCACCAAATCCGTGATCAAAGTCGGGATTTCGAAGCCGTCTTCCACCTCGACCATCACCATTCGGGAATCTATGATCTTCGTGACCTTTCCACCGCCAACCGTGCTGAGGAAATTCACTTTGTCGCCTATTTTAAATTCTGCCATGATATTTTCGTTTTAGGGCGCAAAAGTACGCATTTTTGGCAGAATTTTTGTATCTTCGCTGCCGAAAATCAACGAATGATGAAGAAAGCCTGGCTGTTCATACTATTGTCCCTGTTGGTTGCTTCCTGTACCAAAAAGGAAGGAAACGGCTTTGTTGACATTTGCGTGGATTATTCCGTCAACAACGAGCCCTTGATTACCGATACGTTATGCTACACCAACGAGGCTGGTAACGAGTTCCTCATCACCGAAATCCAATGGTTCGCCTCCAAATGGGAACTTCAAGACGAACAAGGCCGATGGATCACCTCGGACAAGGTTTTCTACATCGACACCAACATCCCTGAAAGCCAAACGCTTAGGATGGATTCTATTCCCATTGGAAAATACAAAAAGGTGCGCTTCAACTTCGGTTTAGACGAGAGCGACAACCTAAGCGGCCGTTTCAGCGACCCGCCAGAGAGCAACATGTTTTGGCCCGAACAGTTAGGCGGTGGCTACCACTACATGAAGCTGAATGGGAAATTCGTCAACGAGGAGGGGCAACTGGTGCCACTCAACATCCATTTGGGCCGACTTCATGAGGAAGACAACCATTTCACCATGGAACTTCCGATTGATTTCAGTATCACGGAAAACACTGAAAACCAACTGCATTTGACGATGATTATCGACAACTGGTTCCGCTCGCCCAACCTTTACGACTTCAATGAGTATGGTAGCGCCATCATGCAAAACCAAGCTGCACAGAACGTGCTGAAACAGAACGGACAAGACGTGTTTGACATTTGTATTAACGGCAACAATAAAACCATGGAAAAAGACAACAGAATCGCCGAAGGCTTCAAAAAAGTCATGAAAATGGCCGCTCCGAAGCCCCACTTTTGGACTTGGGAGAACACGAAAGAGAGGGTGCAAAAAATTCAAGATTTAAAATTTAAGATTTAAAATTGGATGAGAAGATTAAAGGCTATATTCTTGATTTGTATCGCGTTGTTTTCTTTGGTTTCGTGCAAGCCAGAGAAAGAAACGCCTTATCCGACAACGCCTTACGAATTGTATAAGCCTTCCTATTTCCCCTCAAAGACCAACATTCCCGCCGACAACCCGATGACCGAAGAAGGCGTAGCCTTAGGCCGGAAGCTGTTTTACGACCCACGTCTTTCGGGTCGGGATGGCGACGACGGCATCCGTTGCTGCGCCTCGTGCCACCACCAGGAAAACAACTTTGATTATGGCGGTTCGGCTGGGCTTCACCATTCCGTCATGCCTTTGGTCAACTTGGCATGGAACCGCACGGGCTTGGGCTGGAACGGCGGTGTGGCCAGCTTGGAAGACATGGCGCTGGCAGCGGTAACCAGTCCCGTCGAAATCAATGCCGACACCAACCAAGTGGTGAAATATTTGCAGCGAACCGACGACTATCCC
>Ga0310697_10007259_pt1 | contig 10457 bp, 3 predicted proteins | sample 172DNAGHGlowgp2_FD_203883 | JGI IMG/M metagenome (GOLD analysis project Ga0310697, IMG submission 203883) | Sheep rumen microbial communities from Palmerston North, Manawatu-Wanganui, New Zealand - 1728 DNA GHGlow gp2 (v2) (version 2) | ecosystem: Host-associated > Mammals > Digestive system >...
CGGCAGTTTCGCGTGCATGCAGATACACGACACCGACGCGCTCACTCCTCTCTTCTGCTTCAACAACTGGGGCGGCAACACCGGCAACTACGACCTCGGCCTCGGTGCGCGTCCCAACAGCAGTAACATCGACTGGACTCAGTCCGGCACAAGCGCCGGATGGAACAAGCACCGAATCATGGAGATTTACGTGCTGGAGGACTTGGACGATGCGACCGTTCCCCAGCTTGTCTCGTTCGCGCTTGCCGAGAGCCGCCGCGAGATCACCGTCGTGTTCGACAACCCAGTCGCGAACGAGCCCGGTCTCGCCGCGAAGGCGTCGCTTTCGGACGGAACGCCGATACAGGGCGTCGAACGTTCGGCCGATGGACGCACCCTCACGATCCGGTGCAGCTACCTCCTTAAACTGAACGGCGTTTCGCTCGTGCTGGAGGAGCTTCACGCGAACACGCCGGCGCACACGGCGGTTCCGCGCGTCGAGGTTCAGCTTCAGGGCGAGGACATTGTGGTAAACTACCCCGCCGCGCCGCAGGCCGTCGTAGACCGCGTCGCCGACGCAGCTGGATATGCCTACCTCTACAAGATCGACATTCCCGGAAACATGGCCATGACGACGGGAGGTGGTGCGGACATGGTCGTGAACACAGAGAAATATGAGCAATACCACGTCGTCAACAATAGCGCGACGCTCGCCGACGTGCGCTTCTCGCGCGTCGCGTACCTGCTGGAGCTCGAGGACAAGTCGGGCAACGTGACATGGGCGTGGACGGCCTTCGACGCATACTCGCAGGACTTCGCTGATTATGACATCCCGACGCCTGGCCATGCCAATTTGCGGTATGTAGCCAACCTGGACGTTGCGTCGAATGTCGATGGCATTGTCGAGGGCAAGGGACTCACGACCGGTGTTATCGAGTTTTCGCCGTTCAATATCGGCGGCGGCAACTCAATAGGCGTGCCAAATGCCACCGGCTCCTTTGATTTCGGTGATTCGTTGCAGATTAATGTCGGGAACTATTCCGTCATGTCCGTTGCCAACTACGCGGCGGAACTGCCGAATCGCACAGGGCAGATCGTCTGGGAGCTGAGCAAGTTCACTGGCTACGGCGGGCAGATCGGCATCGGCATCGGCAACAGCGCGGAAACGGGTAACATTGACTATACATTTGTCAGCAATGGAAACAACTACAAGACACGGACGCTGTATGTGCTCGTAAAGCCCGACTACGACGCGGACGAGTCGACGGACTACGAACCAGTCCGCGCGGTGGCCGCGACCGACCTTGAGCATATTGCGGTTTCCTTCCAGTCGTCTGTGCGCGCGACGGCGGCGCAGGCGCGCTACTTCGCGGTGGCGGGCGCGGCTGTGAAAAGCGCAGAGGTGTCGGCGATTGATGACCGTGATATCATCCTGACGCTCGCCGCTCCGCTCGCGCCAAATTCGTCGTACACCGTATCGACGCTGTTCCCGAAGTCGACTAACAAGTCGATGACCATCTATACGCTCCGCAGCCTGCCGACCTCGCTCATCGAAGGCGTCGAGGAGATCGGCGACTACACGCTGCTCAACGACCTGACGATTCCGTACAGTTGGACCGTCGCGCGAGACGGCGCGGACTACCGGACGGACGAGAGCCGCTTCGGTTTCGGAGGCCGCAAGATCGAGCGCATCGCGTACGCGCTCGAATACAAGTTCGACGCGAACCACGGCGGCGAGTACAGGTGGGCGTGGGTATCTATGGATCCGTTCACCGACGACCCGGCGAAGATGGGCGTGCCGACGATCACGCGCGGCATCCACTTCCAGTGCTACGTCGACAACATCAGTGTCCGGGCGGGCAGCTCCACGGGCGTCACGCCGATCGCCGTCGGCGAATGGCCCCAGGGCAACATCGAGTTCACGCCGTCGAACTATGCCTCAGAAAACGGCCTGAACATCCCTGGTGCGGCCGAGGGAGTGTTCGACTTCGGCGACCGGCTCTATGGCGGGCCCGACCAGGCCGGCCACGGGTGCATGCAGATCCACAACTATCTTGAGCAGGACATGATTCTCGGTGTGACATGTCTCGGCAACGGGATGGTGCCCGCGCTTCTGGTTGGACTGTTGCGCGATGCAGACGGCAACATCACCGGAGACGGGACACAGAACGCCAACAATCGCCACCAAATGAACACGTCCGACTGCGTGCATGAGCTCAGGGTGTTCGTGAAGCTTGCCGCCGAGGAGCCGGTCGAGGGCGACAAGGGCATTGGGCCGGTCTTCCTCATCCAACCGCAGTCGCAGCGCGTCAAGTTCGTCGGCGGCGAGAAGTCGAAGGTGATCGAGCTGAACGCATACGCGCCGTCTGCGGTGTCCTACCAGTGGCGGAAGAACGGCGAGGACATTGCGGGGGCGACGGGCCCCGTGCTGGCGATTACGGTGACGACGAATTCGTCGGACGTGTATTCCGTCGTCGCCTTCGCGGACGACGGCAGTTACACGACATCCGCCGTCGCCGAAGTGACGGGCGTCCCCACCTCAATGAAAATCATAATCAGGTAAGACCGCCGGGCTTTTACACGCAATTAACCATGCCCAAAAGGAACATGCGAAAATGAAGAAATTTGCAGCGCTGTTTTGCCTCGCGGTGGCCCTGTCCGCTTCGGCGGGCGCGGCGGGTCTGTGCTTGGCGACAGCGGTGCCGCGCAACATCGCGTTCCGGCGGTCGGTGTTGCAGTCGAGCGTGGCGGACTTCACCCACGTCGGCCATCTCGTGACGGACGGGCTCAGGAGCGGCACGCCGCTCCTGACGACGGAGACGCGCGTTGAGCTGCCGGGGAAGAGTCCGGACAACGAGCAGGCGAAGTGCGCGACGGACGGACGCAAGGATACGAAGTGGGTTGTGTTTGCGCCATCCTGCTGGGTTGAAGTCGTCCTCCCATCGCCTGCGAAGGCCACGAGCTACTCGGTGACGACGGCCAACGACGAAAGCCGCCGCGACCCGAAGGTGTGGCGCGTACTTGGATCCGTCGACGGTAAGGACTACGTCGAACTCGCCCGCATGGACGATCCCCAATTCCACCGTCGCCATGAGCGCAAGACGTGGAAGATCGACCATCCCGGCAGCTACCGCTTCTACCGCTTCGCGATCGATTCGAACGGCGGGGGCGTCGCGCAGGACCGCACAACGCCCTGCACGCAGATCGCGGAGTTCGACGTTCTCGACGCGGATGGCAAGTCGCTCGTGCGCAGCGGCAACGAGAAGGGCTTCGCAAGCCGCTGGGTGAGCAAGACCGGACGCGACGAGTGGCTTAAAGTCGACCTTGGCGCGCCGAGCCGCGTTGACGCGGTGAAAGTTGACTGGACGAAGGGCGGCGAAATGCCGGACTGGGCGTTCGGCCCGTTCGTCAGACCGAATGGCGTCAACCCCGTCATCTCGCCGAACAAGAAGACCGTGTTCGACTGCCCGATGCGGAAGCGTCCGATAAAATGGGAGGAAAGCGACACGTTCAACCCTGCGGCGGCGGTGAAGGACGGGAAGATCGTCGTCCTCTACCGCGCCGAGGACAACACGGCTCAGGGAATCGGCAGCCGGACGTCCCGTCTTGGCTACGCGGAGACGACGGACGGCGTGACGATGAAGCGCGATCCGGTGCCGGTGATGTTCCCTTGCGAGGACGACCAGAAGGAGTTCGACTGGGAGGGCGGATGCGAGGACCCGCGCGTCGCGATGACCGAGGGCGGGCTCTACGTCTGCACATACACTTCGTGGAACAGGAAGCTCCCGCGCCTGTGCGTAGCGACGTCACGCGACCTCAGGCACTGGAAGAAGCATGGGCCGGCGTTCGCGCGGCTCGAGGGCGAGCGCGGCCTTGCGCGCGGAAGTAAGTCGGCGGCGATTCTCCAGCGGCAGGACCCGAATGACCCATCGCGCTGGGTGATCGCGAAGGTCGGCGGAAAATACATCATGTACTGGGGAGAGGGCGCGGTGAACGTGGCGACGAGCGAAAACCTCGTCGACTGGCGCCACGAGGGAATGGTGATGGCGCCGCGCGCCGGCTTCTTCGACAGCGCGCTCACCGAGGTCGGCCCCGCCGCTCTGCTCACGAAGAAGGGCATTGTCGTCTTCTACAACGGCAAGAACGCCACCGACGGACGCGCCGATCAAAAGTATCCCCGCGGGGTGTACTGCGGCGGACAGGCTCTCTTCGACAGGACCAATCCGAAGAAGTTCATCGAGCGGCTTGATGTCCCCTACTTCAAGCCCGAGTCTGATTTCGAGAAGACGGGCCAGTATCGTGACGGGACGGTTTTCACCGAAGGGCTTGTGTTCTTTAAGGGGAAATGGCATCTCTACTACGGTTGCGCCGACTCGTTCGTCGGCTACGCCGTGTGGGATCCGGCAAAGTAGTGAGCGCTGCGCAATTTTCACGATTATTTTTGCGTTAATCTCGCGATTGGCGTTTTAGAAATGGTGTATAATTTTTGCATCTGAAAGCCGTTTAAACTAACTAGCGGAAAACATCATGAAAGCGAAAATCTTTGCAGTGGCGGCGGTCGCCGCAGTATCCGTCGGGGCCGGCGCGGCCCAGCCCGTTTGTCTTGAAACGTCTCGTTTCTTCAAGGACCGCGCGACGCCGGAGTCGCAGGGTGTGAGCTCGAAGGCGATTCTCGAATGGATCGACGCCTGCGACGCGCAGATGAAGTACATCCACGGATTCGTGCTCGTGCGACATGGAAGGGTGATCGCCGAGGGCACATGGGCACCGTTCGACACGCTGAACGAGCCGCACATGCTCTATTCGCATTCAAAGAGCTTCACGTCGACCGCGATCGGCTTTCTCGCCGACGAGGGGAAGCTCGACCTCGACGAGCGCATCGCCGACATCTTCGCCGACAAGATGCCGACCGAGCCCTCGCAGAGGCTCCTGCAGGTCAGGGTCCGCGACCTTCTCTCCATGAACTTCGGATCGAACCCCAACAAGGGCGCGCGCTCCGACGCGAACAACCCCGACTGGGAGAAGGGCATCCTCGCGCGTCCGATGGAAGTGGCCGATCCCGGGCGAAAGCACCGCTACGACTCGGACGCGACGTACCTCCTTTCGTGCATCGTCGAGCGCAAGAGCGGCAAGCGGACGATGGAATACCTCAAGGAAAAGCTGTTCGATCCGCTCGGCATGACCTCGCCGTGGTCAACTGTCTCGACGAGCGGCACGGCCTGCGGCGGCTGGGGGATGAACATGACGACGCGTGACATCGCGAAGTTCGGTCAGCTGCTGCTGAACGAGGGCGTGTGGGACGGGAAGCGCATCCTCTCCAAGGACTGGGTGCGTCTCGCGACCTCGAAACAGACTGCCACGTCCGGCGGTCCGGAGTCCGACTGGGCGCAGGGGTATGGCTTTCAGTTCTGGCGCTGCCGCCACGGCGCGTACCGCGCGGATGGCGCGGCTGGCCAGTTCACGATCGTGATGGAGGATCAAGACGCCGTTCTCTCGATCAACGCCGGGGACAATGATATGCAGCGTTCGCTCAACCTCGTCTGGAAGCACATTCTCCCGGCGCTTGGTCCGTCGGCCCTCCCCGAAGATGCAGCGGCGCAGGCGAAGCTCGCCGAGCGCTGCGCCTCGCTGAAACTTCCCGTTTTGGAGAACAAGGGCATCGAGGGTGCGGCGCTTCCGGCGTCCGCCTCGTTTGGGCGCAGCGACATCCTCAATGCAGGCGAGGGATGCTTGGAAAGGACGGACTCCGGCTGGGTGCTCAAGGCGCAGGGGCACGAACTCGCCATAGGAGACGGGAAGTGGAGCGAGATAAAATGGGATTTCAACGACAGCAACATCGAGGGCGCATTCCATCTCGTCGGCAGGCGCCGCGTCGCCGCGTCCGGTGCGTGGAAAGACGCGAAGACGCTCCGCGTCCGCTGGTTCCTCGTCGGCGGCATCCAGAAGGGCGAGTTCGACATCGTCGCGGCGTCGCGGTGACAACATTCATATTACAACAGGAAAGGATGATCAATGAAAAATCTGACAGCGCTATTCGCCCTTGCGGCGGCTTCCGCCTTCGCGGAGGTTAAGCTCAACGGCATATTCTCGGACCACATGGTCCTCCAGCGCGACCGCGCCGTGCCGGTCTGGGGAACGGCCGCTCCGGGCGAAAGCGTGACCGTGAGCTTCGGCGGGCATGGCGGCTTGTCCGCCAAAGCCGACGCCAAGGGCCGCTGGGAAGTGAAGCTCCCGGCGATGAAATGGAGCGCGGCGGCGCAGGAGCTCGTCGTCAGGGGCCCGAAGAACTCGGTCGTTGTGAAGGACGTGCTCGTGGGCGACGTCTGGCTCGTCTCGGGGCAGTCCAATTCGGAGATGTCGTTCGGCTGGGGCATCCTCAACGGCGAGGAGGAGAAAGCCAAGGCCAAGGACTATCCCAACATCCGCGCGGTCAAGTTCGACCACAAGACGGCCGTGTTTCCGGTGGACGGCGAGCCCTGCTGCCGCAAGTGGCAGGTCGCCACGAAAGACACGCTCAACGGCATCACCGCAGAGGGTTACTTCATGGCGCGCGAGTTCAACAAGAGGACCGGCATCCCGATGGGAATCCTCGACGACAACTGGTCGGGCTGCCGCATTGAGCCGTTCGTGAGCGAGGAGGGACTCAGGTCGGTGCCCGAGCTGAAGGCGTTTGCCGAGCGGCTCGACATGCACCGCGCGAACGTCATCGCGTGGGCGGAGCGCGTCGTCAAGGCCAAGGCCACGGGCGAATTCGCGTCGGTGGGTCAGTTCCCCGAAGACAGCGACTGGACACGCCAGTACAACGCAATGATTGCGCCGATCGTGAAGTTCCCGATCGCGGGCGCCACATGGTACCAGGGCTGCTCCAACGGCGGCGAGGGCATGGAGTACGCCCGCAAGCTCGTGGCGTTGGCCGGCGGCTGGCGCGCGGCGTGGGGATACGAGTTCCCGTTCTACGTCGTTCAGCTCGCTTCGTTCACCAACAAGACGACCGACCCCGCCGGCGGCAACGGCTATGCGCGCATCCGCAACGCGGAGCGCATCGCCGCGCAGACGATGATCCCGAAAAGCGGACTTGCCGTCGCGATCGACATCGGGAACGCCAAGGACATCCACCCGAAGAACAAGTTCGACGTCGGGTACCGTCTCTCGCTCTGGGCCCGCCGCGACGTGTACGGCGAAAAGGACCTCGTGGTGTCGGGGCCGCTCTACAAGGGCATGAAGGTCGAGGGCGGCAAGGTACGCCTCACGTTCGAGTATACGGGTTCAGGACTGATGGCGGCGGAGAAGGGCCCCGACACGCCCGGAGTCGCGCCCGTGCCGAGCGCCGACGGCGTCCTCAGGGGCTTTGCCGTGGCGGGAGCCGACAGGAAGTGGTTCTGGGCCAAGGCCGAGATATGCGGCAGGGACGTCGTGGTTTCGGCGGACGAGGTGAAGGAACCTGTGGCCGTTCGTTACGCGCATCGCGCGAACCCGATGGGCGACTGCAACCTCTACAACAAGGAAGGTCTCCCGGCTTCGCCGTTCCGCACGGACAACTGGTAGGATCTGCCCATGACGAGTCCGCGCCGTTGCGCTATTTTCACGAAGATTTTTGCGCACGGTTCACATTGGAACGCAAGGGGATTTGATATACTCAATTCGCTTTTGATTGCTCGCGTGGTGATCATGAAAAGTGGTCGTGGCAATAAAGGAACGAGAAAATGAAGAAATCCGTGATTTCGCAGAAATGCTGGGGGGCGAAAACCCTTCGTTATGGCTCGCGGCTGTATGTTGCCGCTTTTCTGGCGGCGTTTGCGCTGCCGGCGAGCCTGCTGGCGGTAGAGACGATATACTATAACCCTGGCTACAAGTGGCAACCCTCCGGTGAAGGTCCGTATTACTGGAACGATCCGGCGAACTGGGAGAAGGCGAACGAGGAAGACGCGACCGGCCACCAGCCGACGTCGTTCCAGGCGGCGCTGTTCGACGCGGGCGGCACGGTAAAGATTCCCGCCGCCACGGCCGCGAGCCCGTTCGTCGAAGGCTCGCTGTTCGTTCCGCGCGTGCAGAACTTCCCGCGCGGCGACAAGCTCGTGGTCGATGGCACTGGCACGTACTGGCTCAAGCAGGCCAATCCCAACGACACGATACAGACGGCCAACTATCTCAACCTCGTCGACTTCGGCGGCTACTTCTGGGGCAGCGAAGGCGGCCACGATCCAAACAACGTCGCCGCGGCCACGGAGTTCCTCGCAACTAACGTCGTCATCGAAATCGAGCGTGCCGGCGCGGACGGGGAAGACGGCGCCACTTTGACGCTCAAGCAGGGGTTCCTGAACTTCTACGATCCGCTCGGCCCCGGACAGGCGCACAACCACAACTTCCAGTTCTTCCATTCCTCCCGCGCCAACCTGAACGTCGTGTACGAGGAGGGCACGCACACGCGCACGCAGGGCGCCAACATCCGCGGCAACGGCCCGAACCAGCTCTTCTGGGTCAAGGGGGGGCTCCACGAGTTCTTCGGCAACTACAGTGGCAAGAGCTTCAGCAACGCGAATCCCAGCCTCACGCGCATCTCCAGCGGCGTCTTCGACGTGCAGGGCGGGTGGTTGATGCCCGAGCAGGCCGATGCGCCCGCCGACCTTTCCTATGAAGTCGTCGGGCGCATACTCGTGGAGGGAACGGGAACGCTTGTCCACACGAACAACAACACGACCTACGTGGGCTATGGCGCGCGCTGGGCGCGCGGCTACCTTGATTTAGAGGACGACGCGCTTTTCCGGCTTCACAACCTGCAGATGGGCGCGCGCGGGGGAGATTGGGTCGGCACGTGGGGCGCGATCAACATGTCCGGGCGGAGCCGGCTGGAGATGGCTTCCGGCAAAACGGCCTACATCGGGAAGGAAAGAGACTCGTTTGCCTATTTCAACATGTCGGATGATTCGGCCGCGACGCTCGACGAGGTGCGCCTCGGCGCCGAGGACAACAATCCGAACAGGCCGCGTGTCTACGGCGAAATCAACCTCCGCGACAACGCGCGGCTCACGGTCCAACGGGGCCTCTACGCCGGGCGGTCGCAGTACTCCACCGGAATCGTCGACGTTGCCGGCAACGCCTTGCTGACGACGCGGGGCACCACAATCAACCTGGCAGACGGGTCGCCGAACGCCTACGCGCGCCTCTCGGTCTCTGGAAACGGCGGGCTTGAACACGGTGCGATTTACGTTGGCGCGAATCCTGGAAACGATGCCGACCTCGTCTTCTCGGGGAATGCCACGAACCACGTCTGGAATGACAACAATGGTTACACTCTCTTTGTCGGCAAGACGTCCAACACCGTGGGGCGCGCGTACTTCAAGGACAACTCCACGACGGTGTTCGGTCACGTGCGTGTTGCGGGCGACGATTACAACAGGATCCACGACACGGCATCCGGCGAGATGTACATCAGCGACAATGCATCCGTGACGGTTCGGAACCAGATGTATCTCGCCCGTGCCTACAACTCGACTGCGCTGCTCGACATCTCCGGCGGCACGCTTGACATGGCCAACACGCAGATATCAATGGGAGAGGTGTCGAACGCCACGGCGCGCGTGCGCATGACGGGCGGAAAGATACTGAACCCTGGCCAGATCGGCATCGCGAACGGTTCGTATGGTATCGGCGAGTTCGACATGACGGGTGGTGAAATCGTGTCGGCCAGCAACTTCCAGATCGGCAACGGAAACTATAGCACGGGCCGCGCCCATTTCGGCGGAAACGCCGTTTACACGCAGACCGGCAACCGGATCAATGTGGCGCCGGGAATTGGAGCGGACGGTTATCTGCTCATCGACGGCAATGCAGTCGTTACGGGAACGATCTGGGTGGGCAACAACAACAACAATCCGCGCACTGCAATCGTCGACGTGAAGGGCAATGCTGTATTCAACGCCAACGGACAGTGGCTGGGGCTTTCGCCCGGGACAAGCCGGATGACGGTCAGTGAAAATGCAACGCTCAATATTATGAGCGAGTTTTCTCTCGGATGGAGCCGGTGTCCGGACTCCGTTGCCGAACTCATACTCGAAGGCAACGCCCATCTGACGGGATCCAATCGCATCCGCCTCTGCGAAAACAATGACAAGGACTCCCAGGCGTCGTTGCTTTTCCGTGGCGGCACCACGGCCGCACCTTCGCTGCACGTTGAACTGTACGGCACCAATTCGCTCTTCGAGGTGTCTGGAGGCAATCACGAGATGGGGCATCTTTACGTCTACCAAACACGAGGTCTTGAAGCCACCACCAACACCTTCCGCATGGTCGGCGGCAAGATGCGCTTCACCAACTGGGTTGTGATCGGCAACAACAGCAATTCCGGGCGCGTGGAAGTCGACGGGGGCGAACTGAGCATGACGGAGTTTAACCTCGGCTTTGCCAATCAGGGGACATACGAAAGCTCGATGGAGATGACGGGCGGCACGGTCGCGATGGAAAATGGTTCAATCGACACG
>Ga0310697_10007262_pt1 | contig 10455 bp, 10 predicted proteins | sample 172DNAGHGlowgp2_FD_203883 | JGI IMG/M metagenome (GOLD analysis project Ga0310697, IMG submission 203883) | Sheep rumen microbial communities from Palmerston North, Manawatu-Wanganui, New Zealand - 1728 DNA GHGlow gp2 (v2) (version 2) | ecosystem: Host-associated > Mammals > Digestive system >...
TCTACACCCCCAACGCGCAGGACGGGCTCAAGCGCATCGACTACCGCATGCGCTGGGAGGACGACTTCCGCGCCTATCTCTGCGGGCTGGATCAGAAAAAGCCGGTCATCGTCTGCGGCGACATGAATGTGGCCCACGAGGAGATCGACCTCAAAAACCCGAAGCAGAACGTGGGCAACGCGGGCTTCTCCGACGAGGAGCGCGGCAAATTCACCGAGCTTCTGGCGGCGGGCTTTACCGACAGCTTCCGCTTCCTCTACCCAGACCGTACCGACGCCTACTCCTGGTGGAGCTACCGCATGCGTGCGCGCGAGCGGAACGTCGGCTGGCGCATCGACTACTTTGTCATCTCCGACCGCCTGCGTGAAAAGGTGAAGGACGCATACATCCTTCCGGAGATCCTGGGCTCCGACCACTGCCCGGTGGGGCTGGACATCGCATGGTGAAGCTCGGGAGCGTCGAACTGAACGGGAACCTGACCCTCGGCCCCATGGCGGGGGTGACGGACTTTGCCTTTCGCGGCGTGTGCCGCAGGCTCGGCGCGGCGCTGACCACGACGGAGATGGTCTCGGCCAAGGCGCTCTGCTATCACGACGAGAAGACGAAGGAGCTTTTATACATCCCCACGGACGAGCACCCCAGCGCGGCGCAGATCTTCGGACATGAGCCGGAGGTCATGGCGGAGGCGGCGGGGATGGCGCTGGAGCTTTCCGGGGCGGACATTCTTGACATCAACATGGGCTGTCCCGTGGGAAAAATCGTCAAATCCGGGGACGGGTCGGCCCTGATGAAAACGCCGGAGCTGGCTGCCCGCATTGTGGAGAGCGTCAAAAAGGCGGTGTCTGTCCCCGTGACGGTTAAATTCCGCAAGGGCTGGGACAACGGCAGTGTGAACGCCGTGGACTTTGCCCGTCTCCTGGAGGCAGCCGGGGCCGACGCTGTGGCGGTGCACGGCAGGACGCGCGCCCAGATGTACGCGGGCCGCGCCGACTGGGACCTCATCCGTGCGGTGCGCGAGGCGGTCACGATCCCGGTGATCGCAAACGGCGATGTGTTTTCGCCGGAGGACGCGGCGCACATCCTGCGCTATACGGGCTGTGAGCTTGCGATGATCGGGCGCGGCAGCTTCGGAAACCCCTGGCTCTTCGATCAGGGGCAGGCTGCCATCGACGGGCGCGAGATCCCGGCTCTGCCGCCGCTCTCAGAGCGCATCGACCTTGCCGAACGGCAGATCATGACGCTCGCCGAGCGCATCGGGGAGCACCGGGCCTGCATGGAGGCGCGGCACCAATTGCCCTGGTATCTGCACGGTATCCCCCACGCCGCCGTCTATCGCCAGGAGCTCACGCAGGTCGGCACCCTGGAGGATATCCGCAGGGTCTGCAAGGGCATCCGGCGCGATTTGAAATAAACCTTCCTGGCTCCCTCCTTGAGGGAGCTGTCAGCCGCCAGGCTGACTGAGGGATCGTCCGGTTTGCGCGCAGCTTCGTATGGGGCTTTGCCGCAAATCCGATCGATTCCTCCGGCCTTCGGCCACCTCCCTTTTTCCAAAGGGAGGTAAAATGAGGAACTGGAGGTGAGAGCTTGACAAGAGAACAGGAGGCGATGATCGTCCGCAAAGTTTTGCAGGGCGACGTGAATGCCTTTGAAAAACTGGTGACAGAATATGAAAAGGCGGTATATGCCATTGCGCTGCGCATGACCGGAAACGCGGAGGACGCGCAGGACATGACGCAGGAGGCCTTCATCAAGGCCTATAACTCCCTCGGCTCCTTCCGGGGCGAAAGCAAATTCTCCGTCTGGCTCTACCGCATCGCAAACAATGTCTGCCTCGACTTTCTGCGAAGCCGGAGCCGAAAGCCCACGGTGTCCCTCTCCGTGGAGGACGACGAGGGGGAGGAGACACAGCTGGACGTGGCGGACGAGAGCCAGTCACCGGAGCTGCTGCTGGAGCGCGGCCTCACCCGGGACGCGGTGCGGCGCGGTCTGGAGGCTCTGCCGCCGGATTACAAGCAGGTCCTGCTTTTGCGGGAGATCCGGGGCCTGAGCTATGAGGAGATCGCCGCGGCCCTCGCCATTGAGGTCGGCACGGTGAAGTCCCGCATTTTCCGCGCGAGGAAAAGATTGTGTACATTTTTGCTGGAGGACGGGAACATTCCCGATTTTACAGCGTCAGGAACAATGAAAGGCGGTGAGAAGCAATGAATTCGTGCGCGTATTATCAGGAGCTCATCAGCACGCTCGTCGACGGCGAAATCAGCAGCGCCGAGCATGAGGCCCTGATGGAACACATGAAGTCTTGCTCTGCCTGCAACGCGATGTACGCTGTCTTTCACGACCTGTCCGACATCCTCGCCGACGAAGACGAACCGCTGCCCAAGGGCCTGCATGAGAACATCATGGCCGGCGTGCGGCGCAGCGAGATCATGAAGAAGAACCGCCGCATGCGCAGATTCGGTCTCAGCACAGCCCTGACCGCCGCGGCCTGCGCGGTGCTGGTCCTCTTCGCCGCCGCGGGCTTTGCGCCCGGAAAGCGCGCCGAGAGCGTCAGCATCCGCAGCGAGGAGGAGATCCGGCAGCAGCTTCCGGCAAGCCCGGAAAGCGCGCTGCCTGTCTCCGACGCGGCCCCTGTGACCGCCGCGCCGGAGTCCTGGCCAACGCCGGCCCCGGCTGAGCTTCCGGTACAGACCCCGGCCCCGGCGCAGACCTTTGCCCCGGCAGCCCCGTATCCTGTGAGCAGCGACATGAACACGCAGTACAGCGCCCCCCAGCAGAGCGATCCCTACACCATTGACCAGGCAGCGCCGGTCTACACGCCTGCGCCCGCCGAAATTCCGTATACCCCCATGCCGGTGCAGACCGTCGCCCCGGTACCCGCCGTGATCACCCCGGCCCCGGCGCAGGCCTTCGACCCGACCGATGCCCGCGGCACATCCGCCGACCCGGTCCCGGCAGCCGCGGCCCCCGCGCCCGTTCTGAGCGCGGAGCCTGCCCAGGGCCTTTCCGCCCCTGCCGCCGTCACCGCGCCGGCCGAAGCGCCCGCACAGAACGAGGCGCCCGCCGCATCCGCGGACGAGGGCGCGGAGAACGGGGGCATGATGCCCTTCTCCCTCTTCAGCGACATCAGCTCCTTCTTCAGCGCCGGTCCCGATGAGCTGACGGAATCGAAGCTCACGGCCGAGGAACAGACGGCCTTTTCCGCCGCCTCCCCGGACGGCCCCGCAGAGGATCCGCTGCCCCCGGCCGAAGCGCAGGACAGCGCGGTCATGACCGAGCCGGAGGCACCCTCCCTGTTCACGCTCTTCTCCGCCCCCGCCGTGGAAACGGAAGAGGCCGCACCCGCAGAGCCGGCCGAGACCGCAAAGCCCGAGGAGGAGACCGTCAGCATCTACGATAAGACCCTGCGCGCCCGGCTCCTGGCCATGCTGGGAGAGCAGGAGGACAGCCTGCCCGAGGCGGAGCTTACCCGCCTTGTGCACGTGAAGCTGATGCCCGAGGATGCATACGGCAGCGAGGAGCAGGTAGAAATCCGCATTTACGGCGACTTTGTCTTCTACACCCGCACCACGGCAGAAGGCGTCGGCAAGACCTGCCGGGCGGACTGCTCCCTGCGGGATCTGGACAGCTTCCTGCTCACCTGCAAAACGGCGGGCGCGACCCCGACGCCCGCGCCAACGCAGGATCCTTATATCGTCGCTCCCTCGCCCACGGCCGCCTGAGTGCGTTCAGCGGGTATATTTGGGCATTTTGATGGGTTTTTCGGAGTTTTCATGGCGTTTTCAGCCTCATTGTCTTGCGCGCTGTTCTGCCATATGGTATAATTTCCTAAATTATTCTGCCCCGAGGCGCACACGGTAAAGGAGAGAACAAGAACAGTGAAGCGAGTCAAGGTGTCCAACAACGTTATCCGCCGGCTGCCGCGCTATCTGCGAAAGCTGGATGAGCTCAGTGAAAGCGGCGTTGACAAGATTTCCTCCAGGCAGCTCGGAGAACTCCTCGGTCTCACATCCTCCCAGGTTCGGCAGGATTTCAACTGCTTCGGTGAGTTCGGACAGCAGGGCTACGGCTACAAGGTCTCTGCGCTGCGCGGGCAGATCGCGGGCATACTCGGCATGGACAGGGGCTTTTCCGCGATCCTGATCGGCGTGGGCAACATCGGCCGCGCCCTGATGGAGAATTTCTGCTTTGCCGACTGGGGCATCTCCCTTGCCGCCGCCTTTGACGTCAAGCCCGCGCTGATCGGCACGGAATACAGGGGCGTGCACATCTACGGCGTGGAGGAGCTGGAAAGCTATCTGCGGGAAAACACCGTGGATATCGCCGTGCTCACCGTCCCGAAGAACGCGGCCGGCAGCGTGACCGAGACACTGACCGCCCACGGCATCGACGCCATCTGGAACTTCACGAATGTGGAGCTGACCGCGCCCAACAGCAGCACCCTTGTGGAAAACGTCCACTTTTCCGACAGTCTTCTGTCGCTGAGCTATTTTGTGGCCGAGCGCCGCGACGAACAGGCGGCTAAGCAGGCCCGGGAAGAGAAATAAAAATGACACCAAGGCATTGACTGCGTCAATGCCTTTTTTCCTATGGAGGAACGCCATGATCGACAGCATCATCTTTGACCTAGACGGTACGCTCTGGGACTCCTGCCGCGTCGTCGCGGAGAGCTGGGGGCAGACCCTGCGTGACCGCTACGGTCTTGACGGCGGGCCCGACGCGGGTCAGGTCAAAAGCATCATGGGCATGACGGCGGGGGAGATCCGAAACGCCCTCTTCTCCCAATACGGCGAGCGGGCAGAGGAGATCTGCCTTGCCTGCATCCACGGAGAAAACGCCTATATTGCCCGGCACGGGGGCGATCTCTATCCCGGCGTTCCGGAGATGCTGGAGGCGCTCTCCGCGAAGCTGCCACTTTTTATCGTGTCCAACTGTCTCGATGGGTATATTGAGTGCTTTCTTACGAGCAGCAGCCTCGCTTCCTGCTTCCGGGACTGGGCCTGCGAGGGCTCCACGGGGCTTAAAAAGGCCGGGAACATCGCCCGCATCGCAGCGCGCCACGGTCTCCGGCACCCCGTCTACGTGGGCGACACCGTGATGGACGAGCGCAGCGCCCGCGAGGCCGGCTGTCCCTTCATCCACGCGGCCTACGGCTTCGGAAAAAGCGAAGAGCCAGACGCGGTGATCGCCTCCCCGGCGGAGCTTGTCCCGCTCATCGGGAGAATGGAGGGGGAGCATGCCTGACACCATTGCCGCCGTCGCCACCGGGTTCCAGGTGGCCGCCATCGGCATCGTGCGCCTCTCGGGGCCGGAGGCCCACCGGATCGCGGACGCGCTCTTCCGCCCCGCCTCCGGGAAGCCGATGCGGGAGTGCCCCGACCGGCAGCTCGTCTACGGCGGGCTGTACGCCGGGGACGGGGCCCTGCTGGATCTCGGCATGTGCACGCTCAGCCACGGCCCGAAAAGCTATACCGGGGAGGACACTGCCGAGTTTCAGTGTCACGGCTCCCCCACCCTGCTGCGTACGCTGCTGGAGGAGTGCTTCCGCCTCGGCGCGCGACAGGCCCTGGCCGGGGAGTTTACCAAGCGCGCCTTTCTAAATGGCCGCATGGATCTGAGCGCCGCCGAGGCCGTGGCCGACCTCATCGACGCGGAGAGCGCAGAGTGCGCGAAAAACGCCGCCGCCCAGCTCTCCGGCGCCATCTTCCGCAAAACGGAGGGCATCTATTCCGCCCTCACGGACATCAGCGCCCACTACCACGCGGTGCTCGACTATCCGGATGAGGATATTGAGGACTTCCGCATGGAGGGCTACCGGGAGGCGCTGCGGGAGGCGGAGGCTTCGCTTGCCGCCCTGCTCAAAAGCTTTGAGCGCGGCAAGCTCATGACCGCGGGCATCCCCGCCGCCATCGTGGGGCGGCCGAACGCGGGCAAGAGCTCGCTCCTGAATGCCCTGCTGGGCTATGAGCGCGCCATCGTCACGGATGTCCCCGGCACGACGCGCGACACCATTGAGGAAAAGCTCCGCCTCGGTTCGCTGCTGCTGCGCCTGACGGACACCGCCGGCATCCGGGACACCGCCGACACGGTGGAGCGCCTCGGCGTGGAGCGCAGCCGCCGCGCCATGCGGAGCGCGGAGCTTGTCATTGACGTGCTGGACGGCAGCGCCGAGCCGAATGAGGAGGATCTGACCCTCCTGCGGGAGGCGGAGAAAGGCCCCCGGGCGGTGCTGGTGCTGTCCAAGTCCGATCTCGGCACCCCCGTCACGCCGCCGGAGACGGCGCTACCCGTTGTCGTCCTCTCCGCCCGCACCGGCGAGGGGCTGACAGAGCTGGAGGATGTGATCCGCTCCCTCTTCCCGCTGCCCGCGGTGCCGGCGGGGGAAATCCTCACCAACGCCCGGCAGGCGGAGGCGGTCGGGCGCGCGCTCGAGAGTGTGCGCGCCGCCCTTACGGCGATGGAGGCGGGCTGCACGCCCGACATTGTGCTCACCGAGAGTGAGGCCGCCATGGCCGCGCTGGGCGAGCTCAGCGGCCGCAAGCTGCGCGAGGATGTGACCAACCGCATTTTCAGCCGCTTCTGCGTAGGAAAATAAGGGGAGGGAACAAGGCTGTGAAAATCATCTGCTACGGCGATTCCAATACCTACGGCTACGACGGGGACGGAATCTTCGGCGCCCGTTTTTCGGACGGGGAGCGCTGGCCGGAGCTTCTGGGCCGGATGCTGGGCTGTGAGGTTTTTAACTGCGGCCTCAACGGGCGGCGCGTGCCCCGGTATCAGCGGGTGCTGGACGCCGATCTCGCCCTGCTGCGCCGCTGCGGGGAGCGCGCCCTGATCCTCGTCATGCTCGGCACCAACGACCTTTTGGCGGAGGCTTCGCCTGAGGATACGGCGGCGCACATGCGCGCCTTTCTCTCCGCGCTGACTTCCTCCCTGCCGGAGTGCGCCGTGCTGCTCATCTCGCCCCCGCCGGTGGAGCTGGAGGCCGGGGCCTTTGATCCTGCCTTTTCGGCCCTTGCCGGGGAATATGAGACACTCGCCCGCGAGCTGGGCCTTCTGTACGCCGATGCCTCCGCCTGGCAGATCCCCACCGGGGGTGACGGCATCCACTTCTCGGCCCGCGGCCATCAGCTCTTTGCCCTCAAATTGGGCCAGACGATAAGGGGGATGCTGCAATGAAGACAAGCTTTCGTATCCGGCCGGAGCTGCCCATTCCCGGCCCTGCCGACGATCAGGTCCCAGAAGAAAAAGAGAGAATCGAGGAAAACGCTTTGGAAAACGAAGAGGCGCTGCGTCCCGAGGCCCGGCCGCTGAATACCCGGCAGCAGGCGGAGGTCGGGGATGTCCTGCTCTCGGCCCGCGCCGTGTCCCGGCAGATGGTCACCCAGGCGCGCGAGCAGTCGGATGAGATCCTGAAAACCGCCCGGGACCGGGCCGAACAGATCGTACAGGAGGCCGAGGATAAAGCCGCCGCCATCCTCCGCGAGGCGGAGGAAAAGGCCGCCGCGATAGAGGAGGAGGCCATGCAGCCGCGGGATGTCATGTCCACCGAGATGCAGGAATATGTGGTGAAGTGCGTGGGCGAATGCTTTTCCAGGCTCCGCCAGCAGCAGCTTGAGACCATCGACTTTATCAACGACCAGTGGCGCGGCTTTCTCAGCGGCCTGACACTCGAGGAGCCGAAGGAGAAGTCCAAAGCCGCCCCGCCCGTCGATGAGATCAGCCGCCAGGACATCGAGGCCCGCGTCAGCGCCATCGCCAAGGAGCTCATGGATATGCTCGGAAACTGAAAAAACCGCCGCGTCCGATCGGACACGGCGGTTTTTCATATACGGTTTATGCTGTTACGCTTCTTCAAAATGCTCTTTTCCGGCGCCGCAGATGGGGCACTTGTAATCTTCGGGCACCTCGTCCCCCTCGTAGACATAGCCGCAGATTTTGCAGACCCATTTCTTTCCCGCCGCAGCCTCCGCCGCCGCGGGCGCGGCGCTCGCGTCCGACACCGAGGCCGCCACGGCCTCCGCCAGCGCGGAGAGGGCGTCGGCGTCGCCCGCATCCGGGCTTGAGAGGATCGTCACCGTCTCGCCGACGATGGCGCAGCCGGGAAGTCTCTCGACGATCTCCCGCATCAGCTTGCCGGAGGCCGGGGACCAGCTGCCGTTTTCCACCAGGGCAAAGGTCCTGTTCTGCAGGTTGTGGGCCTCCAGATCCAGCAGGAAGTTCTTCATCGGTGTGAAGATGCCCATGTTGTAGGTGATGGAGGCCAGCACGATATGGCTGCAACGGAAGGCCTCGCCAATAAGCTCGCTCACATGGGTCTTGGACACGTCATAGACCGCCACGTCCGCAATGCCCTTTTGGGAGATTTGCGCCGCGAGGGCGTTTGCCGCGCTCTCGGTGCCGCCGTAGACGGAGCCGTAGACCACCATGACGGCCTTCTCCTCCGGGGTGTAGCTGCTCCAGTGGTCGTACTTGTCCAGAATCCAGCCGAGATTGTCCCGCCAGACCGGGCCGTGGGTGGGACACAGGATCTTAATAGGCACGGTGCCCGCCTTTTTGAGCACATCCTGCACCTGCGGGCCGTATTTGCCCACAATGTTGCAGTAGTAGCGCCGCGCGTCCGGGAGCCAGTCCTTCTCGAAGTCCACCTCATCGGCGAAGAGGTTGCCGTTGAGGGCCCCGAAGCTGCCGAAGGCATCCGCGGAGAAGAGCACGCCGGACACATCGTCAAAGCTCATCATGACCTCGGGCCAGTGGACCATGGGCGCCATGACAAAGGTGAAGGTATGTTTGCCGAAATTCAGGGTGTCGCCCTCACCCACAAGGATGGAGCGGTCGGAGATGTCGCAGGCGAAAAACTGGTTCAGGATCACCGCGGCCGCTTTTGTGCACACGACCTTCGCGTTCGGATAGCGCACCAGCACCTCGGAAATGGCGGAGCTGTGGTCCGGCTCCATGTGGTTGACCACCAGGTAGTCCAGATCCCGCCCGTCCAGCACGGCGCTCAGGTTCTCGAAAAACTGGCCCGTGACGGAGCGGTCCACCGTGTCCACCAGCACGGTCTTCTCGTCAAGCAGGACATAGGAGTTGTAGGCCACGCCCCGCGGGATGGGGTAGACGTTCTCGAACAGTTGGATGCGCCGGTCGCTCACGCCGATGTAGACGATATCGTCCGTCACCTCGCGCACGCTGCCGATGCCCGCAAATTTCTTTTTGCCCTGAAAGGCCTTCGCGTCCTGCCCCTCGTCGGCGAAGGCGGACGCGCCGCCCAGAACGCCCGCCGCGGCGATTCCGGCCACGCCCGCGGCTGCCGCCTTCAGAAAGTCTCTTCTTGCGATTTCTCTGCTCATGCTCTTGTGCCTCCTTTTATTATGAAATACTTCCGAAATGGCCCCTGTAGGGGGATTCTTTTTTATTCGCAGCGCACCTCGGCCCCGGCATCCTCGAAGACCTGGGCCATGATTTCGGCATAGCCCCGGCAGGGCGCGTCCTCCGGCGGGAGGACGATGCGAAAGCTCCTGCCCAGATGCGGCAGGCCCGTGAGAATGTCGTAGAGCGCGTCCAGGTTCCGCCCGTAATCCTCCTGCCACAGCATCCGCGCGGCAAGCACGTCATAGAGCTCTCCCCGCTCCCGGCAGGCGGAAAAATCCAGCGTCACCTCCGTCACCAAGGCGCGCAAAAGGCCATAGCAGCCCTCCTGAATGTCGTCCCAGGCGGTATCGAAGTCGCGGGTGTACCAGGGGTCGTCGATGATTGCGCCGGGCCGCCCGGCGTACTCCGTCAGCAGGTGCAGTTTCCCGTCCGGATCGCCGCCGAAGCGGCGCTCCATATTGCGGAGGTTCGCCCCGTCAAAGCCGATGAGCAGATCCCAGGCGTCATAGTCCTCCTCCCGGATGCGCCGCGCGGTCTTGTCCGCGCAGTCGATGCCGTGGGAGGCGAGCTTGCGCCGGGCGGGGGGATAGACGGGGTTTCCCAGCTCCTCCGCGCTCGTCGCGGCGGAGGCAATCTCAAAGTCCCGCGCGATCCCCGCGCGCGTTACCATATCCTTCAATATAAACTCCGCCATCGGACTGCGGCAGATATTCCCATGGCACACAAAAAGTATTTTCGTCAAATGCGATCAGCCTCCTGAAAAGCCGTATTCTACCCCGTTTTGCCGCAATTTGCCGGGCAGGAAAAGTTGTTAATAATCTGTGACTCTGTCACGGAAAAAGCAAAATACGGCAAAATGCGGCAAGTCAAAGCCGTCAATGGTAGTCAAATGGTAGTAAAACTGGGGGGGTCTTACTACCGTCGAAAGCAGAGAGTCGTAACGAAAAACTGGCAGTTGTCTTCGATACCAATTTGCTTGATGTGCTGGCGGCGCTCAAGTGCTATTCGTACCGTCAGGCAGAACTGCTATCTCGGGATTGAAAAATTCAATTTTCCCGCAGTTTGGACATTCAAAAATCGCTACAT
>Ga0310697_10007268_pt1 | contig 10453 bp, 2 predicted proteins | sample 172DNAGHGlowgp2_FD_203883 | JGI IMG/M metagenome (GOLD analysis project Ga0310697, IMG submission 203883) | Sheep rumen microbial communities from Palmerston North, Manawatu-Wanganui, New Zealand - 1728 DNA GHGlow gp2 (v2) (version 2) | ecosystem: Host-associated > Mammals > Digestive system >...
GCTTGTCCTAAAGCGATACACCTCGTTGTGGTTAGGCAGGGCTATGGTGCGTGTCTCTTCCGTCACGTTGCCCAGTGCGTCGTACTGGCATTCATACATGCCGCTGCCGTCGGTGATGCGGATGGGACGGCCCCTCTCCGTGCCGCTGGTGCCGTATGTGTATGTCACGTCGTTGCCCGTCATGTGGCTATAACGCTTTTTGAAAAGCCTATTGTATGTATAGTCATAAATTATTTGTCCCAACGGGTTGGTCTCCTTTATCAGATTGCCCGCGTTGTCGTAGGTGTAGCGGGTCTCACCCACATCGGGATGAACCCGTTTCGTCATCCTGCCGAGCATGTCGTAGCAGTATGTTGTCTTAAACCCTTCGGGGTCGGAGACGGAATCCAGCTGTCCGAGGTTGTCATAATGCATTAACGTGGTTCGCGTGGCTCCATTGATGCTGTCGGTCACTTGTACCTTTCTGCCCCCGTAGTCGGCATACTGTGTGGTGACGTTGCCGTTGGGGTCGGTCATGGTGGTGACGAAACGGCGGTGCCCGCCCTGGTCGTTGCCTATGCTGTAGGCCGCCTGTGTCGTCACGTTGAGAGGACGCACGGTGATTGTCGTGCGGTCAAGCACGTCGTATGCCGTCGTGGTGAGCGAGGCTGCGCTGTATCCTATGTTGTATTCTCCCCAGTGGGATGTGCGTGGCTCCGTCACAGGGTCGTACTGCTCCACCGTGCGCCCGAAGGCATCAACCACCGTGCGCCCCGACACCAGCATCTTGTCGGCACTGCCTACACGGAGGCCTTTCTTGGTCTGTATCGCCTGTCCGTAGCCGTTGGTCAGCACTGCCGTCGCGGTGATAAGGCTGCCGTTGTCGTTATAGTGCCTGCTCACGCTGTAGGGATGCTGCCTCTGCGACTCATTGAGGGGGTATACTTGCGGGTCAAGGCTGTTGTGGTAGTAGTTCACGGGGTGGTATTCGTTCACCAGCGATGGTGTGCCGCTCGTGTTCAGTGGCGAGTTGACCGACACAAGACGGCCGGCAAAGTCATAGCGGTAGGTCATCGTGCTGCCTGTCGGGTCGGTGACGGTCAGCGGTTTGCCGAATCGGTAGTCGTAGGTGTAGGTCATCGTCTCGCCATGCGAATTGACTATCTGTGTGGGGTAGGTGTGCACCACGTTGTCGTAGGTGTAGTGGTATGTCATACGCTCGCCGTTGACGTTCTCCGGCTGCATCGCGGTGTCCAGATTGCCATACGTCGGTTCATAGACAAAGTCATACACCGCGCTGTCCGTTCTGAGGTACAGCACCTGTCTCGTCGGCTTGCCGTGTGCCGTGTCGTATTCAAACCGTGCCTTACGTACGGGTGGAGCCGTGTCGCTCGAGGCTACCGTGTAGGCTCTCCTCAGCCCCACAAGGTTGTGCTGCAGTCCATCATAATATTGCAAATCCACCACAAGGCCGTCAATGTGGTCGGCGGTGTCGCCCATGTCGGTGTACTTTGTCACATTGTGGTAGCGGTCGTATTCGTATATTTCTCCCGTAGTCAGTTGTGGAGCCGTGTTGCCTTCATAGTAATTGGTCAGCGTGATTTCCCTTGTGGGATAGCTTATTTCGGGACATTGGGTGTCAGCATTTACCGTGTCGCCGTGGGTATAGTCCATATAGGTGCATTGGTGCAATCTCTCAATATAGGGGTTGCCGTCCGCGTCACGTGTCATCTCCCTTCTTATCTGGCCACGGCGCAGCATGTTGTTGTTGTAATAGTCGCGTTCCACGATGCGGTACACACCTCCAGTCGAGGGATTCACATTCATCGTGACCACTGTTCCGTAGCCGTATGAGGTGCGCTCGTAACGGTCGTAATGCGGGCCGGCATAGGCGTATTCCGTCACCGTAGTTGTGGCTCCGTTGTTGCTATTCAGGTCATCGTGAGTGGTCACTTTGGTCATCAGCCACGAACGCGAAGGCTGGTTGTAGTCCGCATCCGAAAGCTCGTACTCTATCTGGAAGTCCGCGTTGTTGAAGTTTGTCACGCTCTTCAGCAGATTGGTCTGTCCGCACTTGTTGTATCGCACAATCAGTCGACTCTCGCTGTCCGAACTCACCAAGTCGGGCAACCCGTCGGCATCCACATCCACCAGCTGGATAGAGTCGCGGTTCACACTTCCGCTGTACGGACTGCCGTCAACTCCAACCGTAACCTTGTATTCCCCCATGAAGGTGACCCCATAGGTCAGCCCTACGTTGACCGATTCGGTGTAGTTGGTCGACCGGTGGAAACAGTTAAAGTCAAGCTGCATCGTGTCGCTCCACTTACCGTTGCCCTTGTTGAAACAGACATACGTGGCGCTACTGGGGCATTTCGACAACCTATAGTTCTCCGAAGTCGGATTGCGCCATACTTTGTCAGGCAGTCCGTCTCCGTTTATGTCTATCATCATGGCTGTGGTCTGGTTGTACGAACCGTTTATGCTCGCACCTCCCTGTATGCTTCCCTGCCACACATTAAAGTGATTGTCCGTCAAGGCCAGCCCCGCATTGCCTGTGAGCGATATGTTCTGGGTCTCGCTCATCCCCGAATGGACGATGCCGTTATGCCAATTCTCCTCGACAAGAAAGCCGTAGCCCATATTCAGACGCACTCTCCCGTCCGATCTGACAAAGTCGGCAAGACCGTCGCCATTGATATCAATCCACGAGCCGGTCGCCCTGTCGTGGCCAGTATTGTTTCCTACGGATAGGCCTACGTTGATTTCGCCTTTCAAGGTGAACAATGCTTTGCCCATTGAACCGCCTGTCGTTCGTTCCAGTTCGATGGGGGATGCACTGCAACTCTGTCCGGATGTGGTAGTGGTTGAGTTGTTGTCGTCTGCGAAACCGGCGGGTAAGTCGCGCATCTCCCCGAGTCCGCCCCACTGCTGGCTGTACTGCACCCGGTCGAGTCCCACAATGTCGGGGTAGCGGTCTCCGTTCAGGTCCATATAGTCCATTTCCACGGTATTCGTCCCCCTGCTGCCTGATTCGCCCAGTCCTGCAGCTCCGATCGACCAGCTATGGGAGGTGGAACGGTTCACCTTGCGCACCGCTTTGGCCGGTGTACCGCCTGCGGAGGCTGCGGGCACAGGGTCGTCGTATGTCGCAGTCTTTGGCAATTCCATATCCGCGGTGGTGGCAACCGTCGCAGACGACGAGTACCATTGTCCCTGTAGTGAATTGCTGATGCTGTCGCGGCCCACATAGTTCTGGCGGCCATACGACACCCATGCCTGATGCTCTACATCAGGCATCATTTCTACCCAATAGGAACTATACGACAACGGATTGTACATCCCTTCATGGTGCGATTGGAACGAGTCGTATGTGGAATCACCGCTCAGTTCTTCTTCTGTAATAGAGTCGGCGCTATGCAGTTGGGTGACAAATCTCACTGTGTCTTCCGAAGTGGCACCCCCGGACGCCAACATGTCCTGCGGCACAAGTTTCTCCACGTTTATGTAGTCGGCCAGCCTCCCTGTGTCAAGCGAATGGTAGGCAAACTGTCCCCAACCCTTATACAGCGGGCCAAACAGCCTCCGCAGCAGCGCACGGTCATAAATGGTGTCGTTGTCTTGATGTACAATGTTGTAATGGCAAGGTATCCAGCCCTTGATGGTGTCGGTGAATCGGCTGCTGTCTATCGTATGCGGATTGGTGAAAGTGTTGGTATCATACCGGTATTGTGTCGTATCGGGAACGAATTTGATGTATGGACGGCACTTCACCTTCCCCCATTGGGGATAGGAACTGGAAGTGCGCACCGTGAAGCAGATGGTGCTGTCCCTAAGTATGGAGTCCGCTTCATCCAACGTTTGCTTCCCTAAATCGCTATAGTGTGAGATGTTTCCTCCGGCATTTATTTCAAGTTCAAAACCGCCATCGTTGTCAGTATAGTCACCCCCAATAATGTAATAACCGTCCACGGGTGCTTGGAAGCAGTAATCCGCCGAGAGTACAAAGTCTTCTTTGGTATCATAGTATTCCATCGCACCGTCTTTGTATTGTATGTAATGCCAGTCATACACATTGTCAAACTGGTGGCTCACCTTCGAACGAAGTCTGAAAAACAGCATATCACCCTTCATCACCTGGAATGTGGAATCGTAGGTGTATAGATTTTCCAGACTATCTTCGTCATAATAACACGTGTCGCATATGTCAAATTTGCGTAAAATATCATCGGTAGTGGAATATAAATGGTTGCTGTCGGCAGTCACTCCCCCTGAATGTTGGAATGTGTACACTATGCCGTCTGCATGGCGAGCCGCTCCGCGTGTGGAACTTGTGTCCTCTTTCAGCCCAACCTCGGAAGTCAGCTGTATTAGCCCGTCACGCGGTGCTATCCACACCCGCACGGCCTCGGTGTTGGGCGAATCGTCGTGATAAGAGCAGTCCCATTCACGGTGGTATAGCCTTACCATGACCAATTCCTGTTCTTCCCCAACCGGCTCAATCCTGACAAGGATGTCGGGATTATCGCGGTAACGATTGACATAGCTATTGGCCGTGTCGGTGCTGCAACGCTCCGAATAGGTGCAGACCCATATACGCTCACACGTGATATTGGTATCAACCTCTCCGTCAAAGATGATTCCGCCACACTCAGATGCCGAAGTCTGTACGGGTTTCGATTCCGCCTCGTCTCCTTCTGCCAGATGTTGGGATGTCTCATATTGTCTAAATTCTGGATGGCCTACGCTGTCAAGGCTGTTGAACAGCACCTGCCCGTTGTCCACTATGTCTATTAGTCCGTCACCGTTCACGTCGGCAAAGTAAGTCGAGGTGGTGGATTTTGTGTTTGTCCAACTGGCACTGCCGGAATAGCAAACGGCAAACTGGCCGCCAAAGGTATTACTGTAGCTGCTTTCCTGAAGGAAATGCGACACCCCTTCCACTCTGACGGCGTCAGAAAACTTGATACTGTCGCCTCGGTGGAGGTGTTTTCTATAATACATTTCCCCGCCACGTATAAAAACCTTGTCGGCATATCCATCGCCGTCTATGTCAACAAGCGCCATCAGGCTTTCGCTTGCCGACTCGCTGCGTGTGTAATTGCCTCCAAGGCTGAGTGTGGTAAGACCCACTTTTATCCCCAGTCCGCCAGCGGCAGTTCCTCCCACATTCCAACTGGATGAGTGAGAGAGTCCTAATCCCGTGGATTCGCTTATGGGGAAAATGCCCAGTGAGTCGGTTACCAGAAACCCACGCAGGCTGTCGGACGACAACTCGCTACACTCCACCTCCGGCCCATACATATTGGAGGGTTCGGGCGCGTCATAATAACTGAAATGATGTGTACTTCCAGCATAACCCTCGTCTATCTCCGAAAGCGGTCTCATCGGATACCACGTCGTGTCATAGACAACCATTATCCCGTAACCGGTTATGGAATCTTTTATCTCTGTGGAGTCTACAACATACAGCATTACGTTGTCAGTGTCTTCGTCTGGCTCTATGCAGCGGCATCGGGATGCAAGGAAATTCCTCATACCATTGCCGGCACTGTCTATCTTGGTAACAGCGGTCAGGCGGTTCTTGTAGTTCGTCTTGTAAGCATTCTCCATATCGAACAGCCATGTCGTCAATATGCTATCGTCGTACTTCACATATACGTTGTTCAACACTTGGTCGGTGATTTCTTTGAATCCGTTATTGCACGAAACGGGGATGTCCGTTGTGCTGTTTGCAACACGGCAGAAAACCACGGCATAGTAGCCGTCATCTTCCCCATGCCCCGTATAGGAAATGCTGTCAAGATAGAGCTGGCGGCCTACTGCACCGCGATTCCTTACGGTGGCAAGGTCGTAATAGTACCGCACTGTGTTGCCGTAGAGATCCCGGCTCTCGCATAGCGGCCATCGGGCTATATTGCCGAGGTCGTCACATAGGGTGGCTGGCAATTGCCGGCGCGATTCATCTACATAATGTCCGTAGTAGTGGGTGGTGCCTGTGCGGTCGGTCACCTCCCACCAATAGTTTTGAGGACTGTCGCCATGACGGATGATGCTGTCGTGTGCGTCGCCGAATCGGGTATAGAATTGAACGGTATCACTTAAACTGTCACGATATGTCTGCTGGTTTGTCCGATGAGGCATTGGACGCGGAGTACCGTCGGCCCCCTTGGTGATGAGTTGTTCGCCGTCAAGGAGGTATATCTCCGTCTCGTAGGTGGCGTTATACCGAGGCACACCCCAGCGTGTGTCCAATGTTATGCTTGGCACAGGTATGTCCCAGCCCACACCGAGCCATCCGCTACCATTGGCACTGTTGTAGTTCAGTGCCAGATTGGGCTGCATCCCATTGCGCCCGGCTGGTATAAGGAGGGGGTAGCTCACATTGGCGGTGCCGTTGTTGTTGGCCGTGGGTGGCTGTATCATCGTCAGCCCGTCCATCGGGCTGACAGCTTCCAAATCGTTCATCGCCGTGGGCACAAAGGCTTGCGTCTCGGGCATCTCTGGCGCTTTGAGCAGTTCGTTGATGAAGTCGGTGAAGTGCGTTGTCAGCGATACGATTTCATGGTTGATGGTATCCACTTCCACCCGCTCTAACCGCACCCAAGCCAAGGTGGCAGTGTCGTAGAATGAAGTATAGATGTCGTCGGGCGTATAGCCTTCGGGCAGACGCTCAGGGTCGTATGTCATCCGCAACTCCGCGTATGGCAGAAAGTGTTCGCCGCCCGGCAACAGGCGGTAACCTGCTGTGGCTGCTGTCATGTTCATCATGCCTTGTGGCAGTGGCGGTAGCTCTTCGCTCACAAGCGATGTGACCGAATAGTTTGCCTCATGCAGCACCGTTGCATCCACGGCTGTCAAGGTCAGACCTTCCGTATGCATTAAGAGAGCCTGACCACGCTTGACATGAATCTTCACGTCGGGACGGCGAACCTCCGAAATAATGTTTGTTGTTTCTTCTATAGGTACGGTTTCTTCGCGTATCGGAGATGACAATTCCACAGCCCGTTCTTGTTGTGGGTGACGACATCCGGCAAGCATGACCAATGCCATACCACAGATGGCTATTCGATACATCATATTCGTCTTGTGCATAGCCTATGGTTTTGTTATTAGGTTATTAGTTGGTTTTGTTTGACCCCCGTTTTTTTTCGTTTACTTTACAATCAGTTTCATCGTTTGGCTCCCACTCTCCGTGGCAACGGTGGCATAATAGACACTGCCTGTTGGCAGCTCTCCCTCAAAGCGGTATAGTTCACGGCTGTCGGCTTGGAACGAGGCCATGACCGTGCCGTGTACATTGTATATGGTCACCTGCACCTGTTCGGCTCCTGCCACTTCAAGCGTGTAGTGTCCACTGGTAGGATTTGGATAGATACGGGTGGTAAAATGGCTTCTTGCCCCCTCAGACTGGGTGTCGGTGTGATGCCCCTTCGTGCCTTTTGCTCCACTATTCTGCGCCAATTGCCAGAAAACACCACCCCGGCCGAGGGTGAACAGACTGCTGTCTGTCGGAAATTCGACATCATCAAATACCACGCTGTCGCCTCCAAGTCTTTCTGGCAGATAGATGTAGTTGTCCACAAGAAGCACAAGGCTGTCGCCCGGCATCGCTATATTCCGTGTGTCAAACGTCAGCGAAAAGGAATGTCTTCCTTTCATGGTGGACTGTGTTTTCCAATTGCGTCCAAGCACCTCTACATCGCCGTCCTGTTCAAAGGCCAAGGGTGCGTCGTTGTCGCCCGCAATCAGATAGGCTCCCTCTTCAAGGCTGTCTGCCTGTAGCGTCAGCACGGCTCCTCCCATCTCCGAGCGGCTCCGTAGCTGGTGCAGCCCCATGGCTGGGTCATTGCCCACGCCGGTCACGCGATGGTGGTACAAGCCACTGTCGGCATAGTCCCAAACGCGCCTTCCCACGCCGTCAAGATAGCTTACCGGTCCGAGGGTGATACCATAGCGCACCGCAAGGCAGCTCTGAATCTTGCGAAGTGTGGCATTGCCTAATCGTTCAGTATAGTACAGCACCTCCGCCACCTTCATCGTCCCCTCTCCTCCGATGGTCAGTCTGGCATTGGGTGCCGTGCTGTCTGGCGACGACTGCCGAAGGGTGTTGATGGCTGGGCTGGCATCAGTACTCTCCGCATAGCTGATAGACATGCTGTCCGACAAAATGCGCTCGGTGGTCAGCCCCCGTGTGGCACTATCGCCGAACGTCAGCTGCCATAGTGCCGTTTCCTCGTTAGTGTCAGGTCTGTATACTACTATCATGGTATAGTCTTTGGCGTAGGGCAGACTGTCGAAGACTATGCTGTCTCCCGATATGTGCAGGGCAGGGTTGTGGTTTATGATGGCATTACTGTTTATGCCAATTTGGCTTGGGTCACATTGCCAATGAAATGTTGGTGACAGCAATGTGCTGGTTCCATTCTGCCCCATGGCTGCACCACATCCAATGAATATACCGATAACGAATAATAATTGCTTTATGCTTCTCATTTTTGATTTATTATGTTTCTTTATCTGTGTCAGTTGATAACGTTGTATTAGGTTGTACTTTTTTTTACGATGCAAATATACAAATAAATCCCCAAATAAACACCGGTACATGAAAAATAATTATTAATAACACAAATTATCCAGTGGGAATACATGTTCTTAAAGGGAGAAGTGCAACCAATATCAAAGTGTCTGTTATCATCTTTGGAGTGCAATAGTGAGAATAAGTCCTGCGGTCTTGTGAGTTGCAAGCTTATATCCCCACCCCCTCGTAAAAAAGGTTGAAAAAATAAGGTGGGTTCTATTTATTCACTTTTTGGTCATCCAAACAGACAGAACCCATTAATCTGCCAGACAACCGTTGTTTAACAATCGGTTTACGGGTGCAAAGATACGACTAATTTTTCATTTGACAACAAGTTATTTATCACATTTTGCATAGCATGGATAATTATTTGATATTCTGTCCGTTGTATCAATAATTAATTAGGCTGATATTTCTTATTCTGAACTAGTCTGCATATATTGTTGACAAGGTTTGTCGGTGCAATGTTGGCTTTGGCCCTCACCATTCCCACTCCTCGGAACACAATCCCTCCTATAGTCATTTTCCATCCCATATCTACATCTATTCTCTTCTGCACACCCTTCATTTCCGGCACAAAACAACACACTTTTACTCCCTCCACTCCATTTTTCACTCATAGAGGAAGCAGAAGAACCCGCAAATACTGGATTTATTGATGCAATCTCTTTTGCGGATTTAAACTATCTTAAGACCAATTATGATGGTGTTATTTCAGAAGACGGCTTTATGGTGGTTTCCTTTCTTGAAAATAACGTCAATAAAGTCTGCGAGTTACATAGATAATAAACTATAGTTTGACCGATGTCTAAAAGGCCAAAGGTGTGACTGTTCTTTTTTAGGATGTTTCAAAAGTCCGAAGGACTAAAAGATAATAGGCGGGGGCGCAAGCCCCCGTACTTTTGGGCGATAAAACAAAGCCCTGAAGGGGCGACAGATAACCGGCAACAGACTGTGTGTCACCCCTTCGGGGTTCTGTTTAATCATTAACATTTGTACAGGGGTTTTCACCCCTGCCTGTGTTCTGTCGTCCCCTTTGGGGACTATTGAGACACCCTTCTTGAGACCATGTCAATGTCGTACTCTATTGATGGACTAAAAATGAAGAGCAAAGGTATAGTTAGCAGCAAAGAACCCTGATAAACCATTTAATAATTTGACTCACAAATAAATATTAAACAAAACAAAAGAAAAACCACAAAACACCCAACTGGCCGCTTCCTTACATGAAGAACAGAGTAGCTGCATTAAAAAAAGCAATGCAAAGCGTACAATTCAAAAAATAGTTGTATCTTTGCAACGTGAAAGAACTCAAATAAACAATATTACAAGAACACTTCTTCCCCTCCTACCCTCCCTCTATCAATTCTATCACCTCTATCAAATCAAAAATACACACCACAAAATAACAACAACATGAATCAATACACATCCCACAGAAAATCATGGTTAGCCCGTCGCTGGTGGCTCGTAGCACTTATTCTTCTCATCGTAGTCATGGCTGCCACCAACCCCTCTAACCCCTTCGACCACAACCAGGCCGTACTGAAATCATCCGAACAGAAAATCTATCCCGCACTTCTACAAGCCATGAGGGTAAACAAACTGAACGGATCTAACGCCTTTTTCGACGACGACGATGATGACGATGACGACCTTTCCAACCTCGAATGGTCCATCGCCAACACTGTGGCAAGCTCCAAACTCGGCGGCACAATGATTGTGGACGAGATTGCCAACAGCCTCAGAGTAGAGACCGTTGTCAACATGCTCGTTTTGAGTATCGGCTACCATAACGACGATGAAGTCACCGTAGGCCTCTTCGGCCATGTCTGGACCATTTACGACTTCATGTCCAACAAAAGGATAGCCCACGAAATCAACGACAACCTT
>Ga0310697_10007269_pt1 | contig 10453 bp, 7 predicted proteins | sample 172DNAGHGlowgp2_FD_203883 | JGI IMG/M metagenome (GOLD analysis project Ga0310697, IMG submission 203883) | Sheep rumen microbial communities from Palmerston North, Manawatu-Wanganui, New Zealand - 1728 DNA GHGlow gp2 (v2) (version 2) | ecosystem: Host-associated > Mammals > Digestive system >...
AACAACGATGTACGTCCGGGTAAGACTGGTGCCGACGAGATCAAGCAGATGATGACTGATTTCCGTGAGAACCCGCCCAAGGAGCTTGGCGGTTCGAAGGTCTGTCTGTGGAAGGACTACAAGACTCTCGAGGCACGTTACGCCGACGGTCGTGTGGAGAAGCTGAACATGCCCGACACCTCCAATGTACTGCAGTGGTTCTGCGAGGACGGCACAAAGGTCAGCGTTCGTCCGTCAGGAACAGAACCAAAGATCAAGTTCTATACCGAGGTCAAGGACCCGTCGTTCAAGTGCGCCGGATGTAACGAGCGTTGCACAAAGGCTGCTGAGGAGAAGATTGAGGCCATCAAGAAGAGCCTGAACCTGTAGTCGGAAAGCCAATTAGCAAGAATCCCACGCCCTCTGAGAGAGCGTGGGATTTTCTTGTTGTTTGTTTGGAATAAATTATTTGTTGTTTTTACTTAGGCCTCAGCGTTAAGCGTTGGGAACAACAGAGACGACGCTCTTGTCGCGCTTGCCCTTGTGGAACTGAACCGTTCCGTCAACGAGAGCGTAAAGAGTGTCATCCTTACCGATGGCAACGTTGTTACCGGGATTGTGCTTTGTACCGCGCTGGCGAACGATGATGTTGCCTGCCAGGCACTGCTGACCGCCGAAAATCTTAATGCCAAGTCGCTGAGCTGCTGACTCACGGCCGTTCTTAGAACTACCTACACCTTTTTTATGTGCCATAATGAAAGTCCTCCTACGGTTTTAAGCGATTACTGATTTGATTTCTAACTCTGTGAACTGCTCACGATGACCGTTACGCTTGCGCGAGTCCTTACGGCGCTTCATCTTGAAAACAATCACCTTGTCACCCTTAACCAGCGGAGTGACAACCTCACATACTACTTTTGCTCCGTCTACGGTGGGAGCACCGACCGTTACTGCACCGTCAGCATCTACGAGCAGTACTTTCTCAAATTCAACAGTCTTGCCGGCCTCAACGTCCTTTATGTGGTGGACAAAGAGCTTCTTGCCCTGCTCGGCCTTGAACTGCTGACCCTGAATTTCTACAATTGCGTACATTTGCTTTTTGTTTTGTATTTAGGGGTTTTTCCGCGAGGCGGTGTACGTCCGTACACACTTCACTCTGCCCCAACGGACTCTAACGGGGTGCAAAGGTACAAATTTTAATTGATAGTCGTGCGTTTCATAACTATTAGCAGGGGTATATTTATGAAAGTTTAACTAACTAACGTTGTGCTCAGATAAAAAAATAAAGCGATGACCTTCACAGGCAGTCGCTCTATATCTTCAATAGGTATTAGTCTTTTTAAGGTAAAAAGATTGTTTTCAGGATAACGATGCAAAGATAACCCTTTTTTGTTAAAGAGCCAAACTTTTTTCCTAAAAATAATTAGTTTGGTTTTTGTGTGGGAACACAAAACACCTATTTAAGCTATTTTAAGAAAAGTAAAAGAAAGTGATACTAAAAAATGTCTTTTTGGTGTCTGCTTTACACAGTTGAAAAACTATGAATAATCTTTATTTTCTAAGTTTCTTCAGATGTTCACTTGCACTTATGGCATCAGGATAGATTTCGAGGGCTTTCTCATAGTTACGTATAGCTGCATCGGTCATGTGCTCATGTTCACATTCACGGCCAAGGATGGTATACTCTGCGGCCAAGCGCTTAAGGAGTTCGTTCTTGGTGTCTAACTCCGACTGTAGCTTGTTGATGACCGATTTCTGGCGGTTGATGATTTCAAGCTTACGCCTTATATAGCGTTTCACTGCAGGTTTCTCGATATCGTAGCGGCTGTGGATTGCTTTGAAGAAGAAGTCGAGGAAGAGGTCGAAACGCCCCTGGTCGAATGCTTTGACGGCATCGTGGTATTCGCGGTCGGCCCTTCCTTCGAGCATGGCCTGCTGAATTATCTGTGGGTTGTTATATTGCCGTGCGAACTGAAGAACCTCTGCACGTACGAAGATGTCGCTCTGACGCAAGGGCTCTTTCAGGCTTATGCCTTCGAGTGACCTGCAACGTGAAAGGGCTACGTACGTCTGCCCTCCAGCGAACACACCTCCAGTGAAGTCGATAGTGACATTGCTGAACGTCAGCCCCTGACTTTTATGCACGGTAATTGCCCATGCCAGTCTTACAGGAAACTGCGTATATGTGCCAAGTAGCTGTTCCTCAATTTTTTGTTCTTTTTCGTTAAAGCTATAGCGCATATTTTCCCATACTTCACGTTCGACGTCAAGTTCTATTCCTTCGTCTGTTATAATACTGACTACTCCTTCTTCCTCGGCAATAGTTGTCACCATTCCTAACGTTCCGTTAACCCAACGTTTGTCCTTATCGTTCTTTATGAAGATGACCTGGGCACCGGGTTTCAGCTGGAGTTCCATTGGAGTGGGTAGTGACGACTCAGGGAACTCTCCCTGTATCGTCCCTTTGAAGGTCGTTGTACCGCCCTCAAGCTCCGCGAGTCGCTGCTCGTTGGTATAGTCTACGATGTCGCGTCTGGCAGCAAGGATAATCCCGAGTTGCTGACTGCCAGTGCTATTCTCCGTCTGCCGTCTTTTACTGATGTTTCCGTTCACACTACCGTCAGTTTTCCCTGGATGAACAACGTTGCTGTCGGCAATGACTCTTGCATTCAGCGATGCCAGGTCGGCAGCGGTAGCGGAGTTGTCGCGAATGCGGTCGAGTATGCCAATGAAGTGCGTGTCAGTCTGCCGGTACACCTTGCGCAGCTCTATGCTTACGACGGGCATCTGCTGCCACACCTTGGCATTGAAGAAATATGCCGACGGATAAAAAGGCTGAAGCAGCTGGCGGTCTTCTTCCTTGACGACGGGTTCCAGCTGATAGATGTCGCCGACGAGCAGCAGCTGTTTTCCGCCGAACGGCTCGTAGCTTCGCGTGTACACGCGCAATACCTTATCTATAAAGTCAATGATGTCAGCTCTCACCATCGATATCTCGTCGATAATGATCAGCTCCACTTCTCGTATCAGCTTACGTTGTGCACTGGTGTACTTTAGAGTATCCTTGATATTGCGGCGGTTGTATCGTGAGTCATTGGGGAGAAGCGGGTGGAATGGCAGTCGGAAGAAGCTGTGAAGAGTAGATCCGCCAGCATTGATAGCTGCTATGCCTGTGGGAGCAAGGACAACAGTCTTCTTCTTCGTTGTCTTGGCGACATAACGCAGGAATGTGGACTTTCCCGTTCCGGCTTTCCCTGTCAGGAACAGCGAGCGTCGGGTGTAGTTTACGATCTGCAGCGCGTCCTGCCATTCTTTGTTCTCTAAGTCAAGCTCCATCAGCAACAATCAAACGTTATGTCATCGTTAGGTCTTCCGTTAGGTCGTCCAGATGAAATCACCTGTCGCAATCTTTCATCCTCACTCTTCGTTCTGCGGTTGCACCTTTTCCTTTGGCTCGGCAGCGTCAACAGCGCCTGAGGGTAGCGTTGACTGTTCGAGTGAGGTGGGATTCTGCGGAGTGACGATGGCATTGCCTGATGCATCAAGGTCTTTCTCCTGCTCTATCTCCATTAGCTGAAGGCTGTCGGAGGCTATCGAGTCGGTGTCGCGCGGAGTGTAGACATACTGGCAGCCGATATACTGGCTCTGTGTGATGCTGGCATCCTGAGCCGGTGCAAACTTCCCGTGGTAATGCTTGAAGGCCGGGTCGCCGAGTACCGACTCGTAGAAATAGCCGCAGATGGGCAGTGCGGTACGCGAGCCCTGTCCGAGGGCACCGGTACGGAAGTGTATGCTACGGTATTCGCCGCCTACCCATGCTCCGCAGACAAGCTTTGGCGACACACCGACGAACCATGCGTCGGAGTGGTTGTTTGACGTTCCGGTCTTGCCGCCGAACTCTGTGTCGTGGTACTTGCCGATGTATCCCCACAGGCTCATCGACGTGGCTCCGCGTTCACGCAGGCCGCCCTGCAGCAGCTGTTGTACAAAGAATGCACTTCGGTATGGCACAGCCTGTTTCGTCTCTGTCGGTGCAGTGTAGATCTCTTTTCCGTCATGGTCGAGGACACGCGCCACAAGCACCGGTTCGTGCATCTTTCCGTCGTTGACGATGGTAGAGTAGCTGTTGACCAGCTCAAGGAGATTGACATCGCTTGAACCCAGAGCCAGGGCGGGGGTGGGGTCGAGCGGACTCTTTATGCCCATGGCATGTGCCGTGCTTACTATGTTGTCGATGCCTACCTCCTGTCCGAGCTTCACGGCTACAGAGTTGATGCTCTGCGCAAAGGCTGCGCGAAGGGGCATGGAGTCGCCGGTGAAGTACCCGTTGGCGTTTGTCGGTGCCCATGTCACCTCTTTCTTCTTGGCAGCGTCCCACACCTTCATCGCAAAATAAGAGTCGCGGCGGCGGTCGCAGGGAGTGAGGCCCTGGTTCATGGCCTCGGTATAGACAAAGAGCTTGAACGTCGAGCCGGGCTGGCGCATAGCGGTGACCTTGTCGTACTTCCATGAGTTGAAGTCTACGTCGCCGACCCATGCTTTCACATGACCAGTGTTGGGTTCCATAGCTACGAAGCCGCAGTGCATGAAACGTACCATATAGCGTATGCTGTCCATGGTCGACATCTCACGCTCTATAGTCCCGTTCTCGTAGTCGAACAGTGTTACTTTATGGGGTTTGTTCATGTAGTAGTCGACGCTGTCTGGGTCGTTGGGGAACTTTTTCGTCAGAATCTTGTAGTATGGCTGACGTTTGGCAATGTCCTCGATGAATCCGGCAATCTCCTGATGGTGCTCGTCCTGCCAAGGGTTCGTGGTGCCCCAGTGTGAGTTGAAATTCTTCTGTACCTGCTTCATCTGTTTTACTGCTGCCGCCTCGGCATACTTCTGCATCCGTGTGTCGAGGGTGGTGTAAATCTTCAGACCGTCAGTGTACAGGTCATATCCGTTGTCGTTGCACCATTCCCTGAGGCTGTTGGCCACTGCCTCACGGAAATAATTCGCCTGGCCGTCGTAAGCGTTCTCGACACTGAAGTCGAGGTCTATCTCAAGTGCCATCAGCGAGTCGCGCTCCTCTACCGAGAGATGCCCGTGGCGGTACATGTTGTCCAGGACTATGTTGCGGCGCTTGAGGGCATTGTCGGGATGTATGCGTGGGTTATAATACGTCGTGGCCTTGAGCATTCCCACGAGGACGGCGGCTTCCTCGGCTTTCAGCTGTTTTGGTGTGGTTCCGAAGTATGTTTTTGCGGCTGTCTTGATGCCGAAGGCGTTAGACCCGAAGTCTACGGTATTGGCATATCTGGTGAGTATCTCTTCCTTGCTGAAGAAGTATTCGAGTTTGTAGGCTGTTATCCATTCCTTGCTCTTCATGATGAGCATCTTCAGGCCTGGTATGTTGCCCAGCAGTCCTGTAGAGTACTCGGTACGTACGCGGAAGAGGTTCTTGGCCAGCTGCTGGGTGATGGTCGACGCGCCACGGGCGTCATGGTGCAGGACGTAGTCTTTCAGAGCTGCTCCAAAGGCGGTATAGTCGATGCCGTGATGGCGGAAGAAGCGTTCGTCTTCGGTGTCAATGAGTGCCTCCCAGAAGACTGGTGCCACCTCGTCGAAGTTCACCGGAGTACGGTTTTCGCTAAAGAACTTTCCTATCTGCTGTCCGTCCGCACTGTATATCTCCGAGGCCTGAGCCGGCCGTTTGCTCTGTATGGTCTTCATCGACGGCGACTTGCCGAAGAGCCACAGGAAGTTGTTGTCTACTGCCAGCAGATACAGGAAGAATACGACGATGAGTGTTGCGGTTGCCGACAGCAACTTAACCCACCATGGCCGTCCCCTGAATAGTCCGGCATACCAAGAACCGATAATCTTGAAGGACTTCCACAACAATCCCGCAAATCCGATACTCTTCTGTTTACTCATACCTCGATATATAAGTCATTATTTCTTTTTCTTCCTTCGGGTGAAACCAGCGCATCGTCTCATCGCGTTTGAACCACGTTAGTTGTTTGCGTGCGTACCTGCGTGTGTTTCCCTTTATGCGCTCCACGGCTTCCTCCAACGGCCAACGGCCGTCGATGTAGGCGAAGATCTCTTTGTATCCCACGGTGTTCAGTGCGTTCGCCTCTCTGTATCTAGCCAGACCACGCGCCTCATCCAGCAGTCCGAGTGCCATCATCTCGTCGACGCGTCTGTTTATCCGCCCGTACAGTTCCTCGCGGTCGCGGTTGAGTCCTATCTTTATTATCTCGAACGGACGATGTTTCTTTTTGGCCTTACGGAACGATGTGTAAGTCTTCCCCGTCATTATGCAGATCTCAAGTGCGTGTACCACGCGCCGGGGGTTCTTCCTGTCGACGGTCTCATAGTGCTCGGGGTCACGCTGGCGCAGTTCTTCTACAAGACTCTCCAGTCCTTCTTCTGCCAGACGCTGTTTCAGCGTGCGGCGTGTCTGGTCGTCAACCGTGGGAATATCGTCAATACCGTTATAGACCGCATCGATGTACATCATTGAGCCACCTGTCAGCAGGGCGTAGTCGCTCTCGTTGAAGAGTTTGCCCAGCAGTGTCATCACGTCCTGTTCGTACATCGAGGCATTGTAGTAGTCTGTTATGCTTAGTGTGCCTACGAAGTAATGCCTTATACGCGACAGCTGTTCTTCCGTTGGTGCTGCTGTGCCGATTCTCAGTTCGCTGAAGATCTGCCGTGAGTCGGCGTTAATTATCGGTGTCCTCAGGCTTTCAGCAATGTTCAGGCACAAGTCCGTCTTCCCCACAGCCGTGGGACCGGTGATGACGATGAGTTTTTTCATCTATCGTATGACACCGCGCTTCGACGACTCAATGAACGAGCAGATGTATTCCACCTCCTTCGAATCGGGGTACTTGGCGCGAGCCTCGGCAATTCCGTCCTTCAGCACTCCCTGCGAGTATATCAGGCGGTAGCTGTCGTGGATGGCCTCTATCGTCTCGTTCGAGAACCCTCTGCGCCGTAGGCCTATGAGGTTGACACCGGCGTAGCGTATAGGCTCTTTTCCGGCAATGACGAATGGCGGTATGTCCTGACTGGTGCGGCTGCCGCCTTGGAACATTATGTAGCTGCCTATGTGAGTGAACTGGTGGAACAGACATGTAGCCGATATAATTGCGAAGTCGTCGACGATGACCTCTCCGGCGAACTTTGTAGAGTTGCCGATGATACATCCGTTGCCTATGACGCAGTCGTGCCCGACGTGCATGTTCTCCATCAGCAGGTTACCGTTGCCGATGACGGTTTTGCCCTTGGAGGCAGTACCGCGGCTGATGGTGACGTTCTCGCGGATGGAGTTGTTGTCACCTATCTCGCAAGTGGTATCCTCGCCCTGGAACTTCAGGTCCTGCGGCTTTGTCGAAATTGAAGCGCCGGGAAAGAACTCGTTGCCTGAGCCGATGCGTGCACCATAGTGTATCGTCACACCATTATACAGTTTGTTGTTGTCGCCGATGACGACGTTCTTGTCTATGACGCAGAAAGGGCCTATCTCATTGCCGTCGCCCAGCTTAGCCTCCGGGTCGACTACTGCCAAGGGGTGTATCTTGTTCATCTTTTGTCTTTAGCTTTTTCTATTTGTTCTTGACTATCTGTGCGGTAAACGTGGCTTCTGCCACGACATGGTCTCCGACGAAGATGTAGCCTCGCATTGACGAGACGCCGTGACGGACGGGAGCCATCAGGTCGACCTTGAAGATGAGTGTGTCGCCGGGCACGACCTTCTGGCGGAATTTCACGCCGTCAATCTTCATGAAGTACGTCGACCACCGTTCCGGTTCTTCCAGGGTGTTGAGCACCAGCAGACCTCCGCACTGAGCCATGGCTTCTATCATCAGCACTCCTGGCATCACTGGCTCCTGGGGGAAGTGTCCCTGGAAGAACGGTTCGTTGGCAGTGATATTCTTCACACCGACGATGCTGGTGGCACCGAGGGCAATCACTTTGTCGACGAGCTGCATGGGGTAGCGGTGAGGCAGCAGCTCGCGTATGCGGTTGACATCCATCACCGGCTCGTCGTTTGGGTCGTAGATGGGTGCTTGTATCTCATGCTTACGTATCTCCCTGCGTATCTGCCGGGCAAACTTGTTGTTGATGGTGTGGCCGGGGCGTGTGGCGATGATACGTCCCTTGATTGGCTTGCCGATGAGGGCCATGTCGCCGATGACGTCGAGCAGTTTGTGTCGCGTGCACTCGTTCTCCCACTGCAGCGGCTTGTGCTGTATGTAGCCCAGGTCAGAGGCGTCGCGGTGCTCCACGTGCAGCATATCGGCCAGCATGTCGAGCCGTTCCTGTGTCGTCTGTCTCTCATAGATGACGATGGCGTTGTCCAGGTCGCCGCCCTTTATGAGGTTTGCCTGTAGCAGCGGCTCTATGTCGCGCACAAACACAAAGGTGCGCGCACTGGCTATCTCCTTGACGTAGTCGAGTGGGTTGTCGAGTGTCGCGAACTGCGAGTTTATGAATTTCGACTCAAACGAGCACATTGCCGTTATCGAGAAGTTTTCATCGGGCAGGATGGTGATGCACGAACCGCTCTTCTCGTCCTTGACCTCAATCTTCTTGCGTATGATGTACCAGTCCTTAGGTGCATTCTGCTCCTCGATGCCGACCTCCTCTATCTTCTCTACATACTGTATTGCAGAGCCGTCGAGGATAGGGAACTCCGGGCCGTTGACCTGTATGTGGCAGTTGTCGATGCCTAAGGCATATAGTGCCGATAGACCATGCTCGACTGTCGACACTCGGAAGTCCTCGCCCCTGCCTAACACTGTTCCGCGCTGAGTGTCGATGACATTCTCGGCGATAGCGTCTATCGTGGGCATTCCGTCGAGGTCTATTCGCTGTATCTTGTATCCGTAGTTCTCCGGTGCGGGGTTGAATGTGACTGTCAGACTGAGTCCCGTGTGCAACCCTTTACCACATAGGGAGAAACTGCCCTTTAGTGTCTTCTGTTTCATAGCTATAGTGCGTTTTTATTTGTTCTTCTTGAGTTCCTCTACCTCACGTTGGAGTGCAGCGAGTTGGCGGTAAATATCTGGTAGCTTGCTGTATAGAGCTTTGGCCTTAAAGAACTGCTTCGGATCCATGGCAGGCGAGCCTATAAGGCTCTCGCCGTTGCCCTTGGTGTTCTTTATTACTCCGCACTGGGCTCCGATGAATGTCTTGTCGGCTACCTGTATGTGTCCGGAGAAACCGGCCTGTCCGCCAACCATACACCATGACCCGATTTTTGTGCTTCCGGCCATACCCACCTGTGCCGACATGACGGTGTTCTCGCCGATTTCGCAGTTGTGTGCCACCTGTATGAGGTTGTCGAGCTTCACGCCCTGGTGTATTATCGTCTGCCCCATGGTAGAACGGTCGACGCAGGTGTTGGCACCTATCTCTACATTGTCTTCGATAACTACGATGCCTATCTGTGGTATCTTCTCGTAGCCCTCCTGGTTAGGTGCGAAACCGAAGCCGTCGGCACCTATTACGCTGCCGGCATGTATCGTGACGTTCTTGCCTATGCGGCAACCTTCATAGATGGTCACATGGGGGAAGATGCGGCTGCCGTCGCCTATCTTCACGTTGTCGCCGACATAGGCGAAGGGTGCAATGTAGACATCCCTGCCGATTTCTGCCGACGGCGAGACGAGGGCTAACGGGTCGACACCTGTCTTCTTGGGTTTCATCGACTCGTACAGCTGTAGAAGGCGGGCAACGCTCTCGTAGGCGTTTTTCACGCGTATGAGTGTTGGCGTGACGGGCTTCTCGAGCTCGACGTCCTCGTTGATGAGTACTATCGTCGACTCCGTCTCGTAGATATAGTGTAAGTATTTGGGGTTTGAGAGGAAGGAGATGGCTCCCTTCCTGCCTTCTTCTATCTTGGCAAAGGTGTTCACAGTAGCCTGCTCGTCACCTTCTACACGTCCCTGTACAAATTCTGCAATTTGCTTGGCTGAAAATTCCATGGCGTACAATTTTTCTTATTTTTGGCTGCAAAGATAATTAAAAATTTGCTAACCGCTGATAACAGAGATAATATTTTCTTATTTTTTTAGAAAGCAACTGAACATTTAGCAATTCAGAGGCCTCCGAGATGTCTCTCACCGTACCGTCCTTGTACAAAACTGCTATACTGTCATCCTCGACGTTGTACATGTCTTTCTGTATCGTGCTGACGTCCATCATGTATCTCTGTGCATCATCGCTGCTGATGCCCAGATGTTGCGCTATGCGCTCTGCCAGTTCCGTCTTACGTTCCTCGCTGACGGGCTCTTCGCTGACTTCCACATGGAAGATGTGGCGGTCGAGCATGTCGGTGGCTAATGTCGAGAGTATTCTGTCGCCGGAGTGCTTCCATGCTTTCATGGCACTCCATAGGTCGGAGTCGTCGAGCTCCTCGTACATCTGCAAGGCTTCCTCGTGGTAGTTAAACCACGTTCTGTCCACTTCGTTG
>Ga0310697_10007270_pt1 | contig 10452 bp, 12 predicted proteins | sample 172DNAGHGlowgp2_FD_203883 | JGI IMG/M metagenome (GOLD analysis project Ga0310697, IMG submission 203883) | Sheep rumen microbial communities from Palmerston North, Manawatu-Wanganui, New Zealand - 1728 DNA GHGlow gp2 (v2) (version 2) | ecosystem: Host-associated > Mammals > Digestive system >...
AACATCTTGAAAAATTAGCGGAAGATACTTACAAACAGCGCGAAGCAATGTTTACGGCGGACGTAATGCGCGAACTTGAAAAAGTCGTCATGCTCCGAATCGTTGATAACAAATGGATGGAGCACCTTGACCATATGGACATGCTACGCGAAGGAATTAACCTGCGGGCTTACGGACAACGCGCCCCGCTCGTCGAATACAAAATTGAGGCGTTAGCAATGTTCGAGGAAATGGAAGCCGCAATTCAAGACCAAATAGCAACGACAATGTATCACGTGGCAGTTGTTCAGCAAGCTCCGCCGCAAGCCGACGAAGAAACGCCGCCTGAACCTTCAGTAAAAGAAATTCGCGAAGCTGAATCAGTCGTTAAACGTGAACAAGCAAAAGTTGAAGACCGCTTACAAACGGCGCGCGCCTCGCACGGCGAAGACTCAAGCCCTGCTGAAGCTCAAAAACGCGCCAAAACTGCTGAAGGCAAAAAAATAGGGCGCAATGACCCTTGTCCTTGCGGCTCCGGTAAAAAATATAAAAATTGTTGCGGACGTAACAAATAGGAGAAATCTTTTATGTTTGACATTGCCAAGCGTAATGAAGAGGAGCTTTTGGTTTACACGAATCTAAATCTTAATGCCTAAATCCCATGAGCTTGGCCAATATCTTTCTGCAATGTCGAGAATCGGCGGAACCAATTCTTCGACATTTTTTATTTTGTAAAGTCGCCACTTGTCGCCGCTCCGCTTAAATTCCAAAACAAAATCCAAAACGCCAATCATTTTGCCGTAACTGGAATCGTCGCCAACCATTTTAACGGCAAGCGTCGCCTTATCGCCCAAAATTTTTTCTTCTCCAAAATCTGCGCGAAGACTCTTAAGCAGATTATCAAGTTCGGCGGCAAGAAATTTAATCGGCGTCTCGGAAAAAGTTTTTGCGTCTTTAAAACTGCCGTCGAAGTAAGCGGCGATGACTTTGTTAATCAGTCCAAGATGAACGCCGCGAAATTTATCGTTGTAAACCTTTAAAATCGTCGCGCCGAATTTAAAAAATAAATCCTTAGGATAGAGTTCGTGAAACTTCGCGCAGTTTTTAGCTAAAATATCTGTCGCTTCGTCGTAGCCGATATTCATCAAAGTTTTCAAGTCGACGCGGGCAGAAAAAGTTTCAGCGTCACGCGAATTTATCGCTGCCAAAATAGTTTTAAGCTCGTCTTGTGTGCTCTTCAAAATCATCAACCCCTTACAAATTTTTTTCTATCATACGCCGCCGCAAGCGCAAATTCCTTTAAAAACCTTGACGAAGTGCAAGCGTCATTTTAAAATTATTTCGATTAAGGAGGCGATTTTATGAACGATGATTTTGATAAAACTTCCGAGAAAAAAACGCCCAACGAGGGCGACGCAAGATTTGATGTTAGCTCACTCGACGAGGTTAAAGACGAAAACGGCAACGGGATTTTCCACATGACGACAAAATTTAAATGTATTCTCGCGCTGTCAATCTTGATTATGCTCGTGGCGGGCGTGCTGATTTATTCCGTCCATATGAACGCGCTGGAAGTTGAAATTTGGCAGCTGGCTATCTGGTGCGTGTGCGTGATATTATCATTTTATTCAATCGTAAAAAAATCTTTGGCAACTATGATTCTGAATTTAATTTTATTCTTCGGCGTTTCGCTGATACCTGTTTGGCAATCGGCGCACAAAAATTTTGAGTCCGTTTTTAAGCTTTTCTTCGGCTAAAAAAAATTTCCCCCGCAACCCGCGAGGGATTTTTTTATGGCTGATAAAATTCTTCCGCCTCCGTGACGAGGCGTCTAACAATTTCTTTGACTGGCAAAATTTCTTCAATGCGCGGCATGTATTCGCCCGTAAATACTAAACCCGTCTCTAAGTCGCCCTGTTGCGCCCGCGTCAACGCCCGAACAATACAGAAATTGTGCTTGCAGGCTTTAAGGCATTGATCACAAGTTTTAGGCGGTACGTTACCTTCCATAACGCGCTTTGAAAAGGGCGTCCGAACTGCTCGACCAGGTAAGCCAACGGGACTATTGATAACAACAACATCTTTTGGTTGAGACTTCAGATAATATTCTTTTAAACTCGGTGCGCCGTTAGCCTCCAAGCTAGCCGCAAAGCGCGAACCCATTTGAACGCCATTTGCCCCAAATTTTAAAACTTCGACTATATCCTTGCCCGTCAAGACGCCGCCCGCCGCTATTACGGGAATTGTTACTGCCGCCCGAATCGGCGCAATCAACTCACGAACAGAAATATCCGTGCCCAAATGTCCGCCCGCCTCTTTACCCTCAACAACAATCGCCGCCGCGCCAAGTTTTTGCGAAATTTTCGCCAGCTTGACAGAGGAAACTATCGGGACTATCGGCGTGCCGGACTCCTTACCCAATCCAAAAATATCGCGTGAAAACCCCGCACCCGCGACAATTAAATCAATGCCCGCGTCAATGGCAGTGTGCACTATGCCAAAAAAATCACTTGCCGCAACCATTATGTTTATCCCGATTATTCCGTCGGTCAGCGAACGCGCCAATTTAATTTCATAGCGCAATTCTTCATGCGCCATGCCCGACGCCGCAATTAAGCCTATGCCGCCTTCGGAAGCCATTGCCGCCGCCAGCCGCGCCGTCGAAAGGCGTATTGCCATGCCGCCCTGTACGATTGGGATTTTTGCTGTCTTGTTTCCTATTTTAAGTTCCGGAAGTTTCACGGATAATCCTCTCCAAAAGGCAATTAGTAATGAGCAATGAGTAATGAGTAATTAAAATATTCTTCATTGCTCATTACTCATTACAAATTACTCATTGCATTTTAAGCGTTGGTTTCGCCGTCTATGTACTTAACAACATCTTCAACAGTTTTAATCTTCTCGGCTTTTTCGTCGGGAATTTCAATGTTGAATTCCTCCTCGAACGCCATAATCAATTCGACTATGTCGAGGGAATCTGCACCTAAGTCGTCTACAAAAGTTGAGCTCATCTGAATCTCGTCCTCTTCGACTCCAAGTTGCTCTTTGACGATTTTTTTTACCTGATCAAACGTTGACACACGTAGCACCCCCTTTCAAAGCCGCCTCACATGACCATCCCGCCGTCAACCGACAGTACTTGTCCCGTGATATACGCTGCTTGATCCGATACCAAGAACGCCACTGCATTTGCAACGTCTTCGGGAGTTCCCATTCTTCCCGCAGGTATCTCTTGCAACATCAATTCCTTAACTTTTTCGCTGAGCGCGGCGGTCATGTCGGTATTTATTAAACCTGGCGCAACCGCGTTTACCGTCACGCCCCGCGTAGCAAGTTCACGCGCCGCCGATTTCGTAAAGCCGATTATGCCCGCCTTCGCCGCCGCGTAATTCGTTTGGCTTATATTGCCCTTGAGCGCAACCACGCTTGACATATTTACAATCCGCCCGCCGCGTTGTTTCATCATAAGTTTCGTAACGGCCTTTGTGCAGTTGAAGACGCCCTTTAAATTCGTGTCAATAACTTTGTCGAAATCATCAACGCTCATCTTCAAAAGCAAATTGTCGCGGGTTATGCCAGCGTTGTTTATCAAAATATCCAGCCGCCCCCATTTGTCGATAACCGATTTAATCAGTTCCGTCACGACTTCAAAATTTGAAACGTCGCCTTGCAAAAGAATTGCTTCGCCGCCTTGCGCCTCAATCGCGCTTTTGACTTCTTGAGCCTTCGCGCTGTTGCTGGCGAAATTCAAAGCGACCTTTGCTCCGTCTTGAGCTAAACGAATTGCTATCGCCCGACCTATGCCGCGAGACGCGCCCGTCACGAACGCCACTTTTCCCGACAAATTTTTCTCAGTCGCACTCATTACAACTTCTTGCCTCCTGTCTACAGAATTTGACAAACTCGCTTTCGTGGTTGCACTATCAACAACCCTTGCAGAATATAACACAAAGATTTTCGCTTGTCTACAACTTTTGCCTATAGGAAATCTTTGCAAAAAAAATTTCCCGCCGAATTTTGACGGGAAAATAATTTCATTAAAAATTTTTAACCGATATATCCGAGCGAACGCGCCTTGTTTAAATCTTCTTGCGCCCCGTAATAATCGCCTAAACGTTGCTTGCACAGCCCGCGATTGTACCAGCTGTCCACGTCGGAAGGATTGAGCTTAATTGCGCCGTCAAAATTTTCCGCCGCCACCCGATAATTTTCTAACTTAACGTAAGCCAAGCCGCGATTGTAAAAATTTTTATAATCGGAAGGGTTTAGCTGAATCGCTCTGTTCAAATCGGAAATCGCGCTGTTGTAATCCTTCAGCAGATAAAAAATTATTCCGCGCAAGGAATATGCAAGCGCATTATCCGAATTTAATTCAATCGCCTGCGTGCAAAATAAAGACGTGCTCCTTAAATCGCCCGCCAAATAAAATTTCATGCTTTCTTCCATTTTCTGATTAGAGAGAAAAATTTTATCCTCGACCGCGAATTGCGCAGAAATTTTCTTTTGCTCCTTTTTGGTCTCGGCGGCAGAAAGTTTTTGTTTAAGCTCGGCAATTTTTTTGTCCTGCGCGGCTATCGCGTTTTGCAACTCAATATTTTTCTCGACAAGCTCATAACGTTCGCCCTTGTCGCGATAAAGCCAGCGCGTTATGTCGTCGCTGTCAATGTCAGCCTTGACTGTCGCACGAATTACCATGCCATTAACATTTGGCAAAGATTGTTGCTCGTAACTCACGTCAACGATTTTTAAAATGCCGCCCGTCATCGTGACAATCTCGTCTTTGGTAACTTGCATGTTGACAACTTCGGTATTCGACTCGATAAAAACGCCGGCTTGTTCCTGCGCGGCGCGCTCTGCCTTCTGCTTAGCTCGCTGTTTGGCAATGTCAAGCGTCTCAAATTCGCTCATTATGTATTCGTCCGTGCCAACATAAGTTTTAACTTCGGCATTGACTGAAGACATAAAAAATAAACTGCCTGCAAGAATTGCCGCCGCAAAAAATTTTTTCATAACATACGCCTCCCTTAAAAATTTTTTACATTCTAAAGCGTAAAATTAAGAGACTTCTAAGAAATGAGCTTGCGCGGCAAAATTTTTTCGTAAAGATTAAAAATAAAACGGAGTAAAATAATCCCAACAAATTTCAGAATCGTAATAAGAACCGGGCGTCTCGTCGTAAGTCACGCAAAAACGGTAATAAATATCTGCGCCAATGTTGTCGTCAATTTGCGGGTCGAAAACGTATTCCACGCCGTCAATCGCAATGACGCACCATATATGCCCCGTGTAGCCGCCGTTAGCGCGAGCCGTCTGCCCGTAAACCGTATAACAATTTAAGCCGATAGCCCGCGTCAACGCGGCGAAGGCGCAAGAATAATCATCGCAAGCTCCGACATGCCCGACCAACATTCCGTAAGCGCGAGCCGTGACGTTAGCTTCGGGAAAGTTGAGCCGCAAAACGTTATCGCCGTAACTGCAGGTATCGACCAGATAATTGTAACACGCCAAAACTTTATCATAAGTGGACATGTTGTCGTTTGTAATTTGCGCGAGCGTCTCTTGGACAATTTCATCGCAGTAATCCGCGCCCGTCCAAGTCGGATAAAGTTCGGCGTTGTTTAGTAAATATTCGGCGTCGGACGCTGAAGCTTTACTCGTCAACAAAATTAAAATCGCCGCGCAGGTTACAAAAAATTTTTTCATCGTTTAATCTCCTTAATCCATTCCGACCATTGCAAGCCGATTTGTTCCGCCCGCGTGCCCTGCACAAATTCATAAAACAGACGAATTTTTTTTGCGCGGTCTCTGCTCATTTTTGAATACCAATCATCGCCTTCAGGCTCAAGCAAAAGATTCGAGCCGCCCAAAAGATAATGACGCTTGCAAACTTCCTCAAGCGGCAGTTCCGGATTTTTCATTATGTCGTACATGACAAGAAAAGTCGTCGTGCGCCCGTGCCCCGCCTGACAATGGAAATGCAACCAAGAATTTTCCGGCAGATTCGCAACGAAAATTATAAAGTCGTCCACAACTTCGGGCGCAGGGAATTGCATATCCGCCGCCGCAAATCGTTTGTAGGTTAAGCCGATTTTTTCTGCCACTTCGCGTTCAGTCGTCATGAAGCGCGGGACTATCGTAACGGGCTTGAAAAGATTTTTGTCGGCATTGCCCAAAGGTTCAAAGGTCGTCTCGACGCCGCGCAGTTTGTTTAGCCGCTCAACTTCGTCCGTCTCGACTTCGCGAGAAGTTTTGCCGGCGTTGGCGCGATTTTTTTCTACATACCAACTAACCGGCAAGGAATTTGCGAAGCCGTGAGACTCTTGCCGCAAGTCAATCATAAAAATTTGCGCGTCGGGATAAACTGCCAAAATTTTTTCGCGAATTGTAACCAGCGAACTTTCGGAAGGCTGTCCGCTTGCAGAGACTCGAAGTTCATCTAAACCTTGTCGCGTCGGCTCCTTGCCGCGAAGTTCATTTGTCCAATCGTCAACACACATTCTGAAATTTCTAGGCGCGGCGGACGCGCTCCCGTCCAATCGCCATACGCCCGAAACTTTTTTAGCCGAAGCCATAGAAAAAATAGACGCACTCAAAAATAAAATCAGTGCGCCGATTAAAAATTTCTTGTTCAAAGCCATTCACCCCTACGATTTATTTTCACGCAGTCTAACAAGTTATTTCTTTTCGGTCAACTGTACAGGAATTTTTCCTCGCAAATGTCCGCAAGTGTTACGGACAAAATAACTTGACAAGGTAACTTTGCAAGTTATAATTTAAACAAACTTATATGAAAGGACGTTGCTCTATGGAAATCGGCGAGGTTGTTGAAAGAAATTTTTTGAGACCGATTGACAATACGTCGATTGTGCAACAGGTAATCGATCGCTTAACTTATGCGATGATTTATAAAGAACTTCGACCTGGAGACAAGTTGCCGACAGAAATGGAATTGGCAGCGAGTTTCGGCGTCGGGCGCAATTCTATTCGTGAAGCAATAAAAATTTTGGTATCGTTTGGAGTATTGGACATACGTCGACCAGAGGGAACTTTTGTTGCAAATGGCTTTTCGGATAAAATGATAAATCCTTTGCTTTACGGAATAATTCTTGAGCAATCGGATTCTCTGGACAATTTAAAGGAGTTGCGCGAATGGATAGACTTTGGCATTTTGGAATTGGCAACGGAAAAGGCAGAGCCAGAAGATTTATTCCAACTTGAAGAACAGCTTAACAAACTTTTTGAGGTAATTGACGACGGCGACGCGGAAAAAGTTTTCATGGCGGACGATAATTTTCACGAAGCAATTTCAATGGCGGCGCATAATTCTTTGCTCGGACAAATTGCCCGTCTTGTCAGAACTTTAACAAGTGAAATGCGCATGTCCACAATCCGCAACATGATTAAGCTTTGCAAGGGCAATGAACTTAAAAAGGCGCATGAAGATTTATTTAACATCGTCAAGCATAAAAATGACGATTCGGCGCGAGAATTGCTCGTTGAAGGTTATTTCTATCGCTACAATATTTTACGCAAGTAATTCCGGACAATAAAAAATCCTCCCAAGCGCGGGAGGTTTTTTTAATCGACGTTCAAATTTCTGTCGGCAAGCAGATTCATATTTTTTATAATTTCCTTGCGCTCGTCGAGATTTATTTCCGTAGTCAAAATTTCTTCGCCGCGACCGGATTCAGCTAAAATTTCGCCGAGCGGATTTATAATTTCAGATTTGCCCGAACTGTTCGCGAAGACGATAAAAATTTGATTTTCAATCGCCCGCGCCTTAGTCAAAATCTGTCGTGGCGTCAAACGTTTCAAGCTCCATGCGGCAGGAATAAAAATAATTTCTGCGCTCGCCAAAGCAATTTTCCTAAAAAATTCCGGAAAACGCAGGTCATAACAAATTGCCACACCGCATTTCACGCCGTTAAGTTCAACGACAGAAATTTTATCGCCCGCGCTGAAAACTTCATCTTCCTTTGCAAAGCTGAACAGGTGCGCTTTATCGTAGCTTGCTAAAATTTCGCCGCGCCGATTGGCGACGTAACAGCGATTAAAAATTTTGCCGCCGCTCTCGACGATAGCCGAACCGCCGATTATGTTCACGGAAAATTTTTTTGCCGCCGCGCAGATAAATTTTTTTGTGCGTTCGCCGTCTTTATCTGCGAAATTTTCAACGGGCGTAGGATAATAACCCGTTGTCCAAAGTTCCGGCAAAATTATCACATCAGAATTTTGAGCCGCCGCGATTAACCTTGCCGCTGTAGAAAAATTTTCTTCGACCGCGCCGAGTACCGATTTAAATTGTGCGATTGAAATTCTCATTGTAAATGCGCCTTCATGCGTAAAATCCTGCGGACTGATTCATTGATTCTTTGTTCGGAAATTTCGCCGCGATTAACCGCTGCTAAAATGCTGTTGTAAACAATCTGCTGACTTTCGTAATTGTGGCAGACAAGCGCGATATCGCCGCCCGCCAAAATCATTTTCACTCCCAGCGTTGAAAGTTCCGTATGATTTTTAATCGCGCCCATTTCCAAATCATCGGTTATCACGACGCCGCTAAAACCTAATTCGTTGCGAAGAAGTCCAGTCATAACGGCGGGCGATAAGCTTGCGGCGTTCACGGGGTCGAGCGCGTCGTATTGCAAATGCCCAACCATAATCATAAATTTTGAATTATCGTGTTCGCGAATAATTTTTTTGAAGGGCGGCAAATCCTCCGCGTTCAAAATTTCTTTGCTGTCCTCAACGTTTGAAATTTCCTTGTGCGGGTCGATTTTGCTTTTGCCAATGCCCGGAAAATGTTTTAGCGTGTAAAGAAAATTTTCCTGCTCGTAACCATTTGCGGCGGCGTTGACGAATTGCGCTACAATCTGCGCGTCGTCGCCAAAGGATCGCGTGTCACGGCTGCCAACGTCCGCAACGGGCGCGAAGTTTATATTAACGCCGATACTTTTTAAAATCGTCGCGTTGTGCCGCGCCCAATGTTTTGCAAGTTCAAAATCGCCGCTGTAACCAATTTCCTCTTGAGACGGCGCAACCTCTAAAAAATCTCTGCCGCGTGCAACTCTGCCGCCTTCCTCATCTAGCGCGAAGAACAGCGGAACTTTTTGATTCGCCGCGTACTCAATATCGTTGGCAAATTTTTTAGCCTGTTCAACGCCTATTAAATTCCTATCGAAAAAAATCACGCCGCCAAAGTGAAAATTATTCAGCAGATAAATTATATCGTCGTTTAGCTCTGTGCCGTAAACGCCAATCATAACCATTTGCCCGATTTTTTCTTCAAGCGTCATGGAATTTAATTTTTCTTCAATCGGGTCAGGCGGCGGCGCAACGTCGGCTTGCACTTCTTTAACCTCGCCGCAACCCGTCATTAAAAATATCGTCATAAGCAATACTGTCAAAAATTTTTTCATGTTACCTCTCCAGATTCAAGACGCCCGTATCTTTGATAACCCAGCCCGTTAGCGGGTCGGAACGCAAAAGCGCGGGCAATTTAATAAAATATTTCCGATAAACGCCGTCTTGATAATTCAGCGCGTAAAGTTCTTTCAAACCGGCGAATTCAACAAGCTCTTCATCGCAAGGATTCATTGGATTGGGTACGACGGCGAACTCATTTCCCGAACACCTATAAGCCCAATAAATACTGTCCTTAACGTCAATGGCGGGGCGGAAATTCGCTGAGCTACTGTAAGTTAGGATTTTCAATTTATTTTTCTGGACAAATTTTTCACATTTCTTTAGCTGTCCTGGTGACTCTAACGCCTCCACAAAATCATTGTAGTCTTTTACGAAATTCAGCCAAAGTTTTTGCGGCGCAAGCGGCGTTATTCTCATTTCCTTATGCTCGTCCAAATCTAAGCCGAACGGTTCGGCTTCCGGCACGTCCGAAATAATTTGCGGCTCGCGAATTTCTCTTACGCGACTTTCTAACGCGCTCAAATTTTTTTTCACGCGCTGTAAATCTGATTGCAGTTGTTTAATTTCGGCGTCTTGTCGGCTGTTGTTCGACCAAAGATAAGCCGTCGCCAACAAAAGTACGAGACTCAAGCCTAAGCCCAAATAATCCAGCGTTCCCGATAAAATCGATTGTTCTTCCATAACCACGCCCCCCTATTTCGGAATGATCAGCGTTCGGATTGCGTTTAACACGGCGATTATCATAACGCCCACGTCCGCGAAAATCGCCGCCCACATGTTAGCAAGTCCGACCGCGCCGAGTATCAAGCACAGAAATTTTACGCCGATTGCAAATATAATATTTTGCTTGACGATTGCCAAACACTTACGAGAAATTTTTATTGCCTTAGAAATTTTGCGCGGGTCGTCGTCCATTAAAACAACGTCCGCCGCCTCAATCGCCGCGTCCGAACCCAACGCGCCCATTGCAATACCAACATCAGCGCGGCTCAAAACTGGCGCGTCGTTAATCCCGTCGCCAACGAACGCAACCTTGTCGCTTGACGC
>Ga0310697_10007271_pt1 | contig 10452 bp, 8 predicted proteins | sample 172DNAGHGlowgp2_FD_203883 | JGI IMG/M metagenome (GOLD analysis project Ga0310697, IMG submission 203883) | Sheep rumen microbial communities from Palmerston North, Manawatu-Wanganui, New Zealand - 1728 DNA GHGlow gp2 (v2) (version 2) | ecosystem: Host-associated > Mammals > Digestive system >...
TGAGTTGGAGATTGACGACACCGTTCGTCCTGAACGTCTCCAGGTCTTCTTCGCTGAACGTCTTCACCCCGTCCTGGTAAAGCTCGAGCGAATCGGGGTCGGTCATGTCGGTGATAATCTCGCAACGCCGCCCATCGACGAACGGGGACGAACCGGCAGGATTCAGGCGCTGCTTGACACCGTAGCCGAAGAACGGCTTCTTTTGGGACATGTGGCACATCAGGAAACGCGTGCGCTTGTTCGAGTCGCTGTTGTTGATTGTGGCGTCGAGGAGCGACCAGTCGGATTTCTCGTCAAAGCCAGTCGCCCACGAAAAGTCAACCCACGCCTTGAGTCCTGTCTCGGCGTTGACGCCGGTGTCGATGTACTGCTTACCGCCATCCTTACCCGTCGCCTCGATGTATTCGAGGAATGCATCCGGCTCCTCCGTGACGGTCTCGCCCTTCGCGCAGATGCAACCGCACAGCAGGACCGCCGCGACGACCATGCGCCCTGCGCCGTCGTGAGCCCCGGGCTTGAACAAGCCCGAACCGGAATGTCGGTATTTTGTTGCCATATTTTTCCTTGCGCCGCATAGTATACCAAATGCCGGCCGCCCCCGCTAACACAAACCCCCGCGCCGCATGGTGGGGCGAGGCGTCCTCGGCGAGCCGCCGTCTGATAGACGAGCCGTCCTCGGCGAGCCGCGTACATCCTGTTGATGTCACCAGAATTCGTTTTATAGTATTTTGGTGACATCGAAATTGCCCGTGAAAAATGTCACCAAAAGTCAAGATGGACAATTTTGGTGCCATTTTCATAGACTTGGTACGGCTGATTTTGGTATAATCATCCTGCTTTCGGCGAAATAGGAGTTTTAATATGTTTTTTGGTCGAGAAGATGTCTTGAGTCAGCTTACTGCTCTTTGGGGCAAGCGTGTGTCATCGCTTGTCACATGTCGTGGGCGGCGTCGGATAGGCAAGAGTACCGTGATTGAGCGTTTTGCCGAGCAGACCGACAGTCGTTTCATCAAGATTGAAGGTAAAAGGCCCCGACCGGGGATGTCGAACGAATCGCAACTCCAGGAGTTCGCCCGTCAGCTGGCAGACCAGTGCGATACGGAGCGGGGTGCCCCTTTGGACTGGCGTGACGCGTTTAGGCGCCTTGATTCGGTCGTCCGTGACGGAGAGAAGACGGTCATCCTTCTCGACGAGGTTTCATGGCTCGCCTACTATGCCGACGACTTTGCCGATGACCTCAAGATCGTCTGGGACAATCAGCTGAAGAAGCACGACCGTCTTGTACTTGTCGTATGCGGCAGTGTCTCAAGTTGGATCAAGGACAACATCGTGGACAATGGCGCCTACATGGGGAGGCGGTCGCTTGACATCGTGGTTCGCGAGTTGCCGTTGCGGGAGTGCGTGAAATTCTGGGGGCCTGCCGCAGTGCGCGTGTCGACGCAGGACATACTCGATGTCCTGTCTGTCACCGGCGGCGTACCGCGGTATCTTGAAGAGATCAACCCCGCGCTCAGCGCGGCCGAGAACATCCGAAACCTCGCATTCCGCCCCAACGGCGTTCTCAGGGTGGACTTTGACGAAATGTTCGCCGATGTCGTCACGCGGCGTCCGCGTTTCGCGTCGGAAGTCTTGGAGAGTCTGGCGGACGGTCCGCTCGGAACTCCTGAAATTGCGCGGAAGCTTGGCGTCGAACGCAGCGGGAACATCACCCTCGCACTCAATCAGCTCGTGGAGGCGGGATTCGTCTCTACGGACGCCGGAATCAACCCGGAGACGGGCGAAGAGATGAAGGACAGGCACTATCGGCTGAGGGACAACTATTCCCGGTTCTATCTCAAGTGCATCCGTCCGGCGGCGCGCATCATAGACGAAGGTTCGTATGCGTTTCGTTCGCTGGCGCAGTTTGACGAATGGAACGCCATCATGGGACTTGCATTTGAAAACCTCGTGGTGAACAACTACAGGGAACTCCTCGAGCCCTTGCACATGGACAAGGCGCTGATCTTGTCCGCAGCGCCGTTCAGGCGTGCGGCTGCGGTGAAGAGCGGACACAAGGGTGTCCAGATTGATCTCCTTTTGCAGACAAAGATGTCGATCTGCGTCGTGGAAATCAAGCGCAAGCGCGAAATCGGCCGTGAAATCATCGGGGAGATTTCCACGAAATGCGACCGGCTCGTGAAAAGATCCGGCGTCTCGCTTCGCACGGCCCTTGTGTACGACGGAGAGTTGGCGCCTTCCGTCGAGGCGGACGGCTATATCGACTCCGTGGTTCCCGCGCGACGACTTCTCGGCCTTTGAACTTATTCACAACTTTCAGGGTGCATCTCCGTAATTCACCGCCACTCAGCCCAGCCCCGGGGGGTGGGCGCATCTTCACATTCATGCCATTTGCTTCCCGCCAGAGGTAATGCATCCCACAGCAAGACCGATGGCAAGTGCCAGACATTCCGGCGAGAAAAACACCACCCCTGCCGTTGCAACGAGCGCGCAGAGTGCATAGACTGCACCCGGCACGCAGAAAGGCACGCTGTCCATCACTCGGAAGCGGTTGGCGTCCACTGGCTCGATCCAGAGCCGACATGAACGCAAGGCCAGCGGCACGGGATGGTCGGGTATCCAGCGGCGGCGCAGACTGAAGCGTACCGGCGCATCTCCTTCCACGCACGCGCACATGCGCCCATCGGGCTGGAAGTCCAGCGTCAGCGCACGATGCGCAGTTGTGCGGCCGTCGATGACGAGACGCATTCGTTCAGGATGCTCGTCGAGCCGACGCGCGACGGTGGCGAAGTAGTCGGCAAGAGCTTCGGCGGATGGATTGTCGGGATCAACGGTTATGCGTACAGGCAGGCCCCATCGGAGTTCCCGCCAGAGGCGCAGCGCCCACGGCAACGCGGCTGCAAGCACGCACGCCAGCACGCTAACGGCGATCCGCCATGCCGTCACTTTACTGCATCCATTTCCGCGCGGATGGCACGGGCGGCGGCGGCGGGGTCTTCCGCTGCGAGGATCGGACGGCCCACCACGAGGTGGGTGGCGCCGTCGCGCACCGCGTCGGACGGCGTTGCCACGCGCTTCTGGTCGCCCACGGCGGCCCCGGCAGGGCGCACGCCAGGCGTGATGAACAGCGTTCCTGCGGGCAGGAGACGCGAAAGCGTACCCACTTCCTTCGGGCTGCAGACGAGTCCGTGCGCGCCGTTCGCCGTTGCGAACTGCGCCATAGCAAGCACCTGGTCGGCGGGGGTACGTCCAACGATGCCCACGTCCGCGAGGTCGGACTGGTCAAGCGAGGTAAGCACGGTCACGGCGAGGATCTTCGGCCCGGTCGCGCCGAACGTGGCCGCGGCGTCCGCAGCCGCCTTGATCATCGCCTTCCCGCCCACTGAGTGAATCGTCATGAGATCGACGCCGAGCTTGCCGCCGCTCAGCACGGCGCGCTCGACGGTGCGCGGGATGTCGTGGAACTTGAGGTCCAGGAATACCTTCTTACCGAAGTCCTTCACGGCCTTCACCACGTCGGGACCTTCGGCCGTGAACAGCTCCAGGCCGATTTTGTAGAAACCAACCGAATCGCCGAGAAGCTTCACCTTTGCCTCGGCCTCCGCGCGCGTCTGCACGTCGAGCGCCACGATCAACTCTGCCATCTTTTTCACTCCATTTCGTTGCTGGTGTCGAAACTGTCGAGGTCGACGACACCTTCAAATACCTTCTTGACGGGTCCCGTGAGGGTGAAGCCCGTCGTCTTGGCGTGCCGCCAGTCACCGTCCACTGTGAGCGTGTAGCCCTGGGCCGTGCGTATGTGGACAGGAAGCGACATCTTTTTCGTCTCGACCGCCACCACGGCCGTCGCAACCGCGCCCGTGCCGCACGCCCCGCTTTCCGCTTCCACTCCGCGCTCGTAGGTGCGGATGAGCGCCTTGTGCGCGGGAATGAACTGGACGAAATCTATGTTTGCGCCGTCCGGCGCAAAGGCGTCCGAAAGACGCAACGCGCGGCCAAGCCCCTCAACGTCGACCGAGGCGACGCTCTCGCATGGCACGATGAAGTGCGGCACGCCCGCCACCACGTAGTCGCCTGCCACAAACTGGTCACCCACCTTCACCTGCAACCCGTAGCGGCGATTCTTCGGCTCCGGCATCCACACCTTCACGGCGCCGTTTGCGGACACCTCAGCGTCCACGAGACCCGCGCGCGTCTCGAATGTCATCGCGGGCGATGTCACCGCGCCGATCTCGCGCGCGAACGCAGCAACGCAGCGCGCGCCGTTGCCACAGAGATCGGCCTCCGTACCGTCTGGGTTGAAGAAAACCATGCGGAAATCGGCCACGGAGGATTTCTGGAGCAGGATCACGCCCTCGCAGGCGATGCCCGTACGGGGTGTGGCGAGCATTGCGAGCAGAATGTGGTCATGAACGGGGAACGTCCCCGCGCGGTCGTCGATTAGCACGAAGTCGTTGCCGGCGCCGTGCATCTTTGTGAAGGCGACCTTCCTCATCAGTAGTCGCCTCCAAGCGCGCGGAGCCACGGCGGAAGGTTGCGCGGACGCACCTGCACGTCGGGGGCTTCCGCCCCGTCAGTGAGACGCACGAGATCGGAGAGGATGTTGAACGATTCCTTGAGGACGAAGTCGTTCTTCTTCTCCTCTTTCTTCTTCGTTTCTGGCATTTCCTCATCCTCGTCATCGCCCAACTCGTCCAGTTCGTCCGCCGCTGTAAACACATCGCGGTCCTTGCGCATCATCTTGCGGCGGGCCGCGCGCTCAAGCGACACAGTGCGGCGTTCGGACGCCTCTCGGCAGAGCTTCACGACCTCCAGACGGTGCGCATACTCGGAGGAGTCCTTCAAACGGGCATCGGAGAGCGCCTTGAGCTGCGGAACGTAGCTGGACATGTTCCATATCTGCTCGTACTGGAGCGGCTCGATCATAGTCCAAGGCAGGGCGTTCGGCAGGTTGTTTTCTCCGATGTCCGTGCGCTCGTCCAATGAAGACGGCAGGCAGATGTCGCTCTCCACACCCTTCACCTGCGTCGAAGAGCCGTTGATGCGGTAGAAGCGGGCGGTGGTGATCTTGACGGACCCATTCGGCGTATCGGGGCTGCCGCCGAGATCCATGACGGTCTGGACCGTACCCTTGCCGTGCGAGCGGTGGTCTCCGATCACAATCGCGCGGCCTGTATCCTGCAGGGCACCTGCTACGATTTCGGAGGCGGAGGCAGAGAAGCGGTCGATCAGCACGATGAGGGGCTTGCGCCACGCAAACGTGGGTATGTCGGGGAACGTGTTGAGCGGGTAGACGTTATACTTCTCGCGGATCAGCACCACGGGGCACGGGCCGGGGTTGGGACGCACGAAGAGCGCCGTAAGCAGCACAGCTTCCCTCAGCGAACCGCCGCCGTTGCCGCGCAGGTCGAGCACGAGGCCCTCCACTCCCTGCGTGTTGAACTTCGACACCCACTTCGCCACGTCGAGCGAGCAGGACCGGTACTGTGGGTCACTCGGCTTCTTGTCCATCGTGCCGTAGAAACCTGGCAGCTTCACGTAGCCGAGCGTGCGCTCAACGCCGTTGAGCGTCACTCGCTCCACGCGGCCCGTGGCGGCCTGGTCCTCGAGCTTGATCTCATCGCGGATAAGCGCCACGCGACGGCGCGAACCGCCGTTCTTGTCCGTGACCTCCAGCACCACGCGCGTGTCCTTCGGCCCGCGGATCTTTCTGATGGTCTTGCGCATGGGCTTCCAGGTGATGTCCTCCACGGGATCGTTGCCCTGCCCCACGCCGACGATCTTGTGCCCTACCTTGATGCTGCCTTCGCGGGCGAGCGGACCGCCCTTCATGATCTCCTTGATCTCAAGCGCGCCGTCGTCCATCGACTGCGAGAGCACTGCGCCGACGCCGAAGAGCGCGAGGTTCATCTCCATGTCGAAGTCCTCCTTGCGCAGCGGCGACATATACGCGGAGTGCGGGTCGTAAGCCATCGTGACGGCAATGAGGTAACGCTGCAGCACGCTCTCCTCGTCCGACTCCGTGAGGATCATCTGAAGGTAGTGGCGGTACTTTTCCAGGATCACCTGCTTCGGCGGCTTCTCCGGCTCGGCAGCCTCGGCGACGTCGTTCGTGGATGCACCGCCTTCGGCGGATTTCTTATCCTTGTCCTTTTTCTTCTTTTTGCCATTCGCCTCGTCCTCGGCGTCTAGCTCGCGCCCGAGCGTGAGGGCGAGCATCTCGTTCTTGATACGCTTGCGCCATATCTCCTCGGCCTCGGCGGTAGTCTTGGGCCACGGCGCCTTGTCGCGCTTGAACAGGTATTCCTCCTGCTCGGAGAAATCGAGCTCCTGCGACTCGAGTAGATTCGTGACGAACGCGACGCGCTCGGCGAGGCGCTTCACGAAAACGCTGTGCACCTCGTAGCCGAACGACACGTCTCCGTCGCGCAGCGCGTCGTCGATGCGCGTCTCCATCGGCACCCAGGCGTCGATGTCGGACTGCAGGAACACGCTGTGGCTGTAGTCGCACTGCGTGACGAGGTTCGACCACGCCTTGCGGGACATCTCGTCGTCGAACTGGTGCGAGAGGATGTGCTTCCGGTTGAGGATGCCGATGACCTTGCGCGCGATGCGTCCGTAGTGGGGCAGCGGCTTGACGTCGACGGTGTCGAGCGTTGGTGCGGTCTCCGCGCATGCCGCGCCGCAGAGCGACATGGCAACAAGCAGTAATCTCATTTGTTTTGACTTCATAAGACCTTCTTCCTCATGTTTTCACGAATCGCGCGTCTCCAACAGCTGGACGACGCGTGCGCACTCTCCTGGCGCATGCACTGACGGCTGTGCTACCAGCCACTTCAAGAACGCCTCGGCGTTCGCCACAAGTACCTTCCCCGACTGCGCGAAACCGTCCTTGAACGTGCCGGAGGCGAAACACACCACCGGGAAAACCTCGCCCGTCCAGCCCGCGCGGGCAAGTACTGCGCCGACGGCCTTCGCCTCCGCCGTGGCCTGCGCGATCGGCGGATGGTCGGGCACGTGTCCTCCGGCGATCAGCTCGCCCGACTCCAGCGCTACCTGGTCGCGCCAGTTCTTCGTCTCGACGGCGAAGACGCCGGCAGGCCCGACCAGCACGTGGTCAACATGGTACTTGCCGGCCACGAAATCATGGTAGATGTGCCAGTCGTCCGACAACCTCGCAAGCATCCCGGCCATCGCCTCCTCGCCACGGGCGCCCTTGAAGAAGGACTCCACGCGCAACAACCCGCGCCGCCACCAGAACGCCACCGCAATGGCAGACACCGCGAACAGCGCTCCGAATATCTCCAGACGCTGCCCGAGCACCGTCGCCGCCGCAAACGCGCCGAAGCACACGAGGCAGATCCCCAGTGGCCACAGGGAACGCACCGTACCCCTCACCTTCGCCCATTCGCCGGGCATGCCATGTTGAACCGCCATGTCAGTCTCCAGTCCTCTCCCCTGACGCTTCCCGACGCATGAGGAACATCAGCGTGGTCGCGTTCTGTCCGAAGTTGTCCTCGGAAATCACCAAGTCATAGCGCCGCTTCAACGTCCTAAGGAGGCTCATCTGATCCTCGAACGTTGTCCTGGAACACGTCGGCGCGGAAATAGCGAACATGTAGCCGGAACACGCCGCAAGGCGGCACGGCGCGGAATCCAGCAGCTCCTCCATAAGCTGGCGGTTGAGGACGTGCGTTGCGCGGGCTTTCTCCGTCGGCATTTCGGGGAAATAGGAGAACGGCCCCATCTCCAGGCCGCGCGGCACTGTACGGCCCGTCTCAACGGCAAGATACAAATCCTGCGTCAGGATCTCAGTGCCGTCCGGATCCAAGGCGTTGACGATCCCGCCCATCTCGCGGAGCTTCGAGAGCTCTGACTTCTCCTTCTTCTGGCTCCAGAACCGGTCCTGCGCATAGGTGGTCCACTCCTGCAGCTGCGGGGCGGTGAACGAGACGAGGCACACAGCCAGGACGGCGAACCACGCCGCGCCACCGCGTCTGCAATACCAGGACGCAACCAGCACCGTGAGAAGGCCCATGAGCGGCACCTGGTAGTCGTCGTAGGGGAACGGAGCGGAAAGCTGGAGCAGAAACACGGCGGCGAACGAAAGCCCCATCATCCACAGCATCGCCGACTGTTCTACTGGCAGCCGAGGTTCCGTCGGCGCGGGACGGCGCGTCATCAAAACGCCAAACAGCACCATACCAAGCGCCGCGTATCCGCGCGCGAGGCGCGAGACGCTGCCAATGGCAAAGAAAGGATCGAATCCTCCGCGCGCAGCGTGGTAACTCTGCGCCGCGAGGAGAGAGGCGCGCGAGACGGGATCGAGTGCGAAAAGGCCATACGTGAGGAATAGTCCAAGCGCGCCGCCGAGTCCGAACCAGAGGAAGCGCCACCTGAACTCGCGGAACTTCAGGAGCAGCGTAAAACCGACCACGGGCAGGATGAGGAGCAGGGATATGCGAGTGCCCGTGGCGAACGCGAGCGACAGCCCTCCCGCGAACACCGCGAACGGCGACCGATAGGAAATCAGGAGAAAACCCGCCAGTACGAACAGGCTGCCAAGCGCGTACGTCTTCGGGATTGTCGTGAAATAGACATGGTATACATTGCAGGCGAGAAGCGCGAAAACGATGAGCGACGCCTTGCCGCGCCTATCCTCCGGCACGAGACGGCGCACGAGCCCAACGGCGCACGCTGTCGCGAAGAGCCCGAGCAGAAACGTCACCACGCGCCCGCCCAGCAGTCCGGACAACAACGAACCCGGTGCCCAGATGCCCGACAGAACGGAATATACGAATGGCAGCGCGGGCCCCTGCGTGAAGAAGAAGTCGCGGTAAGGCATCCGCCCAGAGCGCACCATCTGCGCGGAGTACAGGTACCAGCCTTCGTCCTGGTTCAGGCTACCATGCCAGATGGCGAGGTATGCGACGCACAAGGCCACCCCTGCGGCCAGCAGCCAGGGGAGTCCGGGGATTTTCAATATATCGCCTATTCGTCTCATGGACAAAAAAGTATTTTACCATTTTTGACTGAAAAAGGCATTAGGAATTTCACACGCACTGAAGTTTCATGACTGGAATCTGGCTCGAGGCGTTCATTTCGTTTTGCCGGCTTTAAGCTTCGCGAGGGCGTCTTTCAGCTTTGCCGTGGCTTCGGCGGCGGACGAAACCACCATCAAATCCGTGCAACCGGACGCCTTGATTTCGGCAGCGGTATCGGAATGGGTGGAAAGGACTATGACGGGGCCCTTGAATTCCTTGATTTCCTTAAACGTCTTCTTCTTGGGATCGATCAGCAGCGCGACGTCGCCCTTGGCGGAAGAAAGGACACGGTTGTAATCGGTGCTGTGCCAGACCGTCTGGAGCAGGCGGGCGCCTTCCGGCGTGTTGTATCCCATCGGCGCATAGACGTTGGGCGCGCCGGCGATGCGCTTCTTGGGCGAGGGATGCAGTTTGCGCCCGGTGAGCCATTCTAGTCCCTTGTAAAAAATATCCTGCGTGCTCCTGCCGCTTTCGGGGTGCGGTCCACAGATGAAGATCTTGCCCTTCCCGAACGTCCCCGCGATGATGGCCGCCTTGCCCGCCATACTGCGGACGTCCGCCTTCGGCTTTTCTATTTTCTCCATCTTCTTGCCATAGTACGCAAGCACCTTCATGTCTGCCCCTTCGACCGGTTTTCCCGGAATCATGGCGGGGCCACCATGGTAGCGGACCATACGCGGACCCTTCTGTCCCATCGCGGTAAGCCCCGCCTCCGTAAATTCAAGCTCGACCGTCGCGCCGCCCCGGTAGTGCTCCGGATCGTCGGGCTTGAACGGCACCATCTGGTTTCGCTTGCGGCGCGTCTCCTCCAAGACGAGAAACGCGCCGGCGCACGTGCCGTGGTACAATCCACCCTTTTTAACGAACTCGCGCTCCGCGGCAACGCCTTTCTCGCCAAGCCCGAAGAACTGCGACTCGCCGCTGCCGCCGGAATGCACCACCATGTCTGCGCCGTCGAGCGCCCCCTCGCCGATCTCCTTGCCGTTCGCAAACGTGACGACGAACTCGGGACATTCGTCCATGAGCCGTCCCACCAAGTCAACGCCCACGCCCCGATCGCAGTAGAACACCACTTTCAAAGCGTCCGGTGCCTTCTCGACGCCTACCGTCACGAGGATGAAACTAGCCACACACGCTGCAAACAACTTCTTCATTTTCGTATCCATGCCAATTACGGTTCGTTGATTATTTCGCATGGCGCACATTATATCAAAAGCCTCATCCGCCCTGCAACAACGCCTTCAAGTATCCATTCGCGAAGAGGCGGCCGAGGGTGAAGTAGCCGGGAGTACCTTCAGGCGTAAGCACGCGGTCGTATGCCATCTCAGGCACATGGTCACCACGAACGGGCACGTCTAGCCCCAGTTCGCGGTAAACGCGCATGAGCGCGAACTGGTCAACATCTCCCTGA
>Ga0310697_10007272_pt1 | contig 10452 bp, 14 predicted proteins | sample 172DNAGHGlowgp2_FD_203883 | JGI IMG/M metagenome (GOLD analysis project Ga0310697, IMG submission 203883) | Sheep rumen microbial communities from Palmerston North, Manawatu-Wanganui, New Zealand - 1728 DNA GHGlow gp2 (v2) (version 2) | ecosystem: Host-associated > Mammals > Digestive system >...
TGACGTAGAATGGCACAAGATGGATGTCTCGTTCATCAGTCAGCTGTCACACAACTCCCTGACCGACACTACGATGATTATGGATCAGGAAAAGCCAGCCGACGGTCCCCCGAACACGTTTGTGCCCGGGCGCAACCTGTTCTTTATCTCCGTGGCTGCTGTTTTTGCACGCGAACGAGGCATCAACCATCTGGTGACAGGCGTCTCGCAGACCGACTACAGCGGCTATCCCGACTGCCGCGATGCTTTCATCAAAGCTTTGAACGTCAGCCTCAACCTCGGTATGGACGAGCAGTTTGTCATTCATACCCCTCTCATGTGGATTGACAAGGCACAGACATGGGCCAAAGCCGACAGGCTGAAAGTACTGGATCTCATCCGCTATCGCACGCTTACGTGCTACAACGGCATCCCTGGCGACGGATGCGGCGAATGCCCTGCCTGCAAACTTAGGAACGCGGGATTGAGAGAGTATCTGGCTCTCACAGATGGAAGAGAGAAGTTCACTCATCGGAAGATACAAACGCTTAAGAGTTGAGAGGCTGGAATAAACGCAAGCCCATAATACGTTAAAAGCAAAACGAGCATAAACCATGCCACAGAAGTTTGAGGTTCATATCATCGGATGCGGGTCGGCGCTGCCGACACGGAAGCATCTGCCGTCGTGTCAAGTTGTGGATATTCGCGACAAGCTCATGCTGATTGACTGCGGCGAGGGGGCACAGCTGGAGTGGCGCAAGACAGGGCTGAACTGGCAGAAGATAACGCACATTTTCCTCACTCACGCCCACGGCGACCACGTCTTCGGACTTCCAGGCTTTCTCTCCACAATGGGCTTGCTGGGGCGAACCGCCCCGCTCTATATTCACGGGCCCTCCAACCTGCAAACCTATGTGGAATTCATGAAAGCCCACTTCTTCCCCGACTTCGACTACGACATCCGCTTCCACGCCATCGATGCCAGTCTCCATCAATGCATCTATGAAGACCGCTCGATGGAGGTATGGTCATTGCCCCTGAAGCATCGCTTGCCCTGCTGCGGCTATCTCATCAAGGAGAAGCCTACCCTCCCCCACATCCGTCGTGAGATGATTGATTTCTACGGCATTCCCACATGGGCCATCAACCGCATCAAAGCTGGCGAGGATTGGACGACACCGGAGGGCGAAGTAGTCCCCAACAGTCGTCTCACCACCCCTGCCGACCCCGTCAGAGCCTATGCCTACTGCTCTGACACGATGCCCACGGAAGAACTTGCTGAATGGTGCCGCGGTATTGACTTACTCTACCACGAGGCCACCTACGCAGAGGGAGAGAAGCAGCAAGCGGAGCGCTATTTCCACAGCACCGCCAGCCAGGCCGCAGCTACAGCAAAAGCCGCCGACGTGCGGAAATTGCTCATCGGCCACTTCTCTGCACGCTATGAAGATGAGAGCTTACTCCTCGAAGAAGCAAAAAAGGTGTTCCCCAACACATATTTAGCCTCAGAGGGGATGCAAGTAACCCTCTAATTGCATTTTTATTGTGTTTTTCCTTAAAAAAATTTGCTTCGTATTGCAAAATGCCCTACTTTTGTCCCGAATAACTACGAAAATAAGCATCGCATGAAGCATATTTACCACTTTATTGCATTTGTTGCACTCGCTGCAATGCCCTTCACCGCCAGCGCGATGGAGTCAAGCGTAGCAGACCCCGAGCTGGAGGCTTCGGAAATGGAAGCTCCCAGTGAGTGGACCTTCACCGACGACCGCGAGGGACTCGACAATGAGCTCGCTGAGATTTCCATCGCAGTCAGCGGTTCACAGCTCCGAATCACCAACGCAACAGGTCAGACTTTGGAAATATATAATCTGACAGGCGTGCGCGTAGCCACTCTGCGCATAGATAGCGATGACAAGACCTTCAACGTCAACCTCCCCAAAGGTTGCTACATGGTGAAAGTCGGGAAAGTTGTCCGCAAAGTATCGTTCAAATGATCCCTATTTACTAACTAATAGATTATTCCTAAGCAAGGAATCATAAAAGGTCGGACTCCTGCTCCGACCTTTTTTTGAAAACCTGAGACAAGCGCCTATGAAAGCGACACAACAGACCATCCAGCAAATCCAACGCGCCATCCACAAGGTGGCCGACAAATTCCCCGCCTCGGCCGATCCCGTGATGACCGACCTACACATGCAGGTCAAGCCCGAGAGCGGTGAGTTGCGCATCTTCAACGATGACATGGAAGAACTGATGCGCATCGTTGTTGACCAATGGCTGGAGCCTACCGAAGATGATCTCTACGAAGCAGCCATCACAGCCATCAAACAAAGCATCAACGGCTTGCGTGAAGAGGTGGAAAAGATGAGTATTCTCCATCCATTCTCCTTTGTGCTGATGGACGAAGACGGCGAAACGATGTCGGACATCTATATCGTGGATGACGACACGGTGATGCTTGACACCGAGTTGCTCGCCGGGCTTGACAAGGAACTTGACGACTTCCTCGCCAACCTGCTGAAGGAAGACTAAGACAAACAGACAATCAACAAAAGGGGCTGTGTCATTCATTTTGACGCAGCCCCTTGTTGATTCTCTTGTTGGGTTATTTCTTGGGATGATCTTTCGGTCGCTTGTTACGTGCCCCCTGAATCATCCGACGGTGGAACTCATCCTCTGCCTTCATCACCAGCAGAACCTTACTGGCAGGAATGACTGTGCAGAAGCGTTTGTAGTAATCCTTTTCTACGGTGGCCATCTCCACCTGCAAGGTCTTCACCTGTGTCACCTTCTCCACGCAATCTTTCTCGTCGGCAGGTGTCGCGCGTTTCAGCTCACGCATCTGTTTCTGCAGTTCGCGCTGCTTACCGCGCATTTCCTTATACAGCGGGAAGAATGCCTTCGCCTCTTCGCTGGTCAGGTCTGCAGCCTTGGTCAGCTGTTCCTCCACCATCTGCTGGAATTTGACAGGATCAAAATGGCGCTGCCTCTGAGGCGGCTCGGGCTGTGCCCAAAGGGTTGCTGCGCACACAGCCACAATCAGGGATAATATGAGTCTTTTCATTTTATGTTGTGTTTAGGATTAATAGGCTTCAGTCAGATAATACTCAATCTGCCCATTGTTGAGCAACTCGTAATCCAGCGCCTCGTCGAGCATATCCTCCGACATCAGTTCTGCAAAGCTGTCGGCCTGTGTCTGCTCGGCCACGTCCGAACGAGTGTAAAGATAGGTACCTCCTATCATGCAGATGCCAGCCACCACGGCGGCAGCAGCAAATCGCACCCAACGCTTCACGGATGTCAGCGGAATTGCTTTCACCCGTTCGGGCATCTCAACAACAACGGCTTGCGTCGGACGCTGCTCTGCCAGCAATCCTTCGTGCTCCATGCGCTCCATGAGGCGCGACGTGAAGCTGTCGAAGTAGCCGTCAGGTGTCTTGAACGTGCTCTTAGCGCCGTCGAGTTTCTTGATGATATCTTCTTCCTTCATGGTGTTTGTCATTTATTTCTGTATTTTCGACCTTTTCGGTATAAAAAGGTTTAATCCTGAGCATGGAAAAAGTCTGAAATTTTTTTCACAGCATGGTGGTAAGAGGCTTTCAGTGCTCCCACGCTTGTGCCCAGGAGTTCGCTCATATCCTCATATTTCATCTCTTCATAGTATTTGAGATTGAACACCTGACGCTGCTTGTCGGGCAGTGAGGCGACAGCCTCTTGCAGCTGTCGGGCGGTTTCGTCGCCATCGAAATAGGGGTCGCTTTCCAAGCGCGCCGCCACGCCGACAGCCGCTTCATCGTCGAGGCTCAGGGCCTGACGCTTGCGCTCCAGAAAGTTCAGGGTTTCGTTGTTGGCAATGCGGAACAGCCACGTAGATAGTTTCGCGTCGCCACGGAAGCCATCGAGCCCCGTCCAAGCCTTGATGAACGTGTTCTGGAGTACATCGTCAGCATCGTCGTGGGTGAGCACCATACGGCGAATCTGCCAATAGAGTTGCTCCTTGAAGTGCTCCACCAGCTGTGTGAAAGCCTGTTCGCGGCTGCCTGCGTCGTGCAACTGCTCCACAATCTGCTGTTCATTCCATTTGACGTTCATTTTCTCACACATCTGCACACCTCTTCCAAGACTTTGCCCTTCCGAGTGTTTTTTTTCGTTTTTTATCGGTGCAAAGATACTACCTTTTCCCGAAAAAGCCGTAACTTTGCGCCCGATTTTTCAAACTTCACTTTTCATTCTCCTTCTTCATTCTTCATTTTTCATTAACTCTATGCCTGCCCTACAAACCATACTCCTTCTTCTGGCCAGCAACATCTTCATGACCTTTGCCTGGTACGGCCATCTGCGCCTGCAGGAAGCCGGCGTCAGCAGCCACTGGCCCCTGATAGCCGTCATCGCCTTCTCGTGGAGCATAGCCTTCATCGAGTACTGCTTTGCCGTGCCTGCCAACCGCATCGGCTTCATCGGCAACGGAGGACCTTTCACACTTGTACAGCTGAAAGTCATTCAGGAAGTCATCTCCTTGACCATCTTCACAGTCATCATTGGTTTCCTCTTCCAAGGACAGAGCCTCCATTGGAACCACCTCGCCGCTTTCATCTGCCTCGTCCTTGCCGTATATTTTGTCTTCAAATAAAACAGCGCCATCATCGAGTGATAGATGACAAAAACACAAGAGGACAGTTTCGAGCCGTCCTCTTGTGTTTTTTAATAACTACCTTTGAGTTGGTGTCCGGAGCCATCGTGTGCCTCACATTTCTATCACTGGCTTGACGCTGTAGGGACTATGAGAGCCTGATGAATGTGCTTTTGCCGAAGGCTTCTCGACACTGGTTATGGCCAGATCTGTGGGTTGAACCATCATCGATTCGTGACTGGACATGCAGCTTGCGGTAAATAGACTCATGATGACGAAGCTAATCATTGCAAAGTTCTTTGTTTTCATAATCGTATAGTTTTTTAATGATTGATATTGTTGTTTTTAACCATTAGATGCTGTCTCTCGCAAGTTTATTACACGGAAATGAAAACTTTTTGAACTTAGCTCCTACATAGCGTTACTTATCTAAGTTCTCAATCTCATCGATAATATTCTGCGCAGCATTCACAGCTTTGCGATGGTAGCGGTAGCCTATAAGAGCACCTATCCCAGCGCCGATAATCAATGGGAGGCACAGTTTCCAGGGGCTCACTCCTTCTGGAGCATATATCCACGCGTACTCGTAGCACGCCCAAGCACACCAAGGAATCATGAGCGCAGGCGTCACATAGTGCAACCACCAGTCATACTGTTTCTTGAACCGCGCCATCACGCGAGCCACAGTAGCCAAGTCGTCACGCATGAAATGAAGGTTCTCCACAGGCTTGTGGATATAGTAAGTGCCAACCACGCAGAGGAGCATAATCAGACATGTAACAATGGTGAACGGAAGGCTCCAGAAGTGGGATAGATAGAGAGCCGGGTAAAGAATTAAGCATAAGATTGCTGCCCCATAGGCGATTTTCTTGGTGTAGCTGATGGAACTGCTCGTGGACTTCATGCTCGCACGCAACAAGTGCTCGCTGACGATTTCCTGTTTTTTTAACTGCTCTTTGAGGACGGCAAACTGATTGCGAAACTCCTCGATATTCAAATCTTCCATATTCAGTAGCTTTACATTATTTATTATTCATTTTCTTGAGCTGTTCCTTGATGCGGAATAGTTTTACACCTACATTCTGGGCTGAGATACCCATGACCGAGCCTATCTCTTCGTAACTCATGCCCTCTAACCACAACATCACGATAGCCCTGTCAACAAGGCCGAGTTGTCCAATGCGTTGATGAAGCTGGCGCACCTGAGCAGCGTTCGCGTCGTTATCCTCGAAGAAGTTCACATCCATCTTCAGAGGAACTCTTTGGACCTCCTTCTTTTTCTTACGCTCCTGAAGGAGACATGTGTTGAGGGCTACACGATAGATCCATGTGCTGACCTTACTCTCTTCACGAAAGCCGTCAATGCCTTTCCAGATATTAATCAACGTCTCCTGGAAGAGGTCGTTGACTTCATCCTCATCTTGAGAAAACATATAGCACACTGTGTAGATGGTGCTCTTGTTTTCCCGAACCAATTGATTGAAAAACTCTTCTTGTTTCATCTATCTTCTTTTGCAGTTTATCCCTTAGATTCAAGAACATGTAGGAAAATTACAGGATTGTTCCTTTTTTTTCGTGATTCGTAGTATAGCATCTCATTCTTATGTATCCAACTGCAAATATACTGCATTGCTTCATCGCCACAAAATTTTGATAATAAAATGTAAAGCCGAATGAACGTTATGCTGAAAATTTTGCGGATTCACAGGAATGTGCTACCTTTGCGCGTTGTTAAAAAGAACGTACTCGCCGAGTCTGATGAACACGCTTACCCCCTTCTCCAGCCCGCTCTACGTGATGAGCAAACCTGCAGGCAGCTTGTGTAACCTCGCCTGCGACTACTGCTACTATCTGGAGAAGAGTCTGATCTACAAAAATGGGTTCCATGAGTCCCATGAGCACTTTGAGTCTCATAAGCCTCTCCTCATGAGCGATGCCACGCTGGAGGCTTTCATCCGGCAGTACATCGAAGCTCAGACCCTGTCTCAGGTGCTCTTCACCTGGCATGGCGGCGAGCCGCTGATGCGCCCCCTCACGTTCTACAAGAAGGTGCTGGAACTGCAGCGCCGCTATGCCGGCGGCAGACAGATTGACAACTGCCTGCAGACCAACGGCACCTTGCTCACCGATGAGTGGTGCTCATTCTTCAGCGAGAACAACTGGCTCATCGGCCTTTCCATCGACGGCCCGCAGGAGTTCCACGACGAATACCGCCGTGCGCGCGGAGGACAGCCCTCATTCCACAAGGTGATGCGCGGCATAGAGCTGTTGAAGAAACATGGCGTGGAATGGAATGCCATGGGCGTGGTTAACGACTTCAATGCCGACTACCCGCTCGATGTCTATCATTTCTATAAGGATATAGGCTGCCACTACATCCAGTTCACACCCATCGTAGAGCGCCTTCTGCCCCACCCCGACGGGCGTCGTCTGGCCTCCATCGCCGATGGTCAGGACGCTCCGCTCGCCGACTTCTCCGTCACACCCGAACAGTACGCACATTTTGCCTGCACAATCTTCGACGAGTGGGTGCGCCACGACGTGGGCGACGTCTTCGTACAGCTCTTCGATGCCACGCTCGCCTGCTGGGTAGGGCAGGCACCCGGCGTCTGTTCCATGGCCGAGACCTGTGGTCATGCTGCCGTCATGGAACACAACGGCGACCTCTACAGCTGCGACCATTTTGTCTTCCCCGAATACCGGCTCGGCAACATCCACAACGACAGCATCACCGCCATGATGTACAGCCCCCGCCAGCACGCCTTCGGGGCAGCCAAGCGCGACAGTCTGCCCGGTCAATGCCGCCAATGCGAATGGAAGTTTGCCTGCAACGGCGGCTGCCCTAAGGACCGTTTCTGCATGACTGCCGACGGCGAGCCCGGCCTCAACTATCTCTGCGAGGGCTATCGCACATTTTTCCGCCACGTAGCTCCCTACATGGATTTCATGAAAGAAGAGCTAGAGCACCAACGTCCCCCCGCCAACGTGATGGAATGGATAAAAGAACCACACAAATCATAAACACATTTATGGATTCACAGAGAATAAAGGATTTCTTTCTCCACGATGAGTTTGCCCGCACGAGCGGCATCAAGCTGGTAGAGGTGCGCGAAGGCTATGCCCGCACACAAGTGACCATCGAGCCACGCCATCTCAACGCCGGAGGCGGTGTGCAGGGCGGCCTGCTGTTCACGCTGGCCGACCTCGCCTTTGCAGCGGCCACCAACAGCCACGGCACCCTCACTGTCACCACTTCTGCCAACATCACCTTCTTGCGCGGCACCAGCGGAGGCACAATCACGGCAGAAGCCACCGAGATAGTCAACCACCATCGACTGCCCTTTGTGGAAGTGCGCATTACCGACGAAGAAGGCAACCTGCTCGCCCTCTTCACCAGCAGTGGCTACCGCAAGGAAGGTGTTCTACTGCCCTTCTAAGCTTCTCACTATAAAGACAAATCCAGAACGATAGGCAGATGGTCGCTGATGCCGCCGTGGTAAGTAGGACCACGATACGTGCGGCGAGGCATCTGACCATCATAGGTTTTGTTCTCCTCCAAGAGCCAGGGATAGCTGACGGGATGGGCCGGAGCGTCCGTCGCTAAGGAGGATGACACGAGGATATGGTCTATCCATTGCCAAAGGCCCTGATAGCAATAAGTGCCCTGTGCCTTCGCATCGTCCGTCATGCGAAGCGGAGCACGCCGAAAGACACGGTCGTGGCGATCAGCATTGAAATCGCCCATCAGCACCACGCGCGGCACCTCCCTTCCCGTCCTTTTCCGACTTGACAGAATCGAATCAACAGTTGTCCACAGCACATCAGCGGCCAGACGGCGGTTCCGGTCACCCTCGTACCCGCCAGCGCGGCTTGGCAGGTGAGCCACCAGAACGTGTAACGTGTCCAAGCCCTCAGCCGACAATGCCAACCCTTTGGCATAGAGGATATCACGTGTGGGGTGTAAGCCGTGTTCGCGACTGGGAACGCGGATGCTGCGGTGCTCCAGCAGCCGGAAGCGTGCTGGCTGATAGAGCAGAGCCACGTCGATGCCACGCGCATCCTCGCAACGCGTCATCACATAGTCATAGTTCATGTGCCTGAGCAGGCTACGTCGGCACAACGTCGTGAGCACGCTGTCATTCTCCACCTCGCACAACCCGATGAGGTCGGGAATCCCCCCGTCCTCAGTCACGGCAGCAATGACCTTGGCCAGTTCCGTCATCTTGTGCCAGTAGCGATAGGAAGTCCAATGGTACTCGCCCTGCGGCAGGAAGTCCTCGTCACGGAAACCCTCGTCGTGCACCGTGTCGAACAGGTTCTCTACGTTCCACGACATCACCCGCAACGGGTGCCCTGAGTGCACACCCGCAGCACAGAGCAGCAGTATCAGAAAAAGAGGCACAATCCTTCGCATCATCTTATCTCTTTTCGTTTCAGCGGCAAAGGTACAAAAGTAAAACAAGTTGTTTTACCTCTGAAGATGCGACTGCTTTGCCCATAAAGGCAAGGTCTTCCAAGGCAATACAACTTGTTTTACTTCTTATTGCGCAAGCAAGAGATGGCTAAGCTAAACCTGAGAGGTCGCTTTCGCTAATGCTCTTGAGGTTGTTGGCCGTAATGACAGAGGCTGCTTTCCCGTTGTCATCGGTGCGGAAGACAAGGATGCCTTTACCGCGGAGCAGGAAGCTGTACATGTAGGCGATGCTGATGCCGGCCTCGCTGAAGGTCTTCACGGCATCGGCGGCACGACCGGGCTGGTCGTCAATCTCGATGGCAAAGACATCGCTGAGGGCCACGGCGACATTGGCCTTCTTGAGTTCCTCGCAAGCGCGCATGGGCTCGCTGCAGATGAGGCGATAGATGCCGTACTCTGCCGTATCGGCAATGGTGGAAGCAATAATCTGGATGCCAGCCTGCTTCAGGGCTTCAAGAACCTTGATGAGTGTGCCTGAACGGTTCTCGATAAAGATGGATAGTTGATGGACAGTCATGACTGTATAATGAAAAGTGAAAAATGAGCGTTATTCAAACACTTTGCGCTTATCGACGACGCGGACGGCTTTGCCCTCGCTGACAGGGAGCGTTCCTTTTGCTACGATGCGCACGATGGGCTTCAGCAGAATCTCGTCACCCAGACGATGGCGGAGTTCCTGTTCCAGCCCCTTCAGCTTGCCGTAGTCATCGGTGGCTTCGTTGAGTTCCACTTCGACAATCATCTGGTCGTTGTTGTCCTCGGTGACAAGCGTAATCAGGTAGTTCGTGCCTACTTCGGGGAACTGCATCAGAATCTTCTCAATCTGAATGGGGAAGATGTTCACGCCACGCAGCACAATCATGTCGTCGGAACGGCCACGCATACGGTCGAGGCGGATGTGGTTGCGCCCGCAGGGGCAGGTGCGACCAAGAACGCGTGTGAGGTCACGTGTGCGGTAGCGCAGCAGTGGCATGGCCTCGCGGCAGAGGGTGGTGAGCACAAGTTCGCCGATCTGGCCGTCGGGCACGGGTTCTAGCGTCTCGGGGTCAACAATCTCAACGATATAGTAGTCTTCCCAGAAGTGGAGGCCGTTCTGTTCGGGGCACTCGAAGCCCACACCTGGTCCGCACATCTCACTCATGCCGAAGGAGTTGTAAGCTTTCACACCCATCATCTGCTCGATGCGTTTACGCTGTTCCTCGCTGTGAGGCTCAGCACCGATGGCCAGCACTTTCAGTTTCGTGTCGCGACGCGGATCCACGCCCTCCTGCTGCATCACCTCATAGAGGCGCGTGACGTAGCTGGGGATGGCATGAATAGCCGTAGTGCCGAAGTCCTTGATGAACTTAATCTGACGCAGCGAGTT
>Ga0310697_10007274_pt1 | contig 10450 bp, 10 predicted proteins | sample 172DNAGHGlowgp2_FD_203883 | JGI IMG/M metagenome (GOLD analysis project Ga0310697, IMG submission 203883) | Sheep rumen microbial communities from Palmerston North, Manawatu-Wanganui, New Zealand - 1728 DNA GHGlow gp2 (v2) (version 2) | ecosystem: Host-associated > Mammals > Digestive system >...
GCCCCACATTTGGCAGCTCCGCAATGCGGCGGTCATAGACCTGAATGGCCATGAGGTCATGCTTGCGGCTGGCGATGTTCAGCGACTGACGGAAGTCGTGGTGGTCGATGAAGTCGCTGAGTACGAAGCACGTACAGCGGCGCTTGATGACCTGTGTCAGGTACTCCACGGCCTGCTTCACATCCGTGCGATGGCTCGTAGGTTTGAAGTCCAGGAGTTCGCGAATGATGTAAAGGATATGCTTGCGTCCTTTCTTGGGCGGTATGAACTTCTCGATGCGGTCGGAGAAGAAGATGACGCCGATCTTGTCGTTGTTCTGAATGGCGCTGAAGGCCAGCGTGGCAGCGATCTCGGTCTGCATATCGCGCTTTGTCTGCACGATGGTACCGAAATCAAGGCTGCCGCTGACATCTACCAAGAGCATGACCGTGAGCTCGCGCTCCTCCTCGAAGACCTTGATATAAGGCTTGTTGAAGCGAGCGGTCACATTCCACTCGATGTCCCGGATGTCGTCGCCATACTGATATTCTCGCACCTCGCTGAAGGCCATACCGCGACCCTTGAAGGCAGAATGGTATTCGCCCGCAAAGATGTTGTTCGAAAGGCCGCGAGTCTTGATTTCTATCTGTCGGACACGCTTAAGTATTTCAGATGTTTCCATTAAGGCACCTCCACCTTGTTGAGAATCTTGCTGATGATTTCCTCGGCAACGACATTGTTCGCCTCAGCCTCATAGGTCAGACCGATACGGTGGCGCAGCACGTCGTGAGCCACAGCACGCACATCCTCGGGAATCACATAGCCGCGACGCTTGATGAAGGCGTATGCGCGAGCGGCCAAGGCGAGGTTGATGCTGGCACGCGGGGAGCCGCCGAACTCAATATAGTCCTTGATTTCCTGCAGGTTGTACTTCTCCGGATAGCGCGTAGCGAAGACGATGTCCGTGATGTACTGCTCGATCTTCTCGTCGAGATACACCTGACGCACGACATCGCGTGCCTCGATGATATCTTTCGTGGTGAGGATGGCCTTGACGGCTGTACGCGCACCGCTGATATTCTGACGGATGATCTTCTTCTCCTCGTCGAGCTTCGGGTAGTCGATGACCACCTTCAGCATGAAACGGTCCACCTGCGCCTCGGGCAGCGGATAGGTACCCTCCTGCTCGATGGGGTTCTGGGTTGCCAGCACCAGGAAGGGCGACGGCAGCTGGAAGGTCTGCTTGCCGATGGTCACCTCGCGCTCCTGCATGGCTTCGAGCAGCGCGCTCTGAACCTTGGCGGGCGCACGGTTGATCTCGTCGGCCAGCACGAAGTTAGCGAAGACGGGGCCCTGCTCCACCATGAACTTCTCATCCTTCTGGGAGTAGATCATCGTACCGGTCACATCGGCGGGCAGCAGGTCAGGGGTAAACTGAATGCGGCTGAACTTGGCATCGATGAGCTGTGCCAAGGTCTTGATAGCGAGTGTCTTGGCCAAACCAGGCACACCTTCGAGGAGGACGTGGCCGTCAGAGAGCAAGCCGATGAGAAGGGATTCTACGAGATGACGCTGACCGACAATTGTCTGGTCCATGCCCGTCATCAGATTGGTGACGAAAGCGCTCTGACGCTCAATCAAGTCATTCAGAGCGCGAATGTCTATTGATTCTGCCATAATAATTTTATGTTTCTGATATGATTTTTAGATGGTTATCAATTATTGGTTCTTGGCGGCTTCCGCTACCTCGATGGGTGTCAAGCCGGTTTTCTTGTCCTTGAGTTCAGGAATGCGCAGCTCCATGTCAAGGGGCACAATGTCCGGATTCGTGATGCCGTTCATCGTGCAGATGTAGGTATAGAGGTTCTTGTCCTTGTAGTACTTGAGCGCCATGTTCAGCAAGGTCTTGCCGGCGGTCATCTTCTCTGTGCCGAGCTCGCCGACGATCAGGTAGTCACCGTCCTCCTGCTGCGGGTAGTCCTTCGCTGCGGCCACAGCTGCTGCACCCTGAGGAGCTTCTACGGCCACGGTGTCTGCGGGCGCTGCGGGTGTCTCCTCGACAATCTCCGTCTGAGGCTCGTCGCAGGTGAACTCCGGCAGCTCAACGGGGTGCCAATAGTAAGCGATGCAATAGCCCAGGAGCAGGAATACGCAAGCGGTCAACAGCCACAGCCAGCAATGGCAACGGCAAGGCTTCTCACAAGCAGGAGCCGGCGTTGCAGGTGCCTCAGCCTTGGGAGCTTCGGGCTTGGGAGCTTCGGGCTTGGGAGCTTCAACTTTAGGAGTTTCAACTTTAGCAGCCTCTGGCTTGGGGGCTTCGGGCTTGAGAGTCTCTGCCTTGGGGGCTTCCACCTTGGGTTCCTCTACAACGGGAGCCTCTACTACGGGCTCTTCTGCTACAGGTGCTTCGGCTACAGGTGCTTCGGCAGCGGGTGCCTCAGTGGAAGCAGCATCCCAGAGTTTTTCCATTTCCTTCGTGTCGGTACCCTCGTTGAGGATGACCGTCTGGAAGGCTACAAAGGGCTTGTTGACGGCATCGCGCAGACCGGCGTCGGGCGTGAAGCTGACCTTGGTGTGCGAGGCGATTTCAAAACGCTCACCTGTGCTCACGTTGACGCTCTCACGTGCATCGATATCAACGACCTTAAAGGTGCCAAAACCCTTAATCTTCACTAAGTTGTCATGTACCAATCCTTCTTCGACAACCTCAAAGAAAGAACGTACGAAATCCTCGCAATAACGACGGGGAAGGCTACCACGACGAGCCAAAGCGCTGGCCAAGTCGGCAGGGGTCAATCTCTGGTCATTCATGACTCACCTCCTTTCTGTGTACGTTCGCGGAGTGCAGGATAAGCCTTGAAGTTCAGCACCAATTTGGGTGGCACCAGCATACGCTGTCCGCTAGAAGGATTAACGACTACACGTTCGAGCTTTTTCTTCACCTCGAACTGTCCGAAATTCTGAACAGTCAGCGTGCTGCCATTCTCAAACTGCGACGACAACTCGGCCACCAACAGGTTGACCATCTTCTGCGCGTCGCGCTGCAAGAGGCTCTCTTTCTGAGAGAGCGCAGCAATAAATTCCTTGTTATTCATGTGAGATATATGTAAATGATTCAATATATTCTGCATAGAGGTCAAAGTCATCGGAAGACGTGATGCGGACATCATAGAAAGCGCCGATTTCCAATGACTTATCATTCACAGGGATGAGAACCTCAGGATCTACTTCCGGCGAATCAAACTGCGTGCGACCGACGTAATAGTCGCCTTCGATGCGGTCGATGATGACACGCTGCACAGTGCCCACCTTCGACTCCTGAATCTCGCCGGAGATGCGTTGCTGCAGGCGCATGAGCTTGGAGAGGCGCGCCTGCTTGACATCATCAGGAATATCGTCAGCATAGTGCTCTGCGCTATAGGTCCCTTCCTCCTCGCTGTAGGCAAAGGCGCCCATACGCTCGAAGCGAGCCCAGCGCACGAAGTCAAGGAGCTCGTCGAAGCCTTCTTCCGTCTCACCCGGGTGCCCCACCATCAAGGTGGTACGCAGGTGGATGTCTGGCACTTCACGACGGATACGCTCCACGAAAGCATAGGTCTCTTCCTTCGTGATATGGCGCCGCATGGCCGTGAGCACGGGGTCTGCGATGTGCTGCAGGGCGATGTCCAGATAGCGACAGATATTGGGATGACGATTGATGACCGGCAGCAGCTCCCAAGGGAAATCCGTAGGATAGGCGTAGTGCAGACGAATCCACTCAACGCCCTCAATGTCAGCCATCTGGTCGATAAGTTCAGCTATGGCACGACGATGGTAGAGGTCGATGCCGTAGAACGTCAGTTCCTGGGCGATGACATTGAACTCCTTCACGCCCAGCGCCACCAGCTGCCGCACTTCCTCCAGAATCTCTTCCATCGGACGGCTGACATGGGCGCCCGTGATAATCGGGATGGCGCAATAGGAGCAATGGCGGTTGCAACCTTCGGAAATCTTGATGTAGGCGTAATGCGAGGGAGTGGTGATGATGCGGCTGGGCTTCAAGTTCTCGTCCCACGCCTTACCCAGATCGGTCAGCAGCTGGGGCCAGTCGAACTTTCCATACCAGCCATCGACCTCGGGAATCTCCGCCTGGAGTTCCGCAAGATAGCGCTGAGAGAGGCAACCCATCACAAAGAGCTTTTTCAGTGTGCCTTCAGCCTTGCGCTGTCCCTGTTCCAGAATGACATTGATGCTCTCCTCCTTGGCATCACCGATGAAGCCACAGGTGTTGACGACACAGATGTCGCCCTTAGCCACCTCGGGATCATGGGCTACGGTGTAACCTGCCTGACGCAGCTGTGCCATCAGGCGCTCGCTGTCCACGAGGTTCTTGGAGCAACCCAGGGAGATGAAGTCTATAGACCCACCCCCCTGCCCCTCCCTTGTATGGAGGGGAGTAGAATGTTTTGCTATAGAAGAGCTAATCGCCATTATTTATAATCTTATAGAATCTCAAATCTTGAAGGTGACCACTCCCTCCCTACCGCTCGGCCCAAAGGGACGCTTGACCTTTCAAGAAGGGAGGGTGAGGGGTGGGTCTGTTATTCTCCAAACAGGCTATCTACGAACTCTTTTCTGTTGAATGGCTGCAGGTCTTCCATACCCTCGCCGAGACCGATATAGCGGACGGGAATCTTGAACTGGTCGGAGATACCGAGCACTACCCCACCCTTGGCTGTTCCGTCGAGCTTGGTGATGGCCATCGAGGTGACATCGGTGGCAGCAGTGAACTGCTTGGCCTGCTCGAAAGCGTTCTGACCTGTGGAACCGTCGAGAACGAGCATCACATCGTGAGGGGCATCAGGCACGACCTTCTGCATCACACGCTTGATTTTCGAGAGCTCGTCCATCAATCCTTTCTTGTTATGCAGACGACCTGCGGTGTCAATCAGCACGACATCGATATCATTGGCAACTGCGCTTGACAGCGTGTCGAAGGCTACGCTGGCAGGATCGCTGCCCATCTGCTGCTTCACCACGGGGACACCAACGCGCTCGCCCCAGATGGCTATCTGCTCCACGGCAGCAGCACGGAACGTGTCGGCAGCGCCCAACATCACCTTCAGGCCTGCCTGCTTGAACTGCCAGGCGAGCTTGCCGATGGTGGTGGTCTTGCCAACGCCATTCACGCCGACAACCATCACCACATAGGGCTTCTTACCCTCGGGTATCTGGTAGCCTTCGGTGTCGGTGGTGTTGTTTTCTGTCAGCAGAGCGGCAATCTCATCGCGAAGGATGCCGTTGAGCTCGCTGGTGCTGACATACTTATCGCGTGCCACACGCTCTTCAATGCGTTTGATGATGTTCAGCGTTGTATCGACGCCCACATCAGAGGTCACGAGGACTTCCTCGAGGTCGTCGAGCACATCGTCATCAACCTTGCTTTTGCCGGCGACGGCACGTGTCAGTTTGCCGAAGAAACTCTCCTTGGTCTTCTCGAGACCCTTGTCGAGTGTTTCCTTCTGTTGTTCCTTATTCTTGGAGAAAAAATTGAAGAATCCCATGGTGTATTGCGTTTACGGGTGCAAAGATACAACTTTGTTCCTAAAGGAACAAGTCTTTCAGAAAGATTAAGATTATTAAACACCATTAAAACAACAAGAGGGAAGCCCAAAATGGGCATCCCTCTGTGTGGTCAGTTAGGATGAAACACTTACTTGACCTTGGCAACGATTGCCTGGAAAGCCTCGAAGTGGTTCATGGCCAGGTCGGCGAGCACCTTGCGGTTGATCTCGACACCTGCCTTGTGCAGAGCACCCATCAGCTGGCTGTAGCTCATGCCCTCCATGCGGGCAGCAGCGTTGATACGCTGAATCCAGAGAGCACGGAAGCTGCGCTTCTTGTTCTTACGGTCGCGATAAGCATAGGTCAGGCCCTTCTCCCAAGTGTTCTTGGCAACGGTCCAGACGTTCTTGCGGGCACCATAGTAGCCGCGGGTGAGCTTCAGGATTCTCTTTCTTTTTGCACGTGAAGCAACGTGATTAACTGATCTTGGCATAATTTTGTTTGTTTTTTGAACGTAAGCGGATTCTCGATTGATGATTGTTGATTGATGATTGATAAAAATCCCTCATCTTTAATCCTTAATCCTTAATCTTTAATCTCTTAACGGCTTAAACGTTCGGTTTGACTTTGGGTGATTTCCGAAGAAATACTTGATTAACTCGTTTCTGAAAAAGATTAGCGAAGAAGGAGGAGTTCGCGAACTTGCTTGCGGTTGGCCGTCACGACCAGGTCGCTGTGCTGCAGATTGCGCTTCTGCTTCTTGGTTTTCTTCGTCAGGATGTGGCTGTGATAAGCGTGGTGACGCTTAATCTTACCCGTTCCGGTGAGCGTAAAACGCTTCTTGGCGCCGGAATTAGTCTTTACTTTTGGCATTTTTTTGTTTGTTTAATTTGTTATTATTAACGGCGTGGCAACGCATATACCGGGCGCAGCGCACTACCTTTTTCTCGTTACTGTTCCTCACGGCTCTCCGTGAGGTTTATCATCAATCATCCCAGTTCTCGCCTTCCACCTTGGGCCCCGTGTATTCCTTGGGTGCCTTCTGCTGCGGTTTCTTGCGCACGGGCTCCTCTATCGGACGTTCTTCCTCATCCTCGAAGTCTTCATCCTCCAGCGGGCCTTCCACAGCCGGCTTCTTGGGTGTCACCTTCTTGGGAGCGATGAACATAATCATGCGCTTACCCTCCAGAACAGGCATGGACTCCACTTTTCCATACTCCTCCAAGTCTTGTGCAAAGCGGAGGAGAAGAACCTCGCCCTGTTCTTTGAACAGGATGCTGCGGCCGCGGAAGAAGACATAAGCCTTCACCTTGTCGCCGTCAGCGAGGAAGCCCATAGCGTGCTTGAGCTTGAAGTTGTAGTCGTGGTCATCAGTCTGCGGTCCGAAGCGAATCTCCTTCACGTCGATCTTCACCTGCTTGGCCTTCATCTCCTTCTGACGCTTCTTCTGCTGGTAGATGAATTTGGAGTAGTCGATGAGTCGGCACACAGGAGGCTCCGCGTTTGGCGAGATCTCCACGAGGTCAACGCCCTTCTGTTCAGCGATGTGCAGAGCATCACGGGTACTCAGAATCTGTGATTCAATGTCATCTCCGACAATGCGAACCTCACGAGCACGAATCTGCTCGTTGACGCGATACTGGCTTTTGAGATTGTCTTTCTTCATTCAAGTCGCCCTTCGGCGAAATATTTAAGTTGGTTGATTTGCGGGCGCAAAATTAGTATTTTTCTGTCATACTGCGCACTTCATCGTTGATTTTCTTTGCAAAATCCTCGATTTTCATGCTTCCTTGGTCACCCTGACCCTGTCTTCTTACGCTCACAAGGCCATCAGCCTCTTCTTTTTCACCCACGATGAGCAGATACGGGATGTGCTTCATCTCGTTGTCGCGAATCTTGCGACCAATCTTCTCGGCACGGTCGTCGAGGATGGTGCGGACATCGTTCTGTTCCAGGACTTCCTGGACATGCTGTGCGTAGTCGTTGTATTTCTCGGAGATGGGCAGGATGGCCACCTGGTCCGGCGTGAGCCACAGGGGGAAGTGACCTGCGGTGTGCTCGATGAGCACAGCCACAAAGCGTTCCATCGAACCGAAGGGAGCACGGTGAATCATCACCGGACGGTGCTTCTGGTTGTCCTCACCCGTGTATTCCAGCTGGAAGCGCTCGGGCAGGTTGTAGTCCACCTGGATGGTACCCAGCTGCCAACGGCGGCCCAGGGCATCCTTCACCATGAAGTCGAGCTTGGGACCATAGAACGCAGCCTCGCCGAGTTCCGTACGGGTCTTCAGGCCCTTCTCCTCGCAAGCCTCGATGATGGCCTTCTCAGCAGCTTCCCACACCTCGTCGGAGCCGATATACTTCTCCTTGTTGTTGGGGTCGCGTAGGCTGATCTGAGCCTCGAAGTTGTTGAAGTCCAGTGCGCCGAAGATAATCTGGATAATCTCCATCACACGGATGAACTCCTCCTTCACCTGGTCGGGACGGCAGTAGAGGTGCGCATCGTCTTGAGTAAAGGAACGCACGCGCGTGAGGCCGTGGAGCTCGCCGCTCTGCTCATAGCGATAGACAGTGCCGAACTCAGCCAGGCGCAAGGGAAGGTCCTTATAGCTGCGGGGCTTCGAGGCGAAGATCTCGCAGTGGTGGGGGCAGTTCATGGGTTTCAGCAGGTACTCCTCGCCCTCCTCGGGAGTGTGGATGGGCTGGAAGCTGTCCTTGCCGTAGTGGTCCCAGTGGCCGCTGGTCACATAGAGGTTCTTACCACCGATATGCGGTGTGATGACCTGCTGGTAGCCGTAGCGCTTCTGAATCTTCTTCAGCATATCCTCCAGGCGCAGGCGCAGTGCCGTGCCCTTCGGGAGCCAGATGGGAAGACCCTTACCCACACGGTCGGAGAACATGAACAGCTCCATCTCCTTGCCGATCTTGCGGTGGTCGCGCTTCTTGGCTTCTTCCATGAGCGTGATATACTCGTCGAGCAGCTTCTTCTTGGGGAAGGTGATACCGTAGATACGTGTCATCTGCGGGCGCTTCTCGTCGCCACGCCAGTAGGCGGAGCTCACGGCCGTGATCTTCACGGCTTTGATGGGAGCGGTGTTCACGAGGTGAGGACCACGGCAGAGGTCTGTGAAGGCGCCCTGTGTGTAGGTGGTGATGTGACCGTCTTCGAGGTCTGCGATGAGCTCGTTCTTGTAAGTCTGACCCTTGTCGCCGAAGAACTTCAGTGCATCGGCCTTGGCAATATCCTTGCGAACCAGCGCTTCCTTGCGCTGCACGAGCTCCATCATCTTCTTCTCGATAGCCTCGAAGTCAGCTTCGCGGATGACAGTGCCCTCGGGCGGCATCACATCGTAGTAGAAGCCGCGCTCAATGGCAGGACCTATACCGAACTGCGTGCCAGGGTACAACTCTTGCAGCGCTTCGGCCATCAGGTGAGCACTGGTATGCCAGAAGGCATGTTTGCCCTCTTCGTCGTCCCATTTGTACAGCACCAGCTCTGCATCCTCGGTGATAGGGCGGTTCAATTCCACCGTCTCACCATTGACGCCGCATGCTAACACATCGGCAGCTAAACGGGGTGAAATACTCTCTGCTATCTCATAACCCGTCACACCTGCCTCACGCTGGAGGACAGAGCCATCGGGAAGTGTGATTTTAATCATAGGTAGTATATTTCTTTTGATATAATCTCGCGGTATGTGAGTCTTTATTCACAAAGACGGGCGCAAAATTACAGTTTTTTTTTCATACCACCGCACAAAATCCTTAAAAATCTGTCCTACAGGGCCATTTTTCACTAAAATGTAGAAACGAGACCTATGCCAAGGAGGTAAGAGCGCTCTCATCAATGCTCTTAAGGCCATTCGCCACGATGACAGAGGCAGCCTTCTCGTTGTTATCAGTTCGGAAGATGAGAATGCCCTTGCCATGCAAGAGGAAAGAATACATATAGGCTATACTGATTCCTGCCTCGCTGAAGATTTTCACGGCATCGGCTGCACGACCAGGCTGATCGTCAATCTCCACCGCAAAGACATCACTCAGAGCCACCGCAATGTTTGCATTCTTCAGTTCCTCGCATGCACGCATGGGTTCGCTGCAGATAAGACGGTATATGCCATACTCAGCAGTATCAGCGATGGTTGATGCTATAATCTGAATTTTAGCCTCCTTCAGGGCATTAAGAACCTTGATGAGTGTACCAGAACGGTTCTCTATAAAAATGGATAGCTGATGAATTGTCATGACTACGACTTGTTTAATGTTTATAATTTTACATTTACTGATATACCTTTCTCTTGTCAACCACGCGTACTGCCTTACCCTCACTAACAGGGAGAGAGCCCTTGGGAACAAGACGTACAATGGGTTTCAGCAAGATCTCGTCGCCCAAGCGATGACGGATTTCCTTTGACAGGAGCTGCATAGCATTGTAGTCATCGGTGGGCTCGCGGAGTTCCACTTCGACAATCATCTGATCGTTGTTATTCTCCGTGACAAGTGTGATAAGGTAATTCGTTCCGACCTCGGGGAACTGCATCAGGATCTTCTCAATCTGAATGGGGAAGATATTGACACCACGCAGCACGATCATATCATCGCTGCGACCTTTCATGCGATCAATGCGAACATGATTGCGGCCACAGGGACATGTGCGTCCCAAGACACGGGTAAGGTCTCGAGTACGATAGCGCAGCAGCGGCATAGCCTCGCGACAGAGCGTCGTCAGCACCAGTTCGCCGACTTCGCCGTCGGGCACAGGCTCCAGCGTCTCGGGATTGACAATCTCCACGATGTAGTAGTCTTCCCAGAAGTGGAGACCGTTTTGTTCAGGGCATTCAAAGCCCACGCCCGGGCCGCACATCTCACTCATGCCGAATGAGTTGTAAGCCTTCACGCCCATCATCTCCTCGATGCGCTTGCGCTG
>Ga0310697_10007275_pt1 | contig 10450 bp, 9 predicted proteins | sample 172DNAGHGlowgp2_FD_203883 | JGI IMG/M metagenome (GOLD analysis project Ga0310697, IMG submission 203883) | Sheep rumen microbial communities from Palmerston North, Manawatu-Wanganui, New Zealand - 1728 DNA GHGlow gp2 (v2) (version 2) | ecosystem: Host-associated > Mammals > Digestive system >...
GTGGTCTGTGTGGTGCCGGTGGTCTGTGTGGTGGTGCCTTGTCCGCCCGTCAGCACATCGTTAAGCACGGCCGTGCCTACGTTGTTCATTGTTGTACCGCAACTGCTCAGTGCCAGCACGGCAGTTGCCACAATCATGAGTTGTCTTGTTTTCATTGTCTTGTTGTTGTTTAATTTGTTGATGATAAAAGGTATTTCTGTTGTATCTTTTTTGCCTTGTCTTTCAGATAGTCGATAAACGACGGCGGGCCTATAACCTCGATATCTTCGTAGAGACCCAGCACGAAACGACCGATGCCGATGAACGAGCATACGGGCAGGCCGGCCTGCCAGTGGTCGGCATCGGTCTGTGAGATATAGCGCTCGGAACGGGGATATTCCTCGCGCAACACCAGTGCCGACAGGCGCCCCATGCGGAGGGTCACGGTGGTCTGCTCCTCGCTGCTGAACATGAACACATCGGTGAACATCTGGCGGTGATGGCGCTCGTTGGTCCAGAGCAGGTCGAGCAGTTGCACCTCTTGTATGCGCGACAGTTTGAAGGTCTTGTTCATGTGCGACGACAGTTCGTAGCAGCGTATCTCCTGGTTGCCGTTCATGAAGAGGAAGGGTTCTACCAGACGGTTGCTCACCGTGTTGCTGTGGGGCGACGAATAGCCGCTGAGCACCACGGTGCGGTGCTGCTTGATGGCCTCGTAGAGGGCGGAGGCATTGCGGCCCACCTGCTCGCGCAGTTCCACGTTGTCGACGATGTCGAGGTCATAGAGTTTGTCCAGTTTCTGAATGAGGCGCTGCACCTGCGGTCCGCTGTCGCCCGTCTGGTTCAGTATGCGGCGCATGAGGATGGCCTCTTCCTCGGTGAAATGGACGGCGGCATCGAGTTTGCGGAACCATGGCGAGTCCTTGCGTATGCGGTAGTAGGGTCTGTTGTTCTCGACCAGAAAACCGGCATCGCGGAAGAACTCGAGATAGTAGTACAGGTTGCGCCGCGAGATGTTCATGCGGCTGCATATCTCGGGCACGGTGTAGTTGTGGTTCTCTATCAAGAGCAGCAACAGCCGTAGTTCGCGTTCCAGTTTGTCGTGGCGCATGGCGCTTTGCTAATGAATGGTGTATAGTGAATAGTAAACGGTGAATAGTTGATGTCAGTCGGCGAAGGGAAGGGTGAGTTGGCCGTCGCCCAGCAGGTTGTAACTCATGCGGTGATAGGGCGTGGTGCCATAAAGGCGGATGGCCTCGCGGTGCTTGCGGGTGGGGTAGCCTTTGTTCTGCCGCCAGTCGTATTGCGGATACTGCCCGGCCAACTGGTTCATATAGTCGTCGCGGTAGGTCTTGGCGAGAATAGAGGCGGCCGCGATGCTGAGATACTTGCCGTCGCCCTTGACAATGGTGGTGTGGGGAAGGGCTATGGGGTTACGATTCATGGTTATGGGTTCATGGTCCATGGTTATGGGTTCATGGTAGGGCTTGAAGCGGTTGCCGTCGACAATGATGGCCTCGGGGCGCACCTTTAACTGGTCCAGCGCGCGGTGCATGGCCAGTATCGAGGCGTTTAATATATTAATATGGTCTATCTCTTCGGGTGTGACGATGCCCACGGCCCATGCCACGGCGTCGCGCTCAATGATGGTGCGCAACTCGTAGCGCCGCTTCTCGGTGAGTTGCTTCGAGTCGTTGAGCAGGTCGTTGTGGTAGTCGGGCGGCAGAATGACAGCGGCCGCATAGACGCTGCCGGCCAGACAGCCGCGACCGGCCTCGTCGCATCCGGCCTCTACCAGTCCTTTGTAAAAATGACTTTCCAACATAAGAGAATCGTTTGGTTGTGGATGCAAAAGTACAAAAAAAACTTAAAATGCCGCGTTTTTAACACAAAAAGTTTCGTTTGTGAACTTTTTGTGCACTCGCAAACCCTTATTTTGCACCCAGAAACGAAATCATAAACAAAAAAAACGACTGATGATGAATAACGAAATGACAATGACTGCAAGCGGCGTGAAGACTGCACAGGTAATGAAAATGGTGGCTATGGCCATTAACCGTCCGTTGAACGTGCTGAGCCTGTATTATGGCAATGTGCTGGGAAGAAAAATGAGCATCAAGCAGACGCTGTGCCTGCTCAATGCTCAAGTGGCTTTTATCATGGCAGTGTTTCCTGCCTGTTCGCTGTTTCTGCGCGTGCTGTTTGTGGTCTGGCTGGTGACGGCCGTGATGAAGTGCCGCGAGATGCTCAGAACATCGTGCTGACCCGCTTGATGCCGGCCACCAGTGCATCGATTTCCTCTGTCGTGTTGTAGAGGGCAAACGAGGCGCGCACGGTGCCGGTGACACCCAGACGCTGCATGAGCGGATGGGCACAGTGATGGCCTGTGCGTACGGCAATGCCCAGTTGGTCGAGCAGGGTGCCCATGTCGAGGTGATGGATGTTTCCCACGAGGAACGACACCACGGCGTCTTTGAGGTGAGGGGCCGGCCCGAAGATTCTCATGCCGTCGACGGCCTGCATCTGCTGCATGCAATAGCGGGTGAGTTCCTGTTCATGGGCCTGGATGTTTTCAAGTCCAAGGGACTGCATATAGTCGATGGCGGTGGCCAGACCGTGGGTGGCCACAAAGTCGGGCGTGCCGGCCTCGAACTTCAACGGCAGTTGCTCGAAGGTGGTCTTTTCCCATGTCACCTTGTCAATCATTTCGCCACCTCCTTGATAAGGTGGCATTTTCTCCAGCCATTTTTCTTTTCCGTAGAGCACGCCGATGCCAGTGGGACCGTACATCTTATGGCCGCTGAAGGCAAGGAAGTCGCAATCCATGGCCTGCACATCGATGGCCATGTGGGGTGCGCTCTGTGCTGCATCGACCATGACGGGTATGCCATGCTGGTGTGCCAGGCGGATGATGTCGGCCACGGGGTTGACCGTGCCCAGCACGTTGCTCACATGGGCCACGCTCACCAACTTGGTTTTCTCGGTCAGGTAGGTTGCGATGTCATCGCCACAAACAAGGCGGCCGTCGTCGGTAATGGGCAGATGTTTTACGACAATGCCTCGCTTTGCCGCCTGCAACTGCCATGGCACAATGTTGGAGTGGTGCTCCATGTCGGTGACAAGCACTTCGTCGCCTGCTTTCATGAAGGCTTCGCAGAACGAGGCGGCCACAAGATTGATGGACTCGGTGGTGCCACGTGTGAAGATGACCTCTTCCGTCTTTTCCGCGTTGATGAAAGCCCGCACCTTTTCGCGGGCAGCCTCGTGCAGGTCGGTGGCCTGCTGCGACAGGTAGTGCACGCCGCGGTGCACGTTGGCATTGACATTAAGATACTCCTCGCGCATGGCATCGAGCACGCAGAGCGGTTTCTGCGTGGTGGCGGCATTGTCCAGATAGACCAGCGGACGGCCATGCACCTGGCGGCTCAGTATAGGGAAATCGGCCCTTACCTTATTTATATCGTACATCTTTTCTTCTCTCCCCCTTTCCTCTTACTTACACAGTTTGCAACCTTTGCATTTGTTGAGTTCGCCACGGAAGCGTTTTTCCACGAGATAGTGCAGACGGTCGCGCAGCGGTGCGAGTTGCATCTTGTCGATGACCTCGTTGATGAAGGCATTCTGCAGCAGCACCTTGGCTTCGTTGCGCGAAATGCCTCGTTGCTGCATGTAGAAGAGGGCGGCATCGTTGAGTTGTCCCACCGTGGAGCCATGGGCACACTTCACATCGTCGGCGTAGATCTCGAGCATGGGCTGTGTGTACATGTGTGCCTCGTGGGTGGCCGTAAGGTTCTGGTTGGTCATCTGCGAGGTGGTCTTCTGGGCTCCGTGCTCCACCAGCACGCGGCCTGCGAATGCACCCGTGGCCTGCTCGTCGAGCACATACTTATAGAGTTCGCTGGAAGTGCAGTGAGACACGCGGTGTGTGATGAGCGTGTTGTTGTCTACATGCTGCTGCTTGTCGGCAATGACACAGCCATAGCACTGGCACTCTGCACCCTCGCCCGACAAGGTGAGGTCGAGACGGTTGCGGGTTGTGCCGTTATGCAGGGTGATGACATTATGGTTGACGCGGCTATTGGCCTGCTGGTCGATATAGACATTGCTCACACGGACATTCTTGTGATGGGTCTCCTCCAGACAGTAGAGGTCCAGCGAGGCATTCTCGCCGACATAGGACTCAATGACCTGGGTGGTCAGGAAACGGCGGTCGTCGGCAGCATGGTCGCAAAACAGCATTTTTATCTCTGCTCCCGCCTCCACTACAATCAGCACACGGCGGTTGACCATCAGGTCGACGTCGGCACGCAGGATGTTGATGACCTGAACGGCACGGTCGACCTTGACATTCTTGGGCACATAGACAAAGAGTCCGTCCTGTGCCAGCATGGTGTTGAGGGCAGTGACGGCATCGTCGCCAGTCTTGGCCAGTTTGGCGTAGTACTTGCTTACCAGTTCGGGGTAATCGCACAGAGAGCCGATGATGACGCCTTCGGGGAGATGACCGTGTGGGGCTTCACCCCTAAAGAAAGCATCGTTGACCGTGAAATAGAGACTCGTTGAGAGGTTGGGCACATCGCAACGGAAGGCCTCATAGGGATTGACGGGTATCTGCAGACGGTTCAGGTTGACGCCATAGTCGGGTGCAAAGAGTTTCTGCATGTCGGTGTACTTGTATCGCTCCACCTTCTTTGATGGAAAGCCTTGGGCCTTGAAATCTTCAAAGGCCTGATCGCGCACAGCGTTCATCGGCTCTGGGGCATGCTTGATAATCATCTCGCGTGCCTGCTCGTACAATTCAATATATTGTTGTTCGCTACCCATTACTCTTCTCCTATTTCTTCCTTAATCCAGTCGTAGCCATGCTCCTGAATGTCAACGGCCAGTTCGGGACCGCCAGTCTTCACGATGCGGCCTTTATAGAGCACATGTACGAATTGCGGGCGAATCATCTCGAGCAAGCGGTCGTAGTGGGTGATGACGATGCACGAGGTGTCGGGGGTTTGTAGTTTGTTGACACCCTCGGCCACGATACGCATGGCATCGACATCAAGGCCGGAGTCGGTCTCGTCGAGGATGCTTAACTTAGGTTCGAGCATGGCCATCTGGAAGATCTCGTTGCGCTTCTTCTCGCCGCCGCTGAAACCTTCGTTTACCGAGCGGTTGGCCAACTTGGAATCCAACTCCACCACCTTGCGCTTCTCGCGCATCAGTTTCAGAAACTCGGCTGCATTCATGGGCTCCAAGCCCTGCGCCTTGCGCTTCTCGTTGATGGCAGCCTTCATGAAGTTGGTCATTGACACGCCAGGAATCTCAACGGGATACTGAAACGACAGGAACAGGCCTTCGTGTGCCCGTTCCTCGGGCTTCATCTCCAACAGATTCTTGCCATTAAAGAATGCCTCGCCTTCTGTCACCTCATAGAGCGGATTGCCTACGAGCACGGCACTGAGCGTTGATTTTCCGGAGCCGTTGGGCCCCATGATGGCATGGGTCTCGCCATCGTTAATCACCAGATTAATGCCTTTTAATATTTCCTTGTCGCCAATCTTGGCATGCAGGTTGCGTACTTCTAACATTTCTCTTTTATATTAATTTGCCTGCAAAGTTACGAAAAAACGAGTGAAATGCAAAAGGAAAAGCGCGCATTTTCTTTTCATTTGAAAAAACGGGAGCAGAACAAAAGATTTTCACTTTTTATTTGTAACTTTGCAGGCGAAACTATAACTATTGCGGATATGAAAAGATCTTTATTGCTATTGGCTGCAGTGGCTTGCATGGGCACCATGAGCGCACAGAGCATCGACTTTAATAAATCGGGACAGGACAAGACAGAGACTGGCTACACATCGTGGATGGTGGGTACGGAGACGGCTATCCAGAAAACCATTGATGGCATCACCTTCAATATTACTCGTGAGGATGGGTCGGCCGGACTCTATGTCTATGGAGAGTGGTGGAAAGACGGTGTCAACAAATACTCCAAACTGCTGACCAGCGACGGCATCACCATCGCGGGCAAGGAGGGCGATGAGAAATACACGCTGCGCAGCGGTTATGTGGCCATGAAGATTACCATCAGTGGCCTGTCGGCTGGCAGCCACTCGCTCTTGGCTTATCATAACAACCCTGCAGGCTTCAATGGCGCCCCCCTGAAGGTCATGGTCAATGGTACGACACTGCTGGAGAATGTGCAGCAGACCAATCGTGCCTTGTCGACAACAGAAAGCGGACAGTCGTATGTGAAGTTCGAGGCAACGGAAGGACAGCCGGTGACGGTCATCTATCAGACCGTTCCAGACCCTGGTGTGGACTATACGCAGGGGTATAACACCACCTCGCTCTTTGTCAATGCACTGGTGCTGGACCGTCCCAACCCGCTGACCACGGCCAGCACCCCCGTGCCGGAGAATACCGACGAGCATGCTAACTATGACGACGGTAAGGTGACGCTGCAGTGGGCACCTGCCGCCTTGGCCGTAAAGCACCACGTGTATATGGGCACGGCGAAGGATGCCATGGCTCTGGTGGGCACCACCACGGAATGTACATTGGAACAGAGGAACCTGAACTTCCTGTCTACTTATTATTGGCGTGTGGACGAGGAAGATAAAGACGGACATGTCTATGAAGGCGATACGTGGCAATTCCGTCCGCGCCGGCTGGCATTTCCCGATGCTGAGGGCTACGGTCGCTTTGCCATTGGAGGCCGTGGCGGTGCGGTGTATCATGTCACCTCGCTCGATGATGATGTAGACAATCCGCAGCCAGGTACCTTCCGCTATGGCATTACCAAAGCGCAGGGCCCGCGTACCATTGTGTTTGATGTGGCTGGTGTCATCTATCTGAAGGGACGCCTCACCTGCTCGGACAAGTATGTTACCATAGCGGGACAGACGGCTCCCGGTCGGGGCATCATGCTGCGCGGCGCGCCCTTTGGCATGGCCAGCGATGGCATTACGCGCTTCCTGCGTATGCGCCGCGGACATATATTGGATGATGCTGATGCTAAGCGCGGTCTTGACGGTTTGGGCATGACCGGCAACGACCATAGCATCATGGACCACTGCTCTATCTCATGGACTATTGACGAGGGCTTTTCTTCGCGTGGCGCGAAGAATATCACCCTGCAGCGCACGCTTATAAGTGAGGCTTTGAACGTGGCGGGACATCCTAACTATTCCGCAGGAACGGCTCACGGCTATGCGGCTACCATCGGCGGCGGTGAGAACGGTGGACTGGGTTCGTCGTTCCATCATAACCTGTTGGCACACAATGAGGGCCGTAACTGGAGTATGAGCGGTGGACTGGACGGTGCCGGCTCGTATGACGGTCATCACGATATGTTTAATAACGTGTGCTATAACTGGGGCGGGCGCGCCACTGACGGCGGTACCCATGAGGGACAGTTTGTGAACAACTACTATAAGATGGGACCGGCCACCACGAAGACCATTATCATGGAGGCCACGCTCGAGGGACCGCACCCTGGCACGCAGAGTTACTATGTAAACGGTAATATCCGTGAAAACCGCGACGGAAGCAAGACGCAGGATGCCGAGGGTGTGACTTATGAGAAGAAGGTGAAGGCTGTTCATGAACAGCAGTGGGATGTGTTTGTAAACCAGCCTTTCTTCCCGTCGTATGCTACGATAGAGAAAGCAGAAGATGCCTTCCAGAGCGTGCTGAGCGATGTGGGTTGTAACCAGCCCGCACTGGATAACCATGATGAGCGCATGGTGAGCGAGACGCTCAAGGGCACCACAACGACCAAAGGCAGCAAGAGCAACAAGCAGGGACTCATTGACCATGAAGACGATGCAGAGGGCTATGCCGGACTGAACATCTTCTATAGTGTGCGTCCAGAAGACTGGGACACTGACCAGGATGGCATTCCTGACTGGTTTGAGAAGGTGGTGGGTACTAATGTCAACACCGTCACTAACAACGATGACCGCGATGGCGATGGCTATACTGACCTGGAGGAATATCTGAACTGGCTTGCAGCACCCCATTTCCTTATCAATACTGACACGGAGACAACCATTGACCTGCGCCCCTATTTCGCAGGCTTTGAGACCTTCAACGTGGTGGACGACGGCTTGCACCCAACAGACGGCTTCGAGTGGAACTTCAACGGCACATCGCTTGTCGTAAAGGATGCCGTCGGACAACGGCTGTATCGCCTAAACATTACTGTGAAGAACCCGCAGACAGACTATGAAATGACGCGGCAGTTCAACTTCTGTGCAAGCGATGAGGCCGTGGAAATGGGCATGGGCTCGCTGCAGGCAAATGGCGATATCGTCAGGTCGGGGGCCTGCTACGACCTTCAGGGCCGTAGGCTGGCTGCTCCCAAACATGGCATCAACGTGCAGCAGGGGTATAAATTCGTAGTAAGATGAATGAGATGTCGGTGGCGCTGAACGACCTCAGCATTGGCTATAAGACCAGTCGTGGCATCAGAACGGTGGCAAGTGGTATCACTGCTGGCATAGAACGTGGGCGGCTTACTTGCCTGCTGGGCGAGAACGGCGTGGGCAAAAGTACACTTCTGCGCACGCTTTCTGCCTTCCAGCCACCATTGTCGGGGTCTATTTGTGTCGATGGCGAGCCTTTGTCGGCTTTCAATGAGCAGCAACTGGCACGTACCATAGGCATTGTACTGACGGAGAAGCCCGATGTGCAGCAGATGACAGTGCTGGAGATGGTGCAGATGGGACGAACTCCCTACACGGGGTTCTGGGGACGCTTGAGCCAGGAAGACCGACTGGCTTGCAATGAGGCCATCGATATGATAGGAATCTCGCATTTGACTAACCGCATGGTGACTACGCTGAGCGACGGTGAGCGACAAAAGGTAATGATTGCCAAAGCCCTGGCTCAGCATACACCTATTATATATTTAGATGAGCCTACGGCTTTCCTTGACTATCCCAGTAAGGTGGAGATGCTGTTGTTACTGGGACGTATCAGCCATGAAACGCAGAAAACGGTGTTTTTTTCCACTCATGACCTTGAGTTGGCGTTGCAAGTGGCCGATACCGTTTGGCTCATGAGCCGCTGCTGCAGCCAGCCAGGAGATGCGAATTGTCTGCAAATAGGAACGCCCCATGAACTGGCAGCACAAGGTGTGCTGGGTCGGTTCATAGAGCGTTCGAAAGATATCAAGTTCAATGCTGAGACCCTGAGCGTGAGGGTAGGGCACTGATCTACATCCTCATGGCACGGCGTAACTCACTGTTTGAGATGTGAATAGTGACGCTTTCCCTTGAATTCTCGCCCACGTACTTATAGTCCAGGCTACGATTGGTTTTTATCAGTAGTTTTCCTATGAGGGCCATGTCATCATCGTCGGGATTAAGCGATGCAATGATGGCATTCTTTGCTTCCGTATAGTTTTCTGAAAACAGACTGATGTCGTATTGGTCTTCATCGCATTCGATGGTGTAGATTAGTTTGCTACTGGTCAACTTAACATCGGTCATGCTCATGCCGTCATCAACGCGCAAGGGCAACTGACCCTTCGTTTCATTGATGCCCAAGGAGAGTACCAGTTCGCTCATCTCATCGCTGTAAGAGTCGATGTCGTTAATATCAACATCATCGAAATGATCAGGCACCTCTTCTTCTGCTTCGTCTGCTGCTTCGTCAGCCCAAACAACCGTGCTGTCGGCATCAATCTCCTCTACATCGGAGGCGTTGGCGTCTCGTGCGGATTCCAGTTCATAGGAAGCAAACTCGCATTTCCATCTTGTGCCAACGGAGTTCTCAAACGCGCAGCCGATAGTGGCATATTCGCTGATGACGGCATCGACAAGACTTGTGTAGGGTGAATCGTCATCAACAAACCAGTGTATCATTCCTTCGCGTAGTATCTCCTTATTTTCGTTGCTGTTGAGCATGTAGTCGTATTGAGAGCCAAGCGTAATGTAGAAGGCAACTGTGTTGTTGTCGGTCAGTTCAATCTTTGTCACCGTCACATCCTCCTCAAGAGTGTTTGGACATTTGGCGTTTTCTTCTTCAACAAGACTTTTTAGTTGCGATTTAGGTCCGCATCCTGCTATCATCATGATGACGGCAAGGATAAACAATAGGGGTGTTGCTTTCATTGTTATGATGGTTTAAAGGTTAGAAAATGTCGAGAATAAGAATGTCCCAAACGGCAATGATGTGAAAGACGCTGCCTCCAAGCACACAGAAGTGGAACACGGTGTGCATGTACTTCGTCTTGTTGAACGAGTAGAACACGGCACCGGTGATGTAAGACACACCTTCCAGAATAATCATGATGACCGCCCAGGTCTGTACGGTATCTATAAGAGGCTTGAATGCTGCCAGCACAGAAAGGCCCATGATGCAGAAACAGATGGTTTCGATGTTGGAGTGGTCTTTCAGTTTGATGAAACTGATGAGCGTTCCAATCACGGCACATGTCCAGACGAAAGTGAAGAGCACCCATCCCCAATAG
>Ga0310697_10007277_pt1 | contig 10449 bp, 6 predicted proteins | sample 172DNAGHGlowgp2_FD_203883 | JGI IMG/M metagenome (GOLD analysis project Ga0310697, IMG submission 203883) | Sheep rumen microbial communities from Palmerston North, Manawatu-Wanganui, New Zealand - 1728 DNA GHGlow gp2 (v2) (version 2) | ecosystem: Host-associated > Mammals > Digestive system >...
AATTGCGGATAAATCCCGACCACTGCTCTTTATTCTTACGGTTCGTACGGGCGAAACCGTAACCGGGAAGATCCACCAGATAAAACTGTGTCCTGTCTTCTGCCTGCTCCGTCGTCCGTTTTGCTTCCAGTTTATAAAAATTCAGCGTTTGTGTCTTACCGGGCGAAGAACTGACCCTGGCCAGACCGTTGCGGCGGCAGACCGAATTGATCAATGAAGATTTTCCGACATTAGAACGCCCGATAAATGCTACTTCAGGCAAATACGGTTTGGGGTACTGGTCCGCACGGACTGCAGAAGTTACAAACTCCGCACGGATAACATCCCAGTGTTCTTTGGTCATGGGCACCTCCTGTTTTGTATTGTAAAATAGCTTTTTACATTATCGATTGTTTCCCTGCTCTTTTTCCTATTTCCCTTGCAATATACACCCCGCTGGCACTTGCCTGGGACAAACCTCTGGTAATACCGGCCCCGTCCCCTGCGGCAAACAGATTCGGAATTCTTGTCTCCAAATTGCTGTCCAGATCCAGCCGGGAACTGTAAAACTTCACTTCTACTCCGTATAGAAGCGTATCTGCATTAGCCATACCCGGCGCTATTTTATCCAGCGCATAAATCATTTCAATAATGTCATCCAACTGCCGTTTGGGAAGGACCAGGCTCAGATCTCCCGGCGTTGCATTTAACGTAGGCTTTGTAAAACTTTTTGCCAGCCGCCTTTCGTTGGTTCGGCGTCCTTTAACCAGATCCCCGAACCGTTGGAGCAACACACCGCCTCCCAGCATATTGGAGAAGGAAGCGATCCTCTTCCCATACTGATGGGGCTCTTTGAACGGTTCCGTAAATTTGTTGCTTACCAGCAATGCAAAATTCGTGTTTTCACTCTGCCTTTTCGGATCCGCATAACTGTGGCCGTTAACAGTAACGATACCGTCAGTATTCTCCGCAACCACATACCCATTTGGATTCATGCAGAAAGTGCGCACCAGATCATTATACTGCTTTGTGCGGTACAACAGCTTCGCTTCATACACTTCATCCGTAATATGTTTAAAAACCGCTGCCGGAACCTCAACACGGACGCCCACATCTACTGCATTATTGGTAAATGTAAGGCCCAGTTTCCGTCCCTGATCCGTAAACCATTCCGCGCCGGCCCGGCCGGGAGCTGCAATCAGGTATGTACAGGAGATTTTTCCTCTTGTGGTGTCCAGCACAAAACAGTCTCCCTCTTTACAGAAACTGTTTACTTTCGTATCACAGAAAATATCCACTTTGTTTTTCAGCGCTTCATATATATTCTCCATGATCTTCAGATTGTTTTCAGTCCCCAGATGACGCACTTTCCCGTCCAGAAGATGGAGATCGACCCCCAGGGCGAGGCGCCCGATGGAGGAGTTCTTCGTAGAAAACGTTTCTCCCGGGGCGCCAAACCTGCAATTAACAGAATCCACATAATCAACAAGGTCCGTTACGGTCTTTTTAGGAAGATACTCCTGAAGCCAGCCGCCTGTGGTAAAATTATATTTCCCGTCCGAAAAAGCACCTGCTCCGCCAAATCCCCGCATGATTGCACAGGGGACACAGCGCAGGCAATGATCACTCTGTCCGGCTGCAAGAGGACAGTGGCGCCGGGAAACCGCATGCCCTTCTTCCAGCATAACTACAGAAAGCCACGGAAACTTTTCCGCAAATTCCCAGCAGGCAAAAATACCTGCCGGCCCCCCGCCTATAACAGCCACATCATATGTTTCTTTCATAATATAACGCCCCTTGCATTTTAATCCCTGTTCAGAGAACCCTGTCTCTTCCCATACAGGCGCCTCAGTCCGGCTGGTTCATTTCACCGTTTTTCCATTATTGGCGCCATTTTTATGTTCCTTCTCCGGCATCGGATCCAACGCCAGATTCAAGACCTCATCCATATGGCTTACCGGAACAAACTGAATTTCTTCCCTCACCTTCTGGGGAAGTTCCGCCAGATCCTGCATATTCCGTTCCGGAAGCAATACCGTCTTTACACCATAACGATGAGCCGCCAGCATTTTTTCCTTGATTCCGCCTACAGGCAGAACCTTACCCGAAAGGGTGATTTCCCCTGTCATGGCAAGATCCGCCTTTACTTTTCTTCCTGTCAGAGCGGATACCATAGCTGTTACCATGGTGATTCCGGCAGAAGGTCCGTCTTTGGGAATCGCTCCTTCCGGCAAATGGATATGGATATCGGTTCTATCATAAAAATCTGCTTTCAGCTTCAGTTCTTTATAGCGGGAACGGATATATGTATAACCGGCCCGGGCGGATTCTTTCATGACATCGCCCAGTTGCCCTGTCAGGATTAGTCCTCCCTTTCCTTCCGCCGTCAGCACTTCCACTTTCAGCAGTTCCCCGCCTACACTGGTCCAGGCAAGGCCTGTCACAATACCGACCTCCTTACGGGCCCGGAGGTCCGTTTCCAGGTATATGCAGGGTCCCAGGTAGTCTGTCAGGTTTTTTACCGTTATACTGGCACTGGATTCTTTTTTCGTAACGATCCGGTACGCCACCTTGCGGCATAGTTTAGCTATTTGTCTTTCCAGACGGCGCACTCCCGCCTCCCTGGTATAATCCCTGATGATTTTCCGCACAGCCCCTGACGTAACAGAAAAAGTTTCTTTCGTCAGCCCGTTGGCCTCCATCTCTTTCGGCAGCAAATGCAGCTTTGCGATATTCAGCTTTTCCTCTTCCGTATAACTGGAAAGTTCGATTACCTCAAGCCGGTCCAGAAGCGCAGGGGGAATTGTATCCACCGTATTAGCCGTAACGATCCAGAAGACGGAAGACATATTAAAGGGATATTCGATAAAATGGTCGCTGAATGCGTGATTTTGTTCCGGATCCAGCGCTTCCAGCAAGGCGGATGCCGGGTCTCCCCGGAAATCGCTGGCCATCTTGTCAACCTCATCCAGAAGGAACAGGGGATTCAGGCACCCCGCCTTCTGCATGCCGTGGATCAACCGTCCCGGCATAGCCCCGATATAAGTGCGGCGATGTCCGCGAATCTCAGCTTCATCCCTTACCCCGCCCAGCGAAACACGGGTAAATTTACGGTTTACTGCTTCGGCAATGGAAATCGCCATGGAAGTCTTGCCCACACCGGGCGGCCCCACAAAACACAGGATTGGCGCTTTATCGGTCTTTGCCAGCTTCTGTACCGCAAGGTGCTCCAGTATTCTCTCTTTGACCTTTTTCAGGCCATAATGATGCTTGTCAAGAATTTTGGCTGCCTTACCAATATCAAAGCCGTTCTTGTCATACTTTCCCCATGGCAGATCCAGCACAGTATCCAGATAGTTTCTGATAACTGCGCTTTCAGCCATCATGGGCGGCATTTTAACCAGCCGGTCTACTTCTTTGCCAAGCCCCTCCGACACCTCTTCGGGAAGGGGAAGGGATTTTATCTTTTCCCTGTATTCCTGGGCCTCGGCATGAACATCTTCTTCATCGCCCAGTTCCTTGCTTATCACCTTTATCTGTTCCCGCAGATAATACTCTTTCTGGTTCTTTTCAATACTCTGATGAACTTTCTGGGCGATACTCTTTTCCAGCTCGGAAATCGTCATTTCCTTATGAAGGATTTCAAAGAGTTTTTCCAGACGTGATTTTACAGCAACAGTTTCCAGGAACTGCTGCTTAACTTCGAAGGGAACATCCAGATAGCCTGCAATGGTATCCGCCACAGCACCGGCATTGGGATTATCTTTAAAAGAAAGCAGGATTTCCGGGCTGATTTTTTTGCCAAAAAGCACCCACTTTTCAAATTCGGAAATCACCATTCGGCGAAGGGCCTCCAGTTCGATCCCCTCTTCCGGTAAAGCGAGAGGGGACAGTTCCCTGAAAGCCGCCTGCCAGCAGCCGTCAGCATCTTCTGTTACCAGGTCTGTCCCTGCCCGGAAAAGACCTTCCACAAGGATCCTGACAGCGCCTCCCGGCAGCTTCAGCATCTGCTTGATCTCTGCAACGACACCAACTTTAAACAACTGGGAGGGCTCCGGGTCCTCAAATTCCGATTTTATCTGTGAGACGATCAATATTTTTTTCCCGCGACGCATTGCAGCATTTACGGCATTCAGGGATCTTGCCCTTGCAATATCCAGGTTCATGACCATACCGGGAAAAATAACGGTCCCCCGTAATGGCATCAATGGCAGTACTTGAGAAAATGTATTCAACTTATATCCTCCGTTATTCAGTATGTCCGGGACATTCACCCTGGACATTCACTACCTTTGGTTCATCATTGGCAGAAGCGCAGGCCGCGCATATTCAGGATTATTTTTCAGATTCCTGTTGCCTGCTATATTTTATCATATTGTAACCGTATAAAAAAGGGAAAAGGTTGTGAACCTTTTCCCCCACAGACTGTAAACCTTTATTATCCCGGTCTCTTCCTTGCACAAAAGCAGGAGTATTATTCCTGAATCTTTTGCAAGCTTCCCGAAGACAGCTGTCATGCTACGATCAGCTTCGGCTCCAGATGATTCCGTACCGTATCCTCAGTTACGATGCATTTCACAATGTCGGAACGGGAAGGCACTTCATACATCACATCCCGCATGATACCTTCAATGATAGCCCGCAGTCCCCGGGCTCCTGTCTCCCGGCGCAGGGCTTCTTCCGCAATAGCGGTCAGCGCTCCGTCTTCGAACTCAAGCTCTACATTGTCCATGCTGAGGAAATGCTGGTATTGTTTGATCAGCGCGTTCTTAGGTTCTTTCAGAATGCGCACCAGCGCCGCCTTATCCAGCGAATCCAGGGTAACCATAACCGGCAGACGTCCCGCGAATTCGGGAATCAGGCCAAACTTCATCAGATCCTCCGGCATAACATCCTTTAACAGAGAATCTTCCGCTTTCAGTTCCGTTTTTTTCTTTATATCGGCACCAAAGCCCATGGCCTTTGTGTCCGTACGTTCTTTAATAATGCTGTCCAAACCGGCAAAAGCGCCGCCGCAGATGAACAGGATATTGGTAGTGTCGATCTGCAAAAATTCCTGATGAGGATGTTTGCGTCCCCCCTGAGGAGGAACATTGGCCGTAGTTCCTTCCAGAATCTTCAGCAATGCCTGCTGCACCCCTTCCCCGGAAACATCTCTGGTAATAGAAACGTTTTCGGATTTCCGGGCGATCTTGTCAATTTCATCAATATAGATAATACCCCGCTGGGCTTTTTCAATATCATAATCCGCGTTCTGGATCAGGCGGAGCAGGATGTTCTCCACGTCTTCACCTACATAGCCGGCTTCCGTCAGAGTGGTTGCGTCCGCAATGGCAAAGGGAACCTGCAGGATCTTGGCCAGGGTCTGGGCCAGCAGCGTTTTCCCGCTGCCTGTGGGACCCAGCATCAGGATGTTGGATTTCTGCAGTTCAATATCACGGTCTTCAGGACGGCCTGTTTCGTAATTGATCCGTTTATAATGATTATAAACGGCCACTGCCAGGGTTTTCTTAGGCTCTTCCTGCCCAATTACATACTGGTCCAGAATTTCCTTTATCTCTTTTGGCGTGGGAAGGGTCTGGAGTGTTTTTGTATTTGACGGATCGTTCTCGTTTTCAAACTCTTCCTTCAGCACTTCCGTACACAATTCGATACATTCATCACAAATGTACCCGTTGCGTCCGGCAAGCATGCGCTTTACCTGGTCCCCTCTTTTTCCGCAAAAAGAGCAAATCACATTGCTTTTCTTATTATCATCGGAAAAATTCATTTAAATCTCCTTATCTGTATTTCTTTTATGCTTCCGGCGCACGGTTCACGACCTGGTCGATGATACCGTACTTCTGGGCTTCTTCCGCAGTCAGGAAATTATCCCGGTCTGTATCCGCGGCTACCGTTTCCTTATCTTTTCCCGTATGCTTAACGATTACATCGTACATTTCTTCACGGATCCGCAGGATATTTTTAGCATGGATCGCGATATCGGAGGCCTGGCCTTCATACCCGCCCAGGGGCTGGTGGATCATAACTTCTGAATGGGGCAGCGCATAGCGTTTCCCTTTCTTGCCTGCCATCAGCAGGATCGAAGCCATGCTGGCGGCCAGTCCCACACAGATTGTGGAGACATCCGGCTTAATGTACTGCATGGTGTCATAAATAGCCATCCCGGCAGTCACGCTGCCTCCGGGACTGTTTATGTACAAATGGATATCCTTGTCCGGATTTTCCGATTCCAGGAACAGCATCTGGGCAATTACCACATTCGCCACAGAATCATCAATGGGACCGGACAGGAAAATGATCCTGTCTTTTAACAAACGGGAATAAATATCATAAGACCGCTCTCCCCGGTTATTCTGTTCTACTACAATTGGAACATAGTTCATAGGGTTCACTCCTTTCAACCGCGTCATCCAGTCCTGCCTGTTGTTGCAACAATCGCAACCGGAACAGCATAGAGGATGACGTATTGTAACTTATGGCAAAAGGGCTGCCTGCACATACGCACAGACAGCTCTCTATGTTTCAACAGCTTTGCTTTTTATTTCGCGTTGTCCAGGATTACATGGGCAGCCTTATGGCGCAGGATGTTGGCCAGGAGCAGTCCCATATTGTTGTTTTTGCGGATGATCGTCTTCACGTCTTCCACACGGGCACCGTTCTGATCTGCAATAGTCTGCAGCTGTGCGTCCACATCTTCCATGCTGACTTTGATATCCTCAGCCTTGGCAATGGCATCCAGTACCAGGTCGGTGCGTACGTTTTTCTCTGCGCCTTCCCGCTGTGCCTCACGGAGTTTTGCCATATCCATGCCGGTGTATTCCATGTACTGGTCCAGGGTCATTTTGCGGCTTTCCAGATTCAGTTTGATCTCTTCCACCATCTGGGTGATACGGTCTTCGATCATTACAGCCGGAATATCCATTTTCGCATTGTTTACCGCAGTGTCGATGAGAGCGTTTTCATATTCGGTTTTGGCATCCCGTTCCGCTGCTTCCTGCATGCGTTTTTTGTAGTCTTCCTTCGCTTCCGCAACGGTTTTGTAACGGGTGTATTTTGCAATATATTCATCGTTCAGTTCCGGCAGTTCCTTATGTTTAACAGCCTGGATATGAACTTTGAAAATGGCCTGCTTGCCGGCCAGTTCCGGAACGAAATAGCTTTCCGGGAACGTTACGTCAACATCGGTATCGTCATCCTTTTTCAGACCGATCAGCTGGTCTTCGAAGCCGGGAATGAAAGAACCGGATCCTACTTCCAGAGGATAGCCCTTGCCTTCGCCGCCGCTGAAAGCTTCCCCGTCAACGGTGCCGGCAAAGTCGATGATGGCGAAATCGCCTTTTTCAATGATGGTGTCATCATCGGTATCAACCATCTTGGCGCCGCGGTTGCGCAGGTCTTCCAACGCTTTATCCACTTCTTCGTCGGTAACCTTAGCTTCTTTTTTCTCTACATGGATGCCCTTGTATTCACCCAGTTCCGGTTCCGGCTTCAGGGTAACCTTTACGTCTACTGCAAAATCTTTTCCTTCCGCGAAGTTTTCAAAGGCTTTTGCTTCTTCCTGTACTTCCGGATCGGATACCGGCATCAGCTTTTCTGCTTCCAGCGCTTCCTGATAAGCCCGGTTTACACAGATATTGAAAGCTTCTTCCTTTACTGCACCCTTTCCGTAATGCATTTCAATAATATTACGGGGGGCTTTACCCGGGCGGAAGCCGGGGATACGCACCTGGTTTGCAATCCGTGCCACAGCCTGTTTAAAGCTCTTATCTACCTCTTTGGCAGCCACCGTGATTTTCAGTGCCGCTTCATTTCCTTCTCTTGTAACAGTAACGCTCATTACTAAATCCTCCCTTTGTATATAGTACTGTTTATAATAATCCTATAAAAGCAGGCAGAAACATACCGCCCATTTTCACAATGCTACAATATAATATCACAATGAGTTATTTTTGACAAGCAAGCAAGCTGAAAATCAGAAACCAAAAAGAAAAATTTCTGTGAAACAATTTTTAGAAATATCCCTGACAGCTTCATCAGTGCATAAAAATATTAAGGAGTATTATCTATGATGCAATAAAATAAAAAATCCCGGTCTTCTGACCGGGATGGATCTGCATGGAGCGGAAAACGAGACTCGAACTCGCGACCCCAACCTTGGCAAGGTTGTGCTCTACCAACTGAGCTATTTCCGCATCGGTAACAACATGGTTGATTATAAAGTATCCGTTTAATTTTGTCAAGTAACTTTTTATCAGAAAATTCCCAGCACCATCTGGCAGATATTTTTTGCATGGTCGCTGGTACGCTTCATATTGATGAGCAGTTCAAGGAACACCAGGCCGGAATCCGGATGACAGGCCCCTTCATTCAGCCGTCGGATATGGTTTTTCCGCATTTCCTTCTGAGCCGCCTTTACCTTACGGCATTCTGCCCAGGCCTGTTCCGCCAGTTTTCCTTCATTATTCTCAAAACTCTGCAGGCTGACCTCCAGCGCCGTTTCTGTAAGCTTCCCTATCTGGGCAATCTCCTGATGCGCTTCCGGAGAAAATTCAATTTTTTCCTCAAAAATTTTCCGGCTGCGTTTGACCAGCGTCTGAGCATGGTCGCCTACGCGTTCCAAGTCGATACAGGCATGCATCAGCGCCATATGCTTAGCAGAAAGGGAACTGCCCAGTCCTTTTTCGGAAATATGGGTCAGGTAACGGGTAATCTCTTCATTCAGCTTATCTACCACCGGTTCATGTTCCAGCACATATTTCACTTTATTCTCATCATACGCCACAAGGGATTCTACAGCCACATGGAAATTTTGCTTCGCTACTTCTCCCATCCGGATCACTTCCTTCTCCGCCAGCATTATGGCGATGGAAGGATTTTCCAGCATGGCATCGTTCAGATACATGGGTTTGACAGAAATTTTATCCCCTTTATCCGGCAATAGTTTTTGAATCAGGATGGTAAAGGGCGTAATCAGGGGCAGGAAGATCATGGTATTCAGCACATTGAACGCACTGTGGGAGTTGGCGATCTGGCGGGCGATATCCCCGGCCGGCGAAATAGCCAGCACCACCTTAATAAACAACGGCATGAATATAATGAAAATCACACAGCCCACGGAATTGAACATAACGTGTGACAGGGCCACCTGTTTGGCCGACGTGTTGCTGCGGGAAGCCGCTACAATGGCAGTAAGGCAGGTACCGATATTATCGCCCAGCAAAACCGGAATGGCCCCTTCCAAAGGAAGAAGTCCGTGCCCTGCCATAACCATCAGGATACCAACCGTAGCCGCGCTGGACTGGATAATAATCGTCAGGATGATACCCACAAATACGCCCAGCACAGGATTATCTGCGAACCGGGAAATAAAATCTACAAACACCGGACTGCTGCGAAGAGGGGAAGCTGCTTGCCCCAGCACCTTCATACCCAGCATCAGAAGGCCGAAGCCCAGAATGATCTGCCCGATAAACTGCCCATTCTTACGTTTGGCAAAAATCCGGACGAGGACACCTACAAAGATCATGACCGTAAAATAATCGGTCAGGTTGAAAGCGATCAGCTGGGCCGTAAGGGTAGTACCGATATTGGCGCCCATGACTACACTGAAAGCCTGTTTTAACGTCATGACTCCCGCGTTTACGAAGCCCACGGACATAACAGTTGTAGCCGTTGAAGACTGGAGGGTAGCCGTTACCAGAGCGCCTACCAGCACCCCTATCACCGGCACGCCGGTCAGGGATTCCAGCACCTTCCGAAGCCGTTCGCCAGCCGCCTGCTGCAGGCCTCCGCCCAGCAGCTCCATACCATATAAGAAAAGACCTACGCCACCTAAAAATGCAAAAAGATTTAGTATCATAATCCCATCACTGTCTACTGAATTTTAAAGTTTGATCGGTTGCACACATTCCGTCAAAAAATCAGCCGGAGGACCGGTCCGGCTGATTCTTATTCAGGAAACACCGTCTACCGTGTTCCCTTGTTTTTCCTTATTCTTTTCCCGCCATTTTTTTGTAATTTGCCAGGCGTTCCATAGCATCCGCTTCCGTCTTCTTATACAGTTCTTCCGCCAGCTGAGGACGTACTTTCTGCAGGGACGCGAAACGCACTTCGCCTAACAGGTAATCCCGGAAGCTTTCCGTAGGCTCTTTGGAATCCAGGGTAAACGGATTCTTGCCCTGGGCCTTCAGTTCCGGATTGTAACGGTAGGTTGCCCAGTAACCGCAGGCAACGGCCCGTTTTTCTTCCAGCTGGCTGCAGCCCATGCCGGCTTTCAGGCCGTGGTTGATGCAGGGGCAGTAAGCGATGATCAGGGACGGTCCGTCATAGGCTTCCGCTTCCGTCAGGGCCTTAACCAGCTGGTTCTTGTCAGAACCCATGGAAACCTGAGCGACATAAACGTAACCATAGCTGATGGCCATCATGCCCAGATCTTTTTTCTTGGTACGTTTGCCACTGGCCGCAAAC
>Ga0310697_10007282_pt1 | contig 10445 bp, 9 predicted proteins | sample 172DNAGHGlowgp2_FD_203883 | JGI IMG/M metagenome (GOLD analysis project Ga0310697, IMG submission 203883) | Sheep rumen microbial communities from Palmerston North, Manawatu-Wanganui, New Zealand - 1728 DNA GHGlow gp2 (v2) (version 2) | ecosystem: Host-associated > Mammals > Digestive system >...
TTGCGTAGCCCACGCAGAACTTAACATAATATAAATTGTGTAACAGAATTCTCCAGCACCCGGAGGGCATTATCCGGATGCTCTGTTGTGATTACATGACCGCCGGCGTGTCCGGTCTGAAAAAAAAATCGTACATTTGCAAGTTAATTCAGTGTATGTATGCCTATGCCTATAACTGTAAAGACCGTTGAATCACGCAGAGACTTGCGCGCTTTCGTCAAATTCCCATTGAAACTGTACAGGAACTGTCCCTATTACGTCCCCAATCTTTACATGGACGAGATGTCCTCGCTGGACATGTCCAAGAATCCGATGGGCAAGTATTCCAAGTGTGAGAAGTTCCTGGCTTATAATGAGAAAGGAGAGATCGTAGGCCGTGTGGCCGCCATCATCAACGAGATTGCCAACCGGGACTGGAACCACGCCGAGGTCCGGTTCGGGTGGATGGACTTCATCGACGACAAGGCGGTTTCCAAGGCGCTCCTCGAAGCGGTCATCGCCTTCGGCAGGAAGCATGGCATGACCCAGGTCACCGGTCCGCTCGGGTTTACGGACTTCGACAACGAGGGCTGTGTCGTGGAGGGATTCGACGACATCAGTTCGTTCATGCTCAAGTACAACTATCCGTACTATGGTGAACATTTCGAGGCCCTGGGCATGAGCAAGGTCAACGATTGGCTGGAATATCGCATCTATGTCCCGGAACAGGTGCCCGAGAAAGTGACCAAGGCGGCGGCCCTCGTTTCGGCGCGTTACGGACTTCACGTCCGGAAGATCACCAAGCGTGAGGTGGTGAAGGAAAACTATGGCCAGAAGATCTTCGACCTGGTAAACCGCTCCTACTGCGAACTTTTCGACTTCACGGTCCTGCCGCCGGAAGTCATCGACCAGTATATCAAGACCTATCTCGGGCTCCTGGACCTGAACTACGTGATCCTCGTGGAAGATTCGGAAGGAAAACTCGTAGGCCTTGCCCTGACGATGCCTTCCCTGGCCCATGCCGTCCACAAAGGGCGCGGCTATCTCTTCCCCTTCGGCTGGTGGCACATCGTCAAGTCCATGTATATCAAGCATGAAGAGGCTTTGGAACTGATGCTGATCGCCGTGGATCCTGAGTACCGCAACCGCGGTGTGAATGCGGTGCTGTTCAACGAGTTGATACCCAAACTCATCGAAGGCGGCTTCAAGTACGGAGAATCCAACGCGGAGATGGAGTCCAACAACGCGGTCCAGAACCTGTGGAACCTCTACCGAAGGGATTTCAAGCGGCGCCGCCGCGTGTTCAGCAAGCAGATTTAGAACGCCGATAAAGGATCTGCCGATGTCCGCTACCTCTGCCCTGCTCCCTCCCCTTCCGGAGCGGATGCGTCCCGATTCGCTGGACCGCTATGTGGGCCAGCGGCATCTGGTGGGTGAAGGCTGCGTGCTCCGCAAGATGATCGAGAGCGGAAACCTCTCCTCGTTCATCCTCTGGGGGCCTCCCGGCGTGGGAAAGACGACGCTGGCCCATATCATCGCGGAGACGATGGGTCGTGAATTCTACACCCTTTCCGCCGTCACGGCCGGAGTCAAGGACGTCCGGGAGGTGTTCGAGAAAGCCCGCGGAGCCGGCCTGTTCAGCTCCAGGGGCGCTCCCATCCTTTTCATCGACGAAATCCACCGCTTCAACAAGGCACAGCAGGATGCGCTGCTGGGGGCCGTGGAGACGGGCACCATCGTCCTGATCGGCGCCACCACGGAGAACCCTTCTTTCGAGGTCATCTCTCCCCTGCTCTCCCGCTGCCAGGTATTCGTCCTGAAACCGTTGGACCGGGAGGACCTGCTGACACTCCTGGATCGCGCCATCCGTGAGGATGTCCTCCTGAAAACGAAAGACATTCGGCTTGAGGAGACGGAAGCCCTGATGCGCTACAGCGGCGGTGACGGCCGGAAATTGCTGAACGTCCTGGAAATCGTCGTGGACGCCTTTGCCGGAAAAGAACCGATCATCATTAACAATGAGGCGGTTACGGAGAGCATCCAGGAGAATATGGCGATGTATGACAAGGACGGCGAGATGCACTATGACATCATTTCCGCCTTTATCAAGAGTATCCGCGGATCCGACCCGAATGCGGCCGTCTATTATCTGGCGCGCATGATTGACGCCGGAGAAGACCCGCTGTTCATCGCCAGGAGGCTGTGCCTGTCGGCCTCGGAAGATGTGGGGCTGGCGAATCCCAACGCCCTCCTGCTCGCCAATGCCTGCTTCGAGGTCGTCTCAAAAATCGGCATGCCCGAGGGACGGATCCCCCTGGCGGAAACGACCGTCTATCTGGCATCCTCTCCCAAGAGCAACGGATCCTACATGGCCCTGGAAAAGGCCCTCGCCCTCGTGAAGGAAACCGGCAATCTCCCGGTCCCCCTCCCCATCCGGAACGCTCCCACCCAGCTGATGAAGGACCTTCATTACAGCGACGGCTACAAGTATGCCCACGATTTCCCGGGCCACTTCGTGGACATGGAATTCCTCCCCGACGCCATCCGCGGCACAGTCTTCTACGACCCCCAGCCCAACCGGCACGAAAACACCCTCCGCGCCTACCTCGAAGCCTGCTGGCCCAAATACTACGGAAAACACTGATCCGAAGGTTCAAGGCCGTCATCAGACGGCCCGGCGGAGACCGTGTCCGTCAGGACTTATAGGTCGGGAGCCGCGGGGGATGACCCTGATATAACGGAAAACACTGATTCGAAGGTTCAAGGCCGTCATCAGACGGCCCGGCGGAGACCGTGTCCGTCAGGACTTATAGGTCGGGAGCCGCGGGGGATAATAGGGGGCAGAGCCCCCTAAAAAGGATATCCCACACCGAAGTGGACGGCGAAATTGTCGCGGGCAAGCCAGCCCGCGGGGCCGATCCAGCGGGAGCCGGCGGCGCGGACAGGGTCATAGACTTTGGTGCCCAGGTCCACGCGGACGAGGATGAAGTCCAGGTTCACACGAACTCCGAGCCCCCAGTCTCCGGCAATGCTGTCAAAGGAAAACCTCGATCCTTCAAACCCTTCGATACTACGCAGGTCCCAGACATTGCCGACATCCACGAAGGCCGCCCCTTCCAGTTTCCAGAAGATGGGGAATCGGTATTCGATGTTGGCTTCCAACTTGAAGTCGCCGGTCTGGCTCGGAATCGTGAAATACTCGGTCCAGGGCTCCACGCGGCCCGGTCCCAAGGCCCGGGCCTGCCATCCGCGCATGCTGTTCGCTCCGCCGGCGTAAAACTGTTTTTCGAACGGGACCGTCGTCGAGTTCCCGTAGGCATAGCCGGCACCGGCCAGGAAATGGAGGGCGAGCGCCTGCCCGTCTCCCCCGCCGAAGCGGAAGGTCTGTCCCAGGTTCAGTTCGGCACGTACGTACTGGGCATAGGGCGTTTCCCAGATGGTGTGCTGGCCGAAGGCATCCACGGGCATGGCGAAGTTGAACAGGCTGATGACATTGCCCGACAGGTCCAGGCCCAGCCGGGCGTAATGATAGGTCCGTTTCGGAACGGTGGAAGCGTCCGTGGTGTAGTACAGCATCCCGCCGACGCCTACGTCAAAGTGGTCCGAATAGGCGTTGAGCAGGAACAGGTCGCTGATCAGGCGCTCGAAGAAACTCTGCGAGATGTTGAACAGGCGGACGATATTGGCCTTGAAAGGATACAGCTCGTAGAAAAAACGGCTGCCCAGGTTTCCGGAATAACCGAAGGAGGTCGTGATCATCGTCCGCTTGTACTCCGGGCGGTCCTGGAAACTGAAACCCAGGGTGAGGTCCGTATGGGGCAGGTTGGGGCCGCGGAAGAATCTGTTGGGAAGTCCCAGAAGCCGGGGGAATCGCAGGGTGGAGGTCGCGCTGAGTTCGGTGGCACGCACATTTTCCTTGGGCTTGAACTGGAAATTCCCCTTGATTCCCAGATTGAAAAGCTCTCCCCCGTGGAAGATGTTTTTATGGAAGTAGTTGATCTGCGGCGAGATACCGAATAGGCCCGTGGAGTTTACCGAGGCTTCGAGATTGGCTTTGAATCCCTGGACACGGCCGCTTTGGAGGGTAATGTCGCAGTCCACGACATCGTCGAAGACCGGGGTCATCGCTACGTTCACGCCATTGAACACGCTCAGGTTGGACAGGCGGGAATAGGTCGCATCCACCACCCGGGCGCTGTACCGGATGCCGGGACGGAGGAGATTCAAGTCCTCCAGGACGGCGGGACGGACATCCACGTCGGCCGGCGTGGAAAGGTTGACATGGCCGATGGTGAAACGCCGGTGCGGCCTGGCTTCGTCCGGGGATTCATTCCGGGGATAGTCCAGGATCCGCATCGTCAGGTCCGCGGTGCCGTCCGAGCGGAGCGTATCGGCCTCGAAGACATAGTAGTTCTTGTTGAATCCGTAATAGCCGCGGTTCAGGAAAAACTGGGTGGAGCGCACGGTTTCGGCCTCCAGGGCCGATTCGGACAGGTACTGTCCCGCCTTGACGGTCGTCCGCCGCCTGTCCATTTCGAAGTCCCGTTCGAACTCCTCGGAGTCCGGCACTTCATACCGGATGGAGGAGATGGTGTACCTGTGGCCAGGACGGACATAGTAGGTCACGTAAGCCCGCCGTCCCCTGTATTCGATTTCGCTCCGGACGGAGGAGCCGTACCAGCCGATGTATTCCAAGTGCCCGGCCATGTTGTCCGCGCTTACCTGCACCTGCTCTTCATCGAAAACGACCGGCTCCCGTCCGAGGGTCCGGATGAAGTTGTTCATCCAGGTGTCGGCCGTGTCGGCCCAGTTGTACACGATGACGCCGGGACTCCAGCCGAAGAGGGCGTCGTTGGGCTTCTGGCTGATATAGGAGGAAAGGTCCGACGGCCTGATTCCTTTGCCCTCTACCTTGATCTTGCTGCCGGCAAGCCGGTACTGCCCCGCAGGGATGACCCGGGTTGTACTGCAGGAGAGGGCGAGCACTCCGGCAAACAGAAGAAGCAGTATGGACCTGTGGCGGAACATTCTTACAAAAATAACACTTTTTACGTGTAAATCGACAAGAAATATCATAACTTTGCGTCATGCAGATCTCCAGGAATGAAATGAAACTCATCGCCTCCCTCTCCCGGAAAAAGGGACGGGAGGAAACCGGCCTTTTCGTGGTCGAAGGAGAAAAGATGGTCACGGAGGCCCTGTCTTCCGGTTATGAAGTCGTGTCCGTGTACCGGCGGGATGAAATCGGCGAAGAGGCGATGGCCCGGCTATCGTCCCTTTCCTCCCCTTCTCCGGTCCTGGCGACGGTCCGGATTCCCTCTCCGGTCCTGTATCAGCCTGAAAAAGGGCTGTATCTGGCCCTGGACGGGATCCGGGACCCGGGAAACCTGGGGACGATCCTTCGCATCGCGGACTGGTTCGGCATTGACGGCGTGATGGCCTCGGAAGACACCGTGGACCTGTATAATCCCAAAGTCGTGCAGGCGACGATGGGCGCCATCTTCCGCATCCCCTTCTTCACGGTGGATGTCCCCGCTTTCTGCCGGAGCGTCCGCGCCGGAGGCGGACATGTGTACGGCACTTTCCTGGACGGGGAAAACCTGTATCGCAAAACGCTGGACACCGGGAAGGAGTCCCCTTCCGTCATCGTCATCGGCAACGAGTCCAACGGGATATCGCCGGAAACGGCCGCCTGCGTGGGCGACCGTCTCTTCATCCCGCCTTATCCGGCGGATGATCCGGGTTCCGAATCCTTGAATGCCGCCATTGCAACGGCTATTACCGTAGCCGAGTTCAGAAGACGCGGATAACGGCGAAATCTTTTTCAGGGACGCTTAAAGTAGTAAGTCCTTTTACGTTGATTCCGAGGTACTTGTTCGCTTCTTCGGGAATGGTGACCGTGATGTTCGCCGCGGGACCGAAATTGGCGGTGACCAGCCACGTTTCCGTGCCGTCGCTGCGCAGGAATGCGAAGTGGCGGTCGGGGTTGAAGCCCTCGCCCTGGCAGTAGCCGAGATCAAAGGTTTTCCCGTTCCGGAACGCCGGTCTGCATGCAAGCTGCAGGGCTTCCCGATACCGTTTCAGGATACTCCGCTGATGCGGATTCAGGCCTTTCCGCCTGTCCCGGGTATAGGCTTTCAGCGCCTGCAGGCTTTCCACTGTCCACCAGTCGAAGATGGTGGTCCGGCCGTTCAGACCGCTGAAAGGTTCGTTGTCCATCCCACGTTCGCCGATTTCCTGCCCGAAGTAGAGCATGAAGGGAGCCGTGTTCAGGAGCAGGGACACGCCCAGGGCGGCGTAACCCGCCTCGGCGCCGCCAGCGAAAAAGTCGGAGGCGAGGCGCTGCTCATCGTGGTTCTCCAGGAAATCCAGCATGTGCGGCTGGAGGTCGCCGAGGAACTGCCAGTTCCAGGTCAATTCCCTGGCGCTGAGACCGTTGCAGGTAACAGCCCGGACGGTGTCATAGAGCCCGGACTTGTCATAAAGGAGATCGAATCCCACTTCATGGATATACATCCGGTACTTCTCCTTTTCATAGACCTCGGCGATGAACTGGACCTGCGGGAACTCTTGCTTGATCCGGCCGATCAGCCACTGCATGAACTGCGGAGGCACGAGCTCCACCATGTCGCACCGGAAGCCGTCCACGCCCTGACAGGCCCAGTAACGGACAATCTCATACATCTTGTCCCAGGTGGATGTGTGGAAGTCGCAGTAGTTGATCTTGACGGTCTCGTACCAGTCGGTCTCTCCCGGACAGGGCGAAAAGCAGTTGCCCGACGCCTTGGCCGGATACTCATGGAAGGGTTCCCCTTCGCAGGGGACAGGCAGGCGCAGGGCTTCTCCCGGATAGTAGAAGAAATCGTTTTCAGGTGCCCAGTGCACGGATGTGTCGTCATCGGCCCCGAGGGAACGGACACCGGGCCGATGGCTCTGATAGTCCCGGGCCACGTGGTTCGGAACGAAGTCCATGACCATCTTGAGCCCGTGGTCATGGGTCCGCTGCAGCAGCTCCCGGAATTCTTCCATCCGCCGCTCCGGAACGTCAGCCAGATAGGGGTTGATGTCATAGTAATCCGTTATGGCGTAAGGCGATCCGGCCTCCCCTTTCACGATCTGGGGATGGGACGGCGTGCAGCCTTCATCGGCCTTCCGGGTGGCATGCCGGATGAGGCCGGTGTACCATACGCAATCAACGCCAAGTCCCCGGAGATATTCCAGGGACTCGGTATCGATCGATGACATCTTACCGTTTCCCCACAGGCGGGGAAGCAGTTGGTAGATGATGTGTTTCAAGCTTTTACCAATTAAGGATGGCCTTGAAATCGTAGTTCTCCGGGTTGGCGACGAACTGCTTGGCAGCCTCGTAGTCGGCCGGGGTGATGAAGTGGCAGATGTGGTTGAAGTAGTTCTGGGAGGTGCCTCCCTCGATGTTCACCCGGCGCGGCGGGATCTTTCCCTCGGCGTTCTGGAGGTCCTTCAGGTACAGCGGATGGGCTTCGCCGTCGGCATCGACATAGACCATGCAGCCGGTCTCGCCCTTGGCGAAGAGTTCGTAGGCGCCCATGGCGAGTTCGGTGCAGTAGGTGAGGTCGTACCCGATCGGATCCTGGCAGCGGACGTCGTAGCCGATCTCCACCGGACGGGTCTTGACCTTGAGGCCGATTTTCTTGAACTCCTTCTCGAGGATGTCGTTGAACAGGACCGCCTTGGAGATCTTGCCCAGTTCCGGGTGGCCGTGCTCATCGTAGGTCATGGACACGCCGGCGTTCTTGATTTCCTGGGGATCCAGGTCGTGGAACACGCCTTCGGCGACCACCACGGTGCCGTACTGGATACCGAGGAGCTTGCGCTTGAGGATGGCGGAGAGGGCGAGCCTGACGATCTTGTCCAGCGTGATGGTGGTCTTGTTGAACATCTCGGGGATGATGGTCATCGGGCAGTGCGTGGCTTCGCCGATTCCCAGGGCAAGGTGACCGGCGCTGCGGCCCATGGCGCTGATGATGAGCCAGTTGCCGCTGGTGCGGGCATCTTCGTACACGGTACGGGCCAGGTGCGCTCCTTCGTCCTTCGCGGAGTTGAAACCGAAGGTCGGGGTGTTGCAGGGCAGCGGAAGGTCGTTGTCGATGGTCTTGGGAACGTGGATGTTCGCGATCGGATACTGCTTCGCGGCAAGGAACTTGGCGATGCGGTTTGCGGTGGAAGCGGTGTCGTCACCGCCGACGGTCACGAGGAGCTTGATGTTGTTGTCCTGGAACAGGGAGAGGTTGAAGTTCTCCTCGAAGTCCTGGTCGGTGGGCTTGAAACGGCTCATCTGCAGGTAGCTGCCGCCCCGGTTGAAGTAGGCGTCGGCCTTGAAGAAGTCGATGTCTTCGGTGCGCGGGCACGGGGAGAACAGGCCGCTGTAGCCACCGTGCAGGCCGATGACCCGGTAACCATTGGACAGGAACGTCTTCGCCACGGACATCACGACCGTGTTCATGCCCGGAGCCGGGCCGCCTCCGCAGAGGATGATGATGGAATCTTTCATTTTGTATAAAGCTGTTGTTCGATTATTTCCTCCATCCTGCAAATTTAAGGATTTTTAATTACAATTCCTTCTTTTTCCTGACGAGGCCCACATAAATGAGCAGGACGATGTTCATCATGAGGGAATAGAGGATGGCGGGAATGGCCATCTCCTCGTTCGCGAAGATGAACGGACTGGAAGCGATGGAAATGGCCTGGGCGGCATTCTGCATGCCCACTTCGATGACGACCGTGCGGCGCTGCCGCGCGTTGTTCCGGACCAGGCGGGACAGCAGGGAAGACAACCCGATGGCAAGAAGGATGAGGGCGGTCACGCAAAGGCCCAGGATGCCGATGTTGTCCAGGATCGTGTGCCGGTGCTGGATGTAGAAGACCGTGATCAGCACCAGCAGCAGCGGGAAGGCCATCCGGGTCAAGACCTTGTCCAGTTTCTCCGCCCCTTTGGGCCAGGCATAGTGCAGACCGATTCCCAGCAGCACCGGGAGGAGCATCAGGAGAAGGTTCTGCCTGATGAGATTCCCCACAGGCAGGGTAATGCCCACGCTCTCCCCCACCAGCCGGGTAGCGAGGCCCATGATGACCGGAATCGTAAATAAAGTGATGATGCTGCTGAGCGCCGTAAGTGTCACGGACAGAGCGACATCTCCATTGGCCAATTTCGAGAAGACATTGGACGAGCTGCCGCCCGGGCAGCACGCGATGAGCACGAGGCCGATGAAGAAGACCGGCGGCAGTTTCAGCAGGTAGGCCAGCCCCAGCGCGATGGCCGGGAGGAAGACCAGCTGGCCGACGAGGGCCACGGCGATAGGCCAGGGATGGCGGAAGACTTTCCCGAAATCCTCGAACCGGAGCGCCAGCCCCAGGTCGAACATCAGGAGGGTCAGGATGGGGAGGACGATCCAGATGGTGTTCATACGTCTTTGTCGTAGAAGTATTTCCAGAGCGGGGCGGCCATCAGGGCCTGCAGGATCTGGTTGTTTTGAAGCAGTTCCCGGACATAGTCCTGTTCCAGGATGAAAACGTCGATGTCCTCGGTGGCCTCCAGGGGCGTTTCGCCCGCCTCGATGACGCCGCACGGAAGCTCATAGCAGGTATTCCCGAGCGCGTGCCGGTACTGCCGTTCCATCACGATCTTGCCGTCCTTCGTGAGGGCGATGATATTGACCCAGTCCGGATACTCCAGGACATAGTACTCGTGGTTGATGCGGCCGTCCGGCAGCTCGGCGACATCCCGCCGGGCCGTCAGCCACGGCCTTTGGACGAGATACTCGGAACTGAGTATCTTCCACTTCTTGTCTTCGGTGATGGTATTCTTCATAGCAGGGCCGCTACCTTGGCGGCGAGTCGGGCGTTGTTCAGGACCAGCTGGATGTTGGAGGCGAGGGAGTCGCCGCCGGTGATATCCTTGATCTTGGCGAGGAGGAAGGGCGTGGTCTCTTTTCCCTTGATACCCAGGCGGTTCGCCTCGGCGACAGCCTCATCGATGGCGGCGTTGATCCGGACCGGGTCCATGGAGTATTCCTCCGGGATCGGGTTTGTGACGAGCATGCCGCCCTCGAGGCCCATCTCGAGTTTGGCGCGGAAAGCCGCCGCCAGTTCCTCGGGGGTGTCGATGCGGTAGTCGACCTTGAACCCGCTCTTGCGGGTGTAGAAGGCCGGGAGTTCCTCCGTGCCGTAGCCGATGACGGGGACGCCCTTGGTCTCCAGATATTCCAGCGTGAGGCCGAGGTCCAGGATGGACTTCGCGCCGGCGCAGATGACCATCACCGGCGTCCTGGCCAGTTCTTCCAGGTCCGCGGAGATGTCCATGGTGGTTTCCGCGCCGCGGTGCACGCCGCCGACGCCGCCGGTGGCGAAGACCTTGATGCCGGCGAGCGCGGCGATGATCATCGTCGTGGTGACGGTGGTCGCGCCGTCCGCGCCCCGTGCGACGAGCA
>Ga0310697_10007283_pt1 | contig 10445 bp, 5 predicted proteins | sample 172DNAGHGlowgp2_FD_203883 | JGI IMG/M metagenome (GOLD analysis project Ga0310697, IMG submission 203883) | Sheep rumen microbial communities from Palmerston North, Manawatu-Wanganui, New Zealand - 1728 DNA GHGlow gp2 (v2) (version 2) | ecosystem: Host-associated > Mammals > Digestive system >...
GTAGTGCTTGTTGTTGAAGACATAGTCGCTTGCTGCAAAAGAAGTAACCCCGTTGTCTTCAAGGGACTTACCGATGGGACCCTGCTGACCGCCGCCGAAGATCTGGAACGTGTGGCCGGCTCGCAGGTTCACCGTAGCGCTACCCCATACCTCGGAAGCCTTACCATAGCCACCACCAAAGACGTTCAGAGACAAGCCCAAGGGGTCCATACCCTGTTCGTCGAGGATAACGCCAGAGTTGCGCTTCGTGACGGTGTATTCGTCGTTCTGGTAGAGAAGCGGATCGGCCTTGGTGACAATGTCAAAGACAGCTTCCGGTCCCGTTAAATTGGCAATATCGTCCATAATATTGATGACCACGTTGCCGTTCATGTGTCCGCTCACGTAGCAGCCACCATATATGTTACCACCACGGAGACGACGGTTGAAGTCATCGGGATTACCTGTTCTCGTGATGGTTCCCGTAGTAGCGGGCGTTGTGACATCAAGACCTGTTCTTAAATCGTAGGTGTTCCACTCCAGACCCAATTTAGGATTGGTGCGATCCTTCCAGCGCATGGGCTTAATCTTCAGACCCCTTAGGTTGAGGATCATACAATCCTTGATAGGGCTGGTTGGATCAGAGGGATCTACCAACATACCGTTGGGGGCCTGCTCCGCAACAGAACCGATCATGCCGCCAAGGTATTCGGCGTTGTACTCGGTAGCATCAATGTTGGCATTGTTGCAACCGCCTACGAACTTATCGAAGATGATGACGTTTCGGTTAAACTCAATCGTGTTGGTTCCCGGCCAGGTCATGCTACCTCGGTTGCCGCCGCAGTAGAAAGAACCGAAGAATGAGGAATAATCCACATACTCCTCCTGGTCGTTATTGGCGATAAGGTCGAAGACAACGCGAGGCTTCAGCTCCATGGCGCAACCGTCCATGTACTTGGCGAAGATATCTTTGTTGAGCAGATTCATCTTGCTGAACTTGGTGTCGGTCGTTCCCGTATCTACGGTTTCACCCGTTGCCGTGTTCTGATAACCCTTGTAGCGGTGCAGGATATCTGCCGTCACCATGTTCTCGCCGTTATTGCCGAGGTACATCTTATCGACATACACATACGATCCGATCTTGAGCTCGACCAAAGGATCGACGCCAGCCGCCAAGTTTTTTTTCTTTTTCAGCGTGGCGCTGTTGCCGCCGAGATAGACGGCACCCATGATGTAGGTAGGATTGGTTTCCGAGCCAAACAACTTGATGGAAATCTGCTCAGCGTTGGGGCGGAAAATGTTCAGCGCCTCGACGGACTGGATGGCAGGATCTGTGGACGAATACTCGAAGGTCGGGTTGTTGTATTGGCGTTCTTTCAGCCTGACGTCTGCTGGGTTATAGTAGAAGTCCTTATAAGTATCCAAGGCACCCAAAGCAGGGTTATCGGTATAGGAGTAGGATCCGTTGCCGGCGCCATAGACGTCGCCATAGACCGTAGAGTAGATACCTACAGCATCGCCGCCGAAGACACGGCCGGAGATGTCGTTACCGCCATAGACATTGATGATGTGACCGCCACGGACAAGGGTACGTGCCGAGAGGCTGGCTGGGAACTTGTAAGAGCTATAGCGTGGATCGTCAGTCGGCAACTGAATAGAAGTGGGGGCATTCCCCGTCTGCGGATCTTTCGGATCAACATCTGCACGTCGGCAGCCGCCATAGACATTAACGATGTACAAGCCATCCTCTTTCTCTGCAACGGTTCCCAACGGGTCAATATCCATCAACAGTCCGTAGGGACTCGTCATGTTACCTTCGTTACCGCCGGAGTAGAGGTCACGGATACGGCCACGCTGGATGTTCCAGACGGGCATGATGGACATCTCGGCCTTGTTGTTGCCGCCGAAGATACGTGCAAAGGTAAAATCAAAGCTGGTGTAGTCGCCCTGGAAGGTGGACAAGTCCATGTACTGAGCCAGGTCAACCAGCGTTCCCATCAGGTTATTCGGATCGATGACCTTCTCCAAACCCTTACTCGTATTGTTGATGCAAAGGGTGGTGTTCTGCGTCACCGTCACGTTGTTACCGCCGCCATAGACGTGTGCCAGACAGCCGCCCAAGAGCTCCAGGTAGGTCTTGGTGAGGGTAGGCTTGGTGAATGCCGTAGCGCTTTGTGCGATGAGGTCGCCAGTGGCCTTGTCACGGATTTCGTATTCCGTGGCAGTGATATTCTGTCCTTCGCCGTCCTGACCGGTCACATCGCCGGGATTGACGTAGTTGTAGTCACCGTTGCCGCCACCGAAGATGGTACCAACGATGATGCGGTGGGTCATATCCTCTGTCGCCATCTTGCTGGTGCGGACGAAGGCGACCCATGAATCGTTGATGTCGTTCTTGCCAGGTGTGGTGCCCACTTCCGTCAACGCTGCAGGCAGAGCGGCTGTGGTTATGAGGTTGGGATCCACATTCTTACCGACCGTTCCTGCTATATCATTACCGCCGTAGATGTTCTTGATCTTGATCTCGCCACCCGTGGTATGCTCGCCGTCGATGTGCACAAATGCCCTGCCATCGACATCAGCCATACGCGCTCCGCCGAAGACGTTGCCATGAATCTCGCAAGCCTTCACGGTGACGGAGGTGCTGCCATTCACGTCGCCCTGGTTGCCGCCGCCATAGACATTGCCGCCGATGCTGACATGCGGCGTGGTAGCGGGAGCCGGATCCTGTGCCATGGCACGGGGCACGACAAGGGTCTGGAGGACCATAAAGAGAGCAGCCAGGGTCACAAAGGGCGCTTGCGACCGCTGGAGCAAAGGAACATGATGGAATGTATAGCTTAGCATAACTTACAATTTTTCAACTTTCAAATTTCAACTTTCAACTTTCAACTTTCAACTTTCAACTTTCAACTTTCAACTTTCAACTTACTGAATCGTAAACGTCGGGTTGTCGAGGTCGGGGTCGGAAAGCACGTAGAGGAACGTGGGCTGGATGAGCAGGTTGACCGTAAAGAGCTGACCGGCCTGCAAATTCGGGAAGTTAGAGATCTTGTCCGGGTTGATAATATTCTCAGCCACACAGCCTTTGCGGATGAGATTGCCCTCGGGCTTCACGCTGTCGTCTTTGTCATAGACATCGTATGTGGTTTTGAGGACAAAGTTCGTGGTGGAGCCTGGAACCAGACATCCAAGGAAGTCTTTGAATTGATCTGCGGGAACCTCTACGCCGGTGTCTGCAGGAGCGTCCGTCTTCTCATAGAGCGTAATGGTCTTATTGCTTGTTGTAGCGGAGGCAGGTACGTAGGTGACACTGGTCAGCGGATCCGTGCCGGCATCATTAGCCTCAATACGTATGTTGAGATTGACCTTCTCACGGATGCCGACGGCGGTAAGCTCCACCTTCGTAATCCTGATGGAACGCAAGGCGGCATAGGTGGGGTCCAACTTTGTGGCGAAATGCAAGCCGGCATAGATGTGCTTCAGCAGGACAAAGAGGCGGTTCTCGCCCTCATCCTGACCCACATAGCTGAAATAGCCGAGGGGAACGTCCTTAAGCTTGGTGCCATTGATTTTCTCCTGCTCGTCAGCCCAGCGCAGACCGACGATGACCGAGACGTCGGCTGTCGTCAACGCGTCGTAGTTGTCGATAGTGATGACGGCACCATTGGCAAAATCATCGCCGCCCATACCGTTCAGGGAGGTGATGGTGGCACTCTCGGCACCACTGCGCGGCATGAAACCATAGATGTAGTACTGCTTGTCCTTCTCCACGACGATGGTGGATTTCCATACGCTGACAGGCGGCGTGCCATCTACGCCTTGGTAGATGAAGTCGCCTGAGGGGTTGGCATCATCAGGAGTCATGAAGACACCGATGGTGCTGTCGTCAACGGAGGCATGGGGATGGAGCACCTCGTAAGAGAGATAGCCGTCGGGAAGATGGTCGGTGTAGCCTGCGCCGAAATTAAAATCGGGATCGGCACGGGTGACCCACGGCGTGATTTCGAGGAAGGGCGGCGAGTAAGACAACAGCTCCACCGTAGTCCGCTGACGATTGTCGGCAGGCTCCACGGAATCGCTCTCGCAACCCGTCAGGAACAGGGCGGCCAGGAGGACCAGGCTGCCTGAGATCCTAGAGATTCTAGAGATCCTAGAGTTTCTAGAGATTCTAGATATTCTAGACAATCTAGAGTTTCTAGACAATCTAGAGTTTCTAGAGATTCCAGAGAATATAGTCTTTATCTTACTCATAGTTTCTTACCAATTATACACCGTGTGTTGGCTGGATTGTCTGTTGGTCCAGTCGTTGATGGCCACCTGGATGATGTCCATGGTGATGCCACCAGTCTCGGTGATCTTGAACTTATAGGTGTACTGGAATCCGGGCTTCCACTGCATATACTCGGCAGGCACGATGGCCGTCTTGACCTCGTCGGACACCACCGCGACCTCTAAGGTGTAGCTGCCCTGCGCGGTGTTGGGGAGTACGGTGTACCATTTCTGAGGCGAGTTGGGCCAGGTCGTTGACTGTCCATCGACGGGATGGCCGGCAGGCATGGGCGACGGCGTCTCGTAGTAGTCGATGGTGAAAGCGTTGATGCCAGTGGTGTTCGACGTCGTCCACATCTCGGTCGTCTCAGTCCCTTGCAGGGGGTAGGTGACGCTGACCGTGCCGGCGGTGGCTATGGTTGGTGCAGTGCCCGTGGCGGGCTTCGTGGGATAGAAGCGGATATGCGAGAGCTTCTCACGTCCGAACGTCAGGTCGTTGACAAAAGTAAATAGGAACCGCACGCGTGCGAAGGGTTTCAGGAACTTAAGCTGCACGGGCTGTCCGAACTGACGGTCGGGATAGTCGGAGGGGTTGCCGGTGCTGAACCACAGCTGCGAGAAATAAGGTGCAGCGGCGATGGTGGCATCGGAGGAGGCATTGACGGTGGTGGAGAACGTGACGGCGTTGGCCGTGGTGGAAGTCCCGGTGGGGAAACCACCGGGCACACTAACCGCAGCGGGAGAGGTGGCGGGGGAGGCGGTAGCGTTGCCCATGGCGTAGCCGAAGAAACGGTAGGCCTTGGCGCCGAAGTCCCAGTATTTGATGGTCTGCTCGGCACGCTGTTCTGGCGTGTTGCCTTGACCGACATATTCCCAGTCGTTGGTGTTGGAGTTGGTCGTATAGGCGCTGTTGGCAATCCAGCAGACATCGAAATTAGGCATGACGACCTGATAGCTGGTGTAGTTGGGTGCTTCAAAGGCGTCGTTCTTGTAGCCGAAGAGCTTGAACTTCTTTTCGCCCGTCAGCACCTCCTCAAGGCCCCGTTCCCCGGCACGCGTCTCCTGCCGCTCACTATGGAGGTCGCCAACAATGCTGATGGGCATCAGCTGCTGTGGCGGCTGTGGCGTGGGATCCACGGGATCACTGGCAGAGCAGGAGACCAAAGCGACGCTGGCAATCCATGCAATATGTCTGACTAATACCTTCATTATATTTTTTTATTCAAGTTATGTCTCGTGCCGAGGCCCGGCCTCTTTCACGCGCGATCCTTTTTTATTGTTTCTTTCTTTTGATCGTGTGCTTTAGCTTAAGCACCGCAAAATTAAGTTCTATTTCAGTTTCAGTCTCATTTGTGGTGAAGCTATCTCCGAATTATCTTCTTGACTTCCAGCCACATTTGCGGTGGAATTTTTTGACCGCAAATTATCGAGTTCCTCTTTTCGAAGCTCAAATATCCAACCAGCGGGGAATTTCTGAGGGTTATTCTTTACCGCTTGATTGATCTCACGCGTCTCCACACCGTAGAGTTCTGCTACGGCGAAATCAAAGATGACCTGCTGCCCGCGGATAGTAACTATCTGTTCGCGGACATCCTCGAATCGTATGATATGACTATTTTTCTTGGCCATAATTGACTTCTTTGCGGTTTCGTCTCGCGCCGAGGCCCGGCCTCTTTCACGCGCGATCCTTTTTTATTATTAGGTGCCCATCGGGGAGTCGAACCCCGATGAGCTGAGAGGGGAAGGTTATTGGACTACGATAACCTTGTAAGCGTAAGCGCCAACGTTGTCAACTACTTGCTTGTAGTAGTGTTTAGCATCGCTATAAGTATCAGAATCACCAACTGCAGTGGTACCTGTATTATCTTCGTAGAGGTTAAGTGCAGCCTTGGCAGCTGTGAATTCTGTTGCATCAGCGATGGGCACTTCTACGAACTTGTAGGTTCTAGCATTCTTCACATACTCTACAGCGTATGTACCAGCGGCAAGACCAGTCATCTTCACTGCATTAATTGCAGTCGTGCTACCATTTTCAGTAGGAACGGAAGTAACCTTAGTACCGATGCTGTTATCCAGCGTGAAGGCAACACTATGGGTCTTTGCAGAAACTTCAGCGATGGCCTCAGCAAGAGATGCCTCGGTGGCACCGGCTGTAACACCCTTATAGAGGTTGACGTTAGTGCCGAGTGTAGGATTAACTACGCTACTAGCATCCTCAATGGTAGCATAGATGTCGCTGCCAGCCTCGTACTCGTTGCCGCCGTGGACATACTTGTTAGCCTTCACGCCGAAGGTTGTAATGCTGGGCTCGCTGACGGTGGTGATGTACTCAACCTCACCGTTCTCAGCCTCGATGACAACAGCGTCGAAGGTGATGGGATAGAGATCGTTGTCGTTGATCTTGAAGAGGTAGGTGTACTTGAAGTTGGGCTTCCACTGGAGGTACTGATAGGGAACTTCAGCGGTCTTACCCGTGATATTAATGATTTCACCTGTTACCGTGTTGGTCAGCTGGTAGTCAATCTTCAGCTTCAGGTTCTTGTCGTTGCCCTCCTGTGGGAAGACGGTGGTGAAGGCACCAGCTGCCTTATCAAAAGTAGCAGTAGTTGAAGTCTCTCCTAATTTCGTAGCAGCAGCAATCTGATCACCGAGGGTGATATAGGTCTTGGTTGACGCAGCGGCAGTCGGAGTAAAGGAGATGGTGGGATGGTTCTCGGTACTTGCTACAGTAGCGTCATAGTACTTCACCGTGAACTTACCAGCAACACCTGTAGCTGTGTTGGGAACATTAGCCACAAAATTGGTAGTGCTTGGAGTGGTCATAGTAGCAAAAGTGGGTGCTGCATTGTCAACGTAGTAGAAACTGGTGACTTTCACATCATAGCCGGGAATGGTTTCATACATACCGACACGAACCTGTGACTGTCCGTTGCGGAAGGTAAACGTGACGTTGCCACCATACTTATTAGTAGCGGTACGATCCTTGTCGTTGGATTGTGTAATCTTCACACGGTCAGCAAAATAGAGGCTGCTGAGGTCGGCATCAGCGGTAACGTCAACTTCGTAACCCTTGTCATAGACCGTTGTTCCTGAAGTGAGTTTGTTGATGGTTACATAACCAGCTGCGATATCAGCGGGCTTTGCCGAGACAGCGGTGAACGTGTAATCGGTAGCGGCATAGTCCCAGTACTTAATAGTCTGGACATTGTCGGTGACAGCTGTTCCACCTTCTTTAATATTAGCGGCTTCTGCGGAAGTCCAGCTTAAACCAACATACTCCCAGTCCTTGGTGTTGGAAGTAGTGGTGTAGGCGCTGTTTGCAGTATAGGTAACCTTGTAGTCAGGAAATACCAGATTACCCGTAACTGGAGCATCTTTAGTCTCGTTCTTCTCGCCCCAAACAATGAACTGATTGTTCAGTTTTGTTGCGGCTTCGGCACCTGCGGCACGTGTCGCAGTAGGTACATCGAAGGCGAAGCTGATGGGAGCGAAGCCGGCTGCATCACCCTTCGCATTGTCGCCAACGAAGTCGTCGTTAGTGCAACTGGCCAACGCGATGAGGGCAGTTGCGAATAAAACATACTTTTTCATAACTCTAAATTTTAACCGTTAAATATTTAATTAATGAATACTCTTGTTTGAATGATGTGCCGAGGAACCGTCCTCTTAGCGGCACGTTTGGTTTTGGGGGTGGTTGCCAAGTGGGGAGTCGAACCCCACTTGGCATAAATGGTTTACTGAACCTTGATGACTTTCACGCCATAAACCTTGTTCAGGTTGGTGTACTTCTTGTAGTAAGTACCAGCAGCGAAGGTAGCAGGAGCAGCAGTTGCGCCATTGGGATCTGCATACCAAACACCTGCCGTTGCCCAATCCGTAGGCTCGGTCGTCAGAGCATTTGCAGAGTAATAGTAGCTTGCTGCGGGAGCTGTAGCAGGAGTAGCATCATAAACGTATGCATACGTTCCAGCAGCTCCAGTGAACTTAGCTGCAGTACCTGCGGCGACGGTGATGTCGTTTCCATCAGCACCAGGAACAGCCGTGACGGTAGCATCGCTGGTAGCTTCGGTGAGGACAAGACCATTGCGACCGGTGATGGTGCCAGTGCCTGTCGAAGCCTGAATGTTCAGAGCATCCATGACTTCAGCTTCGGTAGCAACGCGGTCCAATGTGTAAAGCTGACCCTTGGTACCGAGATCTGACTTCAGAGCGCCATCGGTGATAACCTGTACGTAGATGTCGCCAGCTGCATATTCATCCTTTGTAACATCGTGACCCTTCTGATAGGTGGTGATGCTGGGAGTAGCAACAGTTGTAATCGTACTCTGGGTATAATCCTCGGTCTCGGTTACGACAGCGTCGAAGGTGATAGGATAGAGACCAGCGGGATCGGTATCGACAGTGCTTGTCCAACCATTAGTATTGTCACTGATCTTGAAGACATAGGTGTAAGCATAGTTGCTCTTCCAAGCTGCATAGATGGCAGGAACGAAAGCGGTAGCGCCATGAACCTTAATCTCCTCACCAGAACCGTCGATAGATTCGAGTGTGTAGTCGATGCGGAGTTCAAGAACAGTACCCTCTTCATTAGGCATGGCAATCTTGTAGTAGTTGTCTGTTGCGGAACCTGCATAGGAAGCCGTGGGAAGGGTACGACCGAGGAACTGGGTACCTGTCTTTTCTTTGTACTCAACACCAGCATAATTCAGACCATCAAAAGTCTTAGTAGCCTCTTTACCTGTAGCATCGGCAACGAACGAAACGTGAGCCTTATTGTAGTCACTGTTGCTGAAGTTAGCCTTGCCTACCGTGGGGAACGATACAGTGTAAGTACCTGCAGTGTAGAAGTTGTCTTTGTCAGCAGTAGCTGTGGTGAACAGAGTTGCATCTGTTGAAGAGGCACCTGTTGCAAGGGTGGTAGCAGCATCAGTATAGAACTTCACATCCTTAACAGAGTAGCCGGGAATGGTCTCGTAGAGAGCTACACGTACCTTAGAGGCAAGAGCACGGAACTTGAAGGTCACCTCATCCTGATACTTATGCGTTGCGTCTGTACCATCCTGGTAGGCAGTAACCATGTCGGCGATGTAGCACTTCTCCAGGTCAGCAGCAGCACCTTTCAGCGTGTATGCTGCAGTCTTGGCATTAGGAGCACTGATGGCAGAAACCAGGATTTGTCCAGCTGCAGGATCACCAGAGGTAATAGCCGTTGCTGTACCTGTCGAGTAGGCGATGAAGTCATACTGAGCAGCGCTGTAGTCCCAATACTTAATGGACTGGGTGTTGCCAGCAAGTGTAGAAGGAGCGACGGCGGTGATACCAACATACTCCCAGTCAGAGGTGTTAGACTCTGTCGTAGCAGCAGTGTTCTCAGCCCAGTTAACAACATAGTTGTCGAAAACTGTACCCGTAGCAACGACAGTTGCAGTCACGTCGCCAGCACCTTTGAAACCGGCCACCGTGAAGTGATTGTTCAGCAGTGCTGCAGCATCCGCACCGACATGATCGGCACGCGTTACAGTGTTGAGATTGCTCGTGAATGCGATAGCTTTCGAAGTCTTGTTGACATCGGGACCGTCGCCCACGATGTTGTCATTGGTGCAACCGACCATCACCGTGATGGCAGCTGCGAAGAAGAGAATTTTTTTCATAGTCTTCATGTTTTTGGGTTATTAATTTGTTTATTATCAGATTCTATATATATGGAATAGTCTCGGGGACTGTGGTGACCAGGAGGGGAGTCGCGCTCGAGCTTTGCTCGCTTGGCTTGTCCAAGAACCCCGGTGTGTGGTAGCTATGTGGGGAGTCGAACCCCACATAGCTAAAGAGAGGAATTACTGAACCTTGATAACCTTAGCGTAGTATTCACCGTCGTTCTTGGTGTACTTGTCGAAGTAGGTCTGACCTACGACCTCAGCCGTCTCGTTGGCGACGACATAGGTGGTCTCATCGAGCTCGTACCAACCGGTGGTCTGCTGCGGCAGGATGACGCAGTACTTGCCAGTGGCATCGTAGTAAGCCTGACCATCGACAGGCGTGGTCTCGGTCTTAGCTGTGGTGAGCGCGGGATCGGTGTACAGGGTCGTCGTTGCGAAGGCCTCGTAAGCGATGTTGGTAGCTTTCTTGTAGGTCATGCCCTTATCGGTGGTGTAGTAGTAGTCGGTACCTGTTACAGCATAGCCTCTGGCAATGCT
>Ga0310697_10007284_pt1 | contig 10444 bp, 8 predicted proteins | sample 172DNAGHGlowgp2_FD_203883 | JGI IMG/M metagenome (GOLD analysis project Ga0310697, IMG submission 203883) | Sheep rumen microbial communities from Palmerston North, Manawatu-Wanganui, New Zealand - 1728 DNA GHGlow gp2 (v2) (version 2) | ecosystem: Host-associated > Mammals > Digestive system >...
CTCGCCTTGCCGTCGCCAACCTTTACGCCTTCAATCAGTCCCATCGATAGCAGTCCGGGAATGTTGAAGTCGACACCGCAGAAGTACGACTTGACCTTGCTGATGACGCCCTCTTCCGGTATCTTCCGGATGTCGGCCTGCGGTGCCGCCTGCTTGAATGCAGCGTCGTCGTAGGTGTATACTCTGCCGTGCGGCGACAGCCATTCGGCGCTGAATGCCGATGTCTGGAATCCGCCTGTGGTGTTCAGCGGACAAAGCACTACCAGCTGTTCCAGTTTGCATCCGTTGAAGAGGTCGCCCGACACTTCGATGTTCGTCAGCGTGCGCGGCAGTGTCACCGCTATCAGACTTTTGCAGTCGGCGAAGGCTACTGCCCCAATGCTTCTGAGCATTGGCGACAGCCGTAGATGCTTCAGTGCCGTACAGCCCCTGAAGGCACCTCCGCCAACGGTTGTCACGTTACCGGCCGTTATTACAGTGATGTCGGTGCAGTCGTAGAAAGCCTCATAGCCGATGGTGCCGCACTGCTCGGGTAGTTTTACCTCGCCCTTGCCGCAACGTGGCGGACATTTCAGCAGTTTGTTGTAGTTGCCTTCGTACAGCATACCATCCGACGACGAGAGATAAGTGTTGGCAGGGTCAACGTTAAACCCTATCATCCCGGTACAGTTCCTGAATGCCGTCTCGTTTATGTTGCGCATGGTCGACGGTATGAACAGCGGGTCGTAGTATGCTAACATGTAGCAATTGTTGAAGGCGTTACCGGCAATAGACGAGACACCACTGGCTATATTGACGTCTCTCAGCGATTCACAACCGGAGAAGGTGCCGCTGGGTATCGTCGATAAGCTGCTTGGAATGTTCGCTTTCAGCAGGTTACGGCAAACATAGAAAGTGTACTCCCCCATACTTTTCACAGTGTTGGGGATGTTGATTGTAGCCAGGTTCTGGTCATATGAGAAGGCGCGTTCGGCAATCTTAGTCACTTCGTACGTCGTATTGTTGGCGTTCACCGTCTCACGGATGGTCAGCTCTTGCGGTATGTTCGCCTGATTTATTGCCTCCGGGTCGCGCCCCGTGGCCGTGGCCGTTTTCGAGACGAGGTCCAACCCGTAGGCCACGCCGTCCACTACCACTTCGGTGACTTTCGGCTCAACCACGGTGCCGATAACGTAGACCGGTCCTTTGTAGTATGCCTTAGTGATGCTGAGTGCCGACTCCGGGCAATAAACGACCGATTTGGTGTTCAGACCGTCGAACACACCGCTATAGCTTTGCAGCCTGCCCTCAATCGTCAGCGCCTCGAACGTGCATCTGTCGAAAGCTGCTTTGCCTATCTCGGTGACACTGGCAGGTATGGTGAGACGCTTCATGTTTCCGCAGTTCAGGAAGGCGTTTATGCCGATCTTCTTCACCGTATTGGGAATGGTCACCGATGTTATTTCCAGCTGCGCGTCGAAAAAGGCGGAGTAGTTTATTTCCGTTACGGTGAACGTCTTGCCGTTATACGTGACACTACTCGGGATGTTAATGGCACCCGAGTAGCTTCCGCTCGTTTTCCTGATGACGGTAGCCTCGGCGGCCTTGCCGCCATTCGAAGGGTTGCCATAGTTGTAGTACAAGTCGTAGCAGATGTTGCCGATGGTCACGTCATTGTAGACATCGGCATTGGTACAGATTATTGTACTGAGGACTAATAGCTGTAGTAGAATAATTCTTTTCATGAATGTGTTCGCAATTTTGGCACAAAGGTAATGAAAAAATGTCGTGTGCGCAAAATTTTTCAGCCCCATTTGTTGATTTTCGGCAATAAAAATACACGGCGGAAAAATTTTTTCCTTTGTTTTGCTTTTATGTGTCCTTTTTTTGCTAACTTTGCACCCTGTTTTCGGAATTCATATTATAGGTATATAACGTTATATTAAAATGTCAGAAGTTAAGAAGATTAAGACCGCACTCGTGTCCGTGTTCCATAAGGACGGGCTTGACGAGCTGCTGAAGAAACTGAATGATGAGGGCGTGAAGTTCCTGTCGACGGGCGGCACGCAGAGCTTCATCGAGTCGCTGGGCTACAAGTGCGAGAAGGTGGAAGACCTGACGACGTACCCCAGTATTCTTGGCGGTCGCGTGAAGACGCTCCATCCGAAAGTGTTCGGAGGTATCCTGGGTCGTCGCGACAATGAGGGCGACCGTGAGCAGATGGCTAAGTACGAGATTCCCGAAATCGATCTTGTGGTTGTTGATCTCTATCCCTTTGAGCAGACGGTTGCTAGTGGCGCTTCGGAGGCTGATATCATTGAGAAAATAGATATCGGTGGTATCTCACTCATCCGTGCAGCTGCTAAGAACTTCAAGGATGTGGTTATCGTGCCCTCAAAGGCTGAGTACAGTGTGTTGACGGATATCCTGAATAAGCAGGGCGCCGAGACTACGCTGGAGCAGCGTCGTATGTTTGCCACACGTGCCTTCGGTGTTAGCTCACACTACGACACCGCTATTCACGGCTGGTTCGAGAAGTAAACAACAAAAGAAGTATATATATGGGATTTTTCAGTTTCGTCCAGGAAATAGCAATGGACCTGGGAACGGCCAATACCATTATCATCAGTGATGACAAGATAGTGGTTGACGAGCCCTCCGTAGTAGCCCTCGACCGTCGCACCGACAAAATGATTGCCGTAGGCGAGAAGGCTAAGATGATGTATGAGAAGACGCATGACAACATACGTACCATCCGCCCTTTGCGCGACGGCGTGATTGCTGACTTCTCGGCCTGTGAGCAGATGATGCGTGGTCTGATAAAGATGGTGCACACGGGCTCGCGCCTGTTCAATACCTCGCTGCGCATGGTCATCGGCGTGCCGTCAGGCTCCACCGAGGTTGAGCTGCGTGCCGTCCGCGACTCTGCCGAGCATGCCGACGGCCGCGACGTCTACCTTATCTTCGAGCCCATGGCAGCCGCCATCGGCATAGGCATCGATGTCGAGGCCCCCGAGGGTAACATGATTGTCGACATCGGCGGCGGCACGACGGAGATTGCCGTCATCTCGCTCGGCGGCATCGTGGCCAACACCAGCATCAAGGTGGCCGGCGACGACCTGAACACCGACATCCAGGAGTACATGTCGCGTCAGCACAATGTGAAGGTCAGCGAGCGCATGGCCGAGCGCATCAAAATCAGCGTCGGCTCGGCGCTGACCGACCTTGGCGATGAGGCTCCCGAGGACTATGTGGTTCACGGCCCGAACCGTATCACGGCTCTGCCTATGGAGGTGCCCGTATGCTATCAGGAGATAGCCCACTGCATCGACAAGACCGTGGCCCGCATCGAGGCTGCTGTCCTCGCCGCCTTGGAGAACACTCCGCCCGAGCTCTATGCCGACATCGTCAAGAACGGCATCTACCTCACCGGCGGCGGTGCCCTGCTGCGCGGTCTCGACAAGCGTCTGACCGACAAAATCAATATTCCGTTCATCGTGGCCGAGGATCCCTTGCACTGCGTCGCACGCGGTGCTGGCATAGCCCTGAAGAACGTCGACCGCTTCTCGTTCCTCATGCGATAAGGCGGCCGCCGCTCACTGATACCTGTTTACTACCGTTGACGTGTGAAGAATCTCGTCGCTTTCCTGCTGAAGTACCATCACTGGTTCCTCTTCCTGTTGCTTGAGGTGCTCAGTGCAGTGTTGCTGTTCCGCTATAACAGCTATCAGGGCAGTGTGTGGTTCTCGACAGCCAACTACGTCGTCGGCAAGGTCTACCAGGCCGATGCTGCCGTGCGCTCTTTTTTCTCGCTTACACGTGTCAACGAGGAGTTGACGCTGCGCAACTTCTACCTCGAGCGGCAGGTCGACCAGCTGCGCCGCCTCTACGGTGACATCACCCGCGACACAACGGTGCTCGAACGGCAAGAGCTGCAGTTCCTCAGCCAGTACCACCTCATACCGGCGAAGGTGGTGAGCAACACCATCGACCGCGCCGACAACCTCGTCACCATCGACAAGGGCAAGGCCGACGGCGTGGAGCTCGACATGGGCGTGGCCTGCGGCAACGGTATCGTCGGCGTGGTATATATGTCGAGCGAACATTTCGCTGTCGTCATTCCCGTACTCAACACCTCGTCGTCACGCATCAGCTGCAGCATCCGCGGACGCGGATACTTCGGATACCTGCGGTGGTACGGCGGCGACCCGTCGGTGGCATATCTCGAGGACGTGCCGCGCCACGCACGCTTCAAGCGCGGCGACTGGGTGGAGACCAGCGGCTACTCCGCCATCTTCCCCCATGGTGTGCTCGTGGGTAAGATAGAGACCATCTACAACTCCGCCGACGGTCTGAGCTACAAGCTCAAGGTGCGTCTGTCGACCGACTTCGCCTGTCTGCGCGACGTCTGCGTCATCGGCGACAGGAGCATCGCCGAGCGTGCCCGTCTGCTAGAGCAGGTCCAGGACTCGCTGACCATGAAACCCCAGTAATCATAACTCCCCCTTAGCAATGGCATTAGATACCTTGCGGCGACTGCTCATCTTCATCGTCCTCTGCCTGGCACAGGCAATGGTGCTGAACCATATACGGCTCTTCGGCTATGCCATGCCCATGCTCTACGTCTACTTCACCATTGCCATGCCGCGCGGATACCCCCGGTGGGCGACGCTGCTGTGGGCCTTTGCTCTCGGGCTAGTCATCGACATGTTCTCCAACACGCCGGGACTGTGCGCCGCGTCGCTGACGCTCACCGCACTGCTGCAACCCTACCTGCTGGAGCTCTTCGTCTCGCGGGAGTCCCCAGCCAACCTCAAGACATCGGTGGCAGGACTGGGCTTCGCCAAGTTCCTGACGCTGGCCGCCATGCTCCTGCTCGTCAACAGCATGGACTACTACTCGCTGCAGCTCTTCACCTTCGTCGACCTGCAGGGGTGGGGACTGAGGGTTGTCGGCAGCACCCTGCTGACATTAGTCATCATCGTGGCCATTGAGAGCGTTCGCAAGACATCATGAAGGAACACGGACTCGACTACCGCCGCTATGTCATAGCCGCTGTGGCAACACTCATCGTTGTCACCTACATCATACGTCTGTTCATGCTGCAGGTCTCCAGCGACGACTACAAAAAGAGTGCCGACTCCAACGCCTTCTTGAAGAAGATCGACTACCCCTCGCGCGGAGTCATCACTGACCGCAACGGCAAGCTGCTCGTCTTCAACCAGCCGGCCTACGACATCATGGTGGTGATGAACGAGACGCGCGACCGTCTCGACACTGCGGCTTTCTGCAAGGCCATAGGCATAGGCCGTGAGGAGTTCGACGAGCGCATGGCTACCATCAAGGACCGCTCGCGTAACCCCGGCTACTCGCGTTTCACCCAGCAGCTGTTCATGAGCCAGCTCAGCGACCGCGACTTCAGCATCTTCCAGGAGAAGATGTACCGCTTCCCCGGCTTCTACGTGCAGCGGCGCAGCATCCGTCAGTACCAGTACCCTTATGCCGCCCACGTCCTGGGCGACGTTGCCGAGGTGTCGCCCGCCGATATCGAGGCCGACGACTACTACCAGCCCGGCGACTATATCGGCAAACTCGGCGTCGAGCGCTCCTACGAGCGGCAGCTGCGCGGCGAGAAAGGTGTGCAGATACTCCTGCGCGATGCCCACGGTCGCATACAGGGCAGCTACCGCAACGGCGAGCTGGACCGCCGTCCTAAGCCCGGCAAGAACCTGACGCTCTCCATCGACTACCGTCTGCAGGCCCTCGGCGAGCGGCTCATGCGTAACAAGATAGGCAGCATCGTCGCCATCGAACCGTCGACGGGCGAGGTGCTGTGCATGGTGTCGTCGCCCACCTACGACCCGCGCCGCATGGTAGGCCGCCAGCGTGCCAAGAATCACCTCGAGCTGAGCCGCAACGTGTGGAAGCCGCTGCTGAACCGCAGCATCATGGGACAGTACCCTCCCGGCTCGACGTTCAAGACGACACAGGGACTGACGTTCATGAACGAGGGCATCATTGGCCCCGCCACGCAGTACCCCTGTTCCCATGGTTTCAACTACCGGGGCCTGCACGTGGGCTGTCACGGCCATGCCGCACCGCTGTCGCTGGTCCCCGCACTGTCGACGTCGTGCAACGGCTACTTCTGCTGGGGGCTGTACTACATGATAGGCAACCGCGCGAAATACGGCAGTGTGCAGAACGCCATGAACACGTGGCGCGACTACATGGTGAGCATGGGCTTCGGCTACCGCTTGGGTATCGACCTGCCGGGCGAGAAGCGCGGATTGATACCCAACGCCCAGTTCTACGACAAGGCGTACAAGGGCTCGTGGAACGGACTGACCATCATCTCGATAGCCATCGGACAGGGCGAGGTCAACGCCACGCCGCTGCAGATAGCCAACCTCGGCGCCACCATCGCCAACCGGGGCTACTACTACGTGCCCCACGTCGTGCGCAAGGTGCAGGGCGAGCCCCTCGACACCGCCTTCACACGCCGTCACTACTCGAAGGCGTCGCGGCAGTGCTACGACTACATCGTCGCCGGCATGCGCGCCTCGGCCGTCGGAGGAACGTGCCACGCCCTGTCGCGTCTCAACTTCCCAGCCTGCGGCAAGACGGGAACGGCACAGAACCGGGGCCGCGACCACTCCGTCTTCATGGGCTTCGCACCAATGGACAACCCGAAGATTGCCGTTGCCGTCTATGTCGAGAACGGCGGCTGGGGTGCCGACTACGGCGTACCCTTGGGCAGTCTTATCATGGAACAGTATATCAACGGAAAACTCTCGGAGGCATCGGAGAAGCGTGCCGAGGAGTTCTCACACCGCGTAATAAGCTATGGTTCGCACGACAGATAACAACAAGAAACAGCCCGGCGTGCTACGCTCGCTCGACTACTGGACGATACTCATCTACCTCGCCCTGCTCACCTTCGGATGGATAAGCGTCTGCGGAGCGAGCTACACCTATGGCGACACCGACATCTTCTCGCTCTCCACCCGCTCGGGCATGCAGATAGTGTGGATAGGCACGTCGCTCGTGCTCGCACTGGTGCTGCTGCTGCTCGACGACCGTCTCTACGACACCTTCGCCTACGTCATCTTCGCCGTGATGCTCATGCTGCTCTTCGCCACCATCTTCAACCCCCATACTATCAAGGGCTCGCGCTCGTGGCTCGTCCTCGGGCCGCTGCGCCTGCAGCCGGCGGAGTTCGCCAAGTTCACCACTGCCCTGGCACTGGCGAAGTTCATGAGCATCTACGGCTACGACATCTCGAAGTGGAAGCACTTCGGGGCATCGCTGGCCATCGTCGTCGTGCCCATGCTGTTCATAGTCCTACAGCGTGAGACGGGGTCGGCACTCGTCTACCTCTCGTTCTTCCTGATGTTCTACCGCGAGGGAATGCCCGGCAGCGTGCTGTTCACCGCCGTGGCCATGGTCGTCTACTTCGTCGTCGGCATACGCTATCAGGACGTCATGCTGCTCGGCATGCCCACGTCGCTGGGCAAGTTCACCGTGCTGCTGCTCATACAGCTGTTCTCGGCAGCTCTCGTCTTCGTCTACTGCTCCGACCGCCGCGACACGTGGCGCATACTGCTCGTCAGCCTCGGTGTGACACTCGCTGCACTGCTCTTCGCCGTTTACGTCATACCCTTCGACGTGGTGTGGATACAGATAGTGCTCAGCGTGCTGCTCATAGGCTACCTCGTGTGGCAGGGACTGGGCACACGTCTGCGCAGCTACTACTGGGTAGCCGTCTTCGCACTCGGCTCGATGCTCTTCTTCAATGTTGCCGACTACGGCCTGAACCATGTCCTCCAGCCTCACCAGCGCACCCGCATCAACGTGCTGCTCGGACTCGAAGAGGATCTCAAGGGGGCGGGATATAATGTGCACCAGAGCGAGATAGCCATCGGCTCGGGAGGTCTCGAGGGCAAAGGCTTCCTCAACGGCACGCAGACGAAGCTGAAGTACGTTCCCGAACAGGATACCGACTTCATCTTCTGCACCGTCGGCGAGGAGGAGGGCTTCGTAGGCTCAGCCGGCGTGCTGCTGCTGTTCCTGGCACTCATACTACGGCTGATACACCTCTCCGAGCGGCAGCCCTACCGCTTCGGCCGCGTCTACGGCTACTGCGTGCTGAGCATCTTCCTCTTCCACGTCTTCATCAACGTCGGCATGGTGCTCGGACTGACACCCGTCATCGGCATACCGCTGCCGTTCTTCAGCTACGGAGGCTCCTCGCTATGGGGCTTCACGCTCCTGCTGTTCATCTTCCTCCGAATCGATGCCGGACGTAACCTCGCTACGCGATAGGGTGGGGCACTCACGCGTGTGATCGCCCGCGAGAGGGGTGCCAGTGTGCTGCACCAGTGAACATCGTCTCAGTAGTCTCAGGAGACTGCAGGGGCATAAGTTTTCCCTCAAAATCTTTGCCGTTTCACGAAAAAGTTGTAACTTTGTAAGAAAATACATATACGATGCGGAACAAACTTACAGGTCTTTTCTTTGTACTCTTGTTGCCCTGTGGCACAAGTGTGGTGGCGCAGACGAAACGCTCGGACGACTTCCGGGCTCGTTATGAACTGAAGGAGGTGGTGGTGATGAGCCGTCACAATATACGGTCGCCGCTGTCGTCGGGAAGTGCCGACTATCAGCGGGTGACACCCCACAAGTGGGTACAGTGGTCGTCGCCCAGCAGCCAGCTGTCGCTGCGCGGAGGTATCACGGAGACCGAGATGGGACAGTTCTTCCGACAGTGGGTGGTAGGCGAGGGGCTGCTGCCAGACAACTACCGCCCCACGGGCGACGATGTGCTGTTCTATGTCAACTCACGCCAGCGCACCTTTGCCACGGCGAAGTATTTCTCTGCCGGATTCCTGCCCTTCGCCAATGTGGAGATAACCCACAGGTACGACGAGGACAAGATGGACCCCGTCTTCACGCCACAGTTCACGAAGATGAACGACACGTACCGTCAGCAGGTCATCAGCGAGATGCAGGCCATGAATGGCGGTCCGCAGGCGTGGATGGCAGCACAGCAGCCTGCGCTGACACTGATGGAGGAGTTGCTCGACATTGTCCACTCGCCCGCCGCCAACCACTCGGCTGACGGTGACGCTTCAGCTAAGAAAGACACGACGCACTTCTGGTACGACGACGTACAGATAATGATTGAGAAGGGCGACGAGCCGAAGATGACGGGCGGCTATACGCTGGCTAACAGCGTGGCCGACGCACTGGTGCTGCAGTGCTATGAGTCGGAGTCGATGGCTCCCTTCGGCTACGAACTTACCATGGAGCAGTGGCGTGCCATCTGCGGCGTGAAGGAGGTCTACGACTGTCTGCTCTTCACCTCGCACCGTGCTGCCGTCAACCTGGCCTATCCGTTGGTGAGCCGCATACGCGAGGTGCTCAACAACACCGGGCGGAAGTTCACGTTCCTCTGCGGCCACGACTCCAACCTTGCCAGCATAGGTGCTGCCCTGCGACTGGTCTATCCTGAGACGCAGAACGCCTTGGAGCTGCATACACCCATCGGCTCGAAGGTGGTCTTCGAGAAGTGGAGTGACGGTACAGAGGATTATATTGCCATAAACCTGGTCTATCAGTCTGTCGCCCAGCTGCAGGGACTCACGCTGCTCTCACCTGACGTGCCGCCGATGGTGCTTCCCGTCACCGTTGACGGTCTGACCGCCAATGCCGACGGTCTCTACCGCTTCAGCGATTTCGACAGCCGCATGGCGGAGACGCAGGCCGAGTACGAAGCCATCGAGGATGCGACGGCCGCTGTCAGGACGCTTAAACGGACGGTACCCGCCGCACAGTCTGCTTCCATCTATAACCTGCAAGGGCAGCGACTCGACACCATGCAGCACGGCGTGAACGTTGTCGGAGGAGAGAAAATCGTAAAGAAGAGAAGAGTAAAATAGCTCTGTACGCCTTACTTGGCCAGCTTCGGGTAGTTAGCAGGCTGGTAGCCGTAACCGTGGTCGTCGTAGAGACTCTGTCCCTGGCTGTCTGTATGGCTTTCGCGCCATTGTGCTATACCGTTGTTTAGCATGGTGACGAACGTCTGCTTCGTCATGTCGCTACTGTTCATGGCGGAGACGCCGGTGGGCGAGGTCTCGTCGCCGGGGGCGGTCGCGATGACAGGACCGCTGTACAAATTGGGGTCACCTGCATAACCACGTGGATTAACCGAAAATCTTGTTTAGCCTGAAGATGAAGAATTTCTTGTCAATGACACCTCTTAGTTGAGCCCTAAAGTCCTTGATCTTGGCATTGAGCGATTCTGCAGAAGCATTGGTTGACCTGTTCACGAAGTAATTGAGGATCTCGTCTTCCCTGTCGTACATGGCAGCGGCGATGTCATTGAAAGCTTTATTGTCAAACTCACCCACTTTGGCATACCACTTCTGGATGCTCTTGCGCCCTGCTTCCTTGTCGCACTTTTGGG
>Ga0310697_10007288_pt1 | contig 10441 bp, 7 predicted proteins | sample 172DNAGHGlowgp2_FD_203883 | JGI IMG/M metagenome (GOLD analysis project Ga0310697, IMG submission 203883) | Sheep rumen microbial communities from Palmerston North, Manawatu-Wanganui, New Zealand - 1728 DNA GHGlow gp2 (v2) (version 2) | ecosystem: Host-associated > Mammals > Digestive system >...
AGTCTTGGGGCGTGCCGGTAAGCGTGACGGACGGGATGCCGCAGGCTATATAATGGACCACATAGTCGAAATAGCTCTTCATGGTCTCCATCAGCGTAATCTGCGAGGTGATGCGCTCGGTGATGCCCGTGGTAGTGAAGTCGGCGGTGATGGTCTTGGCGATGTCGCCCTTGGTGGCATCATTGATCTGTGCCGTGAAGTCGGCCATCAGTTTCTCCCAGTCGGCATCGCCGGAGAGCAAGTCCTTGTCGGACTGTACCACCAGTTCCGTCTTCCCCGAGTGGCTCACCAGCTGTTCGCGCATCTCTTCAGAATGAGCATTCACATAGCGGGCGAACCCCTGACTGATGAGCACCCAGATCATGTCGGGCGAGAGCACGAGCGGACGGTGCTCGGCGTAGGCCCGCACAATCGTCTTGAAGAAGACGTCCTTCCCGGTAAAGGTGTAAAACTTCTCGTCGTCAGCAAAACTCCAGGCAATCATGACGCGGGTGTCACCGGGGACGCCTTCGTCATGAAAAATCCCATTGAGCGCCTGAGCGCCACTGCTTTGGTATTTCTCGATAGCATCATTTTCAACAGGCGAGAGATTCTCGTCGACCACAAAGGTGACGCCAGTCTGGGCTGTGGCGAGGCTGGCGATGAGTGCCAGTGCGATGGTGGTCAGTATTTTCTTCATAGATCGGTTGGTATTTAGTTATTCGATTTCCAAGGTGCCGTCGAAGCTGATGGGATCGCGGTTCAGGGAGCGCACGTGGATGGTTGCTTCGCCAGAGTCGTAGATATTAATCACATAGTGGTAGGAGTCCTCACGTGTCCTGACGTCGATGTCGAGCTGCGTGTACTTATTTGACTTCGGCTTACTTTCCTTATAACTTAATACAGGCTCCTCGAAGTTCAGACCTATCGAGGGTGAGAGCTGCGACACCTGTACCTGTCCCAGATAGGGCAGGTAGCTCTGCAGCGTGTCGCCACGCAGTTCCAGGAAGAAGTCGGGCGTCACCGTTCGTGCCCCATAGCGCATGGTGTTCATGGTGTGAATGTCGATGTGCCACCGCTTGGCGGCTATGGCGCCGAGCACGGCCACCTGCTTCCGTGCTTTCTTCGTCAGCTTATGAAGATTATCTTTGATAGAGGGCACCTGCGGACGATTCTGTGATGCCGTTTTCGTTGGCAATTGGACAGCAGAACTGTTCTCTGATTCCACAAATCCCTTGTAGCTCTTAGGTGCAACCATGTATGATGTGGAGGCCAGGAAGAGCATTTCATCCTTGGGCGACGTAACATCCAGGACGCGGTGAGCGGCGAAGTGACGGGGTGTCTCTACCTTTTCCGTCGCTGTAGGCTCTGCCGCCGGAGCTGCAGTCTCGCTGACCTCGGTGACTGGCAGTTCCTCTGGCTGCCCGTCGGCCACGACCGTAGGCTGCGACACCTCAACGACAGATTGCGACGAGACTGTCGTCGGTGTCACCGCCTGCTGCGCCACCAGAGGCTCCTGCGGTGTTTCCGTCTTTCCAACGTTGAACACGATGAGCAGGGCGATGCCGGCAGCAATGGCAAGCAACGAAAGCCTCGTCCCCCGCCCTCTCCGAAGGGAGAAGGAACTGGAATGCGACTGGTTCTCAGGTTCTAAAGAAGAGAGGTCCCTCAACAATTTCTCATTGAGTTCGTCAGACAGTGGCGGCATCTTATGCTCCCGTCTGTTAACGGCTTCCTTCAGGCACTTATCATTCTTGAGTTCGTTCATTGTTCAAAGCGTTTTGATGATTCGGTAGAGTTTCTTGCGGATACGGCTCAGCTGTGAGCCGACGGTAGAGGTAATGGAGCCTGTGACATAGGCGATGTCGGCGAGGCTCATGTTGTCGTAGTAGAACATACTCACGATGGCCTGTTCGTGTGGAGGCAGCATCTCCAGAGCCTGCTCCAGCTTCTGAATAGTCTCTTCGTCTTGAGACGCTTCGTCGGAGCCATCATCGCACATGCCGATGCCCAGGTCGCGGTCGTCCATATAGACCATGTCGGGCTTCTGGCCTCTGACGAAGTTGAGCGACTCGTGGTATGCTATCCGGTTAAGCCATGTGGAGAGTGTCGCCTGACCAGAGTCATAGCCATCGATGCTCCGCAGAGCCTTGAAGAACACATCCTGATAGACCTCCTCGGCATCCTCGCGTCGCGGCACAATGCGTTGCACCATACGGAACACCATCGGGCCATAGACTGCAAGCAGTCGTTGGCAGGCGGCTGGTTTATGCTGACGCAGGTCGCTGATCAGGATTGTTGTCTGTTGTTCCATTTTGACGTCTTCTACTTATATATACACACAAATCGCCATATTATTGCAAATAGTAAAAAACTTTTTTTAGAGGAAAAGTTGTTTCCCTGTGATGAGTGGATGAATTCGTGTTGTGACGACAGAATTTTCATTTCTACCCCACAACCCCACGTCCTGAAACCCTTTGTACAATGGCATTTCCGAAGAAATAGTGGGGTTGTGGGGTTGATTTAGTGCATAGTTCATAATTCATAGTTCATAATTCATAGTTCATGCGTCCCTTTCGTTCTTTCTCCTTCTCCACGAGTATTGGAAAATAGTCATGGAGTATTGAAAATTAGTCGTGGAGTATTGCGCAATAGTCGTGGAGTATTTTCAGAAAGTCATGGAGATATGATGAATGGGTACACGGCGGTTCATATCATGAAGCTGTTTTTAAAGAATTATTTGTCCGTTTCGAAACAAATTATTATATTTGCAACCGAATATTACTCATACCATAATAAGAAACTTAAAACTATTCCTTCAAGCATGAAAATAATAACTATTGTATATAAAGTGACGATAAATAATTGTGGATAGCTATTACCTGAATTAACAAAACCATCGCGCGTATCGACTAACCTCAATACGCGCGATGGTTTTTATATAAAGATAACCTCTCGACGTTATCGCTTGGCGGCCCTCATCGGAACGGCAAGATACCTCGCATATTCGCAGGCTGCCAACAGGAAAGCACCGACGCCAAAGTTGGCCTGGCTGTTCTGGTCAACGGTCTGGCCGGGAATGGCACGTTCGCCGATGGGCTGGACATAACCCACCTTACCCGAAGGCTGCAGAGCGGTCTCTGTCAGGTAGCGCCACGCCTTTGCAATGACGGGAGCGAACTCCTTCTTTGACAGATAGCCGTTATTGACTCCCCACAGCAGACCATAGGTAAAGAACGCCGTGCCCGAGGTCTCAGGACCAGGGGCATGTTGAGGGTCGGCCATGGAACGGGTCCAGTAGCCCTGGGGCTGCTGCAGCGAAGCAACGGCGCGAGCCAGACGAGTATACTTCTCGACAAAGAAAGGTTGGCGGACGTAGGTCTCAGGCATGTCCTGAAGCACCTTAGCCAGACCGGCCAGCACCCAACCGTCGCCGCGTGCCCAGAAGTCCTTCTTGCCGTTGGCTGACTTGTGCTTGGGATAAACATACTTGCCGTCGCGGAAATAGATGCCCGTCTCCTGGTCGAGCATGATACTGTCGGAATAGAGCAGATTCTCGTAGAGCTTACGCAGGTACTTCTCGTCGCCCGTCAGCTTATACATCTTAGTCATCACGGGCATCACCATGTAGAGGGCATCGGCCCACCACCAGTAGTTGTGAGCCTCGGAGTCGGCCTCGTAGCCCATGACCTCCTTGGCGCGAGCCACTTTATTGGCATCGGGACTGATGTTATATAGGTCTATGTACGTCTGGAAACAGATCTGCCAGTCGCCGAAGAGCACGTAGTCCTGCCCTTCACCGTACTGACGGTACTTCCACTTCGCAGGGTTAGTCTCGGTTGCACCCTGCCATTTGTTATGCTCCGCCCAGCGGATGCTGTAGTCGAGCATCTGCTGGTCCTTCAGCAGTTTCCACACTTCGATGTTACCGGTATGGTAGGCGGCGTTGTCCCAGAACGAGCGCACCTCGGCCTTGTTGTTCTGCTGCCAGTAGGTGTTCACACGGCGTATGACATCCTTCACCTGACTCTGTGTCCACTGGCGTGCCTGCCCAGCGACGGCCGTCAGCAGGCAGACGGCAAATAACAGTCTTCTCATATCAATATTACTTCTTGATTCTCACGATGTTAAGCGAATAAGGCGGCAGTTCCACACCGAGGCTGTTGTCTGTCGGCGACAGCTCGTGCTGCGTGGGGCTGATGAGCGTAGGCTGCTGGAGGCTGTTCTCGTCGGTGCCTTTGTTGGCGCGCAGACGGATGACCTTCGCACTGCGCGGGGCGAAGTTGCTGAGGTTCAGCTGGGCCGTACTGCCCTCGCTGCTGGTGTTCACCAGTTTGACGATAAGCTCGCCTGAGGGTTCGTCGACGGTCGCCGAGGCAAAGAAGTCGGGCGAGGTGAAACGCTTCAGCACGGTGTCGAAGACCTTGTCGTTGTCGAGCCACACCTGAATGCTGTCGCCGCTGACAGTCAGCGTGATGTCGTACCAGCGGTCGGCCTCGATCTTGCCGGGACGCTGTGCCGTCTGTATCTTTGCTCCGCCGCGCACCTGCTCGATGCCGTGCTGGCTGTTCTGCCATCCGCCGAAGTTCACCCAGCAGAAATTCTCCGGGTCGACGTAGTTGAAGACCACCATGAATCCCTCGGCACCATCAACCTTCCGGGCGCGGTACTTGACGGTATAGTGGTCGCTGTCGATGGTCTTCTTCTCCAGTGCCATACACTGTTCCTGCAGCGTCGTCTGCGTGATGCCGCCGTCGTCGGTCTTCTGCCACTGTCCCGACAGCAGCTCGAGGTCGAGGGGCTGTGCCGCTGCGAAGGCCGACTTCGTCAGCCACGTAGCCACGCCGGTACGGCTCTTCTTTGGTGTCGCGCTGGCAATGTTTCCCTCGTACGGATTGGTCATGCGCAGCGGCACCACCTGCGTGCCGATGTTCTGCGGCATAAGCATCTGTACATAGTATGACGGCGTGCCCATGACGCGGCTCGACGAGAACCTTATCATGTCGGGGCGCCACTTGGCATCGTTCTCGTTGACGAAGATGGGAGCATAGGAGTTCAGCGGCACGATGTCGGAGTTGTTCTCCATGCCCATCATATAGACGGCCTCGCCAAGGGCGGCGTTCATGTTGCCCAGCTGTCCGAAGCCGCTGGTGACAGCATATTCGCCGACGTAGATCTTCGGTCCGCGGCGGTCATAGCCGTCGTACTTGTGGAAGGCGTTCGAGAACCACGACGGGTTGCGGTAGTAGTGCTCGTCGAGCAGGTCGACGGGCAGCGGCGACTCCCAGCGCGGGCTGTCGTTACCCCATGCCACGACGTTGCCAATGAGCTGCATCTTGGGGTACTTGGCCAGGATGGCCTGCCGGAACTTGTCGTAACGCTCGTAGTAGTGGTCGCTCTGCTGGCGCGGGTCGGGCTGGTTGTTCTCGTTGCCTATCTCCAAGTACTCAATGTTGAAGGGCTCGGGGTGTCCGTTCTTGGCACGCAGGGCTCCGTACTTTGTCGACGTGTCGCCATTGGCATACTCCAGGGCAGCGAGCGTCTCGTCGATCCACGGCTGCAGCTCCTCGACGGGAGTCACGCCGCCGTGCCATATACCGACGTTGACGACATACAGAGGCTTGGCACCGAGGTCCTCGGCCATCTGCAGGTACTCATGGAAGCCCAGTCCGTCGCTGGTGCGATAGCCCCAGTTGACGTTCCAGTGGCCGGGACGCTCCTCGACGGGACCGATGGTGCGCTCCCAGCGGAAGGCATTGTCGGGCGACTGCTGCCCCTCGACGAAGCAGCCGCCGGGGAAGCGCATGAACTTAGGATGCATCTCGTAGAGCATCTGCGCCAGGTCGGGACGCAGGCCGTTCTCGCGGTTTTTCCACGTCGGCGGGAAGAGGCTCACGACATCGAGCAGCAGTGTGCCCTTGCCGTCGAAGACGAGGGCGAAGCGCGCCTTCGGGTCGTTGGCTGTGGCGGTCATCGTCGCCGTGAACTTCGTCCATGTGTTGCCGATGGCGGCCTGCACGTCGGTAGCGGCATAGACGGTCTTGCCGTCCTCGCTGGAGAGCATGGCCTTCACGCCGCCCTTGTACTTTCCCTTCGCCCAGAACGACAGGCGATAGGTGCGGCCCTGCACGGCGTTGATGCCCCAGAAGCCGTCGTTGACCAGGCAGACGGGAGCAGCGGCAGCGTTGACGGTTAGCTCCAGGGCGTTCTGCTGGACGCTGTTCAGCAGCTGCACCTTCTTCGACGGCTGCACCAGGCGTGCCGTGAGCGTCGAGCCCTCGGGGGCGGCAGTTGTCCAGTACTGCATGTCGGCGGGTGCTCCGTAGCGCGGTCCGTCCTCGAAGGAGCGGTTACGTATCAGCTCGGCGTAGATGCCGCCGTCGGCGGCGTGGTTTATGTCCTCAAAGAAGATGCCGTAGTGTGTGGGACTGACCTTCGGTCCGCGCTGGCTGGCATCGATGTCGATGGTTATCTGTGCGCCGGCCGACGTGGCGAGCGCGATGAATGCTGTTAGCAGTGTTGATTTGTTCATAATGCTATGAAGGGTTTATAATTCTATTACTCTCAGGGAATATGGCGGCAGCACGATGGTGTTGCCTGCCTGGGTGGTCTTCACCTCGACCTTCTGCTCGGCGGGACTGCCCTCGAAGCCCTCGGCCTTGGCAGTGGCGGGGATGTCGAGACCGCTGATGGTCAGTGCCAGCTCGCAGGGCAGCGCATTGACCAGTTTGACGAACGTCCGTCCGCTCTTGCTGTCGCGCACCACGCTGGCACCGAGACGGTGGCGCCACGACTGCACGTCAGCGGCTCCCGAGAGGTCCGTCAGCTCGGAGTCGACATAGCGGTCGCCGCCGTAGACGGAGAACAGCCGCTGTACCTCGTAAGCCGGAGTGGTACGCACGGCGGTGTTCGAGAAGTAGATCATGTCGGGGTTCCAGTTCGAGTGACCGTCCTTACAGAGCATCGGGGCGTAGCTGGTCATCTCGACGATGTCGCCGTTACGCTCCACGTCGGTCAGGTAGAGAGCCTCGGCCAGTGCCGTCTCTACGTTGGGCCGCTTAGTGCGTGTCGAGGCGGCCCACTCACCGAGGTAGACCTTCGTGGCGGGTGTGCCGTCGGCATTGGTACGCGGATAGCGGTCGTAGTAGTCGCGGTGGTGCATGAACCACCCCGTCGACTCGTAATAGTGCTCGTCGACCATGTACTGCATACCGGGATTGCGGCGGGTGAAGTCCCAGCCCTCCTGGTAGTCGGCCGACGGCGCATGGAACGGTCCCACGGTGCCGCAGATCTTGATATCAGGATACTTGGCACGTATGGCACGGGCTATCATGGTGAAACGCTCCTCGAAGACGGTGCCGATGATGTCCTCGTTGCCGATACCTATATATTTAAGGTTGAAAGGCTCGGGGTGCCCGGCGTCGGCACGCATCTTCGCCCACTGAGACGTCGCGGGGTCGCCGTTGGCCCAGTCGATGAGGTCGAGCAGCTCCTGGATGTAGTCGCCCATCTGGTCCATGGGTATGCCTCCCTGCTGGCCGCCTATGCCACGGGCGTCGGCGGCGGAGTTCTGACACGGCACGCCGGCAGCCAGCACCGGCAGCGGCTCGGCACCGATGTCCTCGCAGAACTGGAAATACTCGTAGAATCCCAGTCCGCGCGTCTGGTGATAGTGCCAGATGTTGAAGTCGGGCTTGCGGGCCTCAAGGGGTCCCACCGTCTCCTGCCAGTGGTAGATGTTCTCCAGTCCCTGACCGTGACTCATGCAGCCGCCGGGGAAACGCACGAACTTAGGCTTCAGACGGGCGATGGTCTCTGCCAGGTCCTTTCTGAGGCCGTTCTTACGGTTCATAAAGGTCTCCTGCGGAAAGAGCGAAATCATGTCGACGCCTACGTGGGCGGCCTTCTGCGGAATAATGGCCAGACGGGCCTTCGCGTCGCCTTTCTTTGCCGTGAGGACCGTTGCGTACTGCTGCCAGTCGCCACCGGCGGTCTTCAGCTTGCTGCTGGCAAGCACCGTGCCGTCCTGACCCACAAGCTGTATGAGGAACGTCTGCTTCTGTCCGCCGGCCAGCACATAAATCGAGAAGTCGTACTTCTTTCCGGCCTCCACGGCGATGCCGTCCCACCCTTCGTTCCACAGGGTGTCCTTCGGCCAGAGCAGAGCGTAGTGCGGGTTGTTGGGATGCAGCGGATGCTCGGTAGCAATCTCTATGGGGCGTGCACAGCGCCACGCCGTCGTGGCGTTCCATCCTCCGTGGTCTTTCTCTGTGTATTCGAAGTCGCGGTTCTGCACCAGCTCGGCATAGAGCCCGCCGTCGGCAGCATAGCTGATGTCCTCGAAGAATATGCCTATGAGCTTGTCGCTGATGGCTTTCTCCTGACGGCCGACGGTGAGGTTGGCGCTGACACGGGTCGTCGCACCGTTCCACTGCGAGGCGTCATCATGCATACGCTCGCTGCTGAGACGCCCGTCCTCGGCCTGCCATGCGAAATGACGGGCGACAGCGTCGACCTCGGCGACGGGGATCTCAAACCGGTTGCCCTCCTGAAGACGTCCGCCGATGGTGGCGGTGTCGCGCAGCCACGCGTCGTCGACTATCTGACTGGCACGGTCGGGGGTGAAGTCGCGGAAGTTGGGTGTGGCCGATGTCCACCGCTTTCCCTCGGGCGACTTGTAGTAGATGTCGAAAGTGCCGTCGGCATTCTCGAAGACGACAGGCTCAAGACACTTCGTGGTCGTCATGACGGGATAGTCCTGCGGCCGCCACGTGATGAGGTCGCGGCTGTAGGCCGCGGCAAAGAGCGGGGCCCGGTCGTTGACCTGGAACACCAGTCGCCACGTGCCGTCCTTGGCACGCGCCACCGACGGGTGGTACATCTTCTTCTCTACACCCCAAGTGCCGTAGTCCGACGAGCATAACTGCCCCATCTCGTGCCAACCGGCAGTGTCCTGGCGGGCAATACGCAGACCAGCCTGCGGTGCCGGTGAATAGAGAAAGATGCTTGCCGTCTCCTGGGCAAGCAGCGACACTGGCAACAGCGTTGCCACCAAAACCTTCAGTATTCTCATTGTGTGAGTAGTTTTAAGTTTTGGTGGCAAAGTTACGAAAAAAGACTGTAACGAAAGACGGATTTTGGAGAATTAACGCAGAATGACCGTAAATAAAAGGCAAGACGGGGAAAAACGAGGAAGTTCAGTTTTAGGCTGAATGCAAATTTGGGAGGAATAAAGAAGTAGTTAGGTCTCTTATCCGTAACCCGTGAGACGGTTTTGAGAGCCAGTTAGACTTCGTTAATCGGACTGGCAATATGAGGCAGAACGACACACTTTTCACCACCCGTTTCTGATTCCGCAAACTGTTGTTTTTGCGTAGTAATGGAACCAATTAAAGATAGTAGTTTTGCAGATGGAATTTATAAACGAGTAAGAAGGGATGAGTCTTAGATGTTGATAATTTCGTGGAGAGTACCATGTGCAGAAGCACATTTTCGGTGTTGCTCTACGTGAATAGAGATAAGGATAAGAAATGATAAGACCAGATCGGTGAGCGACAGAAACGATTTTAACGCTAAAATCGTTGACCCACGGAAAACCTTGTTTGGAGTGGAAGCAAGGTTGTGTTTTCGTAACCCGAAAACTACCTTGCTCCACACTCCAAAGGGACGCATGGAAGGGAAACCGCTCCCAATGGTTGTAAATTTCTGAGTATAGCTACTGTAGCGAGAAGACACAGATATGAATAAGCCTTATTGCAATTTTGAAAGGACGAGACCTGATTCCTCATCCTATTTTAGCATTTTACGTTGATTTATATGAAAACATTTGTTTTCTTGCTACTAATTTACTATATTTGCACACGAAACACCTATAAACAATGATTTCTACTAAATGAGGGAATATACGCATTACAATCGCATCAAGACAACGAGTAAGCGAGCGCAGAACGATGCTCGCATCAGCTTTGTCGAGTGTGATTTGGCTCGACCGAAGGTCAAGTCAGTTATGGCGGAGAAGAACAAGACTGGTACATGGCTCTCCGAGAAGATAGACCGTAATCTTGGTACTGTATCGAGATGGATGACCAATAAGGTACAACCATCAGTTGAACAACTCTATGATATTGCTAAACATCTCGACGTGAATGTGAGGGATTTGCTTGTTTCATCTAATAGCATCAAAGAGAATGTCAGATAAAAAAGTATTATTATCCTCAGCGGGAGTTGCGATTGCTTTATTGCTGTCATATGCATTCAGTTTTATTGGTGCACCTATCTCTACAAGAACCTCAGATTGGGGGGCATTTGGTAGCTATGCGGCTATTTGTTTAAGTTTATTGTCCATAGCCCTTATTTACGTGACATATCGTGAACAAAGAACAGCAAACGAAATCACAAGAGTTGAACAACATGTCGTAACAATGACAAATACACTGCTTTCATTATCTGAGAAATATCATGA
>Ga0310697_10007289_pt1 | contig 10441 bp, 8 predicted proteins | sample 172DNAGHGlowgp2_FD_203883 | JGI IMG/M metagenome (GOLD analysis project Ga0310697, IMG submission 203883) | Sheep rumen microbial communities from Palmerston North, Manawatu-Wanganui, New Zealand - 1728 DNA GHGlow gp2 (v2) (version 2) | ecosystem: Host-associated > Mammals > Digestive system >...
CTGTTGAGGGAAGGCAACATACAGATGGTCTTTTACCCGAATTTCTTCACGGAGGGCTATAAGCTGAAGCGGGAGAAGGACGTCTATCACTCCTTGATCAAGATCGCCTCGCAGCAAAAGATCGAGTTCCTGCGCGGGTTTGCCCACCGCTTGGTGCGCGATGTGGTGGAAATCTGGGATGTGAAGTCGGTGGAAGAGTTGGATGCCCGGATTGTGGATATCATCGCCTTCACGAAGAGCTGCTACGACGGCCAGAAGATGCCTACGGACATCCAGAAGCTGAAAGGCATGGTGCGCGAGTTCGAGGAGGAGCTGGTGTGGGCGCATTTCGGCATGATGCAGGACCGTGTGCACCATCTGCGCCTCGGCTTCTACAAGGGCGACATCTTCACGGAGAACCCCAACCGCACCCGCGACGTGATGCCCATCTTGGAGGAACTGCGTACCATTCGGCCGGACATCATCACCTTGGCCTTCGATCCCGAGGGCAGCGGTCCCGACACGCACTACAAGGTGTTGCAGGCCATCGCCGACGCCGTGCGTCTCTGGCGTGACGAATACGACACGTCAAACCTCAAGATTTGGGGGTATCGTAACGTGTGGTACAAGTACCATCCGTCGGAGGTCTCGCATATTGTGCCGGTGTCGCTCAACGACATCAGCGCCTTCAACGCGGCCTTCGCCAACTGCTACCTCAGCCAGGTCGATGCGTCGTTCCCGAGCTACAAGCTCGACGGCAAGTTCAGCACGCTGGCGCAGAGCATCTGGGTGGATCAGCTCAAGAATGTGCAGCTTCTGCTCGGCAAGCCGTTCTTCTTCCAGAACCCCAATCCGGTGCTGCGCGCCACCCACGGGCTGGTGTTCCTCAAGGAGATGAACGTCGATGAGTTCCTTGCGCACGCCCGCGAGCTCGAAAAATCGATGCAAGGGTAGGGGGCGCGAAACATGCGCTGAGAAAAGTTGCAACTTTTCTTGTCCTATTTCGTTATATTTAAGCAAATATAACGACAATATAATATATGGTACGGAAAAGTTCTATTTTGTTTACGCTATTCTTTTTGTGTGCGGTGGCGGGGTTTGGTCAGGCCGACCATTGCGAGACGGTACTGCTCACGCAGGACACCACGATTTTCGTGGGGCAGTCGGTGCCGCTGCAGTCGCACAATCTGTTCGAATACACGTGGTTGCCCGAAGCGGCGTTCACCAACCCTCACGACAGCAATCAGACGGTTTCCCCGACGGAAACGTCAACGTATTATATAACAGGGCGTTATATTTCTGACAACATTGTGACGAACGGGGATTTCGAGAGCGGGAATGTCAGTTTCACCACGGATTATACATTGGCGAACACTTCGGATCCTTTTTATAATAGCTATGGACTTATAGGCAAAGCGGGTTGGTATGCCGTCAACACCTCTTCAGCCAATGTCCACACCCATTTCGGGACGTATCTTTGCTATGACCACACGTATGGTAATGGTGTCGGCCATTGCATGTATATAAACGGAGCGGGAACACCGAACACCACGGTTTGGCAGCAATCCATTCCTGTGGTGCCCAACACGGACTATATTTTCATCACGTGGGTGGCTTCATTGTCCGGAAGTTCCACGGTGTCTGTGGAAGCCCAAGCCAAGTTGCAATTCAGCATCAACGGTTCTACCATCGGGAATGTTTTCAATTCACCCTCCACTACGGCACAGTGGCAGCAGTTCTACCAGATTTGGCACAGTGGCAATGCCACTTCAGCGGTTATTCGCATTGTGAACCAAAACACTTCAGAAGGAGGGGGCAACGACTTCGCCCTCGACGACATCAGTTTCTCTCCGATGTACCCTTGCGAGGATTCCGTGACCGTGGAGGTGCTCATCCCGCTGTATGCCTTGCCTGACACCGTGGTGGCCTGCATCGGCGACGGCAAGACGCTGTATCCGCTCGGCAACGACACTATCGATGCGTTTTGCACGGCCCAGGCACCGGTGGAGCCGGAAATCATCCGTTATCCTTCGCACGCGCAGGTCACGGTGATGGGAATGGAAAACGAGCAGTTCCAGTTCCAGTTCGACCCGAATTTTGTGGGCGAAGACACCCTCCTTTATCGGATTTGCTGCGCCAACAACTGCGACACCGCCATGGTGACGCTCATCAGCAAGGGCTATACGTCGGAGTTCTGGGACACTGCCTGCGTGCAGTACGCCTGGAACGGCCGTACCTATTCGGCCACCGGTGATTACGACCAGCACTTCTCCGCCGCCGACGGCTGCGACAGCACGGCCACGATGCATCTCACCATCCTGAACCCGACGGTCTCCATTGTCTCCAACAATCCCGATTTCTGCTCCACGCACGAGACGGTGTTGGAGGTGGTGAGCGACTTCGAGCATTTTGTGTGGACTACAGGCGACACCACGACATTCATCTCCGTGGAGGAGCCGGGCACCTACTCGGTGACGGGCAGCAATGCCTTTTGTGACGGGCGTGCCAGCATTACCATCGACAACTGCGAGGTGATAGTCTATCTGCCCACGGCCATCACGCCGTCAAGATCGGACGGCATAAACGATCTGTTCTCCATTCCGGAATCGGTGCGCTCGGAAATCTCCGATTTCGAAATCCTGATTTTCAACCGTTGGGGCGAGATCATTTTCGCCTCCACAGACAAGAACTTCGTGTGGGACGGCAATGTGAAGGACAAGCCGGCCGTCGGCGGGGTCTATCTCTATCAGATGCGTTACACCCCTGCCGCGGGCAAGCCGGTGGTCGCGCGCGGAACGGTCACGGTCTTGTAGGTGGTTTAGTAAGTTTAGTAAGTTTAGTAAGATTAGGGAGATTAGGGAGATTAGAAGGGGTGAAGGTGTGAAAATGTCGGGGCGTATGTCTTGCAATTTCCAAAAAAATGTACTTTTGCCGCCGGAAAGTCGGCGCGTTCCGCCATGCGGGCCGTTTGCGTTCCGGTAGGGTTGGCGCGTTGTGTAAAAAATTGAAAAAGAAAGGAATATGCACGAATTGGGTATATATTTCTGAAACCGTCTTGAAGAGATAAAGAATAAAAATGAACAAAAAAATGAACAAATATGGCATGTTTTATAGTACCCTTGACACAAGCGATCGCGACGAGCGCGTATCGCAAACTGAATGAAAACCGCATTGAGGAGTCGGATTCCGCGCTCATGCACAACCTGCCGGCGTTGGAGAAGATGCTTTGGGGCGGTTCGGTACTGCTCGTGGTCGATCACATTCTCAGTGGCGAGCTTACTTGGCGCTTCCCGTTCCTCACCGCCCTTGACGGTGCCCAGGGTGTCCAAATCGTCCTGCGCGAGCTGCTCACCGTCGGCCTGCCCATGTCGCTGGTTCTCACCGCCGTCTGGGCCGTCTGGGCTCTCCTCAGAAAGAAATCTTATTCCGTAAGCAGTCCCGAAGGGACAAAAGCGCGGTAGCTATAAGCGGCGAAGCCGCGCAGCGCGTGGTCGCGTTCACAGATGATACCAAATATATATTAATTAAACAATAGTATTATGTTTTTCCAAGTTTATGGGGCTAACGCCCTGGCCCAATGGGGGATGCTGCTCGTCGTCCTCGTGGGTCTCATTCTGTTCAACGAGTTCGCCCGCCGCACCAAGTTCGGCGGCATCTTCACCTTCCTGATCATCCCCGTCGCTCTGACGGCCTACTTCCTCGCGATTGCCGTGGGCGTGCGCAACGGAGCGCAATGGGCGTTGGAAAACCAGACCCACGTCTATATGCAGGGCTGGTTCCACTACGCCAAGCTCTATGCCGCCACAGCCGGGTGTATCGGCTTCATGATGATCAAATACGAATGGGGCATCGGCGCCAAGCACTGGTTCAAACCGTTCCCGTTCATCATCGTGGCCATTAACATCCTGATCGCCTGTGTCTCCGACTTCGAGAGCGCTGCAATGGGATGGAACAAATGGTGGCTTACCTCCGAAGGTGTTTGGCAATACGGCGGCTGGCACAATGTGATGAACGGCGTGGCCGGTATCATCAACATCTTCTGTATGACCGCATGGTGGAATGTCTATCCCTCCAAGGACAGAAAGGACATGATCTGGGCCGACATGACGTGGGTCTATATCGTGATTTACGATATCTGGAACTTCGCCTACACCTACAACTGCCTGCCGACACACAGCTGGTACTGCGGTATCGCTTTGCTGCTCGCCCCGACGGTGGCCGCTCTGTTGTGGAATCGCGGTGGCTGGATCCAGAACCGCGCCAACACCTTGGCTATCTGGTGTATGTTCGCTCAAGTCTTCCCGCTCTTCCAAGAGACGTTCAAAGACGGTCAGCAATGGTTTAGCTGGGCTACGCTTCCCGTCCTCTATCCGGAAGGTGTCGCCACCATCGAGCAACTGTACGCTGCTGGCGGACAGGCTGCCGTTGACGGTGTCGTGGGCACTACGGTCGATCCTTCTGTCGTGGCTGCCAACCCGACGATGATGACCGTCATCAGTGCGCTGGCCCTCATCACCAATGCCATCGCCCTCTGCTACATCATCGCCCAAGCCAAGAAACGCCATATCAACCCGTACAAGGAAGACGTCTTCGTCAACCAGAAGTACTATAAGGATGCCATGGCGCGTGCAGATGTGAACTAAGTCCCATCGAGAACGAGACTTCGAGGCCGCGGGAATGCGATTTCCTGCGGCCTTTTTCATGTCTGCTTGTGGCGTTGACAAAAAAAAGCGCTTTCTCGTCACCTCCAATAAAAATCGTATATTTGCCGCCGAAAAAAAATTGGAAAATCATGACAAAGAGACATCTTGTTGCAGTAGGAATTTTGTGCGGGCTGACCTTGGTGCTCGCTGGTTGCAAAACCAAAATCGACACGCATGCGCTGAACTCACTCACCTCGCTGTCGCAAATCACCCCTGCGGACATCAAAACGCAGTCGGTGACTATCGAGGATTCCGTGGTGGTGAATGGCATCCCTGGCACCGTCAAAATCGAAGCCGATTTTCCGGAATCAGGCAACTTTTTTGTAATCAACAATATACGAGAATGGATGTCGGAGCAATTGGGCGGCACCTACGAGGGCGGAGCTGAAAACGCCTCCCGCATGTTCGATCATTACAAGAAGTCTATCCTCGCCGACTTCCAGCAGAACATTATCCCCGATATGCCCAAAATCGACGGGATGGAATGCCACAAGGCCATGAAGTTTGAAAAGCTGCGCGAGACCGACCGCTACGTGACGTACATCTACACCCAAGAGGGTTTCTCCGGCGGCGCGCACGGCTGGTATCTGCTTCAGGGACAAACGTTCCGCAAGTCTGACGGCCGGCGCATCGACTATGACATTTTCCGCACCGAATCGATGGACGAGCTGACCGACCTGGTCAGGGACAACATCTACACGCAATATTTCGATTCCGACAAGGAGCAGTTTGAAAGCAGTCTGACGATGGAGAACAACGACTATTTCCCGCTGCCGGAGACTGCGCCTATCTTCCGCGAGGATGGTGTGGAGTTCATCTACCAACAGTACGAGATTTCCTGCTATGCCGCGGGCCTTCCCGCCTGCGTGATTCCCTACGATATCATTGAGCCTTTCCTCACCCAGGCAGGCCGCTGGTTGGTCAATGCCGGGCCGGTGGCGGAGAATTAAAGATGTAACAATATGGTTCATAATGTCATAGCGGCAGAGTCCGAATTGCCCGAAGTGGCGCGGAAACTCTTGGAAGCTTATCCCGATGAGCGCGTGTTCGGTTTTTTCGGCGAGATGGGCACTGGCAAGACTACCCTTATCAAGGAGATTTGCCGGCAGCTCGGCGTGGCGGTTGACATGACCTCGCCCACGTTTGCCATCGTCAACGAGTATTGGACTTCTGACGGGCAACCGCTCTACCATTTCGACTTTTACCGCATCGACGAGCCCGACGACGCCACGCGCATCGGGTTCCAGGACTACCTCTACAGCGGAAACTACTGCTTCATCGAGTGGACTGAAAAGGTGGAGAGCCTGCTCCGAGGGGAATACACACCCGTGAAAATTGAACGTGTGGACGACCGTTTGCGGAGGTTTTCGTTCTGAACTTAGGCAAATGACTTAGACTTAGACTTAGACAAATAACTATAACAAATAACTATAACTATAACTATGAGTTCAGAATATATTGTTCTTCAAGATGTGCCGCGTATGGAAACGCAGGCTTGGGAGGCTGTGGTGGAGGCGCCTGTGCGTAAGCTCACGCTCGCATTGGCCAAGTCTGAGACTGCCCATCCCGACAGCGGTTTTCTCACTCCGAATGCCGTGCGCATTCTGACTGACCAGGGAGTCAAAGTGTTTGCGCAGTTCGGCTTTGGCAATCATAACCCTTTCTCCGATGCCGACTATGCCGATGCCGGCACGGAGTTCACCCATCACTACGCTGATTTGGCACATTTAAGTAACCTTGTCCTCAAATTCGACGTGTTCACCTTCGACCAGCTGGCGTTGTCAAAAGAGGGCCAGATGTTGTTTTCCGTGCTCTCTCCCGCTGAACTTTCGCGGGAATTTGTCGAGGCTGTCAACGAAAAGAAAATCACCATGATATGCCTGGATCTGCTGCAAAACGACGAGGGCATTTCTGTCATTGACAAGATTCGCAAGGAGACATTGTCCGAGGCGGGTTTTCAGATAGCCCTCTCCAACTTTCTTTTCCCCCTCGTTGACACGCTTGTGCACGCTCCGTCGGTCGCCTACGCGCTGCAGCAATCGCCCGAGCTTATGTCCGCCATCCTCTGCCACGCCGGCCGACTCTGCCACCAGCCCACGGCGGAGCGGCTTCACCTTCCCTGGCAGGATATTGTCTCGCTCTGCTGGGACCTGAACTGAATCAGAAGTCGTAGCCGACACCTAAATAAATCCCCACTTTCTTGGTGTTGAAGCTGTTCCAATGTATGTTGGCTAAGATGGGACCGATTTTGGACTTGTAGCCGAACTGCAAGGCCGCCGCATAGACGAAGTTGTGCTCTTTCAAGTTCAGGGGACAGTTGTGCATGACGGCTCCCACCGCCGACAGGTAGCAGTTTTTCCACACTTTGAACCGGAAATCCACGTCTGCAATGGTCAGGATGTTGCGGCATGCCTTCTCTCCGTTGATTCCGATGAACGGCATCTGGTGCTCGTAGTACCGTCCTTCCATCACACCGCCGACATAGTTGTTCATTTCTCCATAGTTTTCATCTTTTCCTAATATATATCTTCCTCTAATAGAAGGAATTATGGCTAAAAAGCTGCATGCGGGAATAACGCCTCTCAAGCTCGCGGCCAAATAATGGGAGTTCTTGAAATTGTAGTCATAGCTTGTCGTGACACGGAAGCCTTTGTTTGGGAAATAGTGTACATCCTCGTCGTCGAACACGAAGCGCAGAAACAGGTAAGGGTGGAACGTCCTCCAGTTGAAAGCTTGGGACATGCCCGTTTCGGAGAAGATTCGGTAGAAGGGCTGATGCTCCAAGCGGGCGCCGAATTTCAGGTCCACGCGGCTCCAATGTGTGTCGGAAATGTAGAGTTTGAGGGTGTTGCGTAGCGACTGCTCGTAGTAGTTGCGGCTGAACAGCGCGTTGTCGGAGCCGTACACTGTGCGGTAGATGGTCTGGAACTCGGCGCTCACCTTCGGTCCTTTCACGGGCCTGAACGTCCATCCGAGGCGCAGATAGGGGGATTTGGCCAGGCGGAGGGCGACGTGGAAAGAGTGCCCGTAGATTTTGTTCTGTCCGAAGCCGAAATCCACCAATGCGGCGAACCACTCCTCTGTGTCGGCCCGCAGGCCGATGTTGACGGAGTTCGGCGGGCGTTTGGTGCAGCGGAACTGCAGCTTGTAGCCGCCTTCCCCGTCGTCGAGAAGCCGGTAGGTGACATCGGTGAAGGCCATGGTGCCGTAGATGATCGATTGGACGATCTCCAGCTCCTTCCGGTCGCAGAGCTCGTTTTTCTCGATGCGGATCTTCTGGTTGATGTAGCGTTGCTCCTTCTCGCTGAGTCCGCCGACATACTCCACCGAGGAGATACGCACGGCCGTGTCGGAGATGTTGATGGCCTTGGTGTTGTGCAGTTTGCGCCCTTTTCTCCCCACGAGCATTGCCACGCTGTCGATTTCCCGGGCATGCTTCTGCGCCTCCGTGTAGCCCCGCGTGATCAGGTCCGCGACTTCCTCCTTGCCGAAGCTGAGCATGCCGTAGCCCGAGATGTCCGGCGTGATGTAGATGGTGGCGTTCTGCACGTTCCGGTTGTGCGCCTCCAAGCCGCCGGAATACTGCGCCGTCTGCATCAGGATGTCGGCCACGTTGTTCACTTTCTTGTAGTCGCGAGGCATGGTCAGCTCCACGCCGATGATGATGTCCGCGCCGACCGCCTTGGCGATGTCGGTGGGGAAGTTGTTCTTGGTGCCGCCGTCCGCCAGAATCATCGAATCCACGCGCACCGGACGGAAATAGCCGGGAATGGACATGGTGGAGCGCATCGCGTCGATCATGGAGCCTTCGGTCCAGTGCTTCTCCGTCTGGGTCACGATCTCCGTGGCCACACAGCAATATGGGGTTGGCAGTTGCGTGAAGTCCGTCGCTTGCTGGTAACCCACCGACAAGGCGCTCATCAGGTTGTAGATGTTCAGCCCGTACATGAATCCCGATGGCAGACTTCGCATGAACTGCGTCCCCTCGAACGGGATGTCGATGACGTAGGTGCTCTTGTAGGACCTGCGGTTGAAGGAGTAGAATTCCCTCGGCACGTTGTCGCTCATCATCACGTTCCAGTCGATGGAGCAGACGATGGAGTCGATCTCCACAGCCGAGTATCCTAACGAGTAGAGGCCGCCCATCAGGCCGCCCATGCTCGTGCCCGCCACGAAATCAACGGGGATGCCCTGCTCTTCGAGGTATTTCAGCACCCCGATGTGCGAGGCACCCTTCGCGCCTCCCCCTGCCAGCACCAATGCCACCGTGGGGCGCTTCTCCGTTTGGCGAATATGGTTCAACTGCTTTTTCATCTTCTTGATAAAAAGCGAGTCTGCCTTCCAGTCATAGCTGGTGTTCACCAATACATCGCCCTGCGACCAGCCACAGACGGCCAAACTTAGGGGTATGAACAATAGGATAATGCGTAAATATTTGATAATCATTCTTCTATGAAACTTATTCCAAGAAAAAGAAAACACGTGCAAAAATAAAAAATCAGTTTCAAAAATAAAACAGCTGTTTTTGAAAAAAAAATGTATTTTTGCCGTGATATTAAAATGATATTGTTTTAATCACAAATAAAATCTGTAAAGTTATGAACAACAATGAATTTGAAAAGAAAATGAGTGCGGGAAACAATGGATTTCTGCACCTGTTGATCAATCTCGCGCTGTTAGTGTTCTCCATTTGGATAGTGGTGAAACTCGCTAAATTAGGATGCATAACGGATGCTGATGGCGAAGTCACCCCGTGGCTGCTGCTCCCGGTCTGCGTCGGTTTCCTGATGCTGGTCCTCTGGATTATACACTTGGCAGGCTTCATCGTCGTGCAACCCAACGAATCGCGGGTGCTCACCTTCTTCGGCAAGTATTCCGGCACGGTGAAGCAGAACGGCTTTTTCTGGGTCAACCCCTTCTACAGCAAGGAGAAACTGTCGCTGCGTGCCAAAAACATGGACGTGGAGCCCATCAAGGTGAACGACAAGAACGGCAACCCCATCATGATCGGCTTGGTGCTAGTGTGGAAGATCAGCGACACCTACAAGGCCTGTTTCGAGGTCGATTCGGATGTCCGGACCACCGTCACGGAGACGGCGATGAAGTCGGTCAAGAGCTTCGACTCGTTCGTGCGAGTGCAGAGCGACGCCGCGTTGCGCAAGGTGGCGGGGCTGTACGCCTACGACAACATGGACCGCGACGACCAGGGCGTGACACTGCGCTCCGGCGGCGAGGAAATCAACGAACGTCTGGAGGGCGAGCTGCGCAAGCATTTGGAAATCGCTGGCATCGAAGTGGTGGAGGCCCGTATCAACTACCTGGCCTATGCCGCTGAAATCGCCAGCGTGATGCTGCGCCGCCAGCAGGCCGACGCCATCATCTCCGCCCGCGAGAAAATCGTGGAAGGGGCCGTCAGCATGGTCGATCTCGCCCTGAAGAAACTCTCCGCTGACAAAATCGTGGAGTTGGACGAGGAACGCAAGGCCGCCATGGTTTCCAATCTCTTGGTGGTGCTTTGCGCCGACGAGTCCGCTTCGCCGGTGATTAACACGGGGACGCTGTATCAGTGAGTTTAGGAGGTTTAGGAGGTTTAGGAAGTTTAGGAAGATTATGAAGAAGAATTTCGCTTTGCGGGTGGACAAAGAGATTTTCGATGCGGTGGAGAAGTGGGCGGCGGAGGAGTTCCGCAGTGCCAACGGCCAGATCGAATGGATTCTCCATGCTGCGTTGAAAAAGGCGGGACGGTTGCCCGGGAAAGC
>Ga0310697_10007290_pt1 | contig 10440 bp, 9 predicted proteins | sample 172DNAGHGlowgp2_FD_203883 | JGI IMG/M metagenome (GOLD analysis project Ga0310697, IMG submission 203883) | Sheep rumen microbial communities from Palmerston North, Manawatu-Wanganui, New Zealand - 1728 DNA GHGlow gp2 (v2) (version 2) | ecosystem: Host-associated > Mammals > Digestive system >...
AAATAAATCTTTGTATGTTCCATCAGATAACTGTTGTGGCGATTTCAATTTGCCTTCGGCATCTATCCAAATGGCACGATTTTGTGGCACAACATTGTTTATTTTTTCCAAATTTTCAACAACATTATCTGGTGATATTCCGCCACTGTATCCCATTGGACGTTCTTTATAAATTGGTCCGCGCCATTCTTTTGGTGCCAAACCACGCCCACCAGATGCATCAAATAATAATGAAAAGTTGACTTTTTGGCTTTTATACAGACCCTTGTTAAATTGTTTCACAGCCCTGTGTAATTTACGAATTGCATTAATATTATCATCTTTATATTGAAATATAAATTCACGATTTTGATGTAAAGCAAATATTTTCCAAACCAAATTATCAACATTTATAGTTTCAACAGTTGCCTTTGGCATATTTATTTGAATACGTTTTATCACAGGTTTACCGTTAGATTTTTTAACCTGTATCCAATCAAAAACTATCTCTGGAATTATACCATGTGCACAAATAGAATTTGCCCATTCCATATTTATATGAATTGCCAGGTTCATATCTACTTCATTACGTGCAACACGCAATAAATCATTAAACCAAACATTTCGTGGCATTCCCGCAGACATTTTTGAAGGATGACATTGCACCGCAATTTCAACATTTGGTAATTTTGCCAATTCAACCATTTCATTTATTTTATTATGTTCGCGCGGGTCAGAACAAGTAATATATCTTAACTTCATTTTTCTTCCTTTTTGTTTTTCAACCTTAATTGTCCACATGCAGAACCAATGTCTGCGCCACGCTCTCTCCTTATTCTTGTGTGAATTCCCCCGTTTATTAAAATATCTTGGAACCGGTGCACTGCATTCCCAGAAATCGATGCAAAATCACGTTCATCTACGCTGTTCCATGGAATTAAGTTTACCATAACATTATGTCCACGCAACAACTTAATTAACTTTTGTGCGTATTCTTCGGTTGCATTATAAAGTATTATCGAACCGTCCGCATCTTTTTTGCCCAACAATATATATTCAATCATTAACTGACGATTTTGTGCGTCTGAAAATTCAAAAGCCGCATTTAATACTTCGTTTAATTTATATTTGTTATTTATCGGCATAATTTGACTGCGCAATTCATCAGTTGGCGCATGCAAAGATATTGCCAGATTTATCGGGCGACCCCATTTTGTTAATTCAACAATTCCGGGCACTATACCACAAGTTGAAACAGTTATTCGCCGCCAAGATATATTCAAATCATGATTCGCACGTTCCAAAAAACCAATTACATTTTCAGTATTTTGTAATGGTTCCCCTGTTCCCATAACAACAATATGTGAAACATCGTCATTATTTGCATCACCATTTGGTTTTATATCACGAGCACCATTACTGCGCAATTCCCATTGTGCAGTTAAAACCTGTGCAAACATTTCATTAACAGTTAAATTACGTTTTAATCCCAAAAGTGTCGATGCACAAAATTTACACCCCATTGCACAGCCCGCCTGGGATGAAACACAAACACTGTTACCATAAGTTGTGCGCATCAAAACACATTCTATCTGTTCACCGTCATTTAATTCTAATAAAAATTTAGTTGTTTGATTATCAGAACTTTCCAATTTTTTAACTATCTTTAACGGCAAAGTTTCTGCGATTTCATTTAATTTATTACGCACATCAACAGGCAGATTTTTCATATGCGTAAAATCAGGCACACCACGATTTAACCATTCACGAATTTGTTTTGCACGAAATCGCGGCAAATTTAAATCTGTCACCAGTTTTTCTAATTCAGAATCATTTAAATTAAATAATATCGTTTTCATAATTTATATCTGTCATCGTTGATTATAATTACAGCCTTGCGACGTAATTGTTTTAATTGTTGTTCTGCCACAGATTCAGCCTTTTTGAACTGGGCATTTTGTTTAATAATTTTATCTAATTCTGCGTATTCTTTGCCTTTCTTTTCATTGCATATCAAAAACACAGAACCATTATCATTTTTTGACCATGTTAACACAGGCAACCCAGAAATCTTTTCACGGATATCAGGCGACAATTCATAATGCATGGCTGTAATTTTTTGTGGATAACCACCCAAATCTTCAACCATTTTTTCCGCAGCGTCACAATTTTTTGGCTTTGTTAATTTTTGCGAAATATCCATCGGAACATCTGTTAAACGAATAAAAGTAATTTCTATTGGCAAACCATGTTCACGAACAACCATATTTTTTTCAGCTGCCACATCAGCATTTGTCACATCCACAGTTGGTAAAATTGTTCGTGCCATTATAACCTGCCACGCAATATTTGAACGCATTGCCAAACGTGCCATAGAACGTGCAGTTGGACTGATACCGTTCAAATTCATACGCTGTAATTCTGCATCTGCATCTTTGTCTGTTGGTTTAACATTAAATTTAGCCGCATAATCTAATTTGACATAATCATCAATAATATTTTGAAAAGCTTGTTTACGATTGGTTGCAGAAACTTTACCCTGTTTTGCCATTAATTCTGTTCGTGCAGTAATATCTGTATCAGTAATCGGATTTCCATTTACCGTACCAACCACAGTCGCTGCATTTACAGTTTCTATTCCAACAAACAATAATACAAAAATATTAAATATCTTTTTCATCTTTTCCTTCCTGGGTTAATAATGTTTTCCATCAACACTCATACCAAATTTGAATCGATAAGTTGTGTTTCCAACGTAATCTCTTTTAATGGCACTGTCTCGACTGTATTCCACCGAAAAATGATAACATGGATGTTCGTAATAAAGTCCTGCACCATGTCTTTGCATAAAATGTCCTGCTGCATTATAAATCAAAGATCCACGTGCACTTAAACGATTTGTTAATCTTAACCCGGCCCCACCAACAATTTCATGTGTATTTTTATAATCTGCCGTATCAATATCAATAGGTTGCGTATCCCAAATATGTCCCAATGTTAAATAATAACCATCTTTGCCAACATAAAGTGCATTTTCAATATGACTTAACGAAGAATCATCACGATCAAAACGAAAACGCGATGATATTTGGAAATAATTTCTGGAATAAGATATACGTCCGACATAATCTGAAAAACCTTTTCTGAAACCATTTTCATTAAAATCTTCTGATGTGGAATCGGTATTAAAATCATATGTTTGTCCCAAAAACACTTCAATATTATTATTGCTGTTAAAAGCCACCCAACGTGCCCCATAATCAACAAAATTACCATTTTCCCAAACATCTAAACCCGCGAAACGATTATCTGAAAACAACGTTGCATCAGATAAAAAACGTCCCGCAGAATCATTAGTTTCTGCGAATACTGCATTTTTATTTGAATGTTCCATAATCGTTAAACGTGCACGTGGTTCAATAATATATGTCCAATCATTTTGTACACTGTACAATGGCAGGCCCCATTCAACATAACCACTGGGCAAAAAGCGTGCTTTGACCCCAGAATAAGAATCATTTTTATGGCCGTCATCATACACAGATGTTTTTTCAAAATTGTATATATCATAACGCGCAGAAATACTGCTTGTTAAACGATTTCCACCCCACAAAGTCCATGGGGAAATAATACGTGCTTCACCAATTAAACGCTGGTTATCTGACCCATCACCAGAAACACCCAAAACATCCCCAGAAATACTTAAATACGTTTCCTTGTAAAAAGGATTCATTTGATACACACCACGGATTTCTGGTAATATATTCCCAGAAATATCGTGATCATTTCCATATGTTTGACGCAATTCTTGGAATATATGTGCATCTGCAACAACATAACTGGTTTGACCAAACAATTCTAATTTAGCCCCAGAATCTAAATATGGTTGATTATCATAAAATCCATATTTCTGTAAATAAGTTTTATCGGATGTTCGTTCAATATAAACAAATGCACGTGCATATTCACCCAATTCTATTTTATCATTATTGAAAACATACCAACGATTATCACCTGATTTGTTTCGCGTAAAAGATCCCTTGGTTCTGTATTCAGAATGATGCCGATTCAATCTGTGTTCTACTTGGAACAATGGGTTTTCTTTGGTTAAATAAGAAAAAGTTGTTGTTAAATCATGCTTATTTGAAAAGTTTATATATAACGGTATATTTATTTGTGTTCCCATATCATTGGTTGAATTAAAACTGGGGGTTAAAAAACCTGATTTATATTTAACAGACGGATCTGGCATTTCATAATAAGGCAACCATAAAATTGGCAACGTATCATTATAAACCCAAAAAGAAGCATTATGAAAATACACCATCTTTTCATCTGCATCATGAATAATCTTGGTACTGAATATTTCCCACGCGTTCCCATAATCATCACAACCATCACATGCGGTAAAATCAGCATCAGTAGCAATTGTTGTTGCACCATCACGCGTTATTTCTTTGGCACGCACATACACATGCGACCCCAACCACAATTCGATATCAGATGCGTTTACACTGCTTTGGTTTTTTGACAATGTTAAACTGTCAACGCGTACACGTTGACCAGATGCATTTGTCATTTCTGTATTTCCAGATGCCTTTATTTCTTGGGTTTTAACATTATATTCAATTACATCTGATTTAATTGTTTTTGCTTCATTCATATTAACACCCAATGCAAATGCATTGTTTACAATGAAATACGACAACAAAGATAAATTAAAATATTTCATTTTCTTAACAATAAACCAATTAAACCAAATAAAACAATAAATACCCCTAATGCCAATAAAATAACATCTGTCATACTGGCCACCATATTAGACATAGACATATATAACGCCATAATCGCTGCCATTGATAATACCGCCATTGCAGGCGCAAAGCTGGCACGACGACGTAAAAGTGAAGTTTTCAACAAAATCAATGTACAAACGACTGCTAAAATTAAATTCATAAAAGGATTAATAAAACGCGTACATATTTCAACCAATGTTAATTTATGTTGTCTGTCGCTGTCTTGATCAAAAACAGTACGCAACAGTGTTTTGGTTGGAATACGACGCACACGAAAAGATATATCATTATTATTTTCAACCAAATTCAAATCCATATCTAAATTATCAAATGTTCCCGTAGTAAAACCATTTTTGCCGAACATTTGTAGCGAACCATTATTTGTCACAATAGACAAACCACGAATTGTAGATATTAATTTTCCACGTTCTGCAAATACTAACATTTCATTTCTGTCACGTCGCATATCAGATATCATCAATTGTTTCAAATCATCCCCAGAAACATTATCAACATAAACAACCAAACCATTAGCCAATTTAGTAAACGCACCTTCTTGTAATTTCAAATGAGCCAGCCCATAACGCAAATTCCATTGAGTGCTGTAAAATGTTGTTTGACTGGATGGAACAATCCATATATTCAAAACCAAATGTAAAACAGTCAACGCAGTTGCAAATTTTAATGCAGGCTTTGCAATTTGCCAAGGCGACAAACCAGATGCCATCATCACAGTTACTTCGTTTTCAGAAATCATTTTATTATAAATAAATATAATCGTTATAAATGTTACGAACGGTATAATGATAGAAACGATAAACGGAATCATTAACGAAGTTAAATAAACAAAACTGCCGAAATCGACACCATAATTAATAAGGAATTTCATCATAGCCATAATCTGCATCATCCATGCCAAACCCGTCAGGATTAATAACAGCATGACAAAGATACCAATCAATTGATTCCTGAAATATTTGTTAATAATGTTCATAGTGTAAAGTGTAAAACATAAAAACAAACCCGTCAAGCAACAACAGAGAAACACATACTATATAAACACTTTAAAAATTTGACAAATATACAATCAAGTATTATGTTTATAACAAAACCAATACAAAGGCATAATGTATGAAAAAACAAATGTTAAAAGAATTAAATTATCGATTAGATTATAAAAACAAAGCTATTAAAACATGGGTGTTTTTGACTGTTTTTAATGCATTGGCTGCATCTATTAATCTTTGTGGAACCATGTATAATGACGGTTGCAAAAAAATATTAAACATCGTTCTTTGCAGCGTCAGCGGTATTTTAGCACTGGGATGTGCAATCAAAGCATACAAAGACACCAAAGAAAAATCAGATATTGTAAAACAAATTCAAAAAAAGCAACGCTAAACGACAGGGTCAGATTAAATCTGACCCTGTTTTTTTATTCAATCGTCCTTAGACTTATTTTTTCTTCATCTACGATAACCAATTTACCTGTACCTATACCGAATTGACGCACAGAATTAAACGCATCCCTTTGACCATATAAAACATCATCACAAATTGTGAATACGCCGCGTAATAAACACAATTGATTATACGTTGTTTCATCACCGCACACTGCGATAATTGGAATATCAGGTCTGCGACATGCAATTTGTGTTGGAATATCTGTATCACGCGCAAAAACAACAATCGCCACCGCATTATTCAGATGTGCCATCGAAGATACAGATCGCGACCAATCATTTTCAGGTGTATTATCTACACGCGACCAATCATACGGATTTTCAATTGTATCCCGATCTGAATAAGACAAAATCTTGTCCATTGTTTCTATTACTGCCACAGGATTATCACCAATAGTAGTTTCTTCGGATGTCATTGTTGAATCAGTCCGCAAATATGCAGCATTTGCAACATCTGATATTTCTGCACGTGTTGGAAATTCAGAATGCACCATAGATGATAACATTTGTGTTGCCATTATAACAGGCCGATTTAATTTCCGACATTCACGAATTATATGACGTGAAATTGCAGGGACTGTTTCAAAAGGCATTTCTACTGCTAAATCGCCACGTGCAATCATTATTCCATCAGACGCAGTTATAATATCAACAATTCTTTCCACTGCATTTGGACGTTCTATCTTTGCAATCAATTTTATTGGGTGTGATGTTCTTTCGTTTATAAAATCACGAACATTTGCAACATCTTCCGCCCTTTGCACAAAAGACAATGCGACAAAATCTGGTTTTTTAGTAATCGCATATTCTAAATCTTTTTTATCTTTGGCGGTTAAAATATCTGTATCTATATCCGTATCAGGCAAATTAAAACCGCGCCGCGACCATATTTCATTACCACGAACAACAATCGTTTCAATTTTGTCATCAAACACAGCCTCTACACGCAATTCTATTTTACCGTCATTCAATAACACCCTGTTTCCCACAGACAAAGAACGTATAACATCTGTATCTGGCAAATGCACACGATGTTCATTTCCCGGTGTTGGATCAGAATCTAAAATAAACTTTTGACCGATTTTTAATGGATAATGACGTTCTGTTTCAAAATCACCAATTCTGTGTTTGGGGCCTTGAATATCAATCATAATTGCAACAGGTATATTTAATTGTTTTGATATATTGCGAATTAAATCTATTTTTGCACCTTGGACATCACCTGTATCATGACTGAAATTCAATCGGCATACATTAACCCCAGCCTTTATCATTTCAGTTAATGTCTTTTTGTCTTCACAATTTGGCCCAATGGATGCAGTTATTTTTGTAAATCGCATAATAAAATCCCCCCGTTACATAAAAATAATTGATTTTTATATTTGTTAATATATCATATATGTGACCTAAAAGACAAGGGGAAGAATATGAAAAATGCAAACCATGGCGCAATTGATAACGCCCAATTAATCAGTATTATCGAAAGAATTGAAAAATTAAACGAAGATACAGCAGCAATCGCGGCTGATATCAAAGAAGTATACAGCGAAGCAAAATCTGCAGGATACGATCCAAAATATATTCGTCAAATGATAAGATTACGTAAATTAGATCCAGATGAATTAGATGAAGCAGACGAATTAACAAAAATGTATCGTGATGCATTAGGACTGTAAATGAAAAAGTTTACTAAAACGACTGAAAACTTTACATGCGCCCATTGTGGCGCAGACGTTTTAGGCAATGGGTACACTAATCATTGCCCAAAATGTCTATATTCCAAACATGTTGATAATAATCCAGGCGACAGGCAATCAAATTGTGGTGGAATGATGCGACCAATATCAATAGAACAAAAAAACGGTAATTTTATTATTACCCACAAATGTGAAAAATGTGGAAAAACGATAAAACAACATGCTGCACAAAATGATGATATTGAAACTATTATATCAATATCATCAAATTCAGATTTTATCTTTGGTAAATAATTATTTTATTGGCATATAAACTTTTAATTCATATAATCCGAATATGAAAGAATTCTTAAATAATCAGTATAAAAATTTATTTTTATGGATGCCGTTTGTTGTGGCATTTGGTGCAGCACTTTATTTTTCACTTGGCACCGAACCAGATTTTCATTTTCCAATTTTAATTACGATTTTATTGGGTGCGATTATTTATAAAAACAAAAATATTTTGGTTCGCATGTGTGCCCTGTTTTTATTTGGATTCTTTTATTCAATGTCTTTTACACATATTATTAATACACCACAAACACGCGATTCTTTTGGTGCAACACATATTTCAGGAACAATTACAGACATAGATTATACAACCGAAAAAACGCGTTTAATGATACGCATCCCCACAGACCAAATAAAAACAAATTCATCACACAAATATACCAATGTACGAATTACGATATCTGATGATGTTTCAGATATAAATATTGGTGACATTATTTCTGGTGATGCAATGCTGTTTAAACCATCACCTAAATACGCACCAGCATCTTTTGATTTCGCACGATGGGCATATTTTGCAAAAATATCCGCAACAGGATTTTTCAATGATTACAAAATCACAAAATCTGATTCACCACAACATATACGAAATTATATTCATAAAAAATCAAACTCTTTCCTGACAGATTCACTGGTTCTTGGATATAAAAAGACATTATCTGAAAACGAAAGCAATATTTGGAAAACTGTTGGTATTGGACATGTTTGGGCAATAAGCGGTTTTCATATGACATTGGTCGGTGGATGGTTGTTTGCGTTATTTTATTTACTGTTCCGCGCAATTCCAAAGATAACTAAGCGCATACCTGCAAAATATCCAGCGATAATTTGTGCATGGTTTGGATTATTATTTTATTTATGTATATCCGGAATTAGCGTTGCAACAACACGCGCTTTTCTGATGACAACCCTTATTTTTGTTGCGATTATTGTCGGCCGAAATATTTTATCATTACGTAATGCAGCATTGGCATTTTTAATAATCTTTTTAATAAATCCTTTTGCAATAATGAATGCGGGATTCCAATTATCTTTTGCCGCAGTATTTGGATTATTATGGTTTTATCAAAATAAAACCTATGAAAAAAGAACATTTATTGCACGTAAAACACATATTTTATTTATGACGTTAATGACCGCTATTATTGCAACTGTTTTCACATTACCTTTCATAATTGCGCATTTTGGTTATATACCGCTATACAGTCTGATTGGAAACATTATTTTATTACCGATATTTTCAATTGTAATTATGCCATTGGTTATAATTGGCACAATATTTGCAATACTTGATTATCATTTTGTATTAAATTGGGCACATGATATTTATAAATTCACTTTGTCTGTTGCAACACATATATCCGAATTACCACATGCAAACATTCAAATGCCAGTTATGAATAACAGCGTTTTAATTTTATGTATTATCGGGTTATTATGTCTGATTTTAATCGTGAAACCAGATTCTAAAAATTATTTTATAAGAAATATAAATTATTGTTTATTTTCCGTATTTATTTTATGCGGAATCATGATACACACATTAACACCAAAACCAATGTTTTACGCCACCACAGATCATCAATTGGTTGCATTTAATATAAACGGCAAATTACAATTTAATAAATCACGTGCATCTAAATATTATTTTGCTTTTGATACATGGTATAATTTTAACAACGAAGAAAAACCGGACAAAAACACGCGTTTCAAATGCGACCATGGATTATGCAAATACCACACACAAAAATGGAATTTGATTTATATGAAAGATTTTACAACAATTATGAATAATATTGAAAGTATATGCTACGATAAAAATGTTAATTATATTGTTGCAACTTTTGATATAATCGCACCAAATTGTTATGCAAAAATCTTAACAGATGGATTGATAATTTATCCAAATGGACATATTACAAAAATTATAAATCAACGTCCGTGGCATAATCTGCACTGACAAAATACAGACCACACGCAGGTGCATTAATCCCCGCAGCACTGCGATCTTTGGTATTAAATATTTCATCAATGTCATATGGTTTACCCATACCAATTTCAACCAGTGTGCCAACCATATTGCGAACCTGGTGATGTAAAAAAGATTTCGCAGAAAATTCAAAAACTATTTCATCGCCGTTTTGTGTTATATTCACAGAATCTAAAGTTTTT
>Ga0310697_10007291_pt1 | contig 10439 bp, 12 predicted proteins | sample 172DNAGHGlowgp2_FD_203883 | JGI IMG/M metagenome (GOLD analysis project Ga0310697, IMG submission 203883) | Sheep rumen microbial communities from Palmerston North, Manawatu-Wanganui, New Zealand - 1728 DNA GHGlow gp2 (v2) (version 2) | ecosystem: Host-associated > Mammals > Digestive system >...
GAAGGCTGGTTGTGACAGCAGCATGTTGCTGTGCTGGGAGTGTATGTCAAGCAGGTGGGTGCTCAAGTCTCGCAAGACGGATAGGGCGACAGGCGTGTCGTTGATAAACGCCCTGGATCGTCCTGTGGGCGATAATTCTCGCCGCAGCAGGCACTCATGTTCATCCCAATCGATGTCGTTGTCGGTGAAGAATCGTTCCAGCTTATAGCCACCAATGTCAAAGGTGGCTTCCACAATGGTCTTGCTCTGACTGTCTCGAATGGCTTTGGTGTCGGCTCGTTCTCCCAGGATGAGGGACAAGGCACCCATGATTATGGATTTGCCGGCTCCGGTCTCGCCTGTGATAATAGTTAAGCCATCGGCAAACCCAATATCCAGTTTGTCGATGAGCGCATAGTTAGAAATGTGCAGTTGCTTGATCATTTCTTACGTGATAGGCATGCTGTGGGTGTTATGTCCTGTCGTCGGTCTTCTTGATTTTGTCTAAACGGTTTATCTCGCTGGGGAAGACTTGGTAGAGCATCTCATACACCGACTCCTTCTCTGTCATGTTTGCTTTGCTGTAGATGTCAATTAACTCATCCAGCTTGGCATCCTTGAACATGGTCAGACAGATCGACATGGGAGCCACATCATAGATTTTGGCCAGATTTTCTAGCGTGTGGGTGATGGAGGCGCGGCCTTTATCCACAGTGACGACCATCTGGTCCAAGCCCATGCGGTGATAATCATACAGCATCTGTCGTATGGGCTCGGTCTGTTTATCGGTAAAGGCACTCAACACCGCACTACGGTTATTGTTGTCCTCAAATGCCTTCCAGCCGCTCTCACCCGAGGTCTGGGCCAGGCGGACTATCTGAGCCGCGCGATCATAGTAGGGGTCACCACCATGCAGCTCAAATGAGTCAAAGTCGAGGGCGATAATCATGTAGGCCCAGAAATTGAGAATGGCGGTCAGGTTATCTTCCATTTCAAGTTCCGAGAACACGAGCGTTTGTCCTGTCTCAAACGAGAAATGCACCTTAGTGTCTTTAAAGTTGATCAGGGTTGTGGTGTAGTTGCTATTGTACACTGGCCGCTGGGAGTGGATCTGCAGGTTACCTTCCATAGCGCCCGTGGAATTGTCCCACGACGACAGGGTGAACATGAGTTTACAGTTGATCTTCTCATTTGCGCCAAAGGTGGCATTGGTCCATTTGGTAGTGTTCATGTAGTCGGTCACCGCATCCTTGAGTTCTTTGAACACGTCCTTACTGCCATTGGTGATCTGATCAAAGTTAACCTCGACCTCGCAGAACAACTCAGTTGCTTCATCATCGGCAACTGCGCTGACGGTGCACAATAGTACCGTCAGTATCAGCAATAATGTCTTTTTCATTTGTGTGACAGATACTTGTGTAAAACATCAACTATGTCATGGGCAACCTCTCGCTTGGATTTGCATTGCCCCTCAATGGTCTCACCATTGTCGGTGAAGATGGTCACCTTGTTGGTGTCAACCTGGAAACCGGCATTCTTGTCACGCAATGAGTTCATAACGATGAAATTCAGGTTTTTACGTTCCAGTTTGCTTTGGGCGTTGACATTCTCGTTGTCGGTTTCCAGCGCAAAGCCCACCGTCACCTGGTCTGGGCGCTTGGCCTGACCAACGGCACGGGCAATGTCGGGATTGGGTGTGAGACGAATGACGGGAGCCGTCTCTTTCTCACGCTTGATCTTCTTGTCGGCGACGTTTTCCACACGGTAATCGGCGACGGCGGCACACAGGATGATGGCATCGCTTTGGGGTAATGCCTGCATCACTGCATCGTGCATCTCGACAGCGGTGGTTACATCAATGCGGGTGATGGAGGCGTTCTCGGTCTTGAGCGATACAGGGCCGGCAACCAGCGTTACTTGTGCGCCACGGCTGGCGCATTCCTCGGCTAGTGCAAACCCCATCTTGCCTGATGAGAAGTTGCTGATGTAACGCACAGGGTCAATCCGCTCAACTGTCGGGCCTGCGGTGATGAGCACCTGCTTGCCCTGTAAATCCTCACCCTGGGCAAAGAATTGATCCAGCACCTTATAGATGTTTTCCGGCTCCTCCATCCGGCCCTTGCCAATGAGGTGGCTGGCCAATTCTCCAGCGGCTGGCTCGATGATGTGGTTGCCGTAGCTGCGCAGCAAGTCAAGGTTGCGCAACGTGCTGGGGTGACGCATCATGTCCAGATCCATGGCTGGTGCGACAAACACTGGTGCCTTGGCCGACAGGTAGGTGGTCACCAGCATGTTATCGGCAACACCATTGGCCATCTTGCCTATCGTCGAGGCTGTAGCTGGGGCGATAACCAGGGCGTCGGCCCACAAGCCCAAATCAACATGGCTGTTCCATTGCCCTGTGTTGGCGGTGAAGAACTCGCTGATCACGGGCTTGCCGCTCAATGTCGAGAGCGTCAAGGGCTGGATGAATTGCTTGGCATTAGGGGTCATGATGACCTGAACCTCGGCTCCCGCCTTGACAAACAGGCGTGTGAGCGTGGCGCACTTATAGGCTGCGATACCACCAGTGATGCCGAGGATGATGTGCTTGCCTTTCAACATGATGCGGTCTATACTCTAGTGAATAAATTATTGCTTCTTGAACTGGATGTACAACTTGGTGATGACCTGCTTGGTGTTCTCGGCAAAATCACTCTTCATCATCCAGTCATAATAGCCCAGATCGAGCTTGGTGAACACGTCCTTGACGAGTTTACCCTTGTGCTTGCCAAAGTTGAATACTGGCTCACGCTGCTCGTTGTAGATAATGCGTCCTGCCAAGTCCACATTACGGTTGTGCGTCGAGTACTGTGACAGGTATTCCACATCGTTGACCAGTGGCTCTTCATCATTGGCGTAGTAGTCGAGCTGAGCCTTGAGCACTTCAAGGGTGGTCTTGGCATCGTCTGCCGCCGAGTGATGATTCTCCATCGGGTGGCCGCAATAGAACTGACATGCTGCCTCCAAGTCCCGTTTCTCGCGCTTGTGGTAGATGGTCTGCACGTCGATAAACCTGTGCTGGCTGGGGTCAAAGTTGATTCCGGCCTTGCCCATCTCCTGAGCCAGCAGGGGGATGTCGAAATGGTTGCTGTTAAAGCCTGCAATGTCACAGCCTTCAAAGATGCGGGCAATATCGTGGGCACGCTCCTTGAAGGTGGGCTCGTTCTCCAGTTGCTCGTTGGTGATGTGATGCACGTCAATAGCCTGCTGGGGAATCACCTTTTCGGGATTGAAACGGTATGTCTTGGGTCCCTCTTCTCGACCATCTGGATATACTTTCACATAGGACAGCTCGATGATGCGGTCCTCGGTGATATTCAGTCCTGTGGATTCCAGGTCAAAAACAACCAGTGGGCGTTTAAGATTCAATTTCATGCTTTCTTGCAGTCGTCATTTAGATCATCATGGGCATCTGCAGCACGATCAGGTCCTCGCCTGCCTTTTGCTCGCTGGGAATGAATACGCCGGCGCGTGCAGGATCAAGCAGCTTGAGGAACACGCCATCGCAGTCGATGTTGTTCACCACGTCAATCACGTCGGCACTCTTGAAACCGATGTTCATGGGCTCACCGTTGTATTCACACTTGATGGTTTCCTCGGCAGCGGTGGAGTGGTCAACATCTTGAGCCGTGAGGACTACCTCGGTGGGCCTGAGGTCAAGTCGCACGAGCCCTCCAACGTTGGCAAATACGGCAACACGGCGGACAGCATTGAGAAGCGTCATGCGGTCAACGGCCATGGTGTATGGATTGTCCTCGGGGATAACCGAGTTGTAGTTGGGGTAACGACCATTGATAAAGCGGCAGGACAACTGGAAGTCGGCATTCTCAAACGATGCGCTGCTTTCGTCGATAGTGATGTTGATGTTCTCCTCACTGTTGCGGTCGATGATGCTTGCAAGGATTGAAGCGGGCTTGGCTGGCAGGATGAATGAGCGCTCAAAGTTGGGCGTCACGTCGGTCTGGCGATAGCGCACCAGCTTGTGGGAGTCGCTGGCAACATACACAATCATGTCGGGCTTGATGTCCCAGTAGATACCCATGAACTGGGGGTGCATGTCGTCGTTACCAACGGCAAACAAGGTGTGGCCGATACCTGCTGCAATGCTCTTGGCCGACAATGCAAACTGTTTAACGTCATTTGCATTAGCGGCCTTCTCGGGAAATTCATCACCATTGAGGGCCATCGCATCATAGTAACCGTTGATGTAGGTTACCTTGACAGCTAGCGTCTCATCGTTGATTTCAAAGGTGAGGGCCGTGTCGGGCAACTCCTTCAGGGAGTTGATGGTGCGCTTCACATCTAGGGCAAATTTGCCAGTCCCTTCGATGTTCTGAACCTCAATGTTGGTGGTCAGGCGGGTCTCCATATCACTACCTGTCACCACAAGACGATCGCTTTGAAGTTCAAACAGGAAGTTGTCAAGAATTGCATACGCATTCTTGCTGCTCACAACTTTGCTCACAGCGTTGAGGCGAGAAAGTAATAATTTACTTTGGACGTTGAATTTCATACAGTTATGTCTCTTATTATTGTGATTAATTTTTTGATTGTTCTTTTAACCTACAAATTTAGTGATTTTTTCTTTAATAAAATGTGTTTGTTGATAAAAAAACGAAAAAAAGCGTCATCGATTGCCTCGATAACGCTTTTTAAGGGTATTTCAGGTTTTTCTATTGTTGGGCTTTATTGTGGATTCGCCTCAAACGAGGTGACACCTGAAGCCTAAAACCTAACGACAAATGCCTAATTAGTCCAGCTTGTGGATGATCAGGCCTGAACGCAACTTGGGCTCAAACCAGGTGGCCTTGGGAGGCATGATCTTGCCGCTGTCGGCAATGTCAATGATCTGCTTCATGGTCACGGGATACAGAGCCAAGGCCATCTTCATCTCGCCACTGTCAACACGACGTTTCAACTCGCCCAGGCCGCGGATGCCGCCCACGAAGTCGATGCGCTTGTCGGTGCGCAGGTCGGTGATACCCAGAATGTCGCGCAGGATGTAGTCGCTGCTGATGGTGACATCAAGAACGCCGATAGGATCGTTGTCGTCATAGGTGCCCTCCTTAGCGGTCAGCGAGTACCACTTGCCGCCCAGGTAGAGAGAGAAGTTGTGCAACTTAGCGGGTTTGTAGATCTCGGTGCCCTTCTCCTCGACGATGAATTTTTCGCCCAGCTTCTCCAGGAACTGCTCCTCGGTATTGCCATTCAGGTCAACAACCACACGGTTGTAATCCATCACTTTGAGGTGTGACTGGGGGAAGCATACTGCCAGCAGGTAATTGTACTCCTCGGTGCCGTTGTGGTTGGGGTCGGCCTTGGCCTTCTCTTCGCCCACATGGGCAGCGGCTGCTGTACGGTGGTGACCGTCGGCGATATACAGGTAGGGGATCTCACCAAACTCCTTGGTGATGGTATTGATGGTTTCCTTGTCCTTGATCACCCACAAGGTGTGGCCGATGCCATCTTCGCTCACAAAGTCATACTCGGGAGTTGTCTGTGCGGTTCGGTCGATGATATCCTCCAGGGTGCTGTTGTCGGGGAATGCCAGGAACACAGGCTCGATGTTGGCATTGTTGATCTCTATGTGGTGCATGCGGTCTGCCTCCTTTTCACGACGGGTGAGCTCATGCTTCTTGATGCGGCCCGTGAGATAGTCCTCGACGCTTGCGCCTACAACAAATCCGTACTGGGTGCGGCCATCCATGGTCTGGGCATAAATGTAGTAGTAGTCCTCGGGATCCTGTACAAGCCAGCCCTTGTCCTGGAACTTCTTGAAGTTCTCAACGGCCTTGTCATAGACCTTGGGCTCATGCTCGCCTGTGCCGGGCTCAAAGTCGATTTCGGGCTTGATGATGTGATACAGGCTCATCTCGTTGTCCCCGGCCTCGGCGCGTGCCTCTTCACTGGAGAGGACGTCATAGGGCTTGGATGCTACTTTCTCTACATACTGTTTGGGCGGTCTCACGCCACGGAACGGTTTTACTTTAGCCATGATAAATTAACGGTTTTAAAAGTGTTAAATAGGTTTTTTATTAATAAAAAGTTATTTCTTGCGTTTAAGATTGTTGCTCTCATTCTTGGCGCGCTTGGATTTGCGGGCACACGTGCTGCACGTTCCATACACATACAGGCTGTAGTGGTCAGTGTTGAATGCGTTAAAACGTCGGGCATTCATGAATGCTGCAAAGTTGGGATCCCTCACCTCCTTGACCTTGCCGCACGTGGTGCATATCAAGTGGGTGTGAGGCAGGGTAATGCGCTCATACTGCGCCTGCATCCCTTCAAACACGTGGCGGCGCAACATCTTGGCGTCCATCAACAGTTCGACTGTATTATAAACAGTCGAGCGGCTCACTCTGAAACCGTCATTCTCGATGATTTGCTGCAACTCCTCGATGGTGAAGTGGCCATTGATGCCCATAATGCGGTGCAGGATGGCATAGCGCTCGGTGGTCTTGCGCATACCATGGGCATCCAGGTAGTCGCTGAACTTGCGGACAACCGGGTTGTTGCTATCGGCAATATCCTCGATATTTGGATCGGTTCTCATCGGTGTGACAAAGGTACAATCATTTTTGCAATCAAGCAAAGAAAAATGCGCTTTTGAAATTATTTTGCAGTTAGACGTGTGTTGAGCATTTCTTCAAGGCTCAATTGGCTCACGGCGTCAATGGTCAGGTCACTCAATTCGCTCACTTGCTGGCGGGGCAGGGTAGTGGTGATGCCGATGACACGTGCTCCCGATGCGCGACCTGCCATGAGACCATTGCGTGAGTCCTCTAACACGATACAATCCTTAATGTCCACACCTATCAACTTGGCCCCCAATAAAAAACAGTCAGGGTCGGGCTTGGCATGGGTAACCATGTCGCCTGTAATGATCTGATCAAACAGGGTGGGGAATTCGGGGTACTGGTGATAAAGTGATTGCATCTTCTTGCGGTCGCTCGATGTGACGATGGCAAGCGGAATGTCTGAGTCTCGCAACAGCTTGACAAACTCAAGTGCGCCAGGAAAAAACTCATACTTCATATTGCGTTCAAAGTCCATCAACTGGTCAACAACTTGATGGCGCACCGACTCGCTGTCAAAATAACCTAGGATGCGCGACAAGTGAAATCCTTTGATATATCGGGCAAAATCGGGTATCCCCGTTGGATACTGCTTTTCTACCGTTTCCCAGAAGATGCTGTACTGTCCCTCGCTGTCGAGCAACACGCCGTCGAGGTCAAACAACACTCCACATTTCTTTGTCATTTCATTCATGATTGTTGTGTCGTGATGAATTAAAGCGCAAAATTACTGAATATACCCCAATTTTCACTAATTTTGTCGCACAAATAATTTTAAGATGATTCAAGAACTGCAAATTCGCGTGAATCCACGCACCGCTGCCAGCATGGGTGAAATTGCCCGGCATTTGGCTAAACACAACGATATTCCTGCCCAGAGCATTCAAGGCATCAGAATATTGAAACGATCGATTGACGCTCGACAGCGCAACGTGGTTATTAATCTCAAGGTGCGGGTCTATATCAATGAGCCCATGATTCAGGACTACTTGGTGCCGCCCATCGAGTACAAGCCCGTGGACGGCAAGCGTCAAGCTGTTGTCGTGGGCATGGGACCTGGGGGATTGTTCGCTGCATTAAGGCTTATTGAGTTGGGAATCAAGCCTATCGTGCTGGAACGTGGTAAGGATGTGATGAATCGACGTATCGACGCTTCACGCATTCAACGTGAAGGCTTGGTGGACCCTGAGAGTAACTATTGTTTTGGCGAGGGCGGGGCGGGTGCCTATAGTGATGGAAAACTCTACACCCGCAGCAAGAAACGCGGTTCGGTAGAGCGCATATTGGGCATTTTTGTCCAGCATGGCGCCCGTGAGGATATCCTTGTCGATGCCCATCCGCACATCGGCAGTGACAAGTTGCCTGGTGTCATCAGGGCCATGCGTGAGACGATTCTGAATTGCGATGGTGAAGTGCATTTCCAAACCCGCGTTACGCGGATAATTGTCGATGATGGTAGAGTCACTGGAGTCGAAACAGCTGGTGGAGACGTTTTTATGGGACCTGTCATTCTGGCAACAGGCCACTCGGCGCGTGACGTGTATCAGATGCTGTATGATAGCGACATTGACCTTGAGGCTAAGGGTATTGCTGTGGGGGTGCGGTTGGAGCATCCCCAGCGCATCATTGACCAAATCCAGTATCACACTGTGTTAGGGCGTGGTGAGTATTTACCCGCAGCCGAGTATAACTTTGTGACCCAGGTCGATCATCGTGGTGTATATTCTTTCTGTATGTGTCCTGGCGGTTTTGTGGTGCCGGCTGTGAGCGAGGTCGATGGGCTGGTGGTCAATGGCATGTCGCCAAGCAACCGTGGCTCGCATTGGGCCAACTCGGGCATGGTCGTGGAACTGCATCCCGAGGATCTGCCTGAAAGGTATAAAAATTATGGCGTGCTGGCGATGATGCATTTCCAGCGTGACATGGAACGACGGGCCTTTATCGAGGCTGGTAATACGCTCATTGCCGGAGCGCAGCGCATGAAGGATTTTGTCGATGGTAAGTCTTCGCGCAATATCCCGCCGTCGTCCTATCTGCCTGGTGTGCAGCCCTCAAGGCTCGACCAGTGGATGCCGCCATTTGTCGTTAACAGGTTGCGCAAGGGCTTTAAAATCTTTGGCCAGAATGCGCGAGGTTTCCTCACCAACGATGCCACCGTCATCGGGGTCGAGACACGCACTTCATCTCCAGTGCGCATCCCTCGTGACATCACGTTGCTGCATCACGTCAACCTGCAGGGGCTCTATCCCTGTGGCGAGGGTGCAGGCTATGCGGGAGGTATCGTCTCGAGTGCTATCGACGGCGAACGCTGCGCCGAGGCTCTCGCCGAGACCATGCACTAACTAAATGGCTTCGTTCTCAAATCGAAAACAATGAAGGTTTTCGACTTTTAAATATGGAAATTATTTGCGGTTTCAGAATATTGTACTAATTTTGTACAAAATAATTGCAAATATCGTACAAAATGGATACTATTGAACTGACTACAACTGAATTCCGCCAAAATCAGAAGCATTTTCTTGACTTAGCGGCCCAAGGCGTTTCTATCTTGATATGCCGAGGGAAAGAATTGTTTATGCTGAATCGTGTTCCTGTTGAGAATCGCCTCGACGAGGATACCCAGAAACGCATAGCACAAGCCAGAGAAGAATTTAAGGCTGGAGAAACCACAGCTGTCAACAATGCAGAGGAATTGAATGATTTCTTGACATCACTGTAAATCAATAAGATGTATAGCATTGATTTTTCAAGAACGGCAAAGAAAGAACTGGCTGAATACAAAAAATCGAACCCGATGGCTTTCAAAAAAATTGCCAAGATGTTGGGCGAGATGCAAATTCATCCACGAGAAGGAACAGGTCATCCAGAACCCTTACTAAAGGGAAATGATATAACTTATTCAAGACATATCACCAAGAAAGACCGACTCATCTATGATATTTACGATGATGTCGTCAAGGTTCTCATCCTAACCGCCAAAGGGCATTACCAAGACAAGTAACCACATTATCTTTTTATTCTTAACAAACAACTGAATACTCTGATTTTTCTGAATGGTTACTTCCAGTGACAATAAATAGATTGTTCAGAGTATTCAGTTGTCATAATTTTAGTTGATGATTTGATAATGAAGTGCACCTGAATTGTCGGCGATGACAGTCATTTCATGCGCTTCACCGTTAGCAGTAAGAATCCCGTGATAACGGTTTCCCATCTCGTGAACTAAGTTGATCTCTGACACCTCAACCCCATCCTTGGCCAGCATTTTTCGGATGATATCTTGTAGCAAGTCAATCGTTACAATCGAGTTGGGCCCATGTTTCTGCATGATATACATGAGCATGAGTGATTTCCCCAAATCGGACTTCTTGTAAAATGCAAAGGCAATAATGATAAGAATTATTCCGCCACCAAATACAATTAACCCAATCAATAACGTATCGTCCATCGTTCTTTTTTTTAATTTTAATTATGATTATTCAGCTGGAGCAGATTCTTCCGCATCAGCAACTTCAGCAGGCGCTACAGTTCCGCTGTTGTCTTTGTCAAAATCCCAATTAAGGCCTTCAATGTTGAAATCAAAAGTAGTCATTCCAACATTTTCAAGATTCACCTGAATGCGGCAGGTTTTTGAAGAACGAAGCTTTGCTAGAAATGGCTTCACTCTACTGGGCATGTACATGAAAATGACATTACGCTTCGGTGTGTTGTCTATTCACGTCCACCTGTCATCTACGTTTCCGTTGTCAAATACGACTCTGAATCCGGAACTGAAATCTTCGGCATATTTGCACATGTCCGTTTTTCCGTCGTCAAACGATAGCAATACCGCAGTGCTTGGAG
>Ga0310697_10007292_pt1 | contig 10438 bp, 9 predicted proteins | sample 172DNAGHGlowgp2_FD_203883 | JGI IMG/M metagenome (GOLD analysis project Ga0310697, IMG submission 203883) | Sheep rumen microbial communities from Palmerston North, Manawatu-Wanganui, New Zealand - 1728 DNA GHGlow gp2 (v2) (version 2) | ecosystem: Host-associated > Mammals > Digestive system >...
ATCGGCGGCGCATTCAAGACCGGCCTGCACAACATTCTGGAGGCCGCCGTCTATGGCAAACCGCTCTTTTTCGGCCCGCACTACGACCATTTCAATGAAGCGGTGCAACTGGTGGAACTGAAAGGGGCTTTCTCCGTTAATTCCGCCGATGAAATGACCAAGATTATGGAAGATTTTGAAAGCCAAAGAGATCCCGAATATTATCGCCACACCTGCGAAATATGCCAGCAATATGTGGCGCAAAACTCGGGAGCGGTGGAAAAGATATACGAACAAATTAAAAATTCAATATTATGAGCAAATTAGTAAAGACTATCCTGGTAATTGTTTTGATTCTGGCTGTGCTGGCCGGATTCTTTGTGAAACCTTACAACAACATGGTCCAGAAAGACGAGGGCTGTTCGCAAGCTTGGGCCAATGTGGAGAATGCCTACCAGCGCCGTATGGACCTCATCCCCAATTTGGTGAAGACCGTGCAAGGTGCCGCCGACTATGAGAAAGGCACATTGGAGGCCGTGATCGAGGCCCGCGCGAAAGCCACGTCCGTGCAGGTGGACCCGAGCAACCTGACGGAGGAGTCCATCGCGAAGTTCCAGGCTGCGCAAGACCAGCTGAGTTCCGCCCTGAGCCGACTGATGGTGGTCGTGGAGCGCTATCCCGAACTGAAGGCCAACCAGAACTTTCTGGAGCTGCAGGCCCAGTTGGAAGGCACGGAGAACCGCATCGCCGTGGAACGCGGAAAATACAACGAGACGGTGAACGACTACAACAGTTACATCCGCAAATTCCCGAACAACATCATCGCCGGCATGTTCAACTTCGACAAGAAGGGCTATTTCAAAGCGGCGGAAGGTGCCGACAAAGCTCCGGATGTGGAGTTTAACTTCAACTAATAGCCAAACCATTCCATCTTGAAAAGACTGACAATCATATTGTTGTGCATTGCTGCCGCATGGGTGGCAACGGCGAAGGGTGCGGATGGCATTCCACCCGCACCCAATCCGCCCCGCTTGGTCAACGACTTTGCCGGCATCCTCACCCCTTACCAAATCGAGGAAAAAGAGAACCGGTTAGTGGCTTTCAACGACTCCACGACGAATGTCATCTGCGTGGTCACGGTCAATGACTTAGGGAACTACACCGCTGCGGAGTTTGCGTACGAAATCGGGGAACAATGGGGGGTACGTTCCACCGATGACAAGCGTAACGGGGTGGTGCTGCTGCTCAAGCCGCGCAACGAGACCTCCGGCGAGGTCTATATCGCCGTAGGCTACGACTTGGAGGCGGCCATCCCCGATGCCATCGCGAAGCGCATCATCGAGACCAAGATGATGCCCGCCCTGCGCGAAGGCGACTACAACGCGGCCATCGATTCGGCCTTGGCATACATCCTGCCCCTCGCGGCCGGCGAAATCAGCGTAGAACGGCTGTACGACGACAACTTCTCCACAGCAGACATTCTGCTGACCCTCTTCTTCATCATCGCGATTATCGTGGTCATCGTCTATTTCTCGAAAAAGCATCCGGGCACCGGACATGGCGGCAGTATCTACGGAGGTTCCTATTTCCCGCCCTCGCACTACGGCGGCAATGTCTGGACCGATTTCGGAGGAAGCGGAGGCGGCTTCGGTGGCTTCGGTGGAGGAGGAGGCTTCGGTGGCGGCGGCGCCGGAGGACGGTTCTAATTAGGAATGAGGAATTAGAAATTAGGAATTAATGGCTATATTTTCAGCTAATACCAATCACTAATCACCAATGAACTACTACATCAAAAACGCAACAGTGGTAAACGAGGGCGAATGTTTTGAAGCGGACGTCCACATCTCCAATGGCATCATCGACAAAATTGTCCGTGAAGGCGAATGCTTTGACGCGGGTGGTGCCACCGTCATCGATGCGCGGGGCAAGTACCTGATCCCTGGCGTCATCGATGAACATGTCCATTTCCGGGAGCCGGGGATGACCTCAAAAGCAGACATTCACAGTGAAAGCCGGGCGGCTGTGGCGGGCGGCGTAACCTCCTATATGGAGATGCCCAACACGGTGCCGCAGACCACCACGCAGGCCTTGCTGCGAGAAAAATTCGAGCTCGCAGCCGAGAAGTCCTTGGCCAACTACTCCTTCTACATCGGGGCCACGAACGACAATTTGGACGAAATTGTGAAGACCGACCCCGCCACGGTATGCGGTGTGAAGCTGTTCATGGGGTCCAGCACTGGCAACATGCTGGTGGATCAGGACGCTGTCTTGGAAACGCTCTTCAAAGAGTCGCCTTGCCTGATTGCCGCCCACTGCGAGGACGAAGGAATCATAAAGCGGGACACTCAATACTACAAAGAGTTAGTTGAAAAGCATGAAATGGTGGATAACGCCGCTCTCCATCCACTCGTGCGCACGGATGAAGCCTGCTACCGTTCCACCGAAAAAGCGGTGGCCTTGGCCACAAAAACAGGAGCGCGCCTGCATGTCATGCACATCTCCACCCGGGCGGAACTCTTGCTTTTCGACCCCAGAATTCCACTGGCTTCGAGAAAAATAACAGCGGAAACCTGTCCGCACTACCTCCTGTTCGATAACCGCGACTACGATCAGCTCGGCTTCGCCATCAAGTGCAACCCAGCCATCAAATCAGCTAATGACAAGTATGCACTTTGGCGAGGGGTGCAGGACGGATACATCGACACCATCGGCTCCGACCATGCACCACACCTTTGGGCGGAAAAATTCACCGGCAGCTATTTCACCGCCAAATCGGGATTCCCGTCCATCCAACACAATTTCCCGTTGATGGCCGATCATTTCCAACGCAACAAACTCTCTATTGCTGCCTTGGTGACGCTGATGTGCCACAACCCTGCCCTGCTGTACCGCATCGACCGCCGGGGCTTTGTCCGTGAAGGCTACCATGCCGACTTAGCCATTGTGGATGTCAACGCGAACGAACTGATAACCAACGAAAAAGTTTATTACAAATGCGGCTGGACTCCCTACGACGGAACAACCGTGCACACGAAAGTGACGCACACCTTCGTCAACGGGACTTTGGTCTATGAAAACGGGATTTTCCACGAAGAAAGTCGAGGGGAGCGGCTGGTTTTCAGAGGGTAGGAAACAAGGGGTGCGAGTGTCGCAATACTCATGGGAAATTTCGAATGCGGAAAACGATTCTCTCCCCGCAGAATCACAAGTTTTTCTTGTTTATCCGCAAAGTCTTACGTATCAATCGGTTCACATCTTCGGAAACATGCCAATAATAGCACACCGCAGCGGTGACAGCCATCAGGAATACGCTTTTAACCACTGCATCCAACAGTGTGGAAACTATCGTGGAAACTGGTATCTTCAAAAACACGGGAGTGAGGATGGTACCCCAGCCGTAATTCAGCAGAAGCAGGCCGGCCATTAAAACAAGCACTTTCAATTGACCGAAAGACAAAATGTTGATATTCAGCTTGATGCGAACAAGTAGCAAAAGACATACGTAGAAAGTCAGATAGGACAACAGATGCGACAAGGAGGCCCCATCCATGCCGAAACGAGGAATCAGCAGGACGTTCAACGCCACCGCCATACCGGTCAGCAGAACAGTGAATACCAACGACCAGTAGTAGTATTTGGAATAGTTCAGTGCGCTGGAACTGACGAAAAGGGTGGAATTGATGCATTTGGCAATACCCAGAATCAGAACCACGCTTTTCCCTGCCTCATACTTTTCGCCGTTTGGAAGCAGCATAAACAAGGCATCAATGTTAATCCAGATGAAGAAGAAAATAATCACGCTGGAGAGCATCAAATGCAACGAGACAGACTTGCAAAGTTTTTCCGCCGTCCCGAAGTCGTTGTCCTTGAATGCTTGTGCGATTTCCGGCTGCACGATGGCGTTCAACGACCGATTGGGTACTTCCACCACCGTAGCAATGTAGTTGGCGATGGCATAAATGCCCGTGAAAGCAAGCCCCATGCCCGCGCTGACGAAGAAAGTGTTCAGCAGCGGCATCACGTTCACCGTTACAGCATTCAGCAGCATGAACAGCGTATATAAGCCGATATCCTTCAGCAAAGGTCTTGTAAACACTTTGAAATCAGGCTTGAAAGAAATTTTCCCCAGAGTGAGCAGATAAAAGAAGTCAATGAGTGCAGCGAGAAAATAGATGATGCAGATTCCAACAACCAGACCGTCCAGGTCAATGACGTGCCAGTAGCCATACAGCAAATAGGTTACCAAAAGTCCGACCCGCACGCCCACTTCGCGAACAAGCTTCGGCACCACAATACGCATCAACACGTTGGCATTTGCCTCGAACACACTTTGATACAACATGAAGAGCGACAAGGGAAAGACAAATCGGTAGTAGTTGACGAACAACTCGGAATGTTTCGAAAATGTCTGTATGATGGTGCCTTGCAACAGTTTAGACACTAAAAAGAAAATAAGGAACCCAACAAGAGGCACCACAAGCGTCCAAAAAAAGAACCCGTAGTGTCGTTTGGACTCGTCCTTGAAATAAGGGAAGAACCGGACGATGGACGAGCTTGTCCCCAGTTGCGCGAAACTGGCGAAAAGAACGGCCGCATCAATCATTATGCGGGTGAGGCCGACCTCTTCCTGAGTCAGATAGGCGGTGACAATGAAGAAAGTGGTGAGAAAGCCGACCGCTATTCCCAAATAGTTGACAATTGTGCCGCGAATACTCTGTTTAATGACAACACCCATGATTTACAATCAAATGATGGCGCAAAAGTAAACAATAATTTCCAAAAGGAGACCGCCGGGTGTTTTTCCTTAGAGACTTTTTCCGAAAGGTCTCTGGCCTGCACACCGCCGAAAGGACTATTTTTTCGGTATTTTCAGCTTCTGGCCCGCCCTGATGGCATCCTTATTGGAAAGGTTATTGTATTGGGCGATATCGTTGGCCGTGGTGCCGTAGCGCTTGGCGATGGAGGTCAGCGTGTCGCCCTGCCGAATGGTGTAAGAGGTGTAGCTCAGTTGCGGCTTCACCGGCTTGATTTCAGGCACGGGTTTCGTGGGCACAGGACCGCCGATAGTATCGCTTTTGGCAGTGGCCGAATCATTTGCGCCTGTTTGGGCAATCGCTTTCGTCGAATCCTGCGCTGCCGGTTTCGCGTTGGGATTCGGCACCTTGACCGTGGTGCCCTTCTTCACCAGAAGGCGCTGCCCGATGCGGAGGTTTGTACTGCGTATGCGGTTCAACGATTTGATATTGCCCACAGTGGTGTGGTATTTCGCCGCTATTTTCCCCAGCGTCTCTCCCTTGCGCACCGTATGATATTTGTTCGGGGTTTGCTGGACAATCATCATGCCGTCGTCGCTCACCGACTCATTAGCCGCTATCGTGTTCAGGTTGCGGGTAGGGTTGAAGTAAGCATCATAATTGTATTTGGAGATGGAGTCGCTCAGCGCGATGTAGTGTAAAAGGTCATGGGAGCGCAGTCGCAGCGGCTTCGGCTCCGTGAAGGCAGGGATAATCTCCTTTTTATACTGCGGGTTGAGGGATTTGATTTCGTCATAGCTAATACCCAGTACCTCAGCTATTTGTCTAAAATGAGTCTCCTTGTTGATCATGACAGTGTCCACATCGGACGGGATGGAGATATGCGCCGGCTGGATGCCGTAGAGGTTATGGTAGGTCATCATGTACATGGCACCGATGAAGGCGGGGAAATAGTTCTGGGTTTCACGGGGCAGGAAGCGGCTGACGCTCCAGAAGTCGGTTTTGCCGCCGGAGCGCTGGATGGCCTTGCGCACGTTACCGGCACCGCAGTTGTAGGCGGAGATAGCCAATCCCCAATCTCCGAAGATGTTGTACAGGTCGCGGAAGTGGCGGGCGGCGGCATCGGTGGCCTTGTAGGGGTCGCGACGGTCATCCACGTAGGAGGTGACCTCCAAGCCGTAGAGCTTGCCCGTGCCGTACATGAACTGCCAGATGCCGGTGGCACCTGCAGGGGAAACGGCGGTCGGGTTCAACGCCGACTCGATAATCGTGATATAAACCAGCTCTTCAGGCAGGTCATATTTGTCGAAAATGGCCTTCATCCACGGGTAGTAGTACTGGGCAAGTCCCAAAATGACGGACGAACTGCGCTGGCGCTGGACGGCATAGAGTTCGATGAAACGTTTCACCTTGTCGTTGTAGGCCACTTCAATCGGAGTCTGAATTTGACTCAAACGATTGAAAATCAAGGAGTCGTTGTTGTCATATTTCGTGGTGTCGTCAGTGAGTTTGGAAAGCACCGAGTTTTGGGAGGCGAGATCGCGCTTAATGTACCAGACATTCAACAGGGAATCCATCAGGCGGATCTCCTTCCGGGTAAAAATTTCCAAACTTTCCTGAGCGGCCTTATTGGCGAAAGAATCGACGGGAGCAACATTCTGCGCCCATAAATTCCACGTGAACCCGCACAATAAAACCAATATCCATATTTTTAACTTCATAATCTTCAATTATAAAACAATAAAAATCAAGGTCTTACAGATTCCTGAGACCAATAAGCCTCAATCTGAATCCTTTAAGGAATAGCAGATTGAAATTTGAGGCCACAAAAATACGATTTTTTCAACGTAAAACTTATTCTTTTATTGTATAGTCATTCCATTTTAATTCCTTACCCTCTTGGAATAAGGTCGTCATCAATATATTCCCTTCTTCGTCATAAAGTTGCCAAACGCCCTCCTGCAGGCCGTTTTCGTATTTCCCGGAAAGCCGGATGTTGCCGTTCTCCCAATAGAGAACGTACTTGCCGTCCATCACATTTTCCGAATATTGTATCTCGGAGGCCGGTTTTCCCGACTCAAACCATGATTTCCATAACCCTTCGCGCAAACCGCCGCTATATTTTCCTGTTTCGTAGGAAGTTCCGTTCCGATACATCCATGTTCCCTCTTCATAGCCCGCTTCGTACTGCCCGGAGGTCACCGTCACGCCCTCTTCGTCATACTCCACGTAGCGACCTTCCAATTCCCCGTCCTCATAATTGGCGGAAGTCATCGTGTCGCTTGTCGGGTAGAACCAGAACCACTCCCCTATTTTTTGTCCCTTGGCATTATAACTTCCTGTTATCTCGACTGTTTTGTCGGGAAAGTAGAAATTCCACTCGCCAATGGGCTTGGAATTCTTGTACTTGCCTTTCGAGCGCAGTTCACCAGTCGGGTAATACTCCTTCCAAAGTCCTTGTCGCAGGCCGTTAAGGTCGGTGATGCCCTCGTAGCGGAGCCATCCGTCCTCGTAGAGGTAGCCGTTGATGATTTTACCGGTGGAATCGAAGTCGCGGCGGATGCCGTCGGGACGACCGTTGTAGTAAGTCGCGGCAATGGCCACCTGCCCGTTCGGGTGGTAGGTGCGCCGCCGCTCCAACTCCTTGGTCTCCTTGGCATCCTTCACCAATTGGTCGTTCTCGTACTTCTCCACATAGAGAAAGTCGCCGTTTTCATCATAATATTTGAAGAAACCATGCTTCTTGTCGTTGAGGTACTGCGCTTCCAGCTTCAGGTTCCCGTTTTCCCAGAAATATTTCCAACTGCCCTGCCGGAGGCCGAACTTGTCGGTGCGGTTTATGATTTCGCGGCGACTGCGCACCCCGCGGTAGTATTTGGTCACCGCCACCACCAAGCCCGTGTCATTGAACTCCTTAGCCAGACCGTGCGGCAGCCCGTTCATGTAGGGCACCGTCTTCTTCCATACATTATTTATATTATAAGTGTTCACGTGGCCGACAATCGTGTCCTTCCGCCACTGTGTCACAGTATATTCATCCTTCTGATACACAATTTGTTCCCCCTCTTTCTTATCCTCCTTGTAATGCACCGTCATGCGCAACGACGCATCATCGTTGTAGAACGTCCAGAGACTGTCGAGAAGGAAGTTTTTGCGATTGCCCTCGGAGACGAGGATACCGTTTTCATTGTAGGATTTCCACCAGCCGTCGGGCTTGCCATCAACAAGGCGGCCTTCGCTCGACTTCACGCCGTTGGGGTAATGGAATATTTTGTAATCAGGCAAAAAAGTGGAATCCTGAGCCTGGCAGAACGCCCATCCTAAAAGGAAAAACAGCCCAAGAGTCCACTTTCTCACCATGAAGGTTCAATGATTATCTGGTACCGTCAAATTTGACGATGGTGATACGGGTGTTGATTGTACCCAAAATTTCTATTTCATATTGCAACTCGGCATGAACGGTATTTCCGGAAAAGGTAACTGTTATGCCAATGTTCTTAATCTGCTCTGTAGTGGCATTATAAATGCTGTTTTGGTAACCAATACTGCTAAGTAACACATCGAGATAGTCCAAAAGACCGCTGTTGGAGACATATTGCTCGGGCGTGACGGCGTTGAGCGGGATAACGCTGTAGAGGAACAAGCCGTTTGTCAACGGGTTGGTAAGGAACTGCATTTTGCCCTGCTTGTTGTCAGAGCTTGTCGCACCTTGCGAAATGTCCGTGGTGTTGAACTTGAAGAAGGTGAAATTACCAGCATAGGTGCCGGCATACTGATTTTTGTTCTGGCAGCCAGTCAGTGCGAGGACAGCCACCAACAGAATCGGAATAATCTTTTTCATTTTCTTATAATTTTTTAGTGATACAATTTTCAGGCGGCAAAGATACAAAAAAAGATGATAGTCATTCGATATTTGCAATAGATCAATTTTTGAACGAACGTTAGACTGTTGACAAATAAAAAGATTAAAACGCTGTATATTGAGAAAAAATATATTTTTGCCGTTGAAAAAAAACAACAGTAACGAACCTTAAAATTTGACAGAAATGAAAAAGATTATGGCTATCTGTGCTGCCACGCTGTTGCTGGCAGGCGTTGCAACTTCTTGCAACAAGAAATGTGAATGCAAAACTTATCTCGCAGGCGTGGTTGTCGGTGACCCCACGGAAATGGAATTAGACAAGGATTCCTACAAGAGCTGCTCTGAAATGAACACCGTTGTTGAAGTTGACGGTAAAAAGACCGGTCTTGAATGCACCTCGAAGGTCTTCTAAGCATTCCTCGAAACCTCATCAGCCGCAGCGAATTGCTGCGGCTTTTTTTGTATCTTTGCCGGCTAAAATTTGAGCCTTATGACCATCAACATCATCACCTTGGGCTGTTCCAAGAACATCGTCGATTCGGAAGTCATGGCCGCGCAGCTGCACCGCAACGGGCACGAGCTCTACTACGAGAGTGCGCAGAAGTCCGACATCGTCATCATCAACACATGCAGTTTCATCCACGACGCGCGTGAGGAGTCCGTGAACGAGATTCTGAACCAGATTGAGCGCAAGAAACGCCGTCAGGTCAAGAAGTTGTACGTTGTGGGATGCCTTGTGCAGCGCAATAGGACGGAATTGCAGGAGGCGTTACCCGAGGTGGATGGTTTTTTCACCTTCGCGGAATTGCCGAAGCTATTGGAGTCTCCTGATTTCCAATTGCTTGGCACATCCGACAGAATGCTCTCCACGCCCCGCCACTACGCCTACCTCAAGATCTCCGAGGGCTGTGACCACCAGTGCTCCTACTGCTCCATCCCGCTCATCCGCGACCGGCAGGTCTCCAAACCGATTCCGCTTCTCGTCGAGGAGGCGCAGCGTTTGGCCGACCAAGGGGTGAAAGAGCTGATGCTGATAGCCCAGGACCTCACCTACTACGGCATCGACCGCAGCGGCAAGCGCGAGCTCGCCGACCTGATGGACAAACTCGCACAGGTGAACGGCATCCAGTGGATTCGGCTGCATTACGCCTACCCGCTGAACTTCCCCTACGAGATTCTGGAGGTAATGAAGCAGTACCCGCAATATTGCCGCTACTTGGACATCCCGTTCCAGCACATCAGCGACGACATCCTGCAGAGTATGCGGCGCGGCGGCAGTTCGGCCTACATCTACGACCTCATCGCCCGCATCCGCGAGACGATTCCCGGCATCGCGCTGCGCACCACGCTCATCTCCGGCTACCCGACCGAAACCCGCGAGCAGCACAAGGAGTTAGTGGAGTTCGTGCGCCGCAACCGTTTCGAGCGGCTCGGGGTCTTCGCCTACTCGCGCGAGGATGACACGCCCGCCTACGCCCTCGGTGACCCCGTCAAGGCGTCTGAAAAGAACAAACGGGTGAACGAAATCATGAAACTACAGGAAACCATCTCCCACGAAATCAACCAAACCCGCGTCGGCACCACGATGAAGGTGCTGATCGACAGCGAAGAGCAGGACTGCTACATCGGCCGCACCGAGTTCGACTCGCCCGATGTCGATAACGATGTCTTCATCGACAAGAACCAACCGCTGACCGTTGGCGAATTCTACAATGTGGAAATCACGGACGCGGCGGAATATGACTTGTTCGGGAATGTTTGCCCGCAGGCCTAACGGCCTGCGAAAAATCGCGCGTGAAACCCCATTTGCTACCGAGCCCTTCAGCCCTAACGGGCTGGTTTG
>Ga0310697_10007295_pt1 | contig 10436 bp, 5 predicted proteins | sample 172DNAGHGlowgp2_FD_203883 | JGI IMG/M metagenome (GOLD analysis project Ga0310697, IMG submission 203883) | Sheep rumen microbial communities from Palmerston North, Manawatu-Wanganui, New Zealand - 1728 DNA GHGlow gp2 (v2) (version 2) | ecosystem: Host-associated > Mammals > Digestive system >...
CGCAGACTCATGGCTATGGTGATCTTTCGCTCGGCGCTGGGCTTTGAGAGCAGCCGCTCCATGGTCTGGTCGTTGTTGCGATAGAGGCGCAGGCCGGGGCGAAGGCCATCGGGCATCTTCAGGGGATAGAGGCGATTGCCCTCTACCCTATTGACACGAAAGCCTACGAGTTCACGCCTGTCGTTGATGAAGCAGAGGCCGTCGCCATTGGAAAAGGAAGCGATGCCGGCCACAGTGAACGCGTTGTGACTGATTTCCTTCACGTTGCCTACATACTCGCCCATGGCCTTAGGGGTGTCGAGCGAGGCGATGCCTTGCTGACGGCCATGCAGGAAATAGGTGGTATAGCCCCGATTGAAGGTCTTGCTGAGGTCGGGGTGGAAAGCATAGGTGCTGCGGCCGCGTGATGCACGCCTGTATTGGTCGGGATGGAGGGCGATGTAACGGTCTAACTGCTGACTGTAGGCTGCTGTCACATTCTTTACATAGCCTATATCCTTGAGGCGCCCTTCTATCTTAAATGAAACGGCCCCTGCCTCGATGAGTTCAGCAAGGTGCTGGCTCTGGTTCAGGTCTTTCAACGAAAGATAATAGCGGGCGGGAGCCACGGCGCGGCCATCGGCATCAATCACATCGAACTTCATGCGACAGAACTGCGCACACTCGCCGCGGTTGGCACTACGACCAAAACAATGCTGAGAGGCATAGCACAGGCCAGAGTAACTGACACAAAGGGCACCATGAACAAAGACCTCCAACTCCGTCTGGGGCACCTGCGCGTGTATCTGGGCAATCTCGTCGACAGAGAGTTCGCGGGCCAGAACCACCCGCTTGAACCCCAAAGCGCTGATCCAGCGCACCTTGTCGGCCGTGCGGTTGTCGGTCTGTGTGCTGGCATGAACGGTGAGCCCTGCCTCACGGGCCATCTGCATCACGGCCATATCCTGCACCAGCACGGCATCGACCTGGGCATCAGCCAGTTGGCTGAGCAAATGGCGCGTGTCGTCCAACTCTTCGTCGTAGACAATGGTGTTGACGGTGACATAGACCTTGGCACCATAGACATGGGCATAGTTGGCCAAAGCCTTGATGTCGTCGATGCCGTTGCCCGCTGCCGCCCTTGCACCAAAGCGGGATGCTCCAATATATACGGCATCGGCACCATGGTCGATGGCGGCGATACCACATGGGAGGTCCTTGGCGGGTGCAAGCAGTTCGAGGGTGCGCATAGATGGCTGGGGGCTATTCAATCTTGTTGATGTCGAATGGCGTTTCCTGGTAAACGTAATAGTTGATCCAGTTATTATAAAAAAGGTTCGCGTGCGCACGCCATGTGACCACAGGATGAAGTCCTGGGTCGTTGTTGGCATAGTAGTTTACGGGCATCTCCACATCGTTGCGCACGCCAAAGTCGCGCCGATACTCATTGTCGAGCGTATTGGGAGCATACTCCATGTGGCCGGTGATGAAGAACTCACGCCCGCCACGCGCCATCACGATGCAGACGCCGCTGTCGGCAGAATCGGCAATGAGCGACAGTTCGGGATGCTTCAGTATGTCGGCTGCACGCACTTCGGTGTGCCGACTGTGGGGCATCATGAACTTATCGTCGAAGCCACGAAAGATGGGTATCTGCGGCTGCAGCGTCCGCTGCTCGAAGATGCCGAACATTTTCTTGGGCAGCGGATACTTTGGAACACCATAGTAGTGATACAGTCCTGCCTGCGCAGCCCAGCATATATATAAGGTACTGGTGACATGGGTGCGTGCCCAGTTGAAGATGTCGACGATTTCATCCCAATAGGTCACCTCCTCGTAGTCCATCGTTTCAACGGGAGCACCCGTAATGATCATACCATCGAACTTTTCATGGCGCATGGACTCAAAGTCGCGATAGAACATCATCATGTGCTCAATGGGCGTATTCTTGGGTGTGTGGCTCTTCAGTTTCATGAAGTTGATGTCCAACTGAAGGGGGGTGTTGGAGAGAAGGCGGATGAGGTCTGTTTCTGTCGTAATCTTCAAAGGCATGAGGTTGAGAATGACGATGCGCAGCGGACGAATGTCCTGCGAATGCGCACGCGAATCGTCCATCACGAAAATGTTCTCATGCTTCAGTATGTCGATGGCCGGCAAGCGGTCGGGTAATCTTAAAGGCATCTTTCTCTTTTGTTTATTCTATGTGAATGACTATGACCGTGATGTTATCCCTGCCTCCTGCATCGTCAGCCGCCTGACAGATGGCATCGGCCTCGTTTCCTTCTTTGAGCAGACTGGCTATCTTGTCGTCAGGAAGCATATCGGAAAGCCCGTCGCTGCACAGCAGGAAGGTGTCGCCTGGCTGAACGATGTCGGTGCACTTGACCACATCGATGTAACTGTTCTTACATCCACCGCCAATGCAGTTGGTAATATAGTTGGAGTGCTGGCTCTCGCCCAACAGGGTGTTAAGCGAATGGTCGGTGGTAATCTGCGACAAATGGCCGTCGTGCAACCGATAGAGCCTGCTGTCGCCGCAGTTCATCCAATAAAACTCTCCTGCATAATAGGCCAAGGCCACCAGCGTGGTGCCCATGTTGCGATAGACTTCGGAACAACGCCCTTTCGCATCAAGAAAGTTATTGATGCTCGCAAGCCATTCGTAAATAACCTCGTTGAAAGTGGAAGTGGTGAGACCCACAGGCAGGTCGGTGAAATAGAAACGCAGATTGGAAAGCGTATCGGCGCTGGCCACCTCACCGCTGTTGTGACCTCCCATGCCGTCGGCCACGGCAAGCATAAAACGGTCAGCCTCGCGGGTGGAAAAGGTCTTGCTCATACGCCCGTTTCTGATGAGTTGCTCACCCACCAGGAGCATGTCTTCGTTGTTTGTCCTTACTTGTCCTTTCCTGCTGGAAGCAGTAATCCTTAATACTGACATCTTGCTCAATTAATAGTTATCTTAAGTGCAACATTGGCAATGGAAAGAATGTCGCCGCTTTTGAGCGACATCTCCACATCGGGTTGCAACTGATGATTATTCAGTTTCGTGCCATTTGTCGAGTGCTTGTCGGCCACACACCAGCCCGTTTCTGCATTGAACCTGATCTGCGCATGCACGCCAGACACATACATATTCTGCTGGAAGAATTGCACATAAGGTCCTTGGCGGCGACCAATGATAGCGCCGTTGACGCCTACCATGCGGATGCCAAGACTGTCGTTGCTGAGCAACAATTGCGGCACACCTGTAGTCTGCCCCGTAGGATGGTCTTCCTGCGTTATCTTCGACTGTGAGACGAGGTCGTTTGAGACGAATCCCATAGAGGCAGAGGTGGAAAAGGCCTTGCGCTCGCTCGATTTGCGCAGGTACTCATCGGGGGGAAGCATCATACTGCCACACGTGGTACAGCGCCTTCCCACGCCTACGCGTCCACATCGCTCGCAATAGGACAAATACTGACCACACTGGTCGCAATAATACGAAGCGTCGTCAATCTCTTCTTTGCAAATAGGACATATTATCATTGATATTCAATATTTTTACAAGTTATCATTCATCAGCATCTGTCCTTGATATCGTCGGGCATAATCAACTGATAGGTCTCTTTCGTAACCTGATCGAGCGGCATCTGCGACACGCGCATGGACAATTGCTGAATAGTCTCGTCGAGCATGTTGCGCATCTCGCGGGCATTGCCAAACGACTCGTCTTTCTGCATCAACATGCGGTGAATGACATCGAGTGCCTTGAACTCTGCAGGAGGCGAAAGGATATACTGTTCCTTCTGTGCCATCTTCTTGAAGATAGCCAGCAGTTCATCTTCATCATAGTCCTCAATATGCAGTTTATGCGTGAACCGACTGGCAAGGCCTACATTCATTTGCAGGAACTCTTCCATCTTGTCCTTATAGCCTGCAGCAATGACCACAAACTTGCCACGGTCGTCTTCCATGCGCTTCATCAGCGTGTCGATGGCCTCCTTGCCATATTGGTCGTTCTGATCGCTGAGCGTATAAGCCTCATCGATGAACAGGATGCCACCCATGGCCTTGTCGCACATCGCGTTGACAATTTTCGGCGTTTCGCCCATATACTTGCCAACAAGGGTAGCACGGCTGGCCTCGACCACCCGGCTCGTAGGCAGGATATCCATAGACTGCAGCACCTCGCCCATCTTGCGCGCAATAGAGGTTTTGCCCGTGCCGGGATTACCTGTAAGCACGAAGTTCATCGACAACTGCTGCACGCTGCCTGCACCCATGGCTGCACGCTGCTTCATGAACATGCTCTGAACGGCCAGCCGGCGAATGGCATTCTTAACGGAACGCATGCCGATAAAGTCATCCAACTCGTTGAGCACCTCGTCCAACGGGCGTGCCTTGGCATTCTGGGCCATAGGCAGGTCGTCGCTCGTAAGGCGATACATATCTTCTTCGGTGAAGCCAGACTGTCCCATAAGGCTGACCAGACGCTGGCTCTGCTTTTCAACGGCTTCGTTGAAAATGCGACGTGCATCACGGGCATTGCCAAAATTCTTGTCGCGCCGCAAATAGAGTTGCTCAAACTGGCGATGAATGGCAGCCTTGGTGTCATCATCAATGACATACTTCTTCTCGGAAGCAAGGTTCATGAATATCTGCGTCAGTTCGTCAGGCGTATAGTCTTCGAAATGTATGGTCTGTGTGAAACGGCTCTTGAGCCCGGGATTGGAGTCGATGAAGTCGTGCATCTGGTCGGTATAGCCTGCCACGATGCAGATAAACTTGCCACGGTCGTCTTCCAGACGCTTCAACAAGGTATCGATGGCCTCGCTTCCAAAGGAATCGTTGTCGCTCGACTTTAATGTATAAGCCTCGTCGATGAAAAGCACGCCACCCATGGCCGAGTCAATCAACTGATTAGTCTTTATAGCCGTCTGTCCTGAGAAGCCAGCCACTAACTTTGAACGGTCGGCTTCAACCAACTGTCCGCGTGACAGGATACCAAGTGTCTTGAAAACATCAGCCATGATTCGGGCCACGGTGGTCTTTCCCGTGCCCGGATTACCTGTAAAGACATAATGCTTGCCTTGGAAGGTGTTTGTCTCACCACGACGAATCTGCAGATTGAGGAAGGCCGTGAGGTTGGAGATTTCCTGTTTGACGGAACTGAGTCCGACCATACCGTTAAGTTTGGCAAGACATGCCGAACAGTCAACGGTCTGCGGTGCTTCATAAGGAATATCCTCAACTTCAATGGTCATGAGTTGCTCATCGCTCATATGCGTCAGGTTACCTTCCTGCAGACGGCGTGCCTGCTTCTTGCAGATGTCATCGAAGAGCGAGCGCATGGTGCGGCCATTGGCAAAGTCCTTGTCGCGCTGTTGATACAATTCTTCTATCATCTTGCGTGCCAAGGCTTCAGCCTCAGACGAGAAGACATATTGCTTGCCATGCGCAAATACCAGCATGATCTGGAACAGTTCTGCAGGTGTATAATCCTCCAGATTAAGGAAATAGTTAAAGCGGCTGCGCACACCAGGATTAATTCTGAACAGATTGTCCATCTCCGTGCGATAGCCGGCTGCAATAACGACAAACTTTCCACGGTCGTCTTCCATGCGCTTCATCAGCGTTTCCAATGCCTGAGCACCTTGGCTGTCGCGTTCTCCCGACTGGTTGACAGGGGCGAGCGTATAGGCCTCATCTACAAACAGTATACCGCCCATGGCCTTGTCGCACAAGGCATTGACAACCTTCGGCGTCTCGCCCTGATATTGCGACACCATCTGTGAGCGGTCGACCTCTACCACATGGCCAGAATCAAGATATCCGATGGCTGCAAGAATCTCACCCAACTTGCGAGCAATCGTTGTCTTACCCGTGCCAGGATTACCTGTAAGCACCGTGTGCATCGACATCTTCTGCTGGTCGCCAAATCCACGCTCGGCTCTCTTCAGACTGTTTTGCACGGCATAGGCCATTTCCCTGACAGCCTGTTTCACCTCGTTCATGCCAATGAAGGTGTCAAGTTCGCCAAGTATATCTTCCAGCGAACGCTCCTCTGGCACATATCCCTTGATATCCTCGCGCTCTACCTGTGGCTGGTCTGAACCTCTGCTGATAAAAGAGGTAAAGATATCCTCGGCCGTCTTCATGGCCAAGTGGGCGTTTCCGAAGGTCTCGTCCTTTATCTTTATCTGATACTTGAAGAAGCGCGTCAGATGCTTGTCGGCTTCTGGTGTAAATACCGTCAGACCGTATTTCTTGCTCAGTTCCTGCTTCACCATCTCGCACAGTTCCTGATAGCCAGGAGCAGGCAGGCGGAACATATACTTAAAACGGTTCTTCACGGCCGGGTTACTCTCAAGGAAGTCATCAAGTCCCTTAGGCAGGCCCGCCATGATGACGATAGGATTGTCGTCCCATTTGTCCATCTCAACAAACAGTTTGTCGAGCGGATTCACTTGATTGGAGTATTTGTCGGGCAGCAATTTCTGGACATTGTCAAAGAAGAGGATGCCGTCACGCGCCTTCTTGATGTTCTCTTCCCAGTTTTCTACAAAGCGCTGATAGTCCACGGCGTCGACCATGGTCAGTTTAGACTTGCTTATAATCCTGTGCTGGAAGAAGTAGTCGCGGATAATCTCGGCAAGGGCTGTCTTTCCCGTTCCTGTCTCACCCACGATAATGGCATTGACCGACAGGCGGATAGAAGCGATATCCTTTCGCGACCGCAGATATACATAAGTGTCGACAATGGTCTTCAACTGGGCCTTCACCTCGGTCAGGCCCACCATCTTGTCGAGTACATATTGCGACAGTAGCGGCTCTCCGCACCATTTGCAGAACTTCGCAATACTTCTGTTTTCCTTATGACATTTTTCGCAAATCATTCTACCTGTTGTTGAGTAGTTTGAGTGTCGTTAGTTGTTTGATGCCATCCAAAGACATTAGGACTGAACACGCATAGTTCCAGTATCATGACCAATACGGCCAGCGTCCAGAGGGCATAGTGTATGACAGACTCACCCGAAAGCGACCTTGTCTGGTCCTCCACCTCATCAAGGAGTCCGAAGTTTGATGCCTTGTAGCGATGCGAACGTGTTTTGAAGGTATAGTAGAGCGGGTCTATGAGCGATGATCTGATATCTTGCTTTTTCAGCACGGAATCCACAAATTTCGGGTCAGCAGCCTGGTTACGGCTCAGGTCGGTGAGCCATGCCACGCATGCATAGACGGCTGTTAAGGCCACCACGACATAGTGGAAATAGCGCGGATACGACTGGTCAATATAGTTCAGCGCCATGTATGGCAGATAGGCCGAAGCCAGTCCTGCTGCTCCAAAGAGCGCAGAGATAGCGGCTCCGTAGCCCTTGAAATATGCCCTGACAGCAATAATGAGTCCTGTCATACCTCCCAAGGGCAGGATGATGGTCAGGAAATAGTGGTCAAACAGATATGAACGGTCTGGCACGCCCATGGTGAGCACCATGCCCGCCCATATCAGGCATACGACGAAGAACAGGCACTTCCAGAAACGTTCCGTTCGCTGCGCATGATTCCATTGCCGTTTCACCTCAGCCACTCGTTCCTTTGTTTCCTCGCATGCCTTCATGTATCGTCGGTAGTAGTTCTGCTGCTGATCCAGGCGTCCCAATGCCATGACCCACTCTTCCAGTTCTCGCTCATAACTGTATTCCTCGGAGAAGTCACGCGACGGATCTTCATGATAGAACACCGAAAGCCACTGCACAAACGAGCCCGAGCGCATTTCTGAGCGATAGGCCGAAGCATTCAGCGAGTTCAAATTGCGCCCGTCGGTCAGTATCGAGCCATCGGGCATTAGATAGGTCGGGCGATGTCCCAGAATGGCGGCATAGCGATAAAGTGCCGTGCGCAGGTCATAGGCCCCCAATCGTTCACGATTTTCTTCCAGGTTCAGGTCAAAGCAACGCCTTGCCTCGGCCAGCAAATCGCTCCATCCATGCAACTGCGCATAGTAGCAGAAGCGTCCGTCCATGTCATAATAGTCGCGCATCCGCTCCGCCATGTCGGCCTCAGACAGATGTTCAGCCTGCATCAATTCGTGCGACAGGATTTCGCCAATCTCCTTCGGTGTCTTGGCATTGCACAGGTCATAGGCGGCTTCTCTGTTTATATTATAGAGTATCTTGTAGCCCAATGTACGCGAAGGCGTCTGCCCATAGGTCATGATGCGCAAGGCTTCGCAAGCCATCAGGTCTTCATGCGAATACATCCACGACAGCAGTCGGCCGTCGCACAAGGCGTTCCACTCGTCGTCTGTCAGTTGGTGGTGGCCATAGGCATATACAATTTCCTCCACCGTCGACGAGGGGTGTTTTGCCAGGAACGGCATGTCCTTGTCAATCTCAAAGACCATGCGCATCACCCCAATCCTGCCGTCGTTCTGTCCGCGGAAATAAGTTCTCATGCGCTCCACATCGCACTTGGTATGGCGCTCGAGCCACAAGAAGAGCGTGTCGTGCGGGTTCTGCAGAAGAATGGCATATTGCTCGGGATAACTAAGCAGCGACAATGCCAGCGCATGTTCGTCATCGCATTCCATTCCCTGCACATCATGATATGGCAACGTGGGTTCCATGGCATAGCAGGCAGCCATGAGACCCGCCTTTTGGTCGGCGGGATAGTTGTTGGTAATCAGATCCTTGACAATCGTCGACAGCTTTGTATTGCCGCTCGCCTCAAGCCACTGGGTGATGCGCCCGTTATAGAGATAGTTCATGCCCAGACGCTCGTTGGCGATGAGCATGGGCACCAGTTCATGCACGTTGTCGGCCACGAGGTTGCGCTCTGGATCGACGATGAAACTCTTGTAGTTGAGGAAGGGCGACGAGATATCTACCTTCACATCCTCGCCCCTGAACCATCGTTCCACCTCGTCGTAGCCCCATCGGCTCTGCTGGTTCACCGAAGTCAGTCCCTGCACGATGCGTTTCACCTGCTCTGGCAGTTCCGTCAGTCTTGGCAGTCGGCCTTCGTTTTTCTGCCGCATCATGGTACGTTCGTTTGAACTCATAGGATTCTCTCCCAACCACAGGGCAAACAGAGTGATGCCAAGCGAATAGAAATCGGCTGCATAGGAAATGTCAACCACGCCATCAATAACATCGGAGTACATCTCTGGGGCGGCATAGATGGGTGTGCGGGCCTGTGTGGTGTGGAACGACTTGCCCTCTCCCTCCTGCAAAGCCGAGATGCCGAAGTCGCCCAACACCAGTTGCTTCTGCTCTACATCGCGGAAGAAGAAGTTGGTAGGTTTCACATCCTTGTGCAGCACATGGTTCTGATGGCAATAAGCCAGAGCACCTGCGGCTTGTAGTGCCAGTCGCCGGAAGCGGTTGATATCACCGTTGACATTCACATCCTTCAGGGTGCCGCCTCGCAGATATTCCATCAACTCGTAATATCTGCTCTTGCCGTCAACATAAGTCTTGCCATAGTCGTAGACGGTCACGACAAGTTCGAAGTTAAGCGAACGAACCACCTGGAGCAGTTTCCTGTTGATGTTGAAGTTAGGATAGTAAACCTTGAGCACGAACTCCTTGCCATCGCGCTCCACCAGATAGACCTGAGCCTCGCCCGAGTTGTCGCTCAGACATTTGATTTCATCATATTCAATGCCTTTAAGGTCGAACTTCGGAGTCGTCGGTTCGTTGTCGACGGGAGCATTCCATTGAGGCGCAGGCCCTTCTGGACGCAGCGTATGTTCGATAGGCTCGTCATTCGTAGGCTCAGCCGCATCGGGCATGGGCAGTCCTTTGACGGTGCGGTCCCCGCTGTCGAAGACATCTTCCATAGACTGCGGTGCACGATAGGTCGACTCCATTGCATCGGGCACGGTCTCCTCGTCCATAGAATTAGCCCTGCCCAGCACGTTGGTTTTCTCAAGGTTATCTGTATCTGCCATTATTTATCGTCCTTGATTTCTTGGTTAGAATTATGTCCCAGCACAACCCATCTGCCGCCCATCTGGGGCTTCGCGCATCCACAGGGACTGGAATGCATGGCATTCTTATAGTTGCACACCCATGCCAGTCTGACACCAACGGGCTTTTGTGCCATGGCATAGTTGCGAGCCTTTGCAGGTGAAGGCATGGCAGGCATAGCCAGTCTGTCCAGGAGTTGTGCCAATTCTTCCATTTTACGTTGCTTCTTGGCATTGAGTTCCTCCTTTGAGCAGCGTTTCTGCTCTGCCATCTTTATAGTTGGGTTCTGCACACCCTCGTCTTCGGCCAGCAACGTCAGTATGCGCTCACGCAACTGCTGCGACGCCATGTCGCGCAGACGGTCCTGCTCGGAGGCATAAGGCAGTTGCATCTGCAGTTCGTTATATTCTTCGGCCAGGTGCCTTAGTTCAACAAACTCTGGCATTTGCTTCATACGGGCCTGCATGGCCTTGGCCTCTTCGGTGAGCGGCTTGCCACATTGCT
>Ga0310697_10007297_pt1 | contig 10435 bp, 7 predicted proteins | sample 172DNAGHGlowgp2_FD_203883 | JGI IMG/M metagenome (GOLD analysis project Ga0310697, IMG submission 203883) | Sheep rumen microbial communities from Palmerston North, Manawatu-Wanganui, New Zealand - 1728 DNA GHGlow gp2 (v2) (version 2) | ecosystem: Host-associated > Mammals > Digestive system >...
CCGGGATGATATTAATATTGTTGTAGTTGGTCAGGAACTCGTCGTCGTAACGGCCGTCAGAGGTGAGGGTGAACATCATCACCTGCGAGGTCTGGCGCTTCATCACGGTCACGCCGATACGTGTCACCTCGGCCGGCAGCAAGGCCTGTGCCTGCTGCACGCGGTTCTGCACGTTGACGGCACACATGTCGGCATTCATGCCCTGACGGAAGAGCACACTGATCTGTGCCGAGCCCGATGAGGCTGTCGACGAGATATAGTCCATGCCTTCCACACCGTTGATACTCTCTTCGAGCGGTGTGATGACCGAGTTCTTCACTGTCTCGGCATCAGCACCTGGGTAACTGGTCCACACCACGACCGTTGGCGGTGCAATGTCAGGATACTGCTCAATAGGCAGCGTGGCCAGTCCGATAATGCCCAGCAGCACGATGGCGATGGAAATCACCGTCGACAATACTGGTCTCTTAATGAAATTTGTAAAAGTCATAATTTCCTGCTTTAATTAGTAATTAGTAATGAGGAATTAGTAATTATGATTAGACTTGACAATGGAAACATCTAATCACGCGATGGTTTCCCGCATAGCAAAAGTAATCATAATTACTCATTACTAATTACTCATTACTAATTATTTTTTCATCGCCCCTACGATATCCCCGGCGGTCATGGCCTTGGCCTGCTCACGGATTTTCTCCTGGTAGCGCTGGGGCGTGATGGGCACAATCTCCATCTGGTCAGAGAGTTTGGTGATGCCGTTGGTCACATACTTGTCGCCCACCTGCAGACCGCCGGTCACGATATAGTTGTTGCCATCGTTCTGCGGGTCTACGGTAATCTCGGTGTAGGCCACCTTGTTGCTGTCCTTCAGCAGATAGACGAACTTCTTGTCCTGCACCTCCATGACCACGCTCTGGGGGATGACGATGGCGGCATCGGCCGAACGGGGCACGATGATGGTGCCCGAGCCGCCACTCTTCAGCAGTTTGTCGGGATTGGGGAAGTGGGCCTTCATCTGGACGGAGCCTGTGGACTTGTCGATGACGCCGCTGATGGCCACCACATGGCCGTCGTAGCCATAGACGCTGCCGTCGGCCAGTTGCAACTTCACGGGCGGGAAGGCATCAACGGCACCACGCAGGCCGCCCTCGCCCTGCGAGAGCGTCAGCATGTCTTTCTCGGTCAGCGAGAAGTAAACCTCCATCTTACTGATGTCCGACACGTGGGTCAGGATATTGGAGGCGCTTACCAGCGCACCCTTCTTGAAGGGCAGTGTGCCCACCACGCCGGCGGCGGGGCTCTTCACGTAGCAGAAACTCAGGGTTTCCTTGGCCGAGGCCAGGGCAGCCTGGGCCTGTGCGAGGCCTGCCTGTGCGCTGAGGAACGAGTTCTCTGCCGTCTGCAACTCATAGTCGCCCACCACGCGGTTGGCATGCAGTTGCTTGGTGTTCTCAAAGGTCAGTTTGGCGGTGTTCACACTGCTCTGCGCCGTGTTAACGGCAGCCTGGGCCTGGCGCACCTGGGCCTGATAGGTCTCGTTGTCGATGACAAAGAGCACCTGTCCAGCACTCACGGTCTGACCCTCAGAGACATTAATCTGAGTAAGGAATCCTGAAACTTTCGGACGAATCTCCACATCCTGAATACCGTTGATGGTGGCAGGATAGGTGGTCTGCATGGCAGCACTCTGGGTGCTCACCGTTTCCACGGGATACTCGTTGTCGCCGAATGTGGGACGGCCGCCGCCTCCTCCACACGACACCAACACGGTTGCAGCGGCTGCAACCATTAGCATTTTGTTCATTTTCATACTGTTAAAAACTATAATTTATATATAAATTCTATCGTCTCTGTTAGCAATTGTTATTGCGCACCAAGACGGGCGCAACACAAAATCAGCATGCAAAATTAAGAAAAAGAGGTGTAAGCAGGAAAACTTACACCTCTTTTTTATATATAATTAGCAAATTATGGTAACTCTTTATAATCCTTGAACATTTTCCACACCTTATCCCTGAAATAGGCGTTCTGCTGGTCTTTGGGCACATAGACGGTGGCCGTATATGACTCGAAGGCTTGCTCGATGACAGGTGGGAAACGCTTGGGCGTGATAATCTTTTTCAGGTTTGCACACCCCTTGAAGGCATCCTGCTGCAGACGTTCCACACTCTTCGACAGCGTCACCGACTCCAGGGCCGTGCAACCCATAAAGGTGCCGGGCTCCACAAAGCGCACGCCCTGCGGTATCTCCACCTCCTTCAGCGATGTGCAGTCGGCAAAGGCTTGCTCGCCGATGGCCTCCATACGCTCGGGGAAGTCTATATGGGTGAGTCCTGTGCAGCCGGCAAAAGCCTGTGGTGCCAGATAATACACGCGCTCCGGCAACGTGGTGTTCTTGCAGCCAGCCACCAGCATCAGTTTGCCCTTCCACGTGCAGATGATGCCGTTGCAGTTCTCGCGTGAGTCATAGTGGGTGTTGGCGGTGTCTACGCTGATGGTCTCCAGCGAAGGGCAGTAGGCAAAGGCGCCATCCTCGATGCTTGTCACGCTGGCCGGAATCACGATGTCCTTCAGTTTCTCGGCATGGGCAAAGGCGCCGGCCTTGATGTCCTGCAGGCACACGAAATAGCGCAACTCACTGAACGACTGCAGGTTGCTGCCTGCAAACACAGTGCCTATGCTGTCTACCTCCAAGGCATCCTCAGTGGTCATCTCCGTGGCGTCGGGCTCTATCCAGCCCTGCTGACGGGCCAGGGTGATGAGCGGCTCGTTAGTCTGCATGGTTGCGATGACGGCCATCTCCACGTCGGGTTTCTTCGGGCCGTCGGGACGGCTCACATAGTCGATGGCATAGAAGCACAGGGCAAAAATCACAAGGGCGGCGAGTCCGCCCAGGAACCAGATTTGTTTGTAAAACGGTGTATTCATATTTCTATGTTATTTAATTCAGGGGTAGTGTCATGATGAAGCGGGCACCGGGAGAATAGGAGGTGTCGAGGGTGATGTCGCCCCCCATACGGCGCACTATGCTGCGAGCCACGGTGAGGCCTATGCCGGTGCCGTCGTAGTAGTCGTCCAGTTGCACAAACTCCTCAAAGATACGCTCGGCCTCCTCGACGGGCACGCCGATGCCGTTGTCCTCGACGATGAAGAGCAGTTGGCGGCGGGGCTCCTCAGCCTGCTCCACGCGCAGCACCACCCTACCCTGCCGGGCCTGTGCGCCGGCACCCATGGCAGCCTCGGCCGGGCGGGTGAACTTAATGGCATTGTCGAGCAGGAGCACGAGGGCACGTGTGGCCTGCGACTCGTTGGTGTGGAGGGAGGTCATCTCGGCCTCGGGTGCTATCTGCAGGTCGAAGGTAAGATGGGCGGCCTCGTTGACGTGTGAGTCCTCGGCGGCCTGCGCCGCTATCTGTATGGCCAGCACATCGTCCTTGCGCTCTATGACGCTCTGGCTGCTGGCATCCGACAGTTCGAGCATCTTGTTCACCAGATTGGTGATACGCCCGGTGTTCTCGTTGATCTGGCGGTTGATGTCGGCACGCGTCTCATCATCGAGTTCCATGTCCGGGGTGGTGATAATCTGTGTAAAGCCACTGAGTATATTGTGCGGCGTGCGTATCTCGTGAGAGATCTGCTGGATGAAGTTGGTCTTCATCTGCGACGACTCCTCGGCGCGTGCATTGGCCGTCACCAACTGTGAGTTCAGCGTGGAGAGTTGGGTGTTAAGAGCCGACAGTTTGGCGTTGCCCTCTTCCAGTTTCCTGTTGCTTTCCTCCAGTTTCTCGTTGGTGACCTCCAGTTTGTCGTATGCAACAGAGAGTTTTTTCTGTGCCTTGCGGCGGTGCAGGGTATAGACAATGAAGAAAACGGTGAGCAGTGCCAGGGCTGCCAAGGTGCTCATCCACCGCATGTAGGTCATCTCGTTTCTCTGCTGCATGATCTGTGCATCCTTCTGGTTGGTGTCGTAGATGGTGGCGAGTTCTGCGGTAGAACTGTTTTTCTGGGCGGTGATGGCCGAGTCCAGGATGTTCAGTATGTCCTCGGCCGCCACGCGTGCGGAGTCGCCCCGTGCTGCTTTCCTGTTGGCATTGAACTTCGGCAGCATATAGAGTTGTATGTTGTCGAGCGACCTCTCCATGCCCCATTCATCGAGCGTCCTGTCCAGATAGCGGAAGTTGTCGGCGGCTTCCTTGTAGCGGTCGGCAGCCATGAGGTAGTCGGTGGCATTGATATGGCCGGGGCCGGTCTTGGAATAGTCGGTCTGCAGGAAAGCCTGATAGGCCTTGGCTGCATCGTCGCTCTTGCCCAGGCCCTGGAGCGCCACGGCACGCATAATCTCTATGCGCCCCTGATACTCGTCGAAATATTCCGAGCGAGCATCGGGCTTCTGGCGGTATTTGCCCAGGAGCATCTCTGTGCGGTCTATCCAGTAGATGGACTCGGCATAGCGCCGCGTGTTGATATAGGCCATGCTGGTATATACGGTGCCGACGACCGCCTCCTGAAAGCCTCGCCCGGTGCTGTCGGTGCGCCAGCGGTTGGCATAGTGTCCGCGGGCCGTGAGGAAACTCTCGTTGGCCTCATCGTCCTGACCGAGGTTCAGTTGGCAGCAGCCTATATTATTGAGCAGGATGGCATAGTCGATGTCGGAACCCACGCCGCTCTTCTCCATCTTCTCCACGGCAGGGATGGCAATCCGCAGCGACCCCTCGAAATCGCCCTTGACAAGGAGCAGTTCTGAGAGCCGGCGTGCCGACTTGTTGTAACTCAATTGGTCCTGGTCGTTCTTCACCTCACATTCCAGGGCCTTGCGGTAGCATATCTCCGCCATGCGGTAGTTGCCCTCGCGGTAATAGGACACGCCACGCCAGCGGTTGGCATTAAGGGCAGAGAGGTCGCCCGACATCTCGAAACTGTCGGCCACCTCACGCATACGGTCGTAGTCCTTGACTCTACCTATGTCGAACAGGATGCTGTCGGCCTTGTTTGCAGCGAGTTCCCTGGCCCTGCTGTCCTGCCCGCATGAGACCATGCCCATACACCATACTGCCATCATGAGAAACACCCATGTGATGTGCAGTGTCCTTATACCGTATATTCTATTCTCTGACATAACTGTTTTCGTTTTCTCGCTGCAAATTTACGCATTTTCCACGAAACAGGAAAGAAAAAGCGGAAAAAGTTTTTTCCTGATGCGCAGCAAAAGCCTCGCCAACGACAACGTGGCAGATAACTTCGAGCAGATATTCGGGATGCCATCACTTCATAACGTTGTGAAACAATGCTAAATATTTTGGAGGAATGGAAAATAATGTGTACCTTTGCAGGTTGATTTTCAACTATATGTAAATAGGTAATGGAAAAAACTGACCAAAAAAAGATAACGCTGGGCGTCATCCTGGCTGCTGGCATGGCCAAAAGGCTGCGCCCGCTGACCGACGAGCGCCCCAAGTGTCTGCTCACCATAGGACAGCGCACACTGCTGCAACGCACGGTGGATGCGATGACGGCGGCGGGCATCAACGAACTGGTGGTGGTGACGGGCTATCGCGCCCAGATGATACGCGACTTCCTGACGGAGCACTACCCCACGCTCACCATCCACTTCATTGACAATCCCGACTACGCCCACAACAACAACATCTTCTCGTTGTGGCTCACACGACCCTATACCGACGGCCGCGATTTCCTGCTGTCGGACAGCGACATCCTGTTCGACCCGCAGATTATTCCCGCCGTGCTCAGTGCCGAGGGCAGCGCACTGGCCGTGAACCGTCATGAGTTGGGCGAAGAGGAGATCAAGGTCATCGTGGACGCTGACAACCGCGTGGTGGAGATCAGCAAGGTGTGCTCCATAGAGCAGGCCGTGGGCGAGAGCGTGGGCTTCGAGAAGATGACGGCCGAATATAGCACGGCCCTCTTCCGGGAACTGGAACAGATGATAGAGCGCGAAGGCCTCATCGACATCTTCTACGAGCGTGCTTTCGAGCGGCTGATACCCCAAGGGCATACGTTCCGCATGGTAGACACCACACGCTTCTTCTCCATGGAACTCGACACGGTAGAGGACTATGAGAACGCGAAAATAACGTATAATAATTAAGCATTAAGCATTGGATATATGAACTTTCTTGATAGAAACGAATTTAACTTTGAGCCCAGCCAGAAGGTGGTAGAGGCTATTAAGAATTTTGACCCAAAGACACTGTGCTTCTACACCCGCATCTACGACCAGGGCAAAAAGAGTGTCATCAGCGTGCGCGTCAGCGAGATTTACGACGTACCTGAGGAACAGGTGCTGCTGGCCTACGGCGGCGAGGACATCCTGAAAAACGCCATCCATTACTTCCTGATGAAGGGCGACAACAAGACAATCCTCATACCTGAGTTCTCGTGGTGGTATTATAATAAGGTGGCACAGGAATGTGGAGGCACCTTCGAGATGTACCCCCTCTATGAGCAGGAGGACACCTTCGCCTATAACGTTGACGAGGTGATTGAATACACCAACCGCATCCATCCCCGCATGCTGCTGCTGGCATCGCCCAACAACCCCACGGGCAACAGCCTCACCTCGGAGGAGATAGGCCGCATCATGGAGCACATTCCCAGCGACACGATGGTGCTGGTCGATGAGGCATACGCCAGTTTCATCACCAGCGACGTGGACTATATAGCCCCGCTGGTGAACAAGTACGACAACCTGATTATCTCGCGCACACTGTCGAAGTTCTACGGGCTGCCCGGCCTGCGCTGCGGCTTCGGCTTCATCGGCAAGGGTCACGACCAGTTTATCAGTTACATCAACAAGTACCTGGGCTACAACCGCTTCTCGGAGGCCGTGGCACTGGCTGCGCTGGATAGCGACGAGCACTACCGTCAGGTAGCCAATGATATGGAATGGGGTCGGCAGTTGTACAAGAAGGTGCTGGGCCCGCTGCCCGGCTTCAAGGTGTATAAGTCGGTGGCCAACTTCATCCTCATCAAGTATCCACTGGAAATCAAGGAGGCCCTCATGGAGGCCCTGAAGATTCAGGACTATAAGATCAAGTTCATGAGCGACAAGGGCTTGGAGTCGTGCCTGCGCATCACGCTGGGACGCAAGGAGCAGACACAGGTGGTTGTAGACACCATCAAGAAGGTCTACGACCAAGTGAGAAATGAGAAATGAGAAGTGAGAAATGAACGAGAAATATAGGGCAACACTGAAATCGGCTGAGACAGAAGACTGGCTCGACCTGCACGTCATCCGGCCGTTCTGCTACTACTGCGCCGTGTTCTTTGCCAAGTTCGACGTGCACCCCAACACCATAACCATCTGGTCGATGATCATCGGCGCCGCCAGCGCATGGTTCTTCGCACAGGGCAGTTGGTACTACAGCACTGCAGACCATGGCAGTATGTGGCCAGGACTGGTATATAATATATTAGGTATATTCCTGCTGATGTGGGGCGACATCTTCGACTGCACCGACGGACAACTGGCACGCATGACGGGCAAGAAGAGCCGACTGGGACGTATCCTCGACGGACTGGCCGGCTTTGCGTGGTTCTTCCCCATCTATCTGGCTCTGGTCTATCGGTTCTATGTGCACCACGACCTGGAGTTCCAGTTCCTGGGCATCGAGAACACGGAGCAGAACACGCTCATAGCCACCGCCGTGGTCTTTATGCTCGCACTGATATCAGGGCTATGGGGCCTGCAGGGGCAGCAGCGACTGGCCGACTACTACATCCAGGTGCACCTGTTCTTCCTGAAAGGCGAGAAGGGCAGCGAACTGGACAACTCCGTACGCCAGAAGGAGATCTACGAGCAGATGCCCAAGGATGCACCCTTCTACGAGCGCTGGTTCCAGAAGTCGTATATAGAATACACCAAGAAGCAAGAGAACGTAACACCCGAATTCCAGAACCTGCTGGCCAAGATGCGACAGAAATACGGCAGCCTGGACAACATTCCGCAGGAACTGCGCGAGGAGGTGCACCGAAACTCACTGCCGCTGATGAAATGGAACGGCCTGATGACCTTCAACTTCCGGGAGTTCTGGATGTTCCTGTTCTGCCTCCTCGATGTGCCGGTGTGCCATTTCCTGTGGGAGACAATAGCCATGGGGCTCATCTTCTGGTATGTCAACCATCGTCACGAATCGTTCTGCAAGCGCATTGCACAAGGACTGTAAGGAATGAAGTGGACTAAGCAGCGGTTGAACAACCTGTTCTTCGTCATCGGCATCGTCGCCGTGGTGGTGATGATACTCACGTTTGATGTGAGTTTTGCAGAGTTATGGCAGCATCTCACACACGCCGGCTACTGGCTCATACCTATCATCGGCATCTGGCTGGTGGTCTACGGGCTGAACGCACTGGCATGGCAGAGCATCATACGCTGCAACAGCGACGGAGAGCGGGTCAGCCCATGGCGCATCTACCGACTGACGATTACGGGCTATGCCCTGAACTATGCCACACCCGTAGGCGGACTGGGCGGCGAGCCCTACCGCATCGTGGAACTGTCGAAAAACATAGGCAACCAACGGGCCACCTCGTCGGTCATACTCTATGCCATGATGCATTTCTTCGCACACTTCTGGCTGTGGTTCACGTCTATCTTCCTCTATCTCGCACTGGCAGCCATCGACTACGTGCCCATGACACCCGCCATAGGCACGCTCATGGGGGCCGCCATCGTGTTTTGCCTGGCGGCCTTCTATGTTTTCTCGAAAGGCTACAAGCACGGACTGGTGGTGAAACTGATCAGATGGGCTGGCAAGATTCCAGGGCTGAAAGGCTGGAGCACACGCTTCCAGCAACGCCATGCGGAGGCCCTGCAAAACATTGACAGGCAGATAGCCTCACTACACAAGCAAGACAAGCGCTCGTTCTACTACAGCCTGTTCATGGAGTATGCATCGCGCATCGTACAGAGCCTGGAGATACTGTTCATGCTCCTGCTCTTCGGCATAGACTGCGGCGGCGGAATGCAGGGACTGTTCCTCACGTTTCTCTACTCCATACTGATACTGTCGTTCACCACACTGCTGGCCAACCTCATCGGCTTCCTGCCCATGCAACTCGGCGTGCAGGAGGGGGGCTTCATGATCTCCATCGCACTCATAGGCATGTCGACAAAACTGGGCAGCCATGTCGACTCGGCGGCACTGGGCATCTTTGTAAGCATCATCTGCCGCTTCCGCGAAATAATTTGGATCCTAATAGGTATTTTACTCATGAAACTTGATAACATTCACTTCGGAAAAAGCAGGATGGCCACCGTCGTGCTGCTTACGCTGACGCTCCTGACCGCCTCGTGCCGCAAAGACAACGACATAGAGAAGGACCTGACACCCTGGACAAAAGGGCAGGCCGAGCGCACGGTGATGATATACATGGCCGGCGAAAACAACCTTACAAACGCGCAGGGCTACCGGTTCCTGCAGAGCGACTTCAAGGAACTCATAGAAGGCTCGCGGCAGTTGACCGACAAGCAGCGGCTGCTGGTGTTTGTCGACAGCCTGAACAACGTATCATCAACAGGCACGCCCTTCATCGTGGAGTTGCACGGAGGCGAGGTCTATCCTCTAAAACAGTACCCCGAGGAGTTCTATTCATGCGACCCCGCCAGGTTTCATGAGGTCTTGAAGACCATGACCGACACGGCACCGGCCGACAGTTACGGGCTGGTGCTATGGGGGCATGCCAGCGGATGGACCGTCAGCAACGACACCATAGCCGAGACGACGGCAGCGGCCAGAGGCCAGAGGCGCGTCTACGGACAGGACGACGGCAAGGACGGCAGCCTGGGAGCGGCCAGGTTTATGAACATCACACAGATGGGGCGTGCCCTGCAGGGGCTGCCGCCGCTTGAGTTCATCTTCTGCGACTGCTGTAACATGATGTGCGTGGAGGTGGGCTACGAACTGCGCCACGCCACCAAGTACCTCCTTGGCTCGCCAGCCGAGATACCGGGCAACGGGGCGCCCTACAATGAGGTGCTGCCCTTCTTCTACAAAAACACCGGCAGCGAGATGTACAAAGGCATCATAGACACCTATTTTGAGCATTACAAAACCGAATACACAGCCTATTCCGACCTCAAGGGCTACAGCGTGCCCCTTTCGGTCATAGAGACGCAGTATATGGACAGCCTGGCCAAGGCCACCTATAAGGCCCTGCCGACATTCGTGCCACAGCATCCCGACAATGCCGAGGTGACAGACAAGGGCAACGTCTTCTATTGGTATTACGACGTACCCATGATGTACGACATGCGCGGCATGATGAGGATGATGCTCACAGACGAGGAGTTCAGAAACTGGGACAAGGTCTACAGCCTGGCAGTACCCTACTACCGCACCTCGCTGCGATGGGAAACCATCTACGGCATGCTATACCGCTCGTTCGACACTTTCCTGCAGGACGAGTCGCCCCTTGG
>Ga0310697_10007298_pt1 | contig 10435 bp, 7 predicted proteins | sample 172DNAGHGlowgp2_FD_203883 | JGI IMG/M metagenome (GOLD analysis project Ga0310697, IMG submission 203883) | Sheep rumen microbial communities from Palmerston North, Manawatu-Wanganui, New Zealand - 1728 DNA GHGlow gp2 (v2) (version 2) | ecosystem: Host-associated > Mammals > Digestive system >...
TGCCATCAGCGCTTGACGCTTTGCTTCTCTCCGCCTCTCGCGTTCTTCCACCAATCGACTAAAGATACTCATATTTGTACCTCCATTATTGTATATATCCGTATTTGTCGCAGATTTCTTTGACCGCTTGCGCAAAAATGCTTCTGGAGTGTACATCTGGATTTTCGTTTGCATTTTTCTTGGCAAGGTAATAAGGCCTCAGCTCGCTTGTCCATAACTCTTGTTCCTTGATCCAGGAGATTTTCTCCGGCAGCATATAATAGCCTTTCGGCTGCTCTTCCCATGCATAAACGCCCTGTTTCTTGTTGTGACGGATGTATTGCTGGCGCTGAGTGCCGTCTTCGTCTGTATAATTGTAAACGAAAGCAAAATCTACACTGAACAGAATGCGGGAATGTTTCCTGTCTTTTTGTTTGATAGTAAGAACGCGAGTTGAATCTTCTGCAGGATCAAATCCATGATCTTTTGCATGATGATCCAAAGCCTTCTTGAAGAGCAATTTGATTTGCTCGGGTGTAAACTTCTGCTCATCATCATTCGGATAGATGTTTACATCAAAATCGAATCCGACGTTTGATTTTTGGTCGTAGGTGATCATGTTTCTTGCGTAACTGCCAACCAAATCGTGTTGAAAAGTATAGTGCTTTTTAAGCTCTTCTCTGACTTCCTGAAGCAGAAGCATCAGATCATCATAGGCGGCTTTCACCTGGGGGTCGTGTTTAGAGATGTACTGGAAATCGTGCTCCATAGTCTGCATCCTCCTTATTCCCCAAGCCGCCCATCTATCGTATCCCGATAAATCGTTACATAATACTTACACTCCGGCGATTTGTCAAGGAAAACCGGAACCGTAGCGAAACGATAGTTTGACCTCACTCTGTAAGGGGAGAATCAAGTCTTCTGCCAGTGCCGGAGCTGGGAGAGATGGAAGCCGTAAAGCTCCCGGCGCTTTTCCTCCGTCTGTTCCTCCGGATTCGGCATGTGGCTCACCAGATAATCGATCAGGGAGTCCTTGATGGGATACACGAATTTTCCCTCCGCGTAGCACCAGGTGCAGTATTCCTCGTTGAAGCTCCCGTCCGGCTCGCGGCTGATCATGCCGTCCTCGCTGAGCGGCATCCCACAGCATTGGCATACGAGCTGCCGAGGAGAACCGAGAAGTGTGTTGATGGACACGCCGTATTCCCGCGAAAGCAGCTTCAGGGTTTCGGTGTTCGGCTGGGTCTCGCCGGTCTCCCAACGGCTGACTGCCTGCCGCGTGACCATCACCCGCTCCGCCAGCTGCTCCTGGGTCAGACCGTGCTGCTCCCGCAGTTCCTTCAGTATGTTCTGAGTTTCCATCAAAGAACCTCCTATGTCTGTGATTGCCCCCAGTATACACGGATCCGGAGAGAAAACAAGCAACCCGCGGTTGCTTTCGAGGGCGGGAGAATGCAAGGGAGGACCGCAGCAGGGCGGACATCCGGCCACACGCAGTTTTGCGCCGCAGTAAACAAAGAATAACTGCCAGGTGAAAACGAGAATCGGGAAATAGGATGGAATATTCGGAACGAACAGCATAGGCTTAATTATCCGTTCTACAAAAATTTGGTAACAGCGGAAACCGTTTTCGAGCTGCGGGAGCGGTTTCTTGCAGAAGGTAACCCGACATTTCACAACCCGAAGCGATCATGATGGAGTCCGGTTTTTCCGCGTAACAAAACCGGAGCTCTGCGTTAGCTGGTCCGAGGTTGAAGAAAGAAAAACAATGGACTGAATGACGGATACAAAAAAGAATCGCCGCGGACGAAATAAAGTCCGCGACGAAATGGTCCGAGTGACAGGGTTCGAACCTGCGGCCTGATGCTCCCAAAGCACCCGCGCTACCAGCTGCGCCACACCCGGATGTGCGGCGGAGGATGACCCTCCGCCGCGAAGCATTATACCGGTTTTCTCCGGCGCTGTAAAGCCCTATTTGCCGCCGGAGCTTACCCTCCCGCCGGGGGAAGCGTCTTTCCGGTTTCCCCGGGCCGGAGCAGACCGGCCTGAGCCGGGGCCCGCTGACGGATGCAATAATCCTTGCAGTTTCTGGACGATTCCGATATAATAACTTGTTCTTGGAAGGGGGTGCGGAGACTGAATACGGACAGCACGTTTTTCCTCCTCTGCTTCCTGCCCGCCCTGGGACTTTTGTATTTCCTTCTGCCGGGGGAGCGGGTGCGGAACGGGCTGCTGCTTTTGGGCAGCCTGGTTTTCTGCGCCTTCGGACGGATCTCCGGCCTGATCCTTCTGACGGCTTTCGCCCTGGTGAACTGGCTCCTGGGGCTGGGCGCCGCCCGGCGGGGCAAGGCGGGCAAAGCCATGATGATCCTGGGGATCCTCCTGGATCTGGCCTTCCTTTGCACCTTCAAGTACGTGGATTTCCTGCTGGTTCCGCTCCTGCCCAAGGCGGCTCTGGCCTGGAAGAACCTGGGCCTTGCGGTGCCGCTGGGGATCTCCTTTTTCACCTTCAAGGCGGTCTCGTACCTGATCGATACCCGGCGGGAGCCGGATAAGGTCTGCCGGGATCCGCTGAAGCTGCTGTTGTACCTCTCCTTCTTTCCCCAGCTGGCCGCCGGCCCCATCACCCGCTTTTCCGATTTTGCTTCCCAGCTGCGGGGTCGGGGGCGGAGCAGCGAGGATCTGGCTCTGGGACTCCGCCGCTTCATCCTGGGCCTGGGGAAGAAACTCATCCTTTCCTCCGCCTGCGCCCGTCTCGCTGACGCGGCTTTTCGTGAGGGCGCCGCCCTGTCCATGCCTCTGGCCTGGCTGGGGGCCGTGGGCTACCTGCTGCAGATCTATCTGGACTTTTCCGGATACAGCGATATGGCCATCGGCCTGGGGAGAATGTTCGGCTTCCGTACGCCGGAGAACTTCGACTATCCCTATATTGCCGGATCCATCACGGATTTCTGGCGGCGCTGGCATATCTCCCTCTCCCGCTGGTTCCGGGATTACGTGTATATTCCCCTGGGAGGGAACCGGAAGGGGAAGGCGCGGGCTACCCTGAACAAGCTCGTGGTTTTTGCCCTGTGCGGCCTCTGGCATGGGGCCTCCTGGACCTTCGTCCTCTGGGGCCTGTGGCACGGCCTGCTCTCCGCCCTGGAGACCCTGGGCCTGCCGGATCCCAAGCGGCTTGCCGCCTCCCGAACCGGCCGGGTGATCGGCCATATCTATACCCTGCTGGCGGTCTGCCTGGGCTTCGTCCTGTTTCGGGGAGAGAGCCTCGCCGCCGCCATGCGGGTGATCGCAGCCCTGTTCACCCCCTCGGCCATGACGGCCGGGGCGGCTCAGGCGCTGCGCCTTGCGGCAAATCCCCGGGACCTGCTGCTGCTCCTGGCAGGCGCGGCGGTATGCCTGCCCCTGGGAGCGCTCTTTCCCCGGCTGGGGAAGAGCCTGGGGGAGGGGAAGCTCCGCTCCCTGTCCTACGTCCTGTGCGTCCTGCTCCTGGCGCTGTGTCTCGCCGAACTGGCTGCCGGGGGTTTCTCCCCGTTTATCTACACGCAGTTTTAAGGGGGTGAGGCTGTGAAAAAGGGAAAACGCGCATCCGTCTGCTTCGCCGTCTGCTGCCTGCTCCTCTGCGCTGCCCTGAGCCTGGGAATGCTGATCTTCGGACCGGCAGGCGCGGGAGCCAATGAGCGGCTGGCTCAGAAGCCGAAGCTCAGCCTCAAAGGAAAACCCAACTGGAATTATCTCTCCCAGCTGGCAGACTGGGTCGGGGATCATTTCTGGCTCCGGCAGGAGCTCATCACCGGGCGGAACGGCCTTGCGGAGCTTACCGGCTCCAGCGCGGTGGAGGAGGTGATCCTGGGCCGGGAGGGCTGGCTGTACTACGCGCCCACCCTGGGGGACTATACCGGCGCCTCCGCCCTGTCCCGGGAGGAGCTGGCCTCCGCCGCGGCGAATCTGGGGCTCATAGCGGAGTACTGCCGGGACCGGGGAGTCGCTTTTCTCTTCGTTCCCGTCCCCAATAAGAATTCCCTGTACCCGGAACATATGCCGGAGTATACTCCTGCCGGGGAGCGGGATCTTTCCCGTCTGCTGGCTCTGCTGACGGAGGAGGGCGTGCCCTGCGCCGACCTGACCCCTCTGTTCGCGGCGCAGGAGGAGACCCTGTATTATGCCCACGACTCCCATTGGACCGTGCATGGCGCCGCCCTGGCGGCGGATGGGATCAACGCCGCCCTGGGCCGGGAGAGCCGGTATTTCCGCGGGGACTTCTCCGGTATGCAGCGGCATGACGGGGACCTGTATGAAATGCTGTATCCCGCAGCCCGGGACCCGGAGACCGGCCCGATATACGGAGGGACCCTCCGGTACACCCGGGAGGGATCGGATACCCGGCCGGACAGCATCACCATCCGCACGGTCGGGGAGGGAAGCGGCAGCCTGCTGGCCTACCGGGACTCCTTCGGCAACGACCTGTATCCCTTCCTGGCGGACAGCTTCGCCGCAGCCTGCTTTTCCCGAAGCACGGTATACGACCTGACCGCCGCGGAAAAACTGGGTGCGGATACGGTGGTGGTGGAGCTGGTGGAGCGGAATCTGCGTTACCTGCTGACCTATGTGCCGAAGATGCCCGCGCCTCTGCGGAGTCTTTCCGGGGAAGAGGCGGCCGGCGGGACGGTGGACCTGACCCGGAGCAAGGGAGACGGACCGGAGGGCTGCGCCGGGTATTCCGGCGTTCTGGAGGACGCCGCCGGACGGGTATATCTGCAGTGCGCCGGCGGCTGCTACGAGACCTTCCGTCAGACGGACGGCGGTTTTTCCGCCTGGCTGCCGGAGGGGGAGATCCCGGAACGGGTGCTTTACTGCCTGGGAGACAGTCTCCTGTCTGTCCGGGTAGGGACGATAACCGAATGATCCGAAGATTGAGAATAGACGGAGATTTGCCATGAAGAAGCTGTTTGTCCTGGTATTCTGTGCCATGCTGGCCCTCCTGTGGGCCTGTTCGGCTCCCTCTGCCCCTGCCGCCACCGCCGTCCCGACGGCGGCACCCGCCCCTGCGCAGACTGCTGCGCCTACGTCAGCGGCGACTGCGGAACCCACCCCGGCGCCTACCCCGGTTCCGACTGCGGAACCCACTCCGGAAGCTGCTCCGGAGGCCACGCCGGCCCCCACCCCGATACCGACACCGGAACCCACCCCGGAGCCGACTCCTGCGCCGACCCCGGAACCCACTCCGGAACCCACCATGAGTCCGGAGGAGCTGAAGGCCATTGCGGAGCAGTATATCGATGAGCCGGTGGAGGAGCTGTTCAAGGCCATCGGCCGTCCCCAGAGTTCAGATTACGCACCCAGCTGTCTGGGGGACGGAGAGGACGGAAATCTGTACTACGATGGCTTCACGGTGTACACCTATCGGGAGGACGGGGAGGAGACGGTGAGCTATGTGGAGTAAACGCCTGATCGCCCTGCTGCTGTGCCTGGCGCTGCTGAGCTGCGCCTTTGCCGCCCTGGCCGACGAAACGGAGGAGGGGGCGGAACCGACGGAATGGGTCCCCCTGACTCTGCAGACCGGCGCAAAGCAGCACACCCCCTATTTCCGGGGCTATGGGGACGGTACCATCAAGCCCGATACGCTGCTGACCATGGCGGAGGGCTGCCAGCTCTTCTACGGCCTTCTGCAGTATCGCCCCGAGGACCGGGCGGAAATCCCGGGCGTGGAGAAAGGCACGTGGTATTTTGACGCCATGTCTCTCCTGGCTGCCCGGGGGATCCTGGATCTCCAGCGGGACGGAAACATCTCACCGGACGCGGCCATGAGCCGGGGGCAGTTCATTCTGATGTTCACCCGCTTTTTCCCGGAGCTGGAGGCGGGGGAATGCAGCTATCCCGACGTGCCGGAGAGCAGCCCCTGGTACGGCGCGGTGGCTAAGGCCACCCGGCAGGGGTGGATCCAGGGGTATGAGGACGGGACCTTCCGCCCCATGAATCCCCTTACCCGGGCGGAAGCCGCTGCGGTGATCAACCGGGTCCTGGGCCGCAAAGCGGACCGGGAGACCCTGGATGCCCATATGGTGATTCCCCTGTTCACCGATCTGCCCGTTACCCATTGGGCCTATGAGATCCTGATGGAGGCTGCGGTGGATCACACCGCCGCGGGAACAGGGGAGCGGGAGACCTGGACGGATATTTCGGACGACCGTCTGCTTTACGAGCCGGGTCCGGTCCTGGCGGATGGAGAGCTCTACTGGGCCGGGACAGACGGGTACCTCTGCCGGGATTTCACCGCAGGGAACCTGTACTTCGGACCGGACGGACGGTATACCTGCGGGGATGCGGAGGCGGACAGGCTGATTCGGGAGGTCCTGACCGGTCTGTATGATCCGGCGCTTACCCGGGAGGAGCTGCTCCGGGCAGCATTTGACTATACTGTGAAAAGCTTTTCCTATCTCCGACGCACGGAATCCTACGACTGGGGCGTCACGGGCTGGGAGGTCCAGGAAGCGCTCACCATGCTCAATACCCGCAGGGGCAACTGCTACAGCTATGCCGCCGTCTTCTGCCTTCTGGCCCGTCAGCTGGGCTACGATGCGGAGGCGGTGAGCGGCGGTGTGAACTGGAACCCCAGGCCCCACGGCTGGGTGGAAATCGAGTTCGACGGGGTGCCCTACATCTTTGATACGGAGCTGGAAATGGCCAAGAAAGGGCAGTATCATTTCTGGAAGCTGGCCCATGAGGACGTGCCCTGGCCGTATCACTGGGCGGAAGCCGCCGAAGAGCCTGCGGAGGAGGAACCGGCGGAGGAAGCGGGAGAATAAGGAAACAAATCTCCGGGGCGCTGCGAAGCAGCGCCCCGGACGTGCATTTGCGGGTCTTATTTCGTTGTGTTCACGATCCCTGTGAACAGGGGAAGACCGTCAAAATTCGTCACCACGAACAGGAAGGGACGGTCCGCGGTGAATTCCACCCGCTCCTCCGGGGGCATGGCCGCTCCGGCGGTCATCATGATCACCGTATAGGCGGCCCCGGTGCAGCCCTCCTCATCGATCATCACCCGGGCGGCATGTTTGGCCTGGGAGACGAAGATGGGATCCGCAACGTCCGTGGTCAGGGGAGTAAAGTCGGAAACGGCGGTGTCGAACACGTCCCGGACACCCAGCGCCTTCAGTCCGTCGATCAGGTCCAGGTCGGAGGAGACGTCGAAGCGGGGAGCGGCAAAGTCGATGCTCAGGTGTTTCTGCTGTTTCCAGTCGTACTTCTCCCGGCTGAGAATAAAGGACAGGGCTTCCTCCCGCCCCAGAAGCGCCTCCGGAGAGATCCCCTCGTCCGGCAGGATGAACCACATGGCTCCGCCGTTTTCCAGACTGAGGGGTACGGCGGCGAAGCCGTCACCCCAGAAATAGGTTCCGGCAAAGGATTTGCGGAGGAAGTCGGTCTCCTGTTCCCCCGCCGGGGAATGGAAGACCTGGGGGGAGGTCTGGCTCTCGGAGAACCGGCTGTGCCATGCGGCCTTGAAATAGAGGGTCGTGGCCAGGGCCAGGACCGTGCGGGCATCCATATGCAGACCGGATACGCTGTCCTGCAGCAGGTCTCCGGTCTGGGCGTTCAGCCAGTCCTGCAGGGCCTTGTCATACTCCGGGGAGCCCATGGTCCCCCGGAAGCTGGAAGCGTAATAGTCCTCCGCCAGGATATCCATGGTCTCCTGCGCATATCCGATCCGGTCGCTGAGCCAGAGGGAGGCCGCCGGAACAGAGGACACCGCTCCATCCTCCCGATAGCTGGCGTTCCACAGGGCTTTTGCCCGCTGCCGCAGGGAAAGAATATCCTTTTCTCCCAGGAGGGAGAGGATCTGGGCCCGGCTCTCCCCGTCCGTCACCTCCGCCAGCATGGCCAGGGCCATATAGATGTTCGTGGGGGCGCAGACCCGGTTCTCCTTCTCCGCGCCGGTGAGGAACTGGCGCAGACAGGCGCGGAGCCAGGGCTCCAGTCCGTCTGCGTACCCATTCGGCTGGTTCCGCTGGGCCGCCAGGCTGTCCTGCCAGGCGTTCCATTCCTCCGAAGTGCTGTCATAATCGGGATAAGGGGCCATTTCCGGGTATACCGCCCGGGCCAGGGACGTATAGACAGCGTTCACCCCCGTCTCCTCCGGCGCATCGGGGAGATCCGTTTTTTCCGCGGCGTCCGGATCCTTCCCGGGGGCGGCGGAGGGGGCTGCGGTCTGCTTCTCCGCATCCCCGCGGTCGGTCTGAACCGGCTTCGGCGTTTCTCCGCAGGCGCAGAGGGTCAGCAGCAGAGCCAGCAGAGTACAAAGGGCAATCCATCGGATCATGGGAAAAACCTCCTTGCGAATAAAATGCGCAGTCTTTTGATCGTATAGACGGCAGCGGACGGGAAATTGTTTCCCAAAGCCAAAAAAAGACAGATCTGCATTGCAAAAGCTGCGGGAATTTGGTATGCTACTATATCATGGAATAAAAGTATGCTAATGAACGATAATGGGAAAGGGGAGCTAGAATATGACCTTCCGCGGTACTCTGAGAAGGTGCTTTGTCTGGCTGCTGTGCATCAGCCTATGCCTGGGCCTGGCGGTCCCGGCGCTGGCGGAGGATGCCACGGGCAGCGAGATCCGTCTGCTCCGGACCGAGGGGACGGTAAAAGTCACCAGCACCAGCGGCAAGAGCTACAGCACCAGGGAGGACATGCGTCTGTATAACGGCTATGTGATCTCCACCGAAGAGGCCAGCTATGCCTGGATCACCCTGGATTCCGAAAAGGCGGTGAAACTGGACCAGTGCAGCAGTCTGGAGGTCCGGCGCAGCGGCAAGACCCTGGAGCTGATGCTGAAGAGCGGCGAGCTGTTCTTCAACGTCACCGCCCCGCTGAAGGAGGACGAGAAGCTCAATATCCGCACCTCCACCATGGTTACCGGCGTCCGCGGCACCGCAGGCTGGGTCAGGCAGATCGACCTGGACCACAGTGAGGTGGGCATCCTGGAGGGCCGGGTGGTCTGCCGGGTGGTCAACCCGGTTACCGGCGCTTCCCGGACGCTGACCGTCAAGGCCGGCGAGATCGGGGATCTTTGGATCTATGAAGCCGATTCCGCGGGAGAAGGAGCGGAAGCCCGGATCCGGCGCATTGGGTCCATGAATGACATCAGCGGGTTTATCCTGGAGGAGATTTTGAAGGATGAGAACCTGCGCAAGCGCATAGAAGAGGAGACCGGTCTGGATTTCAGCGGCCTGACCGAGGAGCTGGTGGCGGAGAAGCTCGCCGCGGAGCAGGAGGAGATCCGGAAACGGCTGGAGGAGATCGAAAGCAAAAAGCTGGACGAGGTCATCTCCAAGGATCCCCTGTGGGAAGGGGAACAGCAGGGGGAAGGCACGGGTACGTCCTATACCATCACCTGGTCCATGATGGGGGTGGAGGAGACCACCGTCTGGGAAGCCGGAAAGACGCCCTGGCATGCGGATCCCTATATCCCGGAGGGCTGGGCCTTCGCCGGCTGGACCCCAGATATCCAGGCGGCCTCCCGGGATACGACGTATACGGCGATATTCTGGCGGCTTGAGCAGTACCAGCCCGATCCCCAGCAGCCGGAGCAGCCGGAGCAGTACACCGTCACCTGGATCATCGACGGGGTCCGGACCCAGACCGTCTATGCCGAAAACAGTCTGCCGACCCACGAAAACCCGGTAAAGGACGGGTATACATTCATCGGCTGGGAGCCGCCCATCAGCCCGGTTTCCGGAGACGCGGAGTACACCGCAGTCTTCCAGCAGGCCGTGCCGGAGGAGTATACCATTACCTGGCGGGATGACGAGGGCAATATTCTGAGTACGAGCGCTGCGGCCCCCGGCGAGCGGCCCAATTACCCCGGTGAACAGCCCTCCAAGGAAGGGTTCCGCTTTGTCGGCTGGGAACCGCAGGTGACCGAGGCCTGGGAGGACGCGGAATATACCGCTGTCTTTGAGGCGCTGGATCCCGATGCCGAGACCGCCGAGATCACCTGGGTCATCAATGGGACGATGGAAACGGAGACCTGGGGGATCGGCACGGTGCCGAGCCATGATATTCCCAGTCGGGATCCCTCTGCGGATACGACCTTTACCTTTGCCGGATGGTATGACGGCTCCACCGTCTATGGTCCGGATGATGCCCTTCCCGCCGTCACCGGAGCGGTGACCTATGAGGCGGAGTTCCGGGAAGAGCTCCGCAGCTATGCCGTGACCTGGGTCGTGGATGGGGTGAGCGAGGAGGAGACCTATACCTACGGCGATACCCCCACGCATCCGATCGTGGAAAAGGAGCCCTCGAATACGACGATCTACCGCTTCCTGGGCTGGGACGACGGCACGAACACCTATGCGCCTGAGAATCTGCCGGCCGTGACCGGGGACGTGACCTATACGGCGAAGATCGAGGAAGCCGAACGGACCTATACCGTCACCTGGATCGACGGGAACGGAGATAC
>Ga0310697_10007299_pt1 | contig 10433 bp, 5 predicted proteins | sample 172DNAGHGlowgp2_FD_203883 | JGI IMG/M metagenome (GOLD analysis project Ga0310697, IMG submission 203883) | Sheep rumen microbial communities from Palmerston North, Manawatu-Wanganui, New Zealand - 1728 DNA GHGlow gp2 (v2) (version 2) | ecosystem: Host-associated > Mammals > Digestive system >...
GTGGCAAGATGTTTCGGAGAAAGTGGCAAGCCGACCCGGAGAAAATGGCAGGCCGACCTATAGGGCGCGGTATTTCGACTATTAGTCGGCCTGCCATTTTCTCCGGGTCGGAATACTGGTTCCCCCGGGTGCAAAGTTACGCCAATACTGCCAATCCGGTTATAGAAAATCGGCTTAATAGTATGGATTATTTTCCACTAATTGTTGGCTAAACGGAAAATATTGTCTATTTTTGCCGCCGATAACAATCTATAACGGCATACAGATGATTAGAAAGAAAAGCGGATTTCGGGGTGAGCGGTCGGTGATACTGCCCCAGCGCGTGGTGGAGACCGAAGAGCAAGACCCGCTGGTGGGCAGTCTCTACATCACCGACATCGGCCATTATCCGATGGCCGAGCATCACCATCGCATACGCACGGAGGCCATCGACCAGTACGTGCTCATCTACTGCGTTGACGGCAACGGCTTCTATACGCTGAAGGGAAAGACCTATCAGGTAAAGCGCAACCAGTATTTCATCCTGCCTGCCGGCCTGCCCCATGAATACGGTGCTGCCGACGGCGACAGGTGGACCATCTACTGGGTACACTTCCGCGGGGAGCATGCTGCCGTATATGCCGAGGGCGCGCAACAGCCACAGGACGTAAGAGTGGCGCTCAACTCCAATATACTGAACCGCAACAACATCTTTGAGGAGATTCTCGCTACCCTCCACTATGGCGACCATTTGGAAGATCTGCGCTATGCCTCAAGCCTCTTGCACTACTATCTGGCCTCGCTGCGCTATCTTAGGCAGTACCGGAGAGAAGTAAAGGAGGAAGGCCGAGGGCGGAGGGTTGAAGGAGGAGGGCAGAAGGTGGAGGGCGTGGTCGACGCGGCTATCCACTACATGAAGGAGAGTATCGAGCGGCACATCTCACTACAGGATGTGCTCGACTACGTGGGCTATTCCTCGACACGATTCTCTGTACTCTTCAAACAACAGACGGGCTCCAGTCCGTTGGCCTATTTCAACCGCATCAAGGTAGAACATGCTTGCCAACTGCTCAAGCAGACCGACCTGCATATCAATCAGATAAGTTATAAGGTGGGGATAGACGACTCGCTCTACTTCTCCCGCCTCTTCTCCAAGGCGGTGGGCATGTCGCCCAGTGCGTATCGCCGTCGGGTCAGGGTACAAGGGGAAGATTGTCTATATAAATAACAGGAATGTCTATGTGTCGGCTAAATAATTCTTTATACATTTGCAGCCAGTTAATGAAAATATCCTAAAACGAGAGATGAAGAAACGACTGATTGGACTGATGTTGCTGGCACTGCCCCTGGCAGGGTATAGCCAGCAGGTGTTGGATTTAAGCGGCACGTGGCAGGTGGCGGCAGGTGGCGAACGACAGCCCATCGTGCTGCCCAATACGCTCGACGGTGCTGGTATAGGCGAGGCGAATACACTGGAGCCGATGCTACAGAAACCGCAACTGTCGAGACTGACGCGCAGGCACGCCTTTGTCGGTGAAGCCAGATACGAGCGCGAAATCACCATACCCAAGGAGATGGCAGGCAAGCCGCTGCAACTGTCGCTGGAGCGCGTGATGTGGCGCAGCCGCGTGGCCATCGACGGTCGTGACCTCGGGCAGACAGAGGAGAGTCTGGTGTCGCCACACCTATTTATTATAAAGGACGGACTCAATGAGGGGCGCCACACGGTGACACTCACCATCGACAATCGCAAGCAGCACGACATCTCTGTAGACAACCTCGCCCATAGCTATACCAACGATACGCAGATTATGTGGAACGGTGTACTCGGACGGATGGAACTCTCGCTGGTGCCTACCATCGGCGACGTGCAGGTATATCCTGACATCGACCTCCGGCAAATACGGATAAAGGTAGAGGCCGCAGCACCAACGTTCATGCTCGACGGTCGTGCCGTCTCGCCGACGAAGACGGGCCAGGGCGAATATATGCTGCCCATTAGCGACATGAAACTGTGGAGCGAGTTCTCGCCCAGCCTCTATACCCTCAGCGTGGCATCCGGCGGACAGCAGCGGTCGGTAGCCTTCGGCATGCGCAAGTTCTCGGCAGAGGGCCATCGCTTGCTTATCAATGGGCGGCCCACTTTCCTGCGCGGCACCCTGGAGTGCTGTGTCTTCCCCCTGACGGGCACGCCGCCCACCGACGAGCGCGGTTGGATGAAGGTGTTTACCACGGCCCGCGAATATGGATTGAACCACTTGCGCTTCCATTCCTGGTGCCCACCGGAGGCTGCCTTCCGCGTGGCCGATAAGATGGGATTCTATTGTCAGGTGGAACTGCCCAATTGGTCGCTCTCTGTCAACAGCGACTCTGCCACCGCCCGGTTTCTCTATCGTGAGGCCGACCGCATCCTGCGCCACTATGGCAATCATCCCTCGCTCTGCATCGTGAGTTGTGGCAACGAACTGCAGCCCGACTTCAACTTCCTCAATGCCCTGACGAGGTATATGAAGGCGCAAGACCCGCGACACCTCTACGTCACCTCCACCTTCACCTTCGAGAAAGGTCACGGCAAGCATCAGGAACCCGAAGACCAGCTCTTCATCACCCAGTGGACAGACCACGGATGGGTGAGAGGGCAGGGCGTGTTCGACGAACGGGTGCCCGACTTCAAGAGCGACTACCGCGAGGCCGCCCGCGACATCACCGTGCCGCTGGTGTCGCACGAGATAGGCCAGTACAGTGTCTATCCGAACATCAGAGAGATAGACAAATACACTGGTGTGCTCGACCCGCTGAACTTCAAGGCCATCCGCAACGACCTGCAGCGGAAAGGCCTGCTCGACAAGGCAGACGACTATCTGAAAGCCTCGGGCCGGTTGGCCGCCATCCTCTACAAGGAAGAGATAGAGCGCGCCATGAAGACCCCGCAGCAGAGCGGTTTCCAACTGCTCGACCTGCACGACTTCCCCGGACAGGGCACGGCACTCGTAGGCCTGCTCGATGCCTTCTGGGACTCAAAGGGGCTTGTTGAGCCGCAGCGCTTCCGTGAGTACTGCGCCCCTGTGGTGCCCCTGGCCCGTTTCGACAAGGCAGTATGGCAGAGCAGAGAGACCTTTACCGCCCATATCGACATAGCCAACTATGGGGCAGAGGCTTATAGTGACGAGCACCTGCACTGGCAGTTGACCGATGCGGAGGGGCGTGCCTATGCTGAGGGAACCGGTGCCGAAGTGAGTATCTTATTAGATAAGGTGGAGCGGGCCAGCTGTATGGAACTGGTGGTCTCTATCATCGATACGCCATGGCGAAACCGCTGGAGCATCTGGGTCTATCCGGAGGTGACGCTTCCCACGGACAAGCACCTTGTGGTGACACAACAGTTGGACGAAGCCCTGAAGGCCCTTGCCAAGGGCAAGTCGGTGCTCTTCTCGCCTAAGGCGGAGCGGGTAAAGGGGCTGGAGGGCAAGTTCCTACCCGTATTCTGGAGTCCCGTCCACTTCCCCAAGCAGGCAGGCACGATGGGACTGCTCTGCCATCCGGAAGCAAAAGCACTGGCCGACTTCCCCACGGCGATGAACAGCGACTGGCAGTGGTGGCGGCTCGTGAAGCGCAGCCGCGTGATGGTGCTCGACTCCATTCCCGCTGTGACTCCCATCGTGGAGAGTGTCGATAACTTCGTGAACAACCGCCGTCTGGCTCAGGTGTTCGAGGCCCGCGTAGGCAAAGGACGGCTCATCATGAGCAGCATGGACCTGCTTACCGATGGCGACCTGCCTGAGATTCGCCAGTTGCGCTACAGCCTGACTCGCTATATGCTGAGCAATGACTTCCAGCCCGCAGCCACGCTGACGGAAGCCCACCTGCGCAGTCTGCTGCTCGACAAGGCCGTGGAGCAGAAGACCGCCGCAACCTCTGTTTATGAATGATTTGCACACAAAGTGGTCATTACTTTGGCGGGAAACCAAAAAAAAAATTAAAAAATGGCGGAAGATAGACAGCATACCGATAATTTTGTTACCTTTGCGTCTCAATCTATTGATGCAGGTCGTGAGACTTATACTAACTAATGATATATTTAACTAAAAGTATGGATCAAACAACTAACTATGCGAAGAAAAGCTGGCTATTGGCCTTGGCTTTTCCTGTGCTGTGCGGACTGACATCCTGTAGCAGTGACGACGACAACAGCTATCCCGCAGTGGATAACCAGGCACCCGTCATCACGCTGACCAGTGACCGGGTTCAGACGGAGGCAAACCGTGCCTTTACGATTACAGCCAACATCAAGGATGCCGACGGCATCAAGAGTATCAATCTGAAGAACGAGGGCATGCTACTCGACAAGACCATCAACCTGCTTGAGATCAAGAGCGAGTTGACGAAGGAGTACGACCTGAAGTACACCTACCTGCGCGACTACACGAAGGACTGGACCGATGCCAGCAGCTTCCCCGTGGTGATTACCGTGGAAGACGTGGTCGGCAACAAGCAGACGGCAACCGTCACGGTGACAGCCGACGGCGACTTCACCAACCCCACCTTCACCGTGGCACCTTCGAGCGAGGTGACCGTGCTCGTTGGAGCACGTCCGAAGTTCAAGCTCAACTGTGCCGTGGCCGACAACAAGGCGCTGAAGAGCATCCGTATCGTGAGCGATGTACTGAAAATCGACGATACGGTAGAAACCGGCAGCGTGGTCAGCTTCGACCTGTCGAAAGAATATGTGATGCCTGGCGGCGTGGTGGCTTCCTATCCGATGACCGTCACCGTAACCGACCAGCGCGGCAACAAGACCTCGGTGAATACCACGGTCAACGTGAGCGAGATGCCCGACTTCGAGAAAATGTATCTGGCCGACGTGGAGGATGCCCGCGACCTGTCGAGCGACGTCTATGGCGTGCCGATGCTGATAGACCACACTGGCGCGTTTGAATATACGGCCCGCTACTACAACCAGAAGGCAGGCACGAAGGTGCGCTTCATCCCGCAGATGACCGACTTCGACCCCATCTGCTTCGGACCTGACGCAGAGAACGGCAGCGTATTGGCCAACGACCCTACCTCGGCACAGCCCATCGTGCTCAACGAGATTAGCTACTATGAAATCAAGTTCAACACCAAGACCGGTGTCTACAGCGTGAACACCTATACCCCGGCCCCCATCACGGTGAAGCTGAGCGGAAAGGAATACACCTATCCGCTGACGCTCAACGGCACAACCACAATAGACTTTGGCGACGGCAGCGGCGATCAGCCCGCACAGATCTGTCTGGCCGGCAGCAACCTGCCCGACGGCGCAGGCAACTGGACGACCAACCAGAACTCAGGAGCCTATATCCTTCAGCAGGACGAGAAGAACCCTTACCTGCTCTATCGCGAGGGTACCTATGAGGAGGGCAAGCAGATAGAGTTCACCATCTCGCAGACCCACTGGTGGGGCTGGTGGCCAGAGCCTTTCTGGCGCTTCGACGGCAGTGAGAACAATGAGAAGAACACGCTCAACGGCGGTGACAACATGAAGAAGATGACGGTGCCTGCCACTGGTAAGTATCGCTTCGAGTTTGACTACCACCTGCTACGCTCGCGACTCTATCCTGTGAAATAATGGTGGAGAGTAAAAAAGTAAAAAGTTAAAAGTGATAATCGATATGAAAAGATATATATTGACAATGCTGATGGCCGTCGTGGCACTGGTGGTAAATGCCCAGCAGCTGACGGTGAAGGGCACGGTAATCTCATCGGCCGACAATGAGCCGATGATTGGTGCGACAGTGAAGGTGAAGGGCACGGGCACAGGCACCGTGACCGACTTCGACGGAAACTACACCATCAAGGTGGACGGAAAGGCTACACTGGTTTTTTCGATGATAGGCTATAAGACGGTAGAGGAGGTCGTCAACGGGCGGACACAGATCAACGTGACCATGGACGATGAGACCAACGACCTGAACGAGGTGGTGGTCATCGGTTACGGTGTGGCCAAGAAGGGCGACCTGACCAGCTCTATCTCCGCCATCAAGGGCGAGAAACTGGAGAAACTCTCGACGGGTAACGTGATGAACGCCCTGCAGGGCCAGGTGAATGGTGTGCAGGTGACTGGTGCCGGTAGTCCTGGTGCCACGCCGCGCGTCATTATCCGCGGTGTGTCTACCGTGAACGGTTCCGACCCGCTCTACGTGGTGGATGGCATGCCCGTGGGCACGAACATCAACTTCCTGAACCAAAACGACATCGAGTCGATGCAGGTGCTGAAGGATGCCTCGGCAAGCGCCATCTACGGTACGAGGGCTTCTAACGGCGTGGTGCTGATCACCACGAAGAAGGGTGCTGCCGGTGCTGCCAAGTTTACGGCTTCGGCCACCGTAGGTTTCCAGACCCTCTCGAAACCCGCCATCGCCGATGCTACGGAGTACCAGAAAGTGTATAATGCACGCTACAGCAACGACGGACAGCAGTCGCCCTTCAAGGGTGGCGGCTCTACCGACTGGTGGAACGAGGTAATCCGCAAGACCGCCCTGCAGCAGAACTACAACTTTGGTTTCTCGGGCGGCACTGACAAGTTTATCTACTCTGCCAACATCGGCTACTATCGTCAGAACTCGCAGTATAAGACCGGCTACTGGCAGAAACTCTCGGCACGCTTCTCGATGGAGTATAATTTTAATAAGGTAGTGAAGGCCGGTATCGACCTGACCCCCCGTTACGAGAACTGGGACAATACGCCCAGTTTGCTGGGTGCCGTGATGGGCATGGATCCCACCACCAACGTGATGCTGCCCGAGTCGCAATGGACCAGCAACGAGTATAGCAACTATGCCCGCTCTAACAACAACCAGGAGTGGAACCCCGTGGCCTCGATGCGCCGCCTGGATGCCGGTGCCGACAATTACGCCATGTTGGCCACACCATACGTAGCCATTACCCCGATAGAGGGGCTGACCTTCAGGTCGCAGTTCGGCGTGAATGCCCGTTTCCAACTCTCAGACGAGTTTACACCTACCTTCTATATCGACAACCTGGAGAAGGCCGACCGCAACCAGGCCAAGCGCACGGCAGAGAATAATGTGGACTGGAACTGGACAAATACGCTGACCTTTATGAAGGCATTCGGGAAGCACAACCTCAACCTGATGGCAGGCTACACGATGGAACGTTTCCAGAACTACTATCTGCAGGGCTATCGCTACGACATCCCCTCGAACGTGGAGACGCTGCGCTACGTGAGTGCCGGTACTGCCGATGACTATGCCAATGGCTACAACTCGTACACCAGCCTGATTTCCTATTTGGGTCGTGTGATGTACAACTACAACGAGAAATACTACCTGACGGCCAGCATCCGTGTGGATGGCTCCTCGAAGTTTGCTGAGGGCAACAAATATGCCACCTTCCCCGCCGTGAGTGCCGCCTGGCGTATCTCGGGCGAGAACTTCATGAAGAAGCAGAACGTGGTAGACGACTTGAAACTGCGTCTCGGCTGGGGTAAGGTGGGCAACCAGAACATCGACAACTCCGCCTACCTGAGTTCAATCGGAACGATGCGCTACGTGCTGGGCAACCAGATTGTGGTAGGCTCGCAGGTGAGCGGCATCGGCAATCAGCAACTGAAATGGGAGACGGTGGAAGACTTCAACGTGGGTATCGACGCCGCCTTCCTGCAGAGCCGTCTGCGCGTGACTGCCGACTGGTTCCGCAAGACCTCTCACGACATGCTGATGAAGAAAGACAACCTGCTGCTCTCCGGCTATCCGATGTGGAATGCCCAGATGTGGGAGAACGTGGGTGAGATGCGTGCTACGGGTTGGGAACTCGGCATCAGCTGGCAGGACCGTCCGGGCGACTTCAGCTATGGCGTAGGTGTCAACCTCTCCAGCGTGCGCAACAAGGCCATTATCCTCAACGGCGACTATATATATACCGGTTCGCACAACGGCGACTATATCATCCGCAACGAAGAAGGCAAGCTTATCTCACAGTTCTATGGCTACACCGTTGACGGCATCTTCCAGAACGAGACAGAGGTGCGCAGCTATACCAACGAATATGGCACACCGATGCAGCCTAATGCTCAGCCTGGCGACTTCCGCTATAAAGACCTGAATCACGACGGCAAGGTGGACGAGAACGACAAGTCGTATATCGGCAATCCCTTCCCCGACCTGATGATGGGTGTCAACCTGAATGCCTCGTGGAAGAACTGGGATCTGCTGGCACAGTTCTACGGCACTTTCGGCAACGAAATCTATAATCTGAACAAGGACCGCTACTTTGGCACCGACGGCGTGAATGTGATAGCAGGCACCTACGACAAAGCCTGGCGCCCAGACAACACTGAGACCGACGTGCCCCGTCTCTCGGTGAACGATGCCAACGGCAACCACAACAAACCCTCGACCTTCTTTGTGGAAAACGGCAGCTACATGCGCCTGAAACTGTTGCAGATAGGCTATACCCTGCCCAAGGGCGTGCTCGGCCCGAAGATGACCGCCCGCATCTCGCTCTCCGCTCAGAACCTCTTCACCATCACTGGCTACAGCGGCATGGACCCCGAGACGGCTGCCATGGGTGGTGTGACCGAGGCCGGTATCGACTGGACGGGCTACCCCAACCCCCGCACATTCCTGGTGGGCGTGAATCTTAACTTCTAACTAATCGAAAAAGGAATATAGATATGAAAAAGATATTATTCGGCTTGACATTAGCCGCAGGACTTTCGCTGACCGGCTGCTCAGACTTCCTGAACGAGCCTATCTTGGGACAGCAGGACATGAACAACTACTTCGCCACCGAGGAAGAGTGTGCCAAACAGGTAATCGGCTGCTATGCCTACCTGGCCTGCGATGACTGGTGGCAGATCTATAAGCACTACGGACTGGTGGATATGTGTACCGACGACGAGTGGATGGGCAACACCACCCAGGAGCCTGGCGACTATCTGCCCCTCTCGCACTACACGGGTAACACCGTGGAGGGCGGCAATGCCGTGCAGAACTTCTACCAGTATCGCTGGAAGGGCATATTGCAGTGCAATATCGCCGTGGAGAAAATTCCCGCACTGAAGTTCAACGACGAGAACTATAAGGCCCGGTTGATTGGCGAGGCCAAGTTCCTGCGCGCCTTCATGTACTTCGACCTGGTGCGCAACTTTGGCGGCATGCCAATCATGCAGGGACTCGTGATGCCAAGCGACCTGCAGGGCGTTGAGCGTGCCACGACGGCCGAGACCTACGCTTTCATTGAGCAAGACCTGAAGGATGCCATCGCCGTCCTGCCGCTGCGTTCGCAGTATGCTGCTGCCGACATGGGGCGCGCCACGAAGGGTGCCGCACAGGGGCTGCTGGGCAAAGTCTATCTCTATCAGGAGAAATACAGCGAGGCCAAGAGTCAGCTCGATGCCGTCATTGCCAGCGGAGAGTATGAACTGCTCGACGACTTCTCGAAGGTATGGAACATGGACTATAACAACAGCAAGGAAGGACTCTTCGAGTTTCAGACCAACGAGGATACCCGCTACGGCGTTGGTGAGCGTTTCTCGGTGGTTACAGGTTCTCGCGACGACTCTGGCTGGTCGTGGGGTGGTCCGACGAGCAATCTGGAGAAGGCCTTCAAGGATGCAGGCGATGACATCCGACTGAAATACACCATCATGCGCCACGGTCAGACAGAGGTGCCGGGCGATCCTACCTGGAACGAAGACAATCCTTACGTAATCAGCCCGAGCAAGCACAAGAGTGCCCGTGCCAACATGAAGCTCTACATCCCTGTGGCCAAGCGTCCGTCACCCTACGATGCCGCCCATATTCCCTTGAACTATCGTGTGCTGCGCTATGCCGACGTGCTGCTGATGAAGGCTGAGGTGGAGAATGCCCTCGGCAACGACGGAGAGGCCCAGAAGGCCCTGAATCAAGTGCGCGACCGCGTGAACCTCGACCCCGTCACCTCTACTGGAAAGACCCTGCGCGATGCCATCCGTCTGGAGCGCCGCCTGGAACTGGCCCTTGAAGGCAATCGCTTGTTTGACCTCCGCCGCTGGAAGGACGACAACGGCAAGCCTGCCATCTGCAACGTGATGGGCCCCAACGGTACGTTTGTGCGCTACAACACGGTGGAGAGCACCGATGAGTGGGAAATCTCCAATCAGAACGAAGCCTCGAACAAGGGCTATAATTTCGACGAGACCCGCGACCTGCTCTTCCCGATACCCAACTCGGAGATTACCATGTCGAATGGTTCTATCAAGCAGAATCCGGGATATAATTGATAAAGACAGCCAGTTATGAGGAGGATTCTAATATTTCTGCTAACAATGATCAGTCTGGGCATCCCGGCCCAGACTGCATTGTTGGTGGACTTTGAGGATGGCACCACCGGTAAGTTGTCCATCAACAAGGACTATCAGGGGAACCTATTTACGGTGAAACCCCGCGTGATGGACAATCCTGCGAAGACGG
>Ga0310697_10007302_pt1 | contig 10430 bp, 8 predicted proteins | sample 172DNAGHGlowgp2_FD_203883 | JGI IMG/M metagenome (GOLD analysis project Ga0310697, IMG submission 203883) | Sheep rumen microbial communities from Palmerston North, Manawatu-Wanganui, New Zealand - 1728 DNA GHGlow gp2 (v2) (version 2) | ecosystem: Host-associated > Mammals > Digestive system >...
CCCGATTGGGCAGTCTCGAATCAATCGGCGGTCATGAGCGGCATTGAAGGAATAAAAGATACGACGGTCGGGAATATCAATCCCGCGTTTACTTCGGGGCAATTCAAGCCGAAACGCCGCATGACTTTAACGGAAGATGAACTTGTTGACGGCGTGACACGCGGCGACAGAATGATTTTATCACGGGCGATAACTTTGATTGAAAGCAACAGCCCAAAACATTTCGCGAAGGCGCAAAGGGTTTTACAAAGACTTTTGCCGCGAACAGGTAAGGCGTTGCGGATTGGGATAACGGGCGTACCCGGCGCGGGCAAATCGACGCTGATTGAGGCGTTCGGCAACATGCTTTGCGACGACGGGCACAGGGTAGCAGTCCTTTCAATCGACCCGACAAGCTCCATTACAAAAGGCTCGATTCTCGGCGACAAAACGCGCATGGGAACTTTGAGTCGGCGCACTGAAGCTTTTATCCGTCCAAGTCCGGCGGGCGGCACATTGGGCGGTGTGGCGCGTAAAAGCCGCGAAACTATGTTAATGTGCGAGGCAGCAGGTTACGACGTGATTTTGATTGAGACTGTTGGCGTTGGGCAATCTGAAACGACGGTTCGTTCAATGGTGGATTTTTTTATGCTGGTCGTGTTGACGGGCGCGGGCGACGATTTGCAGGGCATTAAAAAGGGAATCATGGAACTTGCCGACGCGATTGTTGTAAACAAGGCGGACGGTGATAATCTCGTTAGGGCGAAGGTTACACGCGGCGAATATGAGCGCATGACGGAATTTATTCGCCCCGCTACAGAAGGTTGGCCAACGCACGCTTACCTTGCAAGTGCCGTAACAAAAATGGGCTTGCCGGAATTGTGGCAGGTGATTCAGCTGTTCAAAGAGCTAACGACCAAAAGCGGCGTCTTCCAACGGCGGCGTGATTCGCAACTTTTGGATTGGATGCACGCAATGATTGATGAACACTTACACAACTTATTTTTTGGCGACGCGGTGATAACAGGACGCATGCCCGAAATCCGCGAAGCAGTTTTAAAAGGAATCATTTCACCGACGCAAGCCGTTGCGGAACTCGTTAAAATGTTCGACATAACACGCGCCGCGCAGAAAAAAGTTGACTTGTTCGAGTTGTAAAAATCGCAAGCTTTGCAGGAAAATTTCTTGCGCCTGCAGAAATTTATTTTAAAAAATTTGCGGAGGTGTTTTCTGTGGCAAAGCTCGGTATAAGAAATTGCATACGTTGCAAAAAAATTTTCATGCCCGTTTCCGGTGAAAAAATGTGTCCCGATTGTCGCAAGGAAGAAATGGAAATGGAAGAACACGTTAAAAGCTACGTCCGCGACCATCCGGGTATCACGGTAGACCAACTGATTGAGGGTTCGGGCGCACCAAGTGCTTTGGTTTGGCGAATGATTCAACAAGGGTTGTTTGAAAATGCAAATCTGCGCGACGCCAAATATCCCTGCGGCAACTGCGGCAAGCTCATTACCAAAGGCGTTTACTGCTACGAATGTGCCAGCAAGCTCCGACTAGACGCGCAAAAGTTCGCTCAAGCTATGACTTCCAAAAAACGCGCCGAAGAAAAAGCCGCCGAAAATAAACGAACTTTCTCCGGCTCAATGTACGAGGAAATTGATAATTCCCGCAGTAGGTGATAAAAAAAAATCCGCCGATTCAGTTCGACGGTTTTTTTTTGCCAATGTAGTAGAAATTTATCACGGGCAAAGTTAGATATAAAAGCAATTCGTTCATCTCCTCAATAAGTTGTCCGTGCGCCTTGCCAACAAGCCAGCCCCTATCGCCGATATGAGAAAGAATTATCACCATAAGAATTACTGCAAAGGCGGCAAGCGGTTGACTGCTTAACAAAATTTTTTTCACGGGAACAAAGCGAATCAAAATAAAAATCATCGCCGCAATATAAATTGTAAGGAAAATGTAAACGGGAATTCTGTATCTATAATCAACCATGCTAACAAAGACCGCGCCAGAATCTTCCATGCCGATAGGAAAAAAAACACGCCCCCAACTTAATTCACGCAACGTCATTAAAAAAAGCCCCGCCGCAAAAAGTCTCTGAAACCATTTCATTTGCGCGGAACTTTTAAAAGCCAATATCAAAACGGCTCCCAAAATTAAAATGACAACTTGCGCATTTTCAATCAAGTTGTTTTCAAAGCTCCATTCAACAGGCAAAACAAAGGCAAGCGGTATGCTCAAAATCATTGCCGCAAAAATCATTCTAAGATAAATCCTGTAAATTCGATACTGTAACTTTGCTACGTTCATTTACTCCGCCCCTTGTCAATAACCAAATAACCTGTCTAAAAAAGCCCGCCAACCTTTGGAGATCGAACCCATTTTCTCGCCTCTCAACAAACTTTTAACAAGTTCCGAAATGCAACGCGACGCGGCAGAATTCGGCTTGCCAATAATGAACGGCTCTTGCTTGTGCACAGCCTCCGAAACAGCTTTATCGTCGTAAATGTAGCCGACGCAATCAACTGATAAGCCCAAAAATTTTTTCGTCGTCTGATTGATTTTCTCGGCAACGTCGTAGCATTCTTCTTCATCGTGAATTCTATTGACTACAAGTTTTATATTGCGCCGCTCGGTATAAGTTGTGTAAGCTTTTATGACGGCGTAGGCGTCAGCAAGCGCGGTAGGTTCGGGCATTGTTATAAGCAAAACTTCTTCCGCCGCCAAAATGAATTCAATTACGTTGCGATTTAAGCCCGCGCCCGTGTCGATTATGATAATGTTGGCAAGCTCCGAACAGCGACCTAGTTTTTTATGCAACTTCTTTTGCTCCGTGCGATTGACGCTCAAAGCTTCCTCAATCGCCGCCACGCCCGAAATATATTTCACGCCCGCAACGCCATTTTCTATAACGTCCTCTAATTCGACATCGTCATTTAAAAGATCTATCAAACTGCGATTCGTCACCGCGCCCATCAAAAGATTAACGTTCGCCATGCCAATATCCGCGTCAATCAGCATAACTTTTTGCCCTGCCAACTGCAAGCCGATTGCAAGATTTACGGCAAGGCTCGTTTTGCCAACGCCGCCCTTGCCGCTGGTTATCGCTATAACTCTCGTATTTTCCGCTACGTCCAAATAAAGGTCGCCAATTTCCCGCTCCCGTGCATCCTCTTCGGCGCGTTCTTCAACCAAATTTCTAAGACGTGATGCTTGGTCAGACATTTTTAATACCTCTCAATTACTCTTCGACTTTTTGGAGTAAAAGCTTTGCAAGAATTTCGGAAGTTGCGCGCTCAATGTCATCGGGGACGCTCTGCCCGGTTGTTATGTATGACAGCGAATATCTGTTATCGTTCAAAAGATTTACAATCATACCTAAACTGCCGGTCTCGTCTATCTTAGTAAAAATTATTTTGTCGGGATTGACTTGAGAAAATTTATTCATAATCTGCTTGGCGTCGGTGTATTTTGTCGTTGCACTGATGACTAGATGTTTTTCGATACGCGGATTGACTTTTAAAAATTCCTCAAGCTCGCGCATTTGATATTCATTATGCTGACTGCGCCCCGCCGTATCAATTAGAATTAAATCTTTAAGGCGGTGGCGTTCGATTGCGGCGGCAAGTTCGTTAGGATTGTAAACTATTTCAAGCGGCAATTCCAAAATATCCGAATAAGTTTTTAACTGTTCAACGGCGGAGATTCTATAAGTGTCCGCAGTTATCAGCGCGACATTCGTTCTTTGCTCCAAAACAAATTTTGCGGCGATTTTGGCAAGCGTTGTAGTTTTTCCGACGCCCGTCGTACCCAAAAGCGCGACAATCCTCACGCCGTGCCGATTGAGTTTTACGCCGTCCGAAAATCTTACGTGTTCGTTTAAATAATTTAGCAACGTTGCCTTTGCCGCTGGCGTGTGCATGTCAACCAAAGTATCACCTGCATTAGACTGCGCCGCCATTGCCTTTAAAATGTCCTCGTCGACCTCCTGCATTTTCAAAGCTTCGTGCAGTGATACGCCGCCCTTGTTCGATTCGCGCCCTAAAATTTCTGTAAGCAAAGCTTTCATCTGCGCGATTTCCTCTTCGAGCCGTCTAATCTTTTCGTCGCTTTGAACGGCGGCTTGCGGCTGAACTGTTGCGACTTGTTGCAAGCGAATTTGTTCGGCGGCTTGCGCTTGTGCTTGCGCGATTGCTGCCTGTTGCATCATCTGCATTTGATTAAATTGCGCCATTATCATTGCTTGCGTTTGTGCAATTTGTTCTTCCGTGAAACCTGCGGCTTGTTGCGATTTAACTTCTTCGGGCTGTGGTTGCGTGTTCGTTAAAGAAACGCTTTTTGAAACTTCCGACTTAGGAATTTCTTCAACGGGTTTAGGTTTAACTTCGGGCGCGGGAACTTCTTCAACGGGTTTAGGATTATCTTCGGGCGCGGGAACTTCTTCAACGGGTTTAGAATTATCTTCGGGCGCGGGAACTTTTTCAACAGGTTTAGGATTATCTTCGGGCGCGGGAATTTCTTCAACGGGTTTAGGATTATCTTCAGGCGCGGGAACTTCTTCAACAGGTTTAGGATTATCTTCGGGCGCGGGAACTTCTTCAACAGATTTAGGATTATCTTCGGGCGCGGGAACTTCTTCAACAGATTTAGAATTATCTTCGGGCGCGGCTAGTGAATCTTCTTGCGCCTCCTTTAACGTGTCTTCAAAACTTTTCTGCTCTGAAATTTTTTCTGTAAGCTCATCGGTTTGCATTGGGTGTTGTGGTTCGACATTTTCAACGGCTCGCTCGGCATCTTCAACGCCCTGCGCGGTTCCGCTCGTCTTATATCGATTCAAAAGCGAACTCGTTGCAACGTTCGGGTGTTTAAGGCGCGGCGTATCACTTTTTTTAGGTAAAGAACTTTCTTCGACTGCCGCCGTTATCTCAACGACCTCGCGACTGCCAATCCCCAAAAGCCCGCCCTCTTTATATTTTTTGCTGTGCAATATAACGGCTTCTTCGCCCAGCTCCGCCTTCATGGCTGCCATTGCGTCCTTCATATTGCCTGCTTTAAAAACTTTTATTTGCAAACAAAATCACCGCCATCTTTTATTTTGTACAGGGATTATAACAGAAAATGACTTCATAGCAAACGAAATTATTTTTAATTTGTCACGGCAACAAAAAAATCCTTTCTACGTTGCGAAAGGACTTTTGATACTAAAAAGAAAAATCGTTCAATCGTCGTCGTCAATATCTTTTTCAAATAGCTCGCAATAGTAGCCGTTCTTGCCGTTGTTCTTGACGTGATAAACCGCTTTATCTGCCGAAGCAAATAAGCTGTCATAATCGCGCCCGTTCTGCGGCGCAATCGCAATGCCTATGCTCGCCGTCACAAAGCGCGACCTGCCTTCAACCGCCAGATTAAAAGCGATTTGTTTAATTTGCTCCGCCTTGCGAATCACAACCTCCATATTTGGCAGACTATCCACGATAACAACAAACTCATCGCCGCCAAACCGCCCAATACAATCGTTGGGACGGAAAATTTTTTTCAAGCCTCTTGCAAACTCAACCAAAACTTTATCGCCGAATTGGTGACCAAGTAAATCATTGACTTCTTTAAAGTGATCAAGGTCGATTATGTAAAACGCCATGAAAATATTTGACGCTTCATTTTCGTTAAAAGTTTTAAGTTTCATCTTGCAAAGATTTTCCATTGTCTTTTTATTGAAAAGCTCCGTCAACTTGTCTAGCTCTGATTCCAACTGGAAGGCGTCGCGGTCGGATTTTATTTTGTTGAAAGCCGCCGCCATTTGTCCTAACTCGTCGTCGCTGTTGACTTCGATTTTGTCAATGGAAGTATTGCCGCTTACAATCTCATCAACTACGTTAGTCATCTCAATAATCGGCTTGCTAACTCTCATACTCAAAAGATAAGCAACCAAAGTTCCAATAAACAGCATAACCATTCCGAAAACAACCGCTTTAACTGCTTTATCGTAAACTTGATCTAAAATGTAATGGTAAGGGCGAATTGTGACAATCATCCAACCCGTATCAACATTTCGCGAATACGTCGCTAGTGAATCAACCTTGTTAATATCAACTCTTATAACGCCCGAACTGTTATAAATTCTGTCTAGGATAAATTTATAACTGTTGTCGACTGCGTAATTTTCCCCTATGCCGCCCACGTCGTCAGAATTGGCAATAATGCGCCCAGTCCTGTCCATGACGACAACCGCAATTTCCTCGTCGTCAAAAGCTTTAACAAATTCTTGCAGGGCTTCTAAACTAAAATTTCTTTGAACTAAGCCAATAGGGTTTCCTTCCGCATCGCGAACCGGCACTTCCATTACGATAATCAATTTGCTCGTTGACATGCTGGAAATAATATCTGAAACGTAACTTCTGCCTTTCATCGCCTCTTGAAAGTGTTGGCGCGTTTCAATGTTGACGAGCTTTTTATTGTCCGTGCGAATCAGCTGTTGCGCGTCGGCTCCCGTTAATGCCAAAATATTCGTATCGTCAAAAATCTTGTTGGTGTCGTTTAAAAGTTTCGTGACTGTTTCGCGCTTAGCCTCGTTTGGCGATTGAACATAATCTATTACTTCGGGCGACAACGCCAAAGAGCGCAACACATGCTGATTTACTTCAATGCGTGCAGAAACATGTTCAGAAATGATTGTATTTCGGAGCAAACTATTTTGCTTAACTGATTCTTCTAATTCGGAAATGGTGTTGAGTGCGCTAACTACCACTAAAATTATAAACGGGATCGCGCCCATTACGATAAACAAGAAAAAAAGTTTGGCTCTTATGCCTTTATTAAATTCCATAGTCTCATCCAATACCCACAGCGATTGCTATTTACTACCGAGATTTTTCATAAGATTGAACATTGCCGGAAAAAGTAAAACTATGAACATTGACGGGAAGATAAACAAAATCATCGGGAAAAGAACTTTTACAGGAGCTTTTAAAGCTTCCGATTTTATATATTGTCTGTGACGGTCGCGCATGTTGTCCGATTGAACTTTAAGCGTTCGCGTCATGCTTGTTCCTAGCTTTTCGGCTTGTATTATCGAGGTCGTGAACAAATAAACTTCCTCCAAGTCGCAACGTTTAGCTAAGTTTGTTAAAGCGTATTGGTGCGTCATGCCTAAAGCTACGTCGTGTTGCATACGGGTAAATTCTTCAACAAGCGGTCCTTTCATGCGCTTAATCATCTTTGAAATTGCGCCGTCGAAGGAAAGCCCCGCTTGCACACTAACGCAAAGTATATCCATGAATTCGGGCAGTTGTCTACGGATTTGTTTTTTGCGCTGACGAATTTTTGAATTCAACACGGCGAAGGGGAGCATTGCGCCAATAAATAAACCGAGTGCTAGAGATAAAATTTTTTGCGCGGGATTAAGTCCGGGATTGTGTTGAAGGAATATCAGCGAAAGCACGCCGAAGATACCAACCGTTAAGCACCAACAAGTTATAAGTTGGGTGACGCTCCACGTGCCCGCTTTGCCTGCGCGGAAAATTTTTTCCTCAATTTGTTCGCGAATTGATAGCGGCGCGATTCTTTGCATACGTTCTTCTATTCCTCTTATAATCGGGCGAATGACACGAACGTAAAAAGTTTCGCGCTTTTTTACATTTTGCGGAACGTCATTTGATGCCGCCGCCGCAGGCGTTAAAGGCTTTTTATTTTTGACACCGACGCCGCGAGACGCTTCCGCCTGATCAATCATTTCGTTAAGTCTTTTGCGCAGTTGCGCTTCAGGGCTTTGCTTTATCCGCATAAGAATAACTGTAAAGGTAAACCAAATAAGCGCGCCTATAGCCGCAAATACAAGAATCATCATTAAACATCACCTCCGACCGCTTGAGAAAAATGACGGCGGCAGGTCGATACCGTTCATTTGGAACTTGTCCATAAATTGCGGCAAAAGCCCCATGCTCTCAAAATGCCCAACAGATTTTCCGCCCTCGTCAATGTAATCTTGCGTGTAACGGAATAAATCTTGCAAAATAATCGTGTCGCCTTCCATGCCTTGTACTTCTGTTATGTAAGTGATTTTTCTGCTACCGTCGCGAATTCTGGACTGCTGGAGGATTAAATCAATAGCGGAAGAAACTTGCGTTCGGACTGCGCGGACGGGAAGTTCCATGCCCGCCATTAAAACCATAGTTTCAAGGCGGCTCAAAACGTCGCGGGGTGTATTGGCGTGCGCCGTCGTCAAAGATCCGTCGTGTCCTGTATTCATCGCCTGCAACATGTCCAAAGCTTCGCCGGAACGAACCTCGCCGACAATGATTCTATCAGGGCGCATACGCAAGGCATTTCTAACTAAGTCGCGGATTGTTATCGCGCCGTGCCCTTCCAAGTTCGCAGGGCGGCTTTCCAACGTGACAACGTGCGTTTGTTGCAGTTTCAATTCGGCGGCGTCCTCAATCGTAACGATTCTGTCCGTGTGCGGAATAAATGACGACAGGACGTTAAGCGTCGTCGTCTTGCCGGAACCCGTGCCGCCCGATACCAAAATATTTAGACGAGCTTTAACGCAAGCTTCAAGGAAAGTTGCCATGTCATCGCTTAACGTACCGAAGCCGATAAGGTCATCAATCGACAATGCTTTTTTAGAAAATTTTCTTATCGTGACGGCGGGACCAACCAAAGACAGCGGCGGGATAATTATATTGACGCGGGAACCGTCAGCAAGGCGGGCGTCAACCAGCGGCGAAGATTCATCAACGCGACGACCCAACGGCGTCAAAATGCGCTCAATGATATTCATCAAGTGTTCATTGTTGTAAAATCGTACGTCGCTTAATTTGAGCTTGCCTTTCTGTTCGATAAAAATTTGATGCGGTCCGTTAATCATGATTTCGGTAATGGTTTCGTTCTGAAGCAGTGGCTCCAAAGGACCAAGCCCTAGCAGTTCGTTGCTGATGTCGTCAACCAGCGAAAGACGTTCGCCACGCGACAAAGTATAAGTATTTTCGGATAATTCGCGGGCACTGTAAACGCTGATTATATTTCTAATTTGTTCCCTTGCGCTTTCGCCGCGAACTAAAGTACTTTGCTCTTCGGGCGTCATTTCGTCGACAATTCTTCTATGAATGGCAAGCTTCAATTCCTGCATTACGTCATTTCTTGACGTCATGGCGCGGCGTCCTCCTGCAAACGCCGATGCCTCAACGGGTGCTTCGCGCTCCTGTTGAATTTGTGTTTCTGTATAAAGATTTTCTGATTCCGACTCCGGTTTAGGTTTAACTTCGGGCTTTTGAAAGCGCGGCGGTTCAGATGATTTTCTTTGTTCAGTCTTGCCGCCCAATCTTTCAAGCAAAGAAAGAGATCTTGCCATGAAAAATTTTCACTCCTCTTTATCAAAAAATATTTTCCCGTTAAGTGTTATTCTCAAGTTTCATTACGTAGACTATAGCAAATTCTTTAGGCATCATAAGAAAAGAATCGTCCCTTTTAAAATCGACTTTTACAGTAACGTCTACATCGTCCGTTTCGACATTGAACGATACCTTGTAAACTCCAGCGAGTTCATCTCTGTACCTGTTATACTTATTTACTAAAGATTCTCGTTCGCTCTCTTCTGCAACTGAAATTTCACGGGCGATTGTTCGGGCGTGATTGTTGAAGTTTAAATAATCCATGAACATAATCCCGCCGTAAATCATGCCGAAGATAATCAGAAAAACAATCGGTGCCATGAGCGCGAATTCTACCGCAGATTGTCCTTTTTGTTTTTTCATAACATTTGCGCGACAAAAACGCAATGCGCAAAAGTTGTAAGATAGTAAGTAAAAAAAACTTTCCATCTTTCCACCTTTCAATCTTACACTCATTGCTTTTCGCGCTTTCACCTCTTTTCTAAAAAAATATCGACGTTGATTCTTAAAATATTTTAAAAGAAATGCCCCGCGTTTACAAGCCTTTTTCAATAAAAAAAAGCCGCCGAAAAATTGCGCGGCGTTTCAAAGAAAAAATTTGTCGAAACTAAAATATGAATTCAATCAAGCCAAAAGCGGTCGCGCCGATTGCCGCCGTTATCGGGATTGTTATTCCCCAAGCTTTAATCATTTGCTGAGCCGTGCCCCAACGTACCGCGTTTACTCTTTTTGCCGTGCCCACGCCCATTATTGAGCCGGAAACAACGTGCGTCGTCGAGACGGGCAGATTTAACAGCGTCGCGCCGAAAACTACGCAGGAAGAATTTAAATCTGCCGCAAAGCCGCTTGTAGGCTCCAGCTTAAAAATTTTCCCGCCGACCGTTTTTATTATCCGCCAACCGCCCGTCGCCGTGCCCATTGCCATTGCCGACGCGCATAAAACTTTTACATACAGCGGAACTTCAAATTCTGCGATAAAGCCGCCGCTAAATAGCGCAAGCGTGATTATTCCCATTGACTTTTGCGCGTCGTTCGAGCCGTTTGAAAAGGCGATTGCCGCCG
>Ga0310697_10007304_pt1 | contig 10428 bp, 6 predicted proteins | sample 172DNAGHGlowgp2_FD_203883 | JGI IMG/M metagenome (GOLD analysis project Ga0310697, IMG submission 203883) | Sheep rumen microbial communities from Palmerston North, Manawatu-Wanganui, New Zealand - 1728 DNA GHGlow gp2 (v2) (version 2) | ecosystem: Host-associated > Mammals > Digestive system >...
ACCCTTTGAACATCCGCAAAGTGCCTGGCACTCATTGGAAAGGCGAAATACTCCCCTCCATTCAGGGAGGGGACGGGGGTGGGTCTTTTGTCCGCTTTGAAACGATCGAATGGGGCCTTCGCGCTGCCTTGAAACTCCTGAGAACCTACAGAGACAAGTACGCAGCAACCAGCATCAAAGAAATCATAACACGATGGGCACCTCCTACAGAAAACAAGACAGACGACTACATCGCCGCGGTGTGCAGGCTCACGAGCTTTGGCGGGAACGAAAGGCTCACCGAAAAAGAGTGGCCCGCGCTCATAAAAGCAATGGCCGTCATCGAAAGCCGCCTTTTGATATCCGACGAAACTATTGCTGCGGCGAAAGAATTGTTGAACCAATAAAACAGAAAACCATGAAAAAAGAAACTTGGAAATTCATCATTCAGACGATAGTCGCCATTCTGACGGCCATTCTGACCACCCTGGGCGTCACCAGTTGCATGGGCGTCTGAACACCTCCCCATAAAGGGGGCGACTGGGGTCTTTAGAGTAGCCACTAAATGTGGCTACGGCCCCACAAAGGGGAGCAAGTTCCCACTTGCGACGGAGGCAGATGGGAGGGGGTCTTCCATCACCGCCATCACGACTACCTCCTGTATGGGCTGCGGACCAATTGCTCTGCCGATGTAACGGTTACAAGGTTACAACGGTTACACGCAAAAAAAAGGGGCTCTCTTTTGGGGGCCTCTTTTATTTGAAGCAGACTTTTGCCTGGCAGACGACGGTGCCGTCGGTCTTGACCTCTGGTCGAGCTTGCTCTCGCTCGGCAGTACTGAAGCCTTCTTCGTCCTGCCCTCGCTTAATCGCAACCTTTCGGACCTCGATGTCTGTCTCGTTCTTGTCGATGACTTGCTCGTAGAAACTGAGGCGGTCGCCCAGATAGGACTCTGCCTTGTAGGCGATTTCGAAGCGGTGAATGCTCTGCTGCTCAAAGCGCTCTTTGGGGAAGAGGTCGAGGATGTGCTCGATGTACTTGATGCTGTTGATGTGGCCGTTGATGTCGACGTCGCTGTAGTAGGTGTCGATGGTGCGCAGGAACTGCGGCTCGCGGAAACGGAAACTGGTATGGCCCTCGATGGGACAAATATCCTCTTCCTCGGGAACCACATAACGGAGGATGTCTCCGTCGTAGAGCGTGAGCAGGTTGCAGGGCTGGCGTGTCTCGAGGTCTATCATGGCCCAGACGCTCCGTGCATAGCCCAGGGGCGTTCCGTCGGCACGATGGATGGAGAAGTTACGGTTCGTGAAGTACCGCATGACGCTCTTCACCCATGTCCTGACCTCGCAATGCTCGTACTGTCGGGGCATCTCGTTCATCTCGATAGCGAGTCGGGAGAGCACCCATGTGTGGCGGGTCTCGTTGAGGGCTCCGATGCCCCATCCACGCCTCTGCGAGTGGTTGCCCGCAGCGTTGAGCATGTGGTTGCCGAGCACGCCAAGAAAGATGCGACCGGTAAAGTCGACATGAAAAGGCTCGACGAAGAAAGGGTAGCTATCGATTAGTTCATAGTTCATAGTTTATAATTCATAATTCATAATTCATAGTTCATAATTCATAGTTGGCTTGCGTCGAGCTAAAGCTTCATAATTCATAGTTCATAGTTCATAATTCACAATTATCTTCTTCGCGAAAATTCGGGGCGTGGCCTTAATTATGAATTATGAATTAAGAATTATGAATTAGTATAGTGTTCCTCTTCGCGTTTTGCGATGTAGGCGTCGAGGCGTTCGATGCACGACTTCGTGACTGCGATACGGCCCGTACGGACGAACTGCAGGACGCAACCGAGGGCGTCGAGCTGGGTGAAGAGCTCTATCACATCCCTCGTGATGCCTGTGTTCTCGACGATGGTGTATGTGGGGTTCACTTCGACGATGCGGGCGTCGTAGCGGCGGACTATGCACGAAATGTCCTGATTGGCGAGTACCATCGGTGTGGAGAGCTTCAGCAGGGAGGTCTCGAGGATGAATATCTCGTCGTCGATGAAGCAGTTGGCCTGCAGGACGTCGACCTTCTTCTCGATCTGCTTGGTCAGCATCTCGGCCATTTCCTGCTTGCAGTAGCAGGTGATGGTGTATTTGTGCACGCCTGGAGTGGACGAAGCGCATACGTTCAGGCTCTCGATGTTGACCTGTCGGCGGGTAAAGACGGCGGTTATCTGGTTGAGGATACCTGCGAAGTTCTCGGAATAGACGATGAGCGTGTAGAGCGTCAGTCCGTCGTGACTGAGCAGAGCGCCTTCGTGACCGGGTACGGCAGGACGAGCCACTGCATTGCGCTTGAAGGTCTCCTTCTGGCTGCCGTCTCGTGCGTCCTGAGCAAGGGTGGCACGGCGCTGACGAGCCAAGTTCTTCTCGAAGCTGTCGCGCTCAATAGCTGCTGCAGCATAAACGGCTTCGTTAAAGCCTTGCAGGTCCTTTGCCTGTTCCAGCTCGTCGCACTTACCGCAAGTATTGCAATCGCCACATTGGGAGCCCCCTCCCTGCTCCCCCTTTGGGGGAGTGTTCTGAAGGGAAGACTTATTTTTCGTTTCCTTCTTTGTCTTCATAACTATGAATTATGCATTATGAATTATGAATTGATTTCAAGCAGCATCTCGTCCACATTCGCCCCTGGAGGTGTCATCGGGAGCACGTTATCTTCCTCTTTCACAGCACATTGCAAGAGGTACGGGCCCTTTGTCTTGAGCATCTCCTTGATAGCTGCATCGAGGTCCTTGCGGTCGATGACTGTGCGGCAGGGAATGTTGTAGCCCGCTGCAATCTTCTCGTAGTCGGGGTTGAGCATGGGCGTGAAGGAGTAGCGCTTGTTGAAGAACATGTATTGCCACTGCCGAACGTTGCCGAGGAAGTTGTTGTTCAGCAGAATCATCTTCACGGGAATCTGGTTCTCCATGATGGTGCCCAGTTCCTGGATGGTCATCTGGAAACCTCCGTCGCCACAGAACATGCAGACCGTCCTGTTCGGAGCACCAAAGCAAGCGCCCATGGCCGCGGGAATGCCGAAGCCCATCGTACCGCAACCGCCGCTCGTAACGACCGAACGGGGTTTTGTGAACTTGAAGTAGCGACAGCCCATCATCTGGTTCTGTCCGACATCGGTCACGAGGATGGCTTTGTTCTTGGCTGCCTCGCTGACCTTGCGAACCACTTCGCCCATCAAGAGCGGACCTTTCTTGGGATAGAGGGCGGCATCGATAACCTTCGTGTATTCCTTCTCCTGGTAAGGCTTGAAACCTTCAATCCAAGACTTGTGAGTAGCCTTGTCCACGAGTTTCGTCACGGCTGGCAACGTCTTCTTGCAGTTGCCCAGAACCGAAAGCGTAGGCTTCACGTTCTTGCCCAATTCCGAGGGGTCAATCTCGAAATGTATGATTTTCGCCTGCTTGGCATAGGTCTTCAGGTTGCCCGTCACACGGTCGTCAAAGCGCATTCCGACTGCAATGAGCAGGTCGCATTGGTTGGTCATCACATTCGGAGCCAAGTTGCCGTGCATGCCAAGCATGCCCATGTTGAGCGGATGTTCCGATGGAGCGGCGGAGAGGCCAAGAATGGTCGAGCCGAAAGGAATCTGGGCCTTTTCGCAAAGGGCAAGCAACTCCTTGTTCGCTCCAGCCAGTTCTACGCCCTGACCGACGAGCATGAAGGGCTTCACGCTCTGGTTAATCATCTGAGCCGCCTTCTCGATGGCGCCTTCTTCAGGATTCGGATCAGGATTGTAACTGCGAATGAAGTCGACCTTTTGCGGAGCATATTCTATCATGGCCGTCTGTGCGTTCTTCGCAAAGTCGAGCACAACTGGGCCTGGCCTTCCGCTCTTCGCAATGAAGAAAGCACGGGCAACGGCCCAAGGAATATCCTCGGCACGGCGAATCTGGAAGTTCCATTTCGTGATGGGTTGTGTGACGCCCACCACATCGACCTCCTGGAAGGCATCAGTTCCGAGCATGGCAGCTCCGACCTGACCGCAGATAACAACCATCGGAGTCGAGTCAATCATGGCGTCGGCAACACCCGTTATTGTGTTCATTGCCCCAGGTCCGCTCGTCACAATGGCACAACCAACCTTTCCGCTCACTCGAGCATAGCCCTGAGCAGCATGAACAGCAGCCTGTTCGTGGCGGACAAGAATGTGATGGAGCGTTTTCTTGTGGTCGTAGAGTGCGTCGTAGGTGGGCATGATAGCGCCTCCAGGATAACCGAAGAGCACATCTACACCTTCGTGTTCAAGGCTTCTCATCAAAGCCTCTGCACCGGATATCTTTTCGTTTGTCATAGTCAGTCAATTATTCTAATTCCACCCTTGTCGGCACTTGCCACAGATTGAGCATAAGCCCTTAAGGCTTTGCTAACCACTCTGTTACGACGCAAAGGTTGTTGTGGGCGGGCTGCAAGTTCCTCGTCGCTCAGTTTCACATTGATCGAGCGGCTGGGAATGTCGATGACGATAATGTCGCCGTCCTTTATCTTGCCAATGTTTCCGCCATTTGCCGCTTCAGGACTGATGTGCCCGATAGAGAGCCCGCTTGTTCCTCCAGAGAAGCGTCCGTCGGTAATGAGGGCGCATTCCTTGCCCATGTGCATCGATTTGATGTACGAAGTGGGGTAGAGCATCTCCTGCATTCCAGGGCCGCCTTTGGGACCTTCGTGCGTGATGACCACGCAATCGCCCTTCTTCACTTTGCCTCCCAAAATGCCTTCGCAAGCGTCTTCCTGACTGTCGAAGCAAACAGCAGGACCCTCGAAGTGCCAAAGTTCCGGAGCGACGCCAGCCGTCTTCACAACGCAACCGTCCTGAGCGATATTTCCAAAGAGGACAGCCATTCCGCCATCCTTCATGTAAGCATGTTCGATGTCACGAATGCAACCGTTCTCGCGGTCCGTGTCGAGGCTTTCCCATTGTGCATCCTGCGAGCCCATCACATTGCTGAACTTGCCGCCAGGAGCACTACTGTAGATGCGTTTTGCTTCAGGGTCGATGGTTTCGCCCGTGATGCTGTATTTCTTGATGTCTTCGCCAAGAGTGGCTCCATTCACGCGTTTGCAAGAGAGGTCGAGCAGGTTGCCTTTCGCCAACTCGCCAAGTATGCCAAGTATGCCGCCAGCACGATTCTCTTCCTGGATGCTGTACTTCTGCCAGTTGGGCGAAAGCTTGCAGAGGAAAGGCACTTTGCGGCTCAGCTCGTCGATGTCCTTCATCTTGAAGTCAACCTCTCCTTCCTGAGCGACTGCGAGGAGATGGAGCACAGTATTTGTGCTGGCTCCCATCGCGATGTCGAGCGTCATGGCGTTGAGGAAAGCCTGACGAGTCGCGATACTTCTTGGCAGCACACTCTCATCGCCATTCTCGTAGTAGGCGAGGGCGTTCTTGACAATCAGTTTGGCTGCGTCTTTGAAGAGCTGGATGCGGTTCTTGTGGGTTGCCAGGATGCTTCCATTGCCAGGCAGGGAAAGGCCGATAGCTTCTGTCAAAGAGTTCATCGAGTTGGCTGTGAACATGCCTGAACATGCGCCACAACCAGGGCAAGCCATTTGCTCAACCTTTGCCAGTTCCTCGTCGCTGACAGTCGGGTCGCCACCCTTCACCATAGCTGTGATGAGGTCGGCATTCTCGCCGTTCAGTTTGTGCGATTCCATCGGTCCTCCACTCACAAAGACTGCAGGGATGTTGAGCCTCATGGCCGCCATCAACATGCCAGGCGTAACTTTGTCGCAATTCGAGATGCACACCATCGCGTCGGCTTTGTGGGCGTTAATCATGTATTCCACAGAGTCGGCAATAATGTCGCGAGAGGGCAGGGAATAGAGCATTCCGTCGTGTCCCATAGCGATTCCGTCGTCTATGGCAATCGTGTTGAACTCAGCGGCATAGCAGCCCAACTTCTCTATCTCTTGCTTGACGATTTGTCCTATTTCGTGGAGGTGAGTATGACCTGGGACGAACTGGGTGAACGAGTTTACGACTGCGATGATTGGCTTGCCAAACTGTTCGCGCTTCATTCCGTTGGCTACCCAAAGCGCTCTTGCTCCAGCCATTCGACGGCCTTCTGTGCAGATGGAACTGCGAAGTGAATGTTTCATGTTACATGTTTATTTGAGTTGCAAAGTTACTACTTTCCTTTCTTTTAGCCAACAAAATGACACATTATTATATTATATATGCACGAAATGACAGTTGCCTTGCATAATTAGTCGCAAAAAAGGCAGCCACACGTGTTTCAAAGTGGTTGCCTTAATGAATGTTTCTCCAGCGAAGACTTGGAGAAGCGCTAAGGTAATTGCCAAACGTGGCACGTGACGATTGCCAACGTCACACTAGTTAATTGCAATCGTGGCACGTGACGTTTGCGTTTTAACTACGTGATGTTTTCGAGCGTGACCTATTGTCCTTTGAAACTAGGCAGTTCGTCGCGAGTGATGACGCAGTCCTGTTCGAGGGCATCGAGCCACCAGTCTATGTTGGCATTGTTGTGATCTGTGCTATTGAAGGCTTCGTCATTCGGCTTGTTCGTTCTGTCGTAATCGTACCAAGGAATGAGGAAGCTCCAATATTGCCCGTCTGCCCACAACTCAGAAACCTTTGGAATACCTCCGAACTCGCTGATAGCATAGAGTTTCCCAGGATAATTCTGGTGGAAATAATCGTACCAATAGTGCATCTCGCTGAGGTTCTTGTCGTAGAAATCGTAGGCCACGATATCGACATATTCGTCCCCAGGATACCACTTCTTCGAGTCACCAGCATTGAAGACCCATATCAGGTTGGTGAGGCCGTGGTAGTTCACCATTCTGTCGTACATCACTTTCCACAATTCTTTGAAGGCTTCAGGTCCGTCGGCACCCCACCAGAACCAAGCTTTGTGCCAATCGGTTCCAGGATTAGCCTCCGTCCAGTTTCCCTGAGCTTCGTGTAGAGGTCTCCAAAGAACAGGTATTTTCTTTATCTTGGTATACCTCAACCACTTGGCAATCTGGTCAATACGGCTAATCATCGTCTTGTATTGCTCACTACTTTGTGAGAAGATGAACGAAGGATGAAAACTTGTTTGCTCAGGTTCTGAACCAGGTGTACAAGTCCAATCTGTACCGTTGTTGGCAGGCATGTTCCAATGCCACATAGCCGATATGATGCCACCTCGGCTCGACCAGTTGTTCAGAAGGGTAGTGCTGGAATAGTTAATCCATCCACTAGTGGAAGAGTAGATGTCGTGGATAAAGTCGATGGTGTTGATGGCGGGGTATTTGCCCGTGTGCTTGTACACCCAATCGGCTTCATTAGTGTTGTAGTTCACGCAAGCATGAGTGCCTGTCAGAATCTTCTGTCCGACGTTTTCTTCCAGATAAGCAAGCAGGTTCTGAGCCTCCAGAGAACGGTTGCTCCACTTGTCGATTTGTTCGAAAGTAATGCTGTCAACTCCCTCCACATCGAAGCGAATGGCGGTTCCATCAGCTTTATGGACAACCATGTTCTGTACCTGAGCCTTTGCTGAAAAGGCAATCAAAGCAAGGAAAAGTGTAACGAGGTTTCTCATAGTAATTAAATAATGTAGGGACGCCGAAGCGCCCCTACAAATGTTATAGATTATCAAAGATTACAAGCTCCAGTCTTCCTGCGTCTTGCGGACGTAGGTCTTGTAGCGGCGCTGAGCAGCTGCCTTACAAGCGTCGTAGAGTTCCTGAGCCTCCTCAGGAGCGGCCTTCTTCAGAGAGAGGAAGCGAACCTCGCCCTCGAGGAACTCTTGGAACTTGTCCCAATCGGGCTCCTTGCTGTCAAGTTGGAAGGGAGTCTTGCCCTCTTCAGCCAGAGCGGGATTGTAGCGCCACAGATGCCAGTAGCCACACTCAACAGCCTTAGCCTCTTCTGCTTGGCTCTTACCCATGCCGCCCTTAGCCTTCAGGCCGTGGTTGATACAGGGAGCATAAGCGATGATGAGCGAAGGTCCGTGCCATGCTTCAGCCTCGCGGAAGGCCTTCAGACATTGGCTCTGGTCGGCGCCCATAGCCACCTGAGCAACATAGACGTTACCATAAGTAGCTTGCATCAAGCCGAGGTCCTTCTTGCCCACGCGCTTGCCGTTGGCAGCGAACTGAGCAATGGCACCGATAGGTGTTGCCTTCGAAGCCTGACCGCCTGTGTTGGAGTATACCTCAGTATCGATAACGAAGATGTTAACGTCCTCGCCCGAACCGATGACGTGGTCGAGACCACCATAACCGATGTCGTAGGAAGCGCCATCGCCACCGATAATCCATTGGCTTGCCTTAGCCAACTTGTCCTTGTTGGCTAGGAGCTCGCTTTCGAGTGCGCATCCGCGGCATGGGCAGATGGGGCTGCCTGCTGCCTTGGCATCCTTGGCCTCCTGCAACTTCTGTGCAGCCACCTCGGCGCCATACAGTTCCTTGCCCTTGCCCTGCCAGAACTCTATGGCTCCATCGATGGGCAGTATAGCCTTCTCCAAAGCGGCAACGAATTCATCGGTTGCTTTGCGGTTGGCGGTAGAGTCATCATATGTGTCGAGCCAATTCTGTGTGGCCTCGCGCATCCAGTCGAAGGCTGTAGTATTCACGAGTTCCTCGGCCAGCTTGCGCATTCTGTTGCGCAACTTCTTGCGGCCAAGCACCATGCCAAGGCCGTACTCGCAGAAGTCCTCGAAGAGGGAGTTCGACCAAGCAGGTCCTTGACCCTTCGCGTTCTTGGTGTAAGGAGTGGAAGGAATTGAGCCAGAGTAGATGCTGGAGCAACCTGTAGCGTTGCTGGCCATCTCGCGATCGCCGAAGAGCTGGCTGATGAGCTTGACATAAGGAGTCTCGCCGCAACCAGAGCAAGCGCCGCTGAACTCGAACAGAGGCTGAGCGAACTGGCTGTTCTTCGGGCTTTGCTTGATATCGACGAGGTCTTGCTTCGAGCTGACCTTCTTGATGCAGTAATCCCAGTTCTTTGCTTCCTGAGCAGCTTCTGCACTTGAGTCGTCGTAAGATACCATCTTGAGTGCAGGACCGCCAAGCTTCGGATTGCCAGGACAAACGTCGGCACAGTTGCCGCAACCCAGACAGTCCTTCACGCCAACCTGCATGACGAAGTGCATGCCCTTCATTGCTGCGGGAGCCTTCATCTCGATGGTCTTTCCTTCGAAGCCCTTCACCTCCTCGTCGTCCATTACGATAGGACGGATGCAAGCATGAGGACAAACGAATGCGCACTTATTACACTGGATACAATTATCAGGGTTCCAAACAGGCACGAAACCTGCTACGCCGCGCTTCTCGTAAGCTGCGGTTCCCTGTTCCCATGCGCCATCCTCATAGCCCGTGTAAGCGCTGACTGGAAGGTCGGCACCATTCTGAGCGTTGATGGGACGCACGAGCTTCGTGATGAACTCGGGCTCGTCGTATACGGGAGCCTCGTCGGCTGGCAGATTCTTCCATGCAGGATCAACAGGCAGTACCTTGTACTCGCCACCACGATCTACGGCAGCGAAGTTCATATTTACGACGTCCTCGCCCTTCTTGCCGTAAGACTTCACGATAGCCTTCTTCATCTGCTCTACAGCAAGCTCAACGGGGATGACTTCTGTGATGCGGAAGAATGCGCTCTGAAGGATGGTGTTCGTGCGGTTGCCGAGTCCAATCTCCTGAGCTATCTTGGTGGCGTTGATGTAGTAAACTGTGATGTTCTTCTCTGCGAAGTACTTCTTAATGTTATTAGGAATGAAGCGAACAAGCTCCTCACCCTCAAAGATGGTGTTCAAGAGGAACTGACCGTTTGGACGAAGGCCGCGAATCACGTCGTACATCCTCAGGTAAGCCTGAACGTGACAAGCCACGAAGTTAGGCGTCTTAATCTGATATGTGCTGCGGATGGGCGTGTCGCCGAAGCGCAGGTGAGAGCAAGTGAAGCCGCCCGATTTCTTAGAGTCGTAGCTGAAGTATGCCTGGCAGTACTTGTTCGTGTTGTCGCCGATAATCTTGACAGAGTTCTTGTTGGCACCAACAGTACCGTCTGCACCAAGGCCAAAGAACTTGGCTTCGAAGATGCCTTCGCCGCCCAGTGCCATCTCTTCCTTGACGGGCAGAGAGGTGTAGGTGAGGTCGTCGACGATGCCGACGGTGAAGTGTTCCTTGGGCTGAGGCAGTTCAAGGTTTTCATAGACGCTGAGCATCATGGTGGGCGTTACGTCGGCAGAGCCGAGACCATAGCGTCCGCCTACGATGATAGGAGCGTTGGGCTGACCATAGAATGCGTCGCGAACGTCGAGGTAGAGAGGCTCGCCGTTTGCTCCTGGCTCCTTTGTGCGATCAAGCACTGCGATGCGCTTGCAAGTCTTGGGAACTGCAGCCAGCAGGTGCTTCACACTGAAAGGACGATAGAGGTGAACGCTCACCA